>Ga0272442_10011721_pt1 | contig 10664 bp, 8 predicted proteins | sample SSMForm2O_FD_200262 | JGI IMG/M metagenome (GOLD analysis project Ga0272442, IMG submission 200262) | Marine sediment archaeal communities from Little Sippewissett salt marsh, Falmouth, MA, United States - SSM-Form-2O | ecosystem: Environmental > Aquatic > Marine > Wetlands > Sediment ... | reverse complement strand
CGCCCACACCCGCGACTACCGCGTCCTCGAAGCGAGCCATCGTGGTGCCCGCATAGTCCGTCCACGAGGCCTGCGGGGCAAGCCTGTGCGTCTTGTTGAACGCAGCGTCCTGCAGAATCGGGTGGTCATTCGAGCCGTCGGCCTGGTACGCGATCAGGCCGTCGCTCGATCCGACGTCCGCCGATCCGACGACGGGATGGAACTGCATCGGGATGGGCGTCGAGACCCAGTTCACCTGCGTGACCAGGATCTGAGCGCTCCAGCCCGCTCCGGCAGCGTCGATCGCCGCCTGCAGTTCGGCCTTGTCGAACGGCGCAGCCGCCACACCGCAGCTGGACTCACCCCAGCCCATCAACGTGGGCTTCGACCTGCCGTTGTAGCCACTCCAGCCGAGAGTCCACACGATGTCGGGCTGATTGGGATCGCCCGCATACTGCGGATCGGGGCTGGCCGGCAGGTGCTGCACAATGGTCTGAGCCGACAAAGGCGCTACAACCGCCAGCACCAGACCAACCACTAGGAAATGCCTCATAGCACTCCTCCTTCAAAAAGAGACCCAGGTACTACCCACAAAACCCAGAACGTCTACACCGCTGTAAACGTTTACTCCACCGAACTTACCCGTGGCGGTCAGACGCGATTGCCACGTTACCTCGATTTGAAGCCGCTTTTGGCTCCGATAATTCCTATCAAGCCGAAAAACAACGAGCCCGCTCACTCCGCTGCCGTGTCCACAAAGCAACAACGAAGCTCAGCAGGCTCTCTCTTCCCGCTGTCTGGGGGCGCACACCAAACGCTGCTCACCAACGTGCTCTCAACAGCACACCCCAGACGTCTGTCCCAAGGGTGCAAAGCCCATGCCACCACGCTGACGCGGGGGCGGCTCGAAGGATGGTCAGCACGTAACCACCTTCAAAACATAGAGATACGACAGTATACCGCTGGGCAGCGCCCCCCATCGCCAGATGTGCGGTAATCGCAGCCGTGTTGCAATCACTCAACGCGAAGGTGACTTCGAACGTAACTCGTTGTTTAAAAGATGCTTGTGTTGTGCCCAATATCAACGGCGCCGGGCGAAATCGCATCAGGCGGGACCATAAAGGCCACACAGCCACAGTCAGGTGCGCCCCCCCGCATCGCGTTGGGTGACGGGGAGGTGGCACTGGCGGCCAAAATCCACCCTCGCTGCGTAGCCCTGCTACTTTCCAGGGATACTGCGGCCGGGATGAGATCGTCGGGTCAGTGGGTCATCGCGTAAACCAAGATGTTTACGCCCAGGCGCAGGGCGTCGCGCTCGGCGTAGCCGCGATCGTAGGGGTACTCCAACCGCTCCCAGCCGCAACTCAGCCCATAGCGCGAGTAGATCACACGCAGCACCCCGTCGATCTCGATGCCCTCCAGCATAGGACGATCGACCCCGGGGTGCTCCTGCTGCACCAACGGCGTATAGCTCACCCGCGTCACATCCAGTGCGGCTGAGTGCAACGGGTGGTCGGGCTTCAGCGCGGTCAGGGGCATGTCCGGCAGCACCCTGGCCAGCTCGCGCCGCAGCGACGCGTCGAACGACGTCATACCGCACGCCGACTCCGCCACCAGCACCCCCCCACTGGTCAGATAGGTGCGAAGCTGCTCGACCTCGCCGTCGCGCAGCCGAAACTCGCGCAGCCCCGTCAGGTAGAGCACCGGATAACTGAAGATATTACGATCGGCAAGATGCAATTCGGCCCGCTTGAACTGCGTGTGCAGCGTGGAGTTGTCCCGAAGCGCCCTCAGCAGGCCCGCCAGGCCGCCGGGCGTGGGGTCCCAGTCGCCATCATGCACGATCTGGCCGACCACCAGTTCGTCGCGGGTGGGCTCGCCCTGCTCGTGCAGGACCGGCTGGAGCGCCCGCATCCGCCCATAGGGGTAGCACGCCAGCACGTATGTGACGATATTACCGCCCAGCCGTCTCGCGTCGTCGCCGACGATCCACCTTCCGGCTTCGTAATTGCCGGGCGGGTCCTGCCCGAACCATCCGTTGGCCAGATCGTAGGGGGCAAACAGCACAGCCGCACGGCAGCCGATGTTCAGGGCCTCCAGATAGGGCGGCCCATCGCGGTCCTCGCCCGTGCCCTTGTGGAAACGGACGCGATCGATGCGATAGAAGTTGCTGAAGATCGGATGGTCGGCCGGCAGGGGGCCAAGACGTCGATGCGGAAACAGGCTGCCCATCAGACGTCGGAACGACGCGGTAAACTCGGGCGCCCCGCAGCACGCGTTGGCGACGATCGTGCCGCCGTCGTAGAGGAACTGTCGCAGGCGCCCCGCCACCTCGTCGGAAAGCTCGGGCAGCGGCTCGTGACCCGTCAGGTACAGCACGGGAATCTCGGCGGGGTCGTAGCTGAGTTTGTCGAAGTCGGTCTGGAAGCTGCGGTAGCGGAAGCCCAGTTGTCGACCGGTCCACCGCAGCAGGTTGCGCACGTCGTCGGTAACGTTAAGCCAGTCGCGCCGGCCGACCCGCTTGCCGTCGCGGATCGAGAAGTTCACCGGGCCGTACGCCACCTTGGCTATCAGGGCTGGCGGGGCGGGCTGGCGCTTTTTCTCGGTTCGGCGCAGGGGTGTGACCGGCAGAGGCAGAGGCGGGAACGACTCGCCGCCCGCACGGCGCTGCGGTTTGGCCTGAGGTGCAACGCCGTGCCCCCGCAGCTGCAACGGCTCGGCCAGAGCGGCTGGCATCACCGTGGCAACCGCCACCGACAATACTGCCGCGCCCGTTACGCATCGCTTGCGCATCGCCATCACCACGGTGACGATTGTATCGCTATGGCAAGTCGGTCGCGATACTAGAGGTTAGATGGCCGTTGGCAAACGGCAAGGGTACCCGATGAGAGCGTGTTGCTGTGGCCGGCGCTTGTGCAACGACGATGGGCGACGACGCTGCGTGCGGTTATCAGTACTGGCGCAAATCATGACCGGGATGACCGCCGCCCTAGGCAGCCATCCCGGTCTCCGCCTAACCCAGCCTCTTGCCCTGTTCCAGTGTGCCGGCCCAAGTCCACCAACGACTGCGACCCGGGCCACGGCGCGTCGTGAGCCACTCCACTCGTTATTCGCCTGATTCGGCTGCGGTCGGCTCCGCCGCCCGCCCAAGCACGCGCGTCGGGCGCGTTTACAGCTCTCGCAGCAAGCGCTCGGCGGTGATATCGATCTTCTCGGGTGTGATGTAGGTGCCGGCCTCGATCTGCGCCCTGACGGCTGCGATCTTTTCGGCTCGCACCTCCGGGATATCCGCCACCTTGCTCAGCAGGCTGGCCACCTGCGAGATCTCAACCGTATCGTTCGCTCTGCCAGGAGCTTGCTGCGGTTGGAGCGGCGCGGCCTTGCTCGGCTGCGCCGGCTGAATGGGGCGGAGGTTCCCGGGACCTTGGATGCCGTTAATCTGGCTCATGCTATAAGACCCAGTCCTTCGGCGAGCAATCGCTGCATTGCGCCCAGCGTGGGTCGCGCCAGGGCCTCTAATCAATCTCAGGTATCGACGCGTGGTGTATCCGGACTTGAGGCAAATCGGGTGTTTGTTATACGTCGTTCGCAACATCTTGCGACAGCGCGTTTTGCCCGCGAGCGGCGCCGATCGAGGGGGCAACCACCGGGCAATGCGTTTAGGTCCCATAACCGTCAGTGGGCCAGCACTGTCTACCAGATTTCCCAGATTAACTCGAAGGGGGCTGCGCGCACCGGGGAGGGTCAACGACCGATAACCGTGGACCCCAATATGTTGGGGTCCGTATTCGAGTTGTGTCTCAGCCGGTGAGGTTTTGGTTTTGCAGATTCAATGTTGGGCGTGTTGAACGACCTGGTTTGGTTATAACGAATGTAGAGGATGAGGTAGCTTGGGCCACTGCGGCGTGCTGTGGTTGTCAGATGGGTTGCCCGGTAAGAATGGCTTGGGCGAGGCGGTCGGCCATCTGGGTATTGGAGAAGACCAAAGGCAGCAGGAACTGTAGGTCGGTATTGGGTGGTTGTAGATGGCGGGCCATTCCGGTGCGCCATGCGGCGTCGAATCGCCCGAGTTCATCCTGGGGGTTGTCGCTGGTGAGTGCGTGCGCGGCGATGTCGGCGGCCAGTTTGGCGCTCCACATCTCCGGATAGGCATCGAGGCTGCTGACGGTGGCGACGAATCCGCCCGCGCGGCCAATCAGGACGGCTCGCTTGGCCACGTGCGTCTCCAGTTCGACGGCCGCACCGGCAGGGGTCAGCCACGTGTCGGCCGCTTTGGGGTCGAGCGACAGGTCGGGCGGGATCAGGCCGCGCTGCGTAACCATCGTGCAGAACCGGGCGAACAACTCAGCCGCCGTCTCGCTGTCGGCCGAGGCGCCCAAGCCGACCGCCAGCCGGCCGCTACCGGCAAGAACGTAGGCGCCGGCGCCGGCGGCGGGGCAGTTGAAGGCAACCATCGCCATCGGGATACTCTCATAGAAGTCGTGCAGCATCTGCGCAGGCGGATGCAGCTCGAGTTGATGGCAGACAAGGCATTTGTGCAGGCGTGCATGCGGCAGGTGCTCGACGAGAAGGGATTCGACCTCGTCGGCGGCGATCAGCAGCCGGGCTTCGATCGACCGGCCGGACCGCAGGGACGCAACGACGAGACTCTCGCCCAAAGCAATTCGGGCAACGGGGTCGGCGGTCACGATTTCGGCACCATCTTGCCGGGCGCATGCGGTGAGTTGTTTCAGGAGATGCACGCGGTCGGTTAGATGTGCGCCGATGCGGGCCACATCGGAAACGGCATGCTGGGACAGGTCGGGGCTGCGGAAGATGAGGTGCTCGAGTGCCGGGCCGAGCGTATCGTGGGCCGACGACAGCCCGCTGCTTTCAAGGATGGCTTCGGCGTCCTTACCCACCCATGTGGTGCGAGGCAGGTGGGCGGTTGGCTGATCGCGGGCGACCAGGGCGACCGAACGGTTCTGACGGGCCAGCAGTGCAGCCGCCACAGCGCCGGCCGGCGACACACCGATTATCAAGACGTCGTACATACCGGGCAGTATAGGGTGCGTTCGTGCCCGGGTACAGGCGATCGCGGACAGACGAGAAGCAAAAGAACTCTTCGTCGGTTTGTCTGCCTACGTTGGCGGGGCGACGGCGACTGATCAGCCCTTCGGGCCCGCGTCGGCGCGGCCCGCGAGCAGGTCGGCCACGGGCGCGGTCAGGTCACTTTTTTCCAACAGGATCCGAATAACGGCGGTGATCGGTGCGGCCAACAGCATGCCCACCACGCCCCAGAGCATGCCCCAGAAGATCAGGGCGATCAGGATGACGATCGGATGAAGCTTGAGCGATCGGCCCAGGATTCTGGGCTCGATGAAATTGCCCAGGGCCATCTGGATGGCGCCGGGAATGGCGATGGCCAGGAAGGCGGCGGTGGCCGACACGTCGGGGCTGACCAGCACGACCGGCAGAGGCAGCAGTGTGGCGATAATCGAGCCCAGCGAGGGGATGAAGTTGAGCAGGAATGCGAACAACCCGAAGACCATCGCCAGGTCAATGCCGAGCAGGAAGAGCACAAGGCCGACCAGGACACCGGTGGCGGCGGAGATGGCGACTTTGGTAGCGATGTAGCGATTGATGCGGGCGTCGATGTCGCCCCAGACGCCAATGCGCGGGGCGCGTCGCACCGTCCGACCCATCAGCAGGAAGAACAGGAAGACCAGGACCAGCAAGCCTTTCGAGGCGATGTCTACGACGGCGCCGAGGGCCCCGACGAGGGTATTGCCAATCGACCCTTCGGGCAGGCGGGAAAGCGGCCGGGTGATCGCTTCGGGGTCGATGTTCAGTCGTTCGAGCGGCAAGGCGACGGTGATTTTCTGGAGGAGTTGTTCGATCTGTGCCTGGTACCGGTCGGAATTGGCGGCAAGCTGGCTGACCGACATGGACACCAGAAGCGACAGCAGCACCAGGATGACGAAGGCCAACACCATCGTGGTGAGCACGGCGACGGCCTGCGGCGCGCGCAGGTGGCGGGCCTGGAAGTCGATGACCGGATTGAGCACGTAGGTCAGAAGGACGGCCAGGACAAGCGGGATCATGATGCCGCGCAGCCAGTAGAGGGCGACGGCAGCGACGACGGCGGTAAGAATAAGCAGACAGGCAGTCTGAATTCGCTGTTGGCTTTGCGCTGTATCCACGGCACGCCACCTTTTGCAGACGTAAATGCCTTATGGACCCGTTGCGGGCATTATGCGTGCGGGAAGAGGTGTTGTCCACTGGAGATTGCTGGCGGTTTGTGGTGTATGCGGGAGACGCGGGGCACACGACCGCGCTCCCCTCCGGGTCGCCGCTAAACGAACCAAGCGTGGTGGGTGGGGACTCTCAGGCGATGGGGAGGATGTGACTCGTTTGCGCGCGATGGAAAGACCGCGCTCCCCTTCGGGTCGCCGCTAAACGTGTTGAGGGCGATGGGGAGACTCTCAGTCGGTGGGGATGCGACTCGCGTGCGCGCGACGGAAAGACCGCGCTGTCCTTCGGGTCGCCGCTAAACGTGTTGAGCGTGGTGAGCTACCCGCCCTGAAGGATGGTCATCCGTTCGATGACGATCAGTTCCGTGGGGGTCTCACCGCTTACGGAAACACTTGCGATGTCATCGACCACATCGAGGCCCTGGATGACGCGCCCGAAGACGGTGTAGCCGTCAGGCTCGTCCGGCGGGTCGTAATTGAGGAAGTCGTTGTCCTGAACGTTGATGTAGAACTGCGAGGTGGCACTGTCGGGGTCGGCGGTGCGGGCCATGGCGACGGTTCCGCGATCGTTGGTCAGCCCGTTGTCGGCCTCACTGACGATCTCGTCGCGCGTCTCCTTCTCACTGGCGGCGGGGTTGGGGTCGGTGAGATACTCCTCGGTGTACCCGCCGGCCTGAATAACCGCAGGGCTGGTGGCGATGCGATGGAAGATGGTCGCGCCCTGTCCGTCGAGGCCGTCGTAGAAACCATCCTCGACGTACTGGAGAAAGTTGTCGACGGTGATGGGGGCTGCCTCGTCGTCCAATTCCATGACAATGTCGCCGAAATTGGTCTCCATAAACACCTGAGGCAGTTCACCAGGCTCGTTGGGCTCGTCGGGCTCGTCGGGCTCGGGGCCGTCGAGGGCGAGCAAAAACTCGATCAGCAGTTCGTCCGTGATACCGAGTTCGCGGAGTCGCTCGGCCCGCTGCTCGTCGGTGAGGCTCTCGTCTTCCAACAGGGCGCCAAGCTGGTCAAGGCGAATGGGCAGCAAGTTGGGCAAGTCGGGCGTGCCGCAGCCGGCGACGGTGCCCACGAACAGCCCGGCAGCCACGACGGCGACACACATCGCCCCGATCATGAGGTATCCGGAACCGACCACTCTGGCTGGGCAACGCATACAGTATCTCCGCCGGCTGGGCATCCAGCAGCCGATGTCTCTGACATTACAGTACTTACTGGCCAAGCGAGAAGCAAGGCCGGTCGGCTGCGGCCACAGGCTGCGCAGGCGACACGACGGTATGCTTGCGGCGCACGGGACAGTAAGATGGCGGCCGGCAATGGGTTTGACGTGTTGAATACGCCTCGCGTTGAGATGAGGTGCCGGTCATGACAGCGGCAGAAGGTGCCGCCGGAAGCGAGTTGGAGGCGGTCGAGCAGCTCGGCGAGGCGCGGCGGCGTCTGCTGGCCGAGATCCACAAGACGGTTATCGGACAGGCCGACGTCATCGAAGAGTTGCTGATCGCGCTGTTCTGCCAGGGACACTGCCTGCTGGTGGGGGTACCCGGGCTGGCCAAGACGCTTCTGGTGCGGACGGTGGCGAGGGTGTTGCGGTTGTCGTTCAACCGGATTCAGTTCACACCCGACCTGATGCCGTCGGACGTGACGGGCACGGACATCATCGATCAGGAGCCGGGAGGCGGGCGGGCGTTTCGGTTTGTGCGGGGGCCGGTGTTTGCCAACATGATTCTGGCCGACGAGATCAATCGCACGCCGCCGAAGACGCAGGCCGCGCTGCTCCAGGCGATGCAGGAGTATCAGGTAACCGCGGGCGGACAGACGCACGAGTTGGACCGGCCGTTTTTCGTGCTGGCGACGCAGAATCCGATCGAGCAGGAGGGCACGTATCCGCTGCCCGAGGCACAGCTCGACCGCTTCATGTTCATGGTAAACGTGGGATATCCGTCGGCGGGCGAGGAGCGGCAGATCGTCAAGGCCACCACGAGCGAGGCGACGGGCGATCCCGAACCGGTGTTGGACAAGATGCAGATCCTCAGCCTTCAGCAGATCGTGCGGCGGATGGCGGTGTCGGATCACGTGGTGGACTACGCGGTTCGCTTGGCGCGGGCGACGCGACCGGGGCAGGGTGAGTCGCCGTCATTTGTAAGCGATTGGCTGACGTGGGGTGCCGGTCCGAGGGCGGCGCAATACCTGGTGTTGGGCGCGAAGGCCCGGGCGATCCTGCACGGGCGGTACAACGTGAGTTGCGACGACGTGCGGGCGGTCGCGCCGTCGGTGATGCGACATCGTTTGTTTACGAACTTCAACGCCGACGCGGAGGGGATCAAGCCTGATGCGGTGGTCCTGCGTTTGCTGGAGGAGGTAGCCGAGCCGTCGGCTGAGGACTACAAACGCCGCCGGCGCTAGGCGGCGCGAGCGATCGGGCGTCGGGCGTTGGCCAACGGGCTCGAACCGGCGTATGATCGCGGTTGAGCGATTGATGCAAGCTCGGGAGTGACGCAATGGCGATACAGTTTCCGTGCCCTGCCTGCCAACAGCCGATCGAGGTGGACGAGGAGCTGGCCGGCAGCCAGGTGACCTGTCCGTACTGCGACAAGGTGGTGGCCGCGCCGACGGAATCGGCTTTGACCCCTGCCGGTGAGGCACGTCCGGCGGGCGAGCGACCCACACCGCCGGTGTTTGCCGAACCGGGTGCCGTCGCGGGTGAGTTGGCGGTGAACCCGTGGGGTCGGTGGAGTTTGGTGTGCGGGGTGGGGGCGCTTGTTGTCGTGGTCGTGATGCTGTTTGCCGTTTTCGTGCGCTTCTGGCCCGAGAGGGAGCGGATATCAGAATCGGACTCGAGCCCCGAGGCTGTCGAGCGCGAAATAGAGCGCATCGGGACGGAGATGGCAGACAGCCCCGGGGTCGCTGTCGGCAGCTTCGCGTTGTTGGCGTTGGCCCTGGTGGGGACGGGTCTGGCGATTGTGGGCCTGACGAGGCCCAACATGCGGAAAGGACAGGCTACGGCGGGGCTGATTATCTGCGGCAGCTTCCTGTTATGTCAGTGTCTTAGCGTGGTCATGCAAGCGATGGCGGCGGCAGCGGGCGGGTAGGTTTCTGACGTGTTCAGCTTCAGCATGGGGGACCCAAGCGAACACTGGCGGGCAAGCCGTTCGACTGAGCAGTTCGGCCCTGAGCTCACTGCCGAAGGGCTCACGGCCGAAGCCGCCAGTGGCACCCGAGGGGTCAAGCGGCAACGGGCTAGTCGATCCACTCGCGGCGGCGGAGCTTTTGGGGCAGGTAGGTTTCGGTGACGAAGCTGAAGTCCTTGTTTGACAGGGCTTCGAGTTCGAGCTTGACTCCGCATTTGAGCATGTGCTTGATCTCGCGCTGCCACGGTCTTTTGTCGAACCATGGATAGCGGGCGATCTCCTTGGCGCGGGACACGTCGCGGTCGTTGAGCTTGATGGCGACGGCGGGGGGAATGTCGTATCGCTCGGCGTCGAAGCTGCTCATGCCGACGAAGCGGGCGGCCGGCACGGCCATGCGGCGCGATTCGTAGGCCAGGTTGATCGAGCCCTGTTTGACGACGCTGTAGATGTAGTATCCCCAGGGGTCGTTATCGACCAGCACGTAGACGGGCAGCTTGAGTTCGTGGTGCAGGCGATACAGCAGCCGTCGCACGCCGCGTGGAGGCTGCCCGCCGCCGTGGAGGATGACGCACTTGTGCTGCTGCCAGAAGCGATCCTCGTTGAATCGCCGCCACACGGCCGCCTTCTCGATGAGCAGCACGAATTTCGCCTTGTGGCTTTTGAACTGGATGACGGAGTCTTCGACGATGGAGGGCACGGCCCATCCGCCGCTGCCGAGGTGCGACAGGTCGATGGTGTCGCCGGTGTCGACGATGGTGATCGGACCGACCATCGCGCCCTTGGGGTCGGCGAAGAGACCCAATTCTTCACGCAGGCTGTCGAGCGCGACTTCGAGATCCTCGATGATGGGGTCGGATTCGTCCTGCTCGTCGAAGGTGTTTTCGTTGGAGTCGGCGATGGTGTGCTTGCAGTTGTAGAAGAGGTCACGAATGCTGGTGGTCTTACTCTGGTCGAGCAGCCGCTTGCATCCGCTGGCCACCAGCAGCGTTTGCATGAAGCGCTTGGCCTGGCCGAGGTTGAAAAACGCGCGGCGCTGGGTGTTGGCGCCCATCTCGATGATCCGACGGCGGGCATTGAAGCTCACGTTGCTCAGCGCTCGCACGGGGATGTCCACGAAAGGGTCCTCGCGACGATGTGCGAGTTTGACGACATCGCCGGCCATGTCGACGATCTTGTCGGTCACGGAGCCCGACTTGCGGGAGCGGGCGGTCGAGCGTCGCCTGGGCGCCTTGGCGGCGGTGGCCTTTTGGGTCGAGCGGGTTTTCTTTTTGGCGGCTTTCTTGGCCATGGCAACTGCCTCGTTTTCGGTTCGCAAAAACCG
>Ga0272442_10011718_pt1 | contig 10666 bp, 9 predicted proteins | sample SSMForm2O_FD_200262 | JGI IMG/M metagenome (GOLD analysis project Ga0272442, IMG submission 200262) | Marine sediment archaeal communities from Little Sippewissett salt marsh, Falmouth, MA, United States - SSM-Form-2O | ecosystem: Environmental > Aquatic > Marine > Wetlands > Sediment ... | reverse complement strand
AAAGCAGATTAGCAATTCCATACGTGTGGATTTTTAGAAGATATATTCCTCTCTTGCCATATGATATTAGATTCAAAGCAGCAGGAGGACTGCATACAACAGTTTTGGACCTATCGCGCTTTATGATCGCTCATATGAATAGCGGAACTTATGATGATGTAAAGATACTTAATGCTACTACTGCTAGAGATATGCATAAGGTTCACAGCAAAGGCTTTATTTTTGACTATGGATTAGGTTGGATCATTTGGAATGGATTTGATGGAATTTATCAGGGACATGGTGGGTGCACTATCGGATTTGAAGCAACAATGAAATATAAAATTGATGATAATACAGGTCTTATCTGTTTTTGGAATCAATATTTGGGGGCCCGTAGAGTGATTCAAATGATAGCCTATAGACTTATAGAGAGGGCATTCTTTGAAAAAGCAGAGGAGTTATAGGTTAATATTAGTGAAAATAGACTAAATATTAGGATATATCCTAATTTTTATTTTATTTAAAAAAACTGTGTCATTTTGTCAAATTGACAAATTAATATTATTCTTGATTTATTTAAAAAAAGAATAAAGCCAAAACTAACACCATCTAATGGTATAAGTATAATAATTTTGTACATTTTTTGGCAAAAAAATCAAAATCTGTTGTTTTTTATTACATAAACTATTAATTTTTCATTAAATTTTTACATAAATTAGGTGTTAAAATTGCGTAAAATCAAAAGATTTATATAACTTACATATATACAATATAGTGTAGAATAATATCTTATCGCTACAATATATTGTATATGAAGGCTATTAGGAGAGGGTTAGATGGAATGTCCTTATTGTCACAATATTGAGACTAAAGTAACTGACTCCCGCGATACCGGGACTTTGTCTATTCGTAGACGAAGAGAGTGTCTCAAATGCAAAAAGCGCTTCACTACTTATGAATACATTGAATTAACCCCCCTATATGTTAAAAAGAAAGATGGTCGTTTAGAAAAATTTGATAGAAACAAAATCAAAAACGGCATAATGAAGGCCCTTGAAAAACGGCCAGTAGATCACGAAAAAGTCGAAGAAATTCTTGATTCTATAGAAGAAAAGATAAGAAGATCAGGCTCGGAACAAATAGAAACCACAAAAATTGGGGAGTATGTAATGGACAGCCTGAAAGAAACAGATCATGTGGCTTATATCAGATTTGCATCTGTCTATAGGTCATTTACTGATGTTTCTTCTTTTCAAGAGGAGGTCAAAAACCTTATCGATCAAAGTACGGGAGGAGTAAAAAAATGATACGAAAAATAAGAAAGAGAGATGGAAAGGTGACGGATTTTAATCCAATAAGAATAACAAATGCAATCTGGAAAGCAGCTCAAGCTGTTGGCGGAAAGGATCATAGAAAAGCAGCAGAACTAACTGATAAAGTTCTAGAAATGCTTGAAAAGAACCTTAAAAAAGGCGAAATTCCAAGTGTAGAGCAAGTTCAGGATTATGTTGAAAAAACACTCATTGAACAAGGACATGCAAGAACTGCAAAAGCATACATTTTATACAGAAAACAACACCACGACATTCGAGAAGTAGGAGGATTGCTCAAAGATATTGATGTTGTAGATGGTTATTTATCCATGATGGATTGGAAGGTTAATGAAAATAGTAATATGAGCTATAGTCTCCAAGGTTTAAATGTATATGCAACAGAAAATATTGTTTCAAACTATTGGTTAAATAAAATATTTCCGCCAGAAATTGGTGAAGCACATACAAATGGAGATTATCATATTCACGATCTCGGCACACTTGGAAGTTACTGTGTAGGATGGGATCTCAAAGATATTCTTCTTCTTGGTTTTCAAGGAGTATCAGGAAAAATTGAAAGCAAACCTGCAAAACATTTTGGAACTGCATTGATGCAGATTGTTAACTATCTGTATACATTGCAGGGTGAAGCAGCTGGTGCTCAAGCACTAAGTAATTTTGATACACTACTCGCCCCTTTCATTCAACATGATAACTTAAACTATGGCCAAGTCAAACAAGAAATGCAGAAGTTCTTGTTCAACATGAATGTCCCAACCCGTGTAGGATTCCAAAGTCCATTTACAAATATTACGATGGATTTGACAGTCCCAAGCTATATGATTGACGAACCTGTTATTATAGGTGGAGATTTAAAGGATAACAATTTTGGTGATTATGCAGATGAAATGAATATGATTAACCATGCATTTGCGGAAATAATGCATGAAGGAGATGCCAAGGGACGACCATTTACTTTTCCAATACCAACCTATAATATAACAAAGGATTTTGACTGGGAAAGCAGTGAGCTTGATCCTGTTTGGGAGATGACAGCTAAATATGGTACTCCATATTTTTCAAACTTTATCAATAGCGATATGAACCCAGAAGATGCAAGAAGCATGTGCTGCAGATTGCGCTTAAATAATAGGGAACTCCGAAAAAGAGGTGGTGGACTCTTTGGTGCCAACCCCAAAACTGGTTCGGTGGGAGTGGTTACAATTAACATGCCAAGAATTGGCTATTTAGCAAAAAATGAAAAAGACTATTTTGAGCGTATCGATAAATTGATGGATATTGCAAAAGAAAGTCTAAATATCAAACGTGAAGTAATTGAAAACTTGACTTTTAGCGGTCTTCATCCATATTCACGATTTTATCTTAGTGATGTGAAAAAAACCTTTGGTGAATACTGGAAGAATCATTTTTCAACTATTGGACTTATTGGTATGAATGATTCACTACTTAATTTCATGAACAAAAGCATTGGTGATCCGGAGGGCAAAAAGTTTGCAGAAAAGGTTATGGATCATATGAGAGATAAAATGGCAGATTTTCAGGAAGAAACAGGTGATATCTTTAACCTTGAAGCAACCCCTGCTGAAGGAAGTCTTGCTCCTGATGCGAAAGTTCTTCTTTCACAAAGTGATCCTCGATTCAGTGAAATTGGGCCGTTAATTGATGAGTATCTAGATAAAAATAAAGATGATATATGTACAGTTGGCACTAGTGAGGTTTTAAAAATTCCTCATGGCTCTATGTTTACTTATGGATTTAGTAGAAATACACAGAAGATAAATAAATATCCTGTAACTGCTCTCGTTCGACATCCTGGTAAATCCATGTATGAAATAATTACTTATTCTGGCAGAAGTGTAAAAGTTACAGGTCAGCACAGTGTTTTTACAATCAACTCTAAATTAACTCCAGAGGAAATACTGGTAAAAGATCTTGAAACCAATGATCCGATTGCTATCCCTAAAAAAATTAAAATGGAAGCAGTTCACACAGAATTTAATTTAGTTGAACTGTTTAAAAATTCGTCTTTTAATAAATATATGTATGGTATGTTCTCTTTAGATTTTATTGATACGATTGTTAATAGATCTGATGTAAAAAACTGGTGTAATACATATTATAGAATTAGTTGGAAAGACGTTAGATATATGTGGAGAAAAAAAGGAGTAATGCCCTTAAAGTTGATTTATGATCTTGATATTCAACTAGATAAAAATATTTTAAAATCTTTAAAAATATTTTATAGAAAAACAAAAAACACAAAACCAATAAATGCAATAATAAATATCAATCAAAATTTAGGTTTTATTCTTGGCAGTCTACTGTCTGAAGGATGGATTAGTTATAGAAGTGAGTTTTGTAATACGGATAAAACGTTTGCAAAAGCATTTTATACCTCAGTAGAAAAGACATTTGGAAAAGACTCTGCATGTCTTTCGTTTACTAAAAGAATAAAACCAAGAAAAATCCTTTATAACGTTATCTTAAGTAAATCAATAGGCCTTTTCTTTAAAGAACTAGGTTTTATAGGCAAATCAGATAAAAAGAAAATACCAAATTTTGTTTATTATTCTTCTGATAAATGCATTGCTGGTCTTTTAAAAGGTTTTTATTTAGGCGATGGTAATTTTTATGAAAATAAAAATAATAGTGATTACTCAATTAGATTATACACAAATTCAAAAGAACTATCTGAAGGTTTGAATTTATTACTTCTACGTTTCGGTATTTTAACAAAAATCCGTGAGGATAATAAAGCTACATATAATTCTAACTGGAAGAAAAATTATATCATTTCAATTACCGGTGCTGATAATTTAGAATCATTTTTCCAAATTGTTCAGAAAAACAAAATTGAACTTGGAAATATCCATTCAGGTAGAGAGATAATTCCATTTGCTCCTAAAGTATTAAAAAAGATTATGCAGAAGCATTCTATTAAACCAAGCGATATAAATATTTCAAAAGATAGTTTTAATAGAAATGTTAGGCAAGATACAATTAGTTATCAATTTTTAAAAGAAATTGTCGGTAAATTATCAAAGTGTATTAAGCTATATGATAAAGACCTTGAAAAAATGAAAAAACTTGTAAATTCTGATATCTACTGGGATAAAGTAAAAGAAGTAAAAAAACTTTCACCAACAAAATATGTTTACGATTTTGAAGTTGATATAAAAGATGATAAAGTAAATAACTTTCTTGGCGGCAATGGACTTGTTTGCCTTCATAATACTAGTTATCGTCTTGCAAGAATAGATAAGAAGAAATATCCTGACATTAGGACCTATAATCAAGAATTTTATGGAAATGGTGGAAAGGTTGAACCATATTATACAAACTCCACACAGTTGCCAGTAGGATTCACTAGTGATATTTTTGAAGCACTTGACTTACAAGATAGCTTGCAATCCAAATATACTGGAGGGACTGTATTGCATGTATTTATGGGAGAGAATCAACCAAATCCGACATCTACAAAAAAACTAATTAGAAAGATTGCAGAAAACTATACCTTGCCATATTACACTATTACGCCAACATTTAGTATTTGTCCAAAACATGGTTATATTGCAGGTGAACATCAATATTGTCCAAGATGTGATGAAGAAATTGGTTATAATAAAAAAATTGTTGTTAGCGCTAGGAGGTAAATTTTATGGATGAAGATATTGAATCAAAAAGAACTGAATGCGAAGTCTACTCTCGTGTCGTTGGATACATGAGACCTGTTAAACAATGGAATCGTGGAAAACAACAGGAGTTTTCTGATCGTAGATTGTTTGATATGAAAGAAAAATAGGTAATAGGTAGATAAATGAAAATTGGGGGATTACAAAAAACAAGCTTGCAAGATTACCCTAAAGAAGTAAGTTCAATTATTTGGACGATTAGCTGTAACTTTTCCTGTCCTTTTTGCTATAATAAAGATTTAGTCAGTGGAAACATTGAAAATATTCCTGAAGATGAAATATTGTCTTTTCTTGAAAAAAGAAAAAAATTAGTTGATGGATTGGTAATTTCCGGTGGTGAACCATTTTTACAAAAAGATCTTAAAGATTTTTGTAAGAAAGTGAAAAAATTAGGTTATAAAATCAAGATTGATACAAATGGTACTTTTCCAGATAAATTAAAAGAGTTAATTGATGAAAAACTGGTAGATTATATTGCAATGGACGTTAAAGCACCAAAGAGTAAATATGATAGTCTTTCAGGTGTGAAAGCAGATATTAAAAAAATTGAAAAATCAATTGAAATTATTAAGAAATCTGGAATTGACTATGAATTCAAAACCACTTTTGCACCAGGCCTTTTAGGTAAAAAAGATATGGTTGATATTGCTAAATGGCTGAAAGACGCAAAAAAATTTTATCTTCAGCAATTTAAAAATGACTTTCCTTTGGTTTCATCAAAATTTCAGGATGTTGAACCTTATTCTAAAGATGAACTTATCGAAACATTAAATGCTATAAAACCCTATTTTGAAATTTGTGAAGTGCGAGGATTATGAGCATTCTTAACAATGAAACAGTAAGAGACATAGAACTTGCAAAAGAAGTGTTATCAAATTCTGATTGTTCTGTTGTGGTAGTTAGTAATAATAAAATATGGAAAAAGAAAACGGGTGGAGGCATTAGACCTATTCTTGAAACAATTGAAGAAATGGGAGAAGATATCCACGATTCTGTTATTGGTGATAGAATATTGGGAAAGGCATCTGCTCTTCTTTGCAGATATGCAAAAGCACAAGGTGTGTATTCACCTCAGGGAACAAAGACTGGAATTGCACTTTTAATTATGGGCGGGGTTCCATGTCAAGTTGACGAATTAATTCCCTTTATTAAAAATAAGGCATGTGACGATCTTTGTCCTTTTGAAAAAATGCTTAAAGATATTGATGATCCAGAGGAAGCATACAAGGTTTTAAACCAAAAAATATTTGGGGATAAGTAAATGGACTACGAATTAGCAATAATTGGTGCTGGGCCAGCTGGATATTCTGCAGCAATTTATGCCGGAAGATCAGGAATCAAAACAATAGCTCTTGATAAAGGACTGGGCGGAGGGTTAGGAGTTATCTCTCCAAAAATTGAAAATTACCCAGGCTTTGAATCTATTTCTGGGTTAGATTTGATGGAAAAGATAAAGAAACATGCAACCAAATATGCAGATATTCATTTCAACGAAGAAGTAAACAATATTACTAAATCTAAAAATGAATTTATTGTTAAAACCAACAAAGAATCCTACAATGTAAAGGCAATTATTTTGTGTTTAGGAACAGATTATCGAAAACTTAATGTTGATGGTGAAAAAGAACTCACCGGCAAAGGTGTTTCGTATTGTGCAACCTGTGATGGGTTCTTTTTTAAGGATAAAAAAGTAGCTGTAATAGGTGGGGGAAATTCTGCACTTATTGAAGCAATTTTCTTAAAACAGATTGGTTGCAAAGATGTTTATGTAATTCACAGACGAGATCAGCTTCGTGCTGAAAAAGCATATGAGGATGAGGCAATTGGAAAAGGAGTCCAGATTATTTATAATACTCATATAGAATCAATAATTGGAAATCAAAAAGTTGAGTTTCTTGAAATCCATGATGTTAAAACAGATAAAATATCAAAATTTCCGATTGATGGTGTGTTTATATCAATTGGCGAAGAACCTCAAAATGAACTTGCAAAAAAATTAAATGTGAAACTTGATGAAAGGGGTTTTATAATTACTGATGATCAGCAGCGAACAAACGTTAAAGGTATATATGCTGCAGGAGATATTACAGGGGGTCTTAGACAGGTAGTCACTGCTTGTGCAAAAGGCGCTGTTGCTGCTCTTGCTTCAACAGAAGCTTTGGGAAAAAAATATCCTTATTAAAACTCCATAACATTAGTTATATATGTCTTATTAATATTAATTTAAAATAATTATTATGATTGATGCAACAAGAAATGGATTCTTGAAATACTATCTCTTCTTTAGCCTTTATTTTTCAGAAGGATTAATGATTGCTATTACAACAGCAGTAACATCAGTATATTTGCGAACACAAGGTGTATCAATACCAATTACAACTCTTGTCGTAGGAATTGTAAATATTCCTTGGATTCTGAAATTTGTATGGGGGCCAATTGTTGATTATTTTATAAAATACGGAAGAAAGAAGTTTATCATATTTGGAGGAATTCTTTCAATATCTGCAATGCTTTTGGTTTCTTTTTTTGATCCTAGCATTTCATTGATTACATTTGCTCTTTTAATATTTATTAGTCATATTGGAATCGGTTTTGTTGACGTTGCAACAGATGCATGGGCAATTGATGTATCAACTGATAAAGACCGTGGAAGAATAAATGGGGCAATGTTTTCAGGCCAATACTCTGGATGGGCTATTGGTGCAATACTACTTTTATACATTGGCTCTACATATGGCTATAATTTTGCATATTTGGCAAATGGACTACTTATTCTCATTTTCTTAATTTTCCCATTTTTCGTGAAAGAAATAATAAAGATTAAAAAAAGACAAAAAATCGCAAGAATTGCAATAAAGGAATTTAAGAAAAAATCAACTCAGTTAGTTGCAATCTTTTCTCCTCTCGTTTTTATGAATGAGGGAATGTTGTCATTTATAATGCCGATTTTTATGAAAGATGGTCTAGGTCTAGAAGCAGTTCAAATTGGTCTTATCACAGCAATTCTTCCAGTAACTTTGGCAATAGGATCAATAATTGGAGGAATAACAACAGATAAAATCGGAAGAAAAAAAGCATTATACATTTTCTTGGGCTTAAGCATCATTTTTACAGCATCATTAATTTTTGTTAATAACTGGTGGCAACTATCTATCAACTATGGACTCATTGGACTTTTGATGGGAGGACATTCAACAATTTCATGTGCACTTTTTATGGATGTTACAAATCCAAAAATTGGTGCAACACAGTATGGCATATTTACTGGTCTAGGAAATCTTGGCTTAAATGGCGGTGGAATTCTTACGGGAACCATGGTCACTGCTTTTGGTTTTGCAAGAACTTTTCTTTATGCATCTTGGGTATTTGGACCAACAATGCTTGTTCTATACTACATTAGAATAAAAAGAAAAAATAAATAAGAGGATTATTGAAATCTACGTATAATCTTCTTAATAAATTTGATTTTCCATCCTGTTTTTCTTTCAATTGCCAATAATAGTTTTAGATCATCCTTATCTATGCTTCTGGTAAATAGAATTGAAAAAATAAAGATACCATAAAGAATCAGAACCAGTATAATAAGAGACCACCAAGTATGTGGTAGAAATTTGTTAGAATAATAATAGATTGGAAAGATTATTAATATGGAAAGAATAGTTGGCTTAATCAGATTCCACCCTAGAGGTTTGATTTTTCCATCCATATAAATTTTCAATGTTTTTATGATGTTAAAAACTATAATTGAAATTCCAGTTCCAAAAGCAACACCTAAATAGCTGTATTGTGGAATTAAAATTAAACATAAGGCAATATTTAAAATTGCGGCAACTAAAGTCGAAAGCATCATAAATCTAGATTTACCCATTGCAATTAAAACACCCTCGCATGGGCCCATAAAGTTACTAAAAATATATGCAATACATAGAACTCTTAATACATTTGTAGAAGGAAGATAATTGGGTCCAACAATAACAGTAATAGTTAATTCTGTAAATAAGAAAAATAATATGAAAACTGGAAAGGTAGCTACAGCGATCCATTTTGTAACCGTCTTATAGTTATTTCTCATCTCCTTTAATTTTCCCTTACCATATAATCCAGAAAAAATTGGAACAAAAGTAACAATCAATGCACCTAATGGAAAACCAACAAATGTTGCAAAAGGCGCAGCGACATGGTAAAAGCCAACATCACCAGTTGTTCTAAGGGTTCCTAACAACAATAGTCCGGTCCAATTCATAATAAGGCTGATTATCGCTGTTGCAAACAAGGGAAGAGAAAAAATCATAAGTTCTTTTGCAGCAGGGCTAAATATTGATTTAATTGAAAACTTTGACCATGGTACATGTTTTTTTACACCATATAGAATAAGGCCGATAAATACAATTACTCCAGTAAATGCATATGCATAAAAAATGTAGATAAAAGGATATCCTAATACAACAATAGCAATTATAAAAATTGAAAGCAAACATGCATCTAATAAATATTTAAAATAAATCATGGGCATTACGTTGTCATATCCTCTAAAATAAGCAACAATCATTGAATTAACTGTGTAAAATGGAAGCGCAAATGAAAAAATCCGTAATGGAAGTATAAGAGATGGTTCGTTAAAAATTTGATTTGCAATAAAACCTGCTGAAAAATAAAGAACAATACTTATAATGATACTTGCAAGAACATTATACACGACCGAAGTACTTACAAAATCTGCAATTTTATAATATTCTTTTTTTCCTCTACTATGTGCAATACTACGGACAATTCCATTATTTAAACCCAATATACTAAAAATTGAAGAAATATGAAAAATCGAAAGTGTCAATGAATATATTCCTAATTCCTGTTCAGTCCAGTTTCTAGCGATAAGAACCCCGCCGATTACACCAAAAACATAACTTATTAAAAGAGCAATTAGAACAAATATTGTTCCTTTTACAATAGTTTGTAAAGAATCATTAAGAGCATGTGATTTCGATGTTTTTTCTTCAGAGGGCATTCACAAACCTGAATTTCTTTTTATTTTAGTTTTTCAATTTCATCTAACTTTTTATTTTTTATGAGATTTGCAACTTTCTCTCCACTTTTTTTAACTACGTCTGTTAAAGATCCAGACATAGTTTTTGGCTGTATTCCGATAAAGAATATCTTACTAATGTATTGTTCGAGATAATCAATTAAAACAGATATTGGAATGCCATGGGTACTAATATGCATCTTGCCGATTTTTTCCTTTGGAACTAGGCGAACTTCACCATGATCTAACCCCATATCAACTGCATCAATAATTATTAAATTTTTAGGATTATGCTTCTTTACAACAGAAGTATAGTTTTCTGGAATAATCCCTGCATCAATTACGGTAAAATCATTTTTTAGGAAATCTCCGATGAATGGTCCAACTCCATCATCTCCTCCATCTCTGTTGCCAATGCACATTATTAGATATTCCATCAACTTGCTTTAACAAAAAAAAATTGATAAATATTACTAATTTTTACTGATAATCCCTTTTGCAGCAATTATTCCTGTTGCTGCAGATGCAACAATTCCTCTAGATAGGCCTGCACCATCTCCTGCCACAAAGAAATTAGGAATATTTGTTTCAAGACTTTTATTTACTAAAAATCTCATTGAATAAAACTTAATTTC
>Ga0272442_10011716_pt1 | contig 10666 bp, 6 predicted proteins | sample SSMForm2O_FD_200262 | JGI IMG/M metagenome (GOLD analysis project Ga0272442, IMG submission 200262) | Marine sediment archaeal communities from Little Sippewissett salt marsh, Falmouth, MA, United States - SSM-Form-2O | ecosystem: Environmental > Aquatic > Marine > Wetlands > Sediment ... | reverse complement strand
CAGGAGAACAGTGCTCGACGCAGAGCCATTGAGGAAGTATTATTGCGTTACGGATTACTTGAAAACCATGGGGATGTGTCAACCAATTACAGTGCCGGAATGTGGACAAATTAATTGGGCGCTACAGGGCTGTGAAAACGACGACCCTGATGACAAGGATGATGACGATGGTGATGGTGATTGCAAGGAAAGCGGTGGATCAACCGTATACTGCCAGGGTCAGACCATGGGTGAAAACGTACCTGTTACAGGTGCCTCATGCAGCATGTTTTATAGGAGCAACAGGGTTCCAGGACGGATAGCATCATATAATCTCGACATTCCGTTGACCGGACCCAATCCGCGTTCCACTATCAAGAGTATCAGGGTTGATGTCAAAATAGCAGGTCGCTTATTCAAGCAGACATTCACGGTACAGCCAGACCTGACATATCGGTTCACATGGGACGGCATGGATGCCTATGGCAGGATAATACATGGAAAACAGCCTGTATGGGTAAGAGTTGGATATGATTATCAAGCGTATTATTATTATCCAAGGCGTTTCGGATCAAGCACGTCACGGATATCAAATGTTCCTGCTCGCAATGATATTACTCTTTGGGGAGGCTGGTGGACCGGATTCATCGGAACAATGAATTCAAAAGCTTTCGGCATGGGCGGATGGACTCTGTGCAACAATCACTTTTATGACCACTGGACCGAGCGAGTGTACAGGGGAGATGGAAAGAACTACAGCGCAAAGGCAAGGTCTAACATAATTAAAACAGTAGCCGGCACGGGTGAAAATGGTTATTCCGGCGACGACGGGCCGGCAACTGAGGCAAGGCTCGGCGGCGTACGCGGCGGTGTAGTGGCACCTGACGGCAGTCTGTATTTTGCGGACTCCGGCTATGATCGCGTCCGGGAAATAACGCCTGACGGCATAATACACCTTGTAGCAGGCGGTGGTTCATCCTATGATGACAATATTCCTGCCACGGATGCACTTATGATTAATCCTTCTGATGTAGCCCTCGGTCCCGACGGAAGCATTTATATAGCGATACCCGATAACCATCGTGTAAGGAAAGTGGATACTGACGGCATAATTACAACTGTTGCCGGAAACGGAAGCCCGGGGTTTTCTGGAGACCTTGGACAGGCTGTCGATGCAAAGTTGAAACAGCCATGGGGAGTTGCCGTTGACCGGGACGGCAATATGTACATTGCGGATACAGGCAATGCCCGCATACGCAGGGTGGGCACGGACGGAATAATAACGACTCATGCAGGAACGGGAGTGGCAGGCTGGAGCGGCATTGGAGGCCCGGCCACATCAGCCATGATTTACAATCCATTTGATGTAGAAGTGTCCCCTGAAGGAGAAGTATACTTTGCGGATAATCACTGTCACACGGTTCGAAAGGTCAACCTTCAGGGCATTATCGAGATGGCTGCAGGAACATATAGAGGATGCGATAGTTATGCGCATAACAAGGGAGGGTATGCCGGTGACGGCGATGAGGCCACTTCGGCATTGTTGTGGCATCCTGCGGGCCTTTCTTTTGATTACATTGGCAATTTATATATCGCGGACTATGAGAACCATCGAATTAGAAAAGTAAATACACAGAGTATAATAACCACAATCGCGGCAAGAGGACCGTCGGGTATTTACGGCGGTGGTTTCAGCGGCGACTATGGTCCTGCAACCGCCGGGCAGATTAAGGCCCCATGGGATGTTGCTGCAAGTCCTGATGGAACACTTTATATAATGGACTTAGGAAATAATAGGATAAGAAACGTTGACTCAGTCAATTTCGGCCAGTCTGCAGGTGATTTAGAGTTTATAGTGCCTAACGAGGACGGTACAGAGGCGTACATATTCGATATGGACGGGTATCACTTAAGAACTCTCAATACTCTTACAGGTTCCGTGATCAGGAGTTTCAGCTATCAGACATATGGAAATTACAGACTACTTGAGCAGGTTGTCGACGCATATGGAAATACTATCACCCTGAACAGGGATTCAAGCGGAAACCTCCTCGGCATCACGGCTCCGCACGGGCAGTATACTGAAGTGACGCTGGACAGCAACGGATGGCTTGAGACTGTTACCAACACCGCGGATGAGACGGTTGCATTCGAATACACTCAGGACGGGCTTATGACAAGGCGCTGGGATGCAAACGGCAATGCGCCCTTTATTTACACGTGGGACAGTGAGGGAAGGCTCATAAGGGACGAGGATCCGCTGGGTGGAGGATGGGACCTCGAAAGGATAGAGTATGAGGGAGGCAGTCTCCCGGCCCTGACAAAGGGAAGAGAAGTTAAAAAGACGTCGGCCATGGGAAGAACGACCTCGTATCGTACGGAGAAAATACCGGACGGCAAGACGCGCATTATCAATACTTTCCCCGGAGGTCTTTCTACTGAGGGTCTGCACAGGACAGATGGGGTTACTGAAATAACCCAGGCTGACGGAACAAAATCAGTGTCTAAAAGCGGTCCTGACCCGGTATGGGGAATGAGTGTGGACTTGAGCACGAATCGGACTATCACCACACCGAATGGTATCATATATGAGGAAGAGACGATCCGGCAGACACAGCTGGCGGACGAATACAATCCTCTCAGCGTTCAGAGCATTCTTGAAGCCAATGTTGTAAACGGTCGTGAGAGTGTAAAGGAATACAATTCGTCCATGAACAGGTGGACGTATACGTCTCCTGAAGGAAGGGAGAGGTTCGAAATTCTGGACGGTTTCGGGCGCATTGAGGAAAGCCTTACAGCAGGTCTTGAGGCGATTTTCTATGGATATGATATGCTCGGGCGCATGGAGACGGTAACGCACGGGACAGGTACGGAAGCCAGGGAATACGTGTACGATTATAATTCGGACGGGTATCTGTGGAGGATCACGGATCCCCTGATGCGCACGCAGGAGTACGAGTACGATGCTGCGGGCAGGGTGACGAAGCGCATACTGCCTGACGGCAGGGAGATCAGCTACACATACGATGCGAACGGCAACGAGACATCGATCACGCCGCCCGGGCGGCCTGCGCATCAATTTGATTACAACGCCGTGAACCTGGAGACGGATTACATCGCGCCTGATGTGGATGGTGGCGTGGCATCAACTGTCACGCACTCGGACTACAACCTGGATCGTGAGCTTGAGCTTGTATCCAGGCCGGATGATAAGTTCATGGATTATGAGTACAACGATGCTGGGCAGACCGGAACGATCACTACGGACCTGGGTGTGAACACGTACACCTATTACACGCCGCAGGATGAGTCTTCGGGCCGGTTGAAGGGCATCACAACGCCTGACGGAGAAACGCTGGAGTACATCTATGACGGATTTTTAGCCAAAGGCGTCGTATGGTCAGGTACAATTAACGGTATTGTGACCAAGGAATACAATAACGACTTCAGTGTTGCTTCAGTTAGCGTGGACGGAACAAACACCGTTGTCTTGGATCATGATCATGACGGCTTATTGTCTTCAGTAGGTGATCTGTCTATTTCAAGGGACCCGCTGAACGGGTTGATCACAGGTACAACTGTCGGAAGCGTGACTACGGCTCAGTCCTACAACGGTCTTGGAGAGCTCGAAACCTTCGATGCATACTTCATCCAGGATCCCCTTCTGCAAACCGGTTATATGCGCGACAAGCTCGGCAGGATCATTGAGAAGACCGAAACGCTGGATGGCGTTACCGAAACATACGAATATGTGTATGATCTTGCGGGACATCTGGAGGAAGTGTGGATAGATACCCAACTGGTTTCCAAATACGTGCATGACGAGAACGGCAACAGACTGAAGAAAATCGATTACTCCTCAGGGACAGAGGTCGAGATATTAGGCGAATACGATGATCAGGACCGGATGCTGAAGTATGGGGATGCTGAATATATATACACCAACAACGGCGAGTTGATTACAAAAACCGATGTCCAAGGAACTACTTCCTACAACTACGATGTGTTTGGCAACCTTCGCAGCGTCGCCCTGGCCGACGGAACACTGATAGAATACATCATAGACGGTGAGAATCGCAGGATTGGTAAGAAGGTCGAAGGAATTCTTGTGCAGGGGTTCGTGTACGAGAACACGTTGCGTATTGTGGCAGAGTTCGACGGAAGCGGTAACATTGTGTCCAGGTTCGTGTACGGCAGCCGTATTAACGTGCCAGAGTACATGGTGAAGAACGGTGTTACTTACCGAATCATCTCCGACCACCTCGGCAGTCCCCGGATCGTGATAGACATAACCACCGGAATGGTCGTGCAGAGGATGGACTACGATGAGTACGGTAATGTCATACTCGATACTAACCCCGGCTTTCAGCCTTTCGGATTTGCCGGTGGTCTTTACGACGTGGATACCGGCTTTATCCGCTTCGGTGCGAGGGATTATGATCCGGAAGTTGGAAGGTGGACAGTAAAGGATCCGATATTATTTGGCGGTGGTCTTAATATATATGGTTACGCGTTAGGGGACCCGGTTAATTACATTGATCCTGATGGACAATGTCCGTGGATTCCAATTATTGCGGGTGCTATGATTATTGCTTATGGGATAGCATGGTACGATGCCTATTATGAAAAACCAAAGACTTGCGAACCGGAATTTGGTGCTCCTCCTTGTACTCCTTCTCCACCAGCTAGTCCATTTCCTAAAGGGAGCCCTCGCCATCCTTTCAGTTTCCCCCCTCCTGTACCAACAACCAAGTAGCAAATGAGAAGGAAATCAAAATTAATTCCTGCCTTTTTAGTTTTCTTGTTTGTTTCTGCCGTTTTTATATTTCCAGCTATTATCAATGTTGGCACTATTGAAGGATTAGTATCCATAGAATTTACTTGCATTCCACTAATGTTTTTTCTTGGTTTCTTTCAGCAATATCTTATTACCCGTCGATCAAAGGCGATTTTATTAGTCATTACATTAGGGTTATCTGCTTTCACAACGCTATTAATCGAACTTCTAGGAACTAAATACCATATTGAAGGTACGGACAGACAAAGCCTAATAAATATTATCTTATGGTCCGTACCAATTATTATTATTTTGATTGGAATATTCCGGAGCAAGGATATTCAGAAGAAAGACACTGAGGCTCAATCGCTACCAGTATATATCAGTGATGATCTTACAGAAATAAGAATACCCACGGAATATTACAATCTTGTTGAAAGGATATCCTCTCTACTTAAAGAGCATGGCATCAAATATAATATTAGATATCCTTCAGAGGAAATATTCCTATTTCTGGAGAGGCCGCGAATAACTATTGTTATATCAATGACTAATGGGGAAGTATTAAAAGATATATATAAAGTATCTCAGGAATATTTCAAGGAACAGTCTACACTTGTTAAGGGGAAAGAGACATGACAGAATAACCACGTGGATGATGGATGATGATTTGTCAGAGAAAAGGGGAAAAATTCAGAGCACAGGATAATTTGGATATGACAAAATGAATCCATAGCGGGTATTAGTGTCAATATGCAGAGGATTGACAGAGTATTAAGAAAATGTAGGCGTTGAGCAAGATGGCTGAGGAAGTGTCTGCAATGACTGGGATGCTGGAAACTTGTAGAGAGGTTTAAACTTGACTAACAATGATAGTCATCAAAGAGTCTTCAAACAAAAGGTGACGCCTCTAGCTTTGTACGTTTATCTCTTTTCAACCCCAATTGTATTTCTTATGATTTATCTCACAAAAGGGGGATTAGCTTTCAATTTTACGACGGTTAAAGTTCTATTCTCAATGCCGCTCATTTCTTGGGCAGGAGGTTTCATCATCGCGCACCTTTGCAGGATTGAAATAGCCGATGATGGTATACGAGGAAGTGATGTATTCGGCATAAGGCGATTCGTTCCATGGGAGGCGATCACAACGGTCAAGAAGTGGTGGTATACTGGACTACCAGCGTTCCGTGTGAAGACGCACCCCGGCTTACCTACACTTTACTATCCAGATTTTTTCGAGAACCGTGAAGATCTTTTAAGTGTCATATCTGAGAGTGCCCCATGGGGAAACTCGCTGCTCGAATACTTCAAGGCCAAATCGGCGGAATAAGTTTTGGTACTCACGTTTATTCCTATAATTCAGTATATAAGAAATATTTAATCCTATGACAACGATTTCCAGATTATCTCGCAGAGCGTGAACGGAAATGCAGTGATGTTTGATTACGATGATGACGGGCTGATGATACAGGCTGGCGAGCTTGGAATCACCAGAGACCCGCAGCACGGAATGATCACGAGCACGGTCGCAGGAAACGTGTCCACGGGCAGGACGCACAACGGGTTCGGAGAGCTGGAGACCTACGGGGCGTATTACAATACAGCTTCACTATATTCAGTTGGATACATGCGCGATAAACTTGGTAGAATCACTGAAAAGACCGAAACGATTGATGGATCGAGCAAGACCTATGAATACAAGTACGACCTTGCAGGCAGGCTTGAAGAAGTCTGGCTGGATACGCAGCTTGTATACAAGTACGAATTCGATGAGAACGGCAACCGGTTGAAGCACATCGACTACTCCGGAGGATCTCCAGTAGAAACAACTGGTAGCTATGACGATCAGGATCGCATGCTCAGCTACGGCGATGCGACCTACACCTACTCCGACAACGGCGACCTGGAGAGCAAGACGGAAGGTGCTGATGAGACTTTCTACGAGTACGATTCCTTCGGAAACCTACGAAACGTTACACTTCCTGACGGAACCGTGATAGAATACGTGATTGATGGGGAAAATAGAAGAATAGGTAAAAAAGTGAATGGAGTGCTGGAACAGGGATTCCTTTATAAGGACTATTTTAATCCAATAGCTGAACTTGACAGCAATAATAATGTAATAAGCATATTCGTATATGGATCTAAAATGTACATTCCTGATTATATTGTTAAAGAGGAAAAAATATATAGAATCATTTCAGATCATATTGGTACTGTAAAGTTGGTCATTGATATAATAAATGGAGATGTGGTTCAAAAAATTGATTACGATGAATTTGGCAATGTAACAATAGATACAAATCCTGGTTTTCAACCATTCTATTTTGCCGGTGGGTTATACGATGTTGACACAGGTTTATCTAGATTTGGAGAAAGAGATTATGATCCTGAAACAGGAAGATGGACGATAAAAGATAAGATCGGCTTTTCTGGTGGTAGTATGAATCTTTATTCATATATTAATAACAATCCAATCAACTATTTAGATCCTACTGGAAGGATAATACCGGAATTGATTGAGTTATGTAGTTATTTATTTGGTGGGTATAATGCTGGCAAGGATGCAGAAGAAGCAATGAAACAGGATATGGAAAGAACTGAGTCGAAAACTGACGAAGTATTTTGCAAAGAGCAAGGAACCTCCCTTGATGGAAAACCTTGTAGTTCACCAAGTTCTGGAACACATGATGCTGGTTCAGGCGAAGGAGGAGAATCTCCACCTAGTGGTGGGTGTGGATGTGGAGCTGTGGGAGTTCAGTATAAATAGCCACGAATGGAATACAATTAAAGAATATTGGTGGTTTTCAATGAAAAGGGAAAAACCTCTTATTATTGCAATCGTACCCGTAATTATAATTATATTAGCAATACTTAATTTATTATCAATATTCATCATCTTAAAGTATCGAATACCAGTTATGTCTTTCCAATTGCTTGGTAATATAGCAAAAGCATATTCAATAATTAATATTCCAATTGGTTTAATGTATATAGTACTTGCCATTGGGACGTATAAATTGAATAACAAATCAAGACTCTTCATAATATATTTGTGTTATATTGATTTGTGTAAATTATCCATTTATATAATTCATTTAATAATCAAATCAATAATAACGTATGAAATAATTGCCTATATAATATTTGACCTGTTCCCCATAGTTATCATTATATTATTCTACTCGTCAATAAATGTTAAGAATATTTATTGTAATGAGCATAATGAAAATTAGGAGCAATACGGAAGACAATGAAGAGACTTTCTACGAGTACGATTCCTTCGGCAATCTCAGAACCGTTACACTTCCGGACGGAACCGTGATAGAATACGTGATTGATGGGGATAATCGCAGGATAGGCAAGAAAGTGAACGGAGTGCTGGAGCAGGGATTCTTGTATAAGGACAAATTGAATCCAATTGCAGAACTTGATGAAGCAGGAAACGTTGTGAGTGTATTCGTTTACGGATCGAAGTTCAACGTCCCAGATTATATCGTTACTGGCGGAAGTACGTATAGAGTTGTCTCGGATCACCTGGGCAGCGTCAGGATGGTAATTGATACTTCTACTGGTGCTGTAGTGCAGGAAATGGACTTTGATGAGTTTGGGAATGTGACTGTGGATACTAATCCAGGGTTCCAGCCATTCGGGTTTGGGGGTGGGGTGTATGATGTGGATACTGGATTTGTTAGGTTTGGAGCAAGAGATTATGATCCTGAAAGTGGAAGATGGACAAGTAAAGATCCAGCTCTATTTGATGATGAAAATTATAATGTATATGATTATTCATCAAATGATCCTATTAACTATATAGATCCTGATGGAGAAGGTGTAGTTTGTACGACAATTCTTGTTTGTGTTGTAGGAGCATATATATTAGCTGTGACGTGTTCAGCGAAAGACAAAGGTGACGCCGGGGAAACGATACATGAATTTGATAAGAAGAAGAAGAAAGACGCTATAGACAGAGCTAATAAGGCAGCAGGTACAACAACGTCGAAAAGACAATTTTAAGCCTTAAAAGCAACAATATGATAATATTTAATTATATAGTCAAACAAATACTAGGTTAACGAATATGATTTTTACTATATATCTTTTCGCGCATTGGCTGGCTATTTTTCTTCTGTTATTAATTCTACTGTTCTTCTTGTTTCATGTGTATAAAGCAAGAAAAAAGAAGAACAAGTTAAACAAGTCAATATTATATATATTTATCATAGCATCTTTATTATTTATTGGAATCTGTGAATGGACAAGATATATAACTGACGATATTTTCAACGATTTGAATCAATCAATTGATATACAAGCAGAGGCCGATAAATTATTTAGAAATAACAAATATGATCAATCAATGAATCTTCTTAAGGAAGCTTTAGTCATCAATAAAGGCAAATACCCTTCCAGGGAAGCCGATATTTATATTTCCATGGGTAATGTTCTTTATAATCAAGGACAATATGAAGACGCCAAACAACATTTTATTAAAGCCAATCAAATATATCATAAAACGGATGGCTCTTTAAGTAAGCCATATAGATATAGTCTTTTAAGCATCGCAAATGCTTATTATGAACTAAATGATTACCATAAGAGCATTGAGATAGTTAATAAAATTATTATTGCAAAAGATAAATTGCATGAAATAAATGACGAAGAGATAGCCTTAGCTTTACAATTGATGGGGTCGTACTGGCATAATTTGAACAATTATAAGAAGGCTATTGAATACAATAAAAGATCTTTGTCAATCTATAAACAATTAAACAAATATAGAAAGGTTGCTATTGTTCTAACTAATATTGGCTTAAATTATAGATATTACGGTCAGATAAAAAAAGCTTTATATTTTCACAATATGGCCTTGGAGATTATTCAAGAAAAGAATAAGGATGATCATATTAGTTTAGCTAATGCTTTAGTTGATATAGGAGATGACTGGGAAATCATAGGCAACTACAAGAAAGCCTTGGGATATTACGAGAAAGCTAATGAAAAAAGAAAGAATATTAAAAATATCGATAAAGAAGATTATCAACCTCATGATGCAATCAATGAAAAAATTGGACTAATGTTAGGCATGCTAGGACAAAAGGATAAGGCATTTCAATATCTTAACAAAGCTCTTGAATCAAAAAGGGAGGTCTATGGAGATCGACACCCACAAATTGCAATAATCAAACGCAATATGGGTATAGTACTAGCGAAGTCGGGATCATATGAAAAGGCCATTGAATATTACTCTGATTCTCTGGATATGATGCAAAGCACAAACGAAACTGAATATTATTCGGCCCATGCCAAGTTGCTATACAATTTTGGAGAATTATTATTTATGCAAGGTGAGTATCAAAAAGCGATTGAAAAACATAAAGAATCAATAGTGATTAATAAAAAAATCTTCGATTCCGATCATCCTGATGTTGTCAGAAACATAGAACGGATAAAAAGTTGTCGAGAGAGGCTTAAAACGTCTCCAGAATAGATAACTTGGATGTATATAATTCATCACTTGTCATCTTTAAGAACTTGATAATGATAATTTTCAAACTGAACTATGGCACTGAGTGGATGCTGTACATAGTCCTTTTCTTAAGCGAACCAGATATGCAAGGCATCTGCTGAGGCCTGTAGCGTATACCACATGTCAGTAATAAAGGATTATTACAAATACTCCAAAAGGAATTTTTTATGACTATAAAAAGGATTACATTATCCAATATAAATTGCATTCTAGTAGGTAGTGTCCAGAGTTTTTCGCACTTTCCTTTTTCCGTGGTTCTCAATCTTTCCATATTGTTCCAATAGCTCTCCCTACGCAGTCGCCTGAGATTCCAATTCCAATTGCGCTATAAGCTTGATGTCGAGGTACTTGCGCGTGCCCCACCTGGTACCAGCGACATG
>Ga0272442_10011715_pt1 | contig 10667 bp, 10 predicted proteins | sample SSMForm2O_FD_200262 | JGI IMG/M metagenome (GOLD analysis project Ga0272442, IMG submission 200262) | Marine sediment archaeal communities from Little Sippewissett salt marsh, Falmouth, MA, United States - SSM-Form-2O | ecosystem: Environmental > Aquatic > Marine > Wetlands > Sediment ... | reverse complement strand
ACGTGAGCGTTGACTTGGAAGGCTCAGAGACCAAAGTGTTCAACCTGAACCCAAAGGGTGAGGCGGGCGATTCTGGAACAGTTAACGTTAACATTGCCTCAGCACCAGCTGCGAGAATAAGGGGCTACAGCGGATACATTCTTGCAGAGGGAAGCGATGGTGAATCGCTTAGGCTGGACACTTTGATTAGGGTGGTTGGCTATGGCCCGCCATCTGACATGAACGTGTCGTACATCCTCATTGACACGTACGCTGACTCTGGCTACACGATTCCCGCGAACAGCTTTGACCCAACCGAGACAGTGGACATCCACGGGTATAACTTCACGCAGAGCACCTCAGTCGCATTGAACATTTACAACCCGAACAGCGTGCTAGTGCACCAAGCAAACGTGATGAGCGACGGAAACGGCGACTTCAACTACGACTGGGACCCGGGAATGCCTTTGGTGCTCGGCCAATACAATGTGACAGCGAGCGACGCGTCAAAGAGCGCGTCATGGGTGTTCAACATAGCGGGATGTAGTTAATGGCTGGAAAGCTGCTGTTCACGGTCTTGATGCTGGCAATTGCTAGCGGAGCCGTGAGCGCAGTTAGCACGCAGGCAACCCTCACCGCTCCAACAAGCGACCCGAACATTGATGAAGCAGGAACATTTACTTTGACCGTGACCGTTTCCTGCCCTTCAGGAAGCGGGCCCAAGTGCACGAACGTTGTAGTGTACCCGCGGTATTGCACGGGCTCAACCAGCTGCACGCCAAATGCAGACATCACAACCGGTTCTGCCGGGCTGCAGTCTAACCTTAACTCAATAAGCCTTGGGGACATTAACAAGGGCTCGAGCAAGACCGCGAGCTTCACAATAACTGGAGTAACAGCGAACCAGTACACGGTAGGCGGGAGGTTTACCTCAGACAATAACAATGGAGACGCAACTGGAACGCAGGGAGTAACAGTCAATTCTGGTGCAACGCCAACCCCAACGCCAACAAACACGCCTACGCCCACTCCGACAAACACCCCAACTCCGACGCCCACCGCTACCCCCGGGCCAACAGCAACACCAACAGCGACACCAACGCCTACTGCAACCCCGAGCCCAACTCCTACAAGCGAACCAACGCCCAGCCCCACTCCGAGTGGGGTTCACGTGCAAGCAACCTTGATTTCTCCTTCAAGCAACCCCAACATTGATGAAACCCAGACGTTCACTCTCAGAATTGATGCAACGTGCACTACTGGCTCAGGGGCACCGTGTGACAATGTTGTGATTTATCCGCGTTATTGCACTGGCTCGCTTTCATGCACGCCAAACGCGGACATTACAACTACCTCTAGCGGGCTTCAGTCTGATTCCAACTCAGTGAACCTGGGACAGATTAATAAGGGAGCAACAGAAAGCGCGACGTTCACCATAACCGGGGTAATCGCAGGCAATTACACTGTCGGCGGGAGGTTTACCTCAGACAAGAACAACGGAGACGCTTCCGGGACTCAGGGGGTAACCGTTGGCCCAGGAGGCCCTACTCCAACTCCTACTGCAACACCTACTCCAACAGTAACTCCAACACCAACCATAACCCCTACTCCAACAGTAACCCCGACCCCTTCAGGGGACATTAACACTACTTTGAGCATCTGGGACCAGACAGACCCTGCGGGAGGGGGAACAACCGCGTACGTGAACAACAACATAAGGTTTTACGCGAACTGGACGGAAGAAGGGAGTATTGCGCCTGTTGCGGATGGAACGTGTAATGTCTGGTTTAATGACACCGGGAGTTGGACTGGCATGTCGTATAACTCGACCTCGTTCTTGTATGATTACTCGCGCACTTTTTCAAGCGCGGGGAATTACACGTGGAGCGTGAGCTGCAACAAGACAGGCTATGAAAACAAGACTGCGAGTGACACGGTTGAAGTCCTGGTACAGGGCAGCGGGCTGGTAACGGGAAAGACAACGTATACCGCGTGCACGAACGTGTATTACATCATCACCATGTATAACAGCAATGACTTGCTTGTTGACGCGTATTTTGACTTGAACATAACAAACTCTTCTTTCTCGGAAAAAGAGTACTTGACTTCCCAGTTCCCTAACGCGGGAACCGGAATCTACCTGGGCGATTATTCGGTTAATGGAACCGAAAACTGCCCGGACGTTTGGTTTATTAAAGCAATCTCGGGAACTGTTACAGGAACCCGGACTTTTGGAGTTGATCCGTGATGAAAAAGAAAATGGAGAACGCGCTTTTCGCGTGTGTTTTGTTGTTTTTGTTCGCCGGCGCAGTGGCAGCGGAATCGAACGTTAGCATTACCTCGTTCGTTATAACCGCTCCGACAGAAGCGCTGGACTACAATGTAGAGCCGGGTGACTGGGCGGAAGTCCAAGTGGACATCACTAACACTGGTGACCAAGATGGAGAAGTGACATTGCAGATTAGCAGTGACTCGGGTGACGCGTTTAATGCAACGAGCGCTACGTTTAACGCGCCGCATGGTGTGATAACCACCGCGTACTTTAACGTGACCAGCTTCTCTGCAGCAAGCGGAACGCACACGCTATCCGTGTTTGGAAACTGCACGAACGGAACCTGCGTGGATGAATTTGAGCCGGTCATCTTATCCGATAACAACATGACGTTTGAGCTTGTTACAATAGAGGACCAATGCAACGGAACGTACAAGTACGTGTTTAGGGTCACAAACTACAATAACCGCGCGCTCAGTCACTTTGCAATCGAACTCCCTCCGGGAGCAGTTCCAAGTAGTCCCGTGGACGGTTCAACGTACGTAGGGCCAAGCGGCATTAGTTATTCGATTGAATCACCAACGAACAACCCATTCTACTCCATAAAGTTTGAGACAATCGGAGAAGGAATCCGAGACGGCGAGAATGACACGTTCGAGTTCATCTTGGACGAGTACCCTGAAAACTTTACTATCAGCGTGGAAGGAAAAGCTGCGCAGATTGTGGGGACTGTTGAATTGAATCCTGAGAACAAGAAAACCTGCTGCCCTGGAGAAGGGGACAGTTACGAGTTCGGGCCCTCGTACATGGAGGTCAACGTTGAAGTAGTCGAACCGGGTGCGAGAGTTAGCACTGGAAAGCAGACTTATTCTGCCTCAACAATAGTGTACTACAAGGCGCTCGTGCATGACGACAATGACCAGCTGGTTGACGCTTCGTTTGACATTGACGTGCAGGACGGTGACAACAATTACGTGAGCGAGTTGACTAGCTTATCACCGAACAATGGAACCGGGATTTACTTGGGAAGCTACTGCATTAACGGCGATGAGTACCCTGGCAGTTGGGTGATCCAGGCGCTGGTTAACTTCCTGAGCAAGGGAACGGATGGATTCGAGGTTAACCCGTGAGAAAGATGGTGAGTAAGGGGCAATCAAGCGCGGACTTCCTGATAGTAGCAGTGTTCGCGCTAATCCTCATACTCGCACTAATCACGACGTACATGGAAAAGCTTTATGGGACCAATGCAGTAGCTAATAGGATTGGGGGGCAGCGGCTCGCTGACCACGTTGCAAGGAACATTAACGCAGTTGCATTTGGCTGTAACGGAAGCAAGTCCACTGTCAGCCTGCCTGAGACTATTCAGGGGAATACAGAATACAATATCTCAATACTCTCTAAGGGACGGAGAGTCGAGATTTTCTGGTACGGGAGAGACGCTAGCTACAGCGCTACCTCAAGCATTGTAACAAGCAACATAACGGATGTGAACAAGAGCTTGTTCATTGGCTCTGATGCAAAAGAGATGAACATGACAAACATTAACGGGAGGGTCGAGATTGAAGCGGACTAAGAGCAAGAAAGCCCAGGTTTTCTCCATTGACTTCATGTTCTCGAGCGCGATAGTCTTGTTCCTGCTAGTAACCCTCATTATTCTAACTGATAGTGTTTCGCGCAGGCTGGAGGCCAACGAGCTGGATTTTGACAGTGACGAGTCCACGCTGCGAGCTGGCTCAGTATTATTAGAGAGCGCGGGGTATCCTTTCAACTGGGAGAATGTTGACGAGATTAACACGAGCAACGTGCAAAAGCTCGGGCTAGTGCAAAGCCGTAACGTGCTAGACCACGATAAAGCAGTAAGATTCTTTAATCTTTCAAGAGGAAGCCAGGAGTATAACGAGACAAGATTGCTGTTGGGGCTAACAAGACAGAATTACCTTTACAACGCTACGCTCAAGTACCTTAATGGCACAACGCTCATGGAAATGAACGCTTCGCCTGAAGAAGAGTACTTCACTTACGGATACTCCTATGTCACAACCCGCACTGCGAGGCTCGTGTATTACAATAAGACGATTATGAGGTTTGACTTCAATGTTTGGAAGGAGTAGAGGATTCGTGCTAACAACTGATGCGGTTCTAGCGGCGATAATAGTTGGCACGCTGCTCTCCGCTATTTTCATAACCTTGGATAGGGCGCTTACTGTTCCAGAGCGGGACAGGCCTTTGAAAGAAATGTGCGCAGACATTATGACAACCGCTGAAAAGCACGGGTCGCTGGAGCGCGCTTGGAGAACAGGAAATGACGAGGAGCTAAGGCAGATTTTGAACGGCGTGCCTGCGACAGTGTGCCTGCGGATTAACGTTTACACGTATGACTCGCTAAAATTCACTACCTCAAACATCGGGTGCACTTGTGATGAGGACCTAGCCGTTTTCAAGAGGACGTTTGTTTCAAAGAGCGGTAACCAAATGTCAATCAACCGCGCGGAAGTGAGAGGATGTTACAGATCCTAAAAGACAAGAGAAAGGGGTTTGTTTACTCGATAATCTTCGGGGCGTTCCTAGCATTGTTCTTGCTAATAGCAGTGTACTACACGCAAACAGTAGCCGAGAATGACTTGAGTGTAGAGTACGCGGAGAACATCGAGAAAAGGTCTTGCTTGTATGATGACCTTGTCACGGATGTCATGGACATGATGGAGTTCAGGGCGAGAGTGGACCATGGCCCCAGTGCAACTTACGTGATCTTCGAGGACAAGCTGCCTTCAAAGCCCAAAATAAACATGACGCAGGCGTTTGACGACTGGGAATTCTACATTGACGAGGTTTACGAAGGAAAGGTAAACGAGAACATTACCCTTAATACCACGTACTACCGCAGCGTTCCGAGAGCGTACATTGACCCATTCGAGTGCTATTACAAGTACGATGACATAAAGAAAACCGAGGCAGTCTTTTACGGGGAGGACGCGAACATCCGGAATTACACGATTGACGCAGTGGTGGAAGCAAAGCTTACCAGCGTTAAAGACAAAGACTGGGACTGGAGCGATGACCCCACAAACCTTTACGTAGTAATAAACATACAAGATTTTACTGGAAGCGCCGTGTTTGTAGATGGGCGTACTGAAGGATACGTTGAGCCAGATGAGAATAATGAAGCAGAACTCAAGTTCGCGGGAAACAAGAGAGTTTACATTAACGCTGGGGGATACCCCGGGCATGGGGAAAGCGCGTTTAGGATTAGCTCCACTGCGGCCGCCACTCATTTTAACCTCACGGCAGGCCTTGTAGGAGATGAGCCTACTAGTGTGTGGCTCCCAATTGGGGTTAACATCCAGGGAAACGAGGACAGTTACGCGGTAGTCGCTTCGGGTTAAGCCCTAAGCAAAGCTAGTTTTTCAAAAACAAAAAGAAAAAGAAGGGGAGTTGGGGGGTTACTTTTTGTGTTGTTCAACTTACCTAGTTGCAGGTTCCAACGAGTGGCTTTTCTCCAGTGAAGTTGTACGTGGTGCTGTACTGCGGGTCACTGTAAATGATGTTCACGTTGTATGAGTAAGTGGTTCCCTGTGTGGTACAGTTGACTGCATCAAAGGTAAAGTTCCTTGTTGAGCCCGGGGCAACGATGTAAGTACGCGGGAGCACGTCAGTGCCGTCCACGTTAACGTTGTTCAGCCTGATGGGGAACGCTTTGTTGTTCCTAATCACTATCAGGTTGTTAGCACCGTCTTCTGAGAACGAGTACTTGATAATGCCAACGTCGCCGCTGGCCCAGTAGGACGCGGACTCGCGCTCACTGATTCCCTGGGTCATTCCAGGGAAACCGCCCATTACACCAATAACTATAAGGGCGATGATTACTACGACAGCCAAGATGATTAAGTACTCAGTGGCTGCTTGACCTTTTCTTCCTATCAAACGGATCACCTCAAGTATTACCCATTTTAGTTGAAAAATGTTTTAAAAGCTTTCGCCGGAAAGGGCTAGATTGGGGTTACCAGGACAGGGAGAACATATAACTTTATCACATAAAACGCGATTAAAGCCAGTATTGAGTATAGCGGGAAGTACCTAAGGCCGTAAAGCTCGCTTCCCTCGTGAATAACCCCCATGAGCATTGAAGCAAACATTGCGGTTATTACTAAAGTGACTATCGAAATTTGCTCTATGAACGCCGCGCTCACGGGCGGGGCGAAGGATATCCCTAGCTCTCCTGAGAACATGTTTGTTCCACCGCTTCCATGCAATTCTTCAACCATGCCTACGAACTGAATGGAAATGGAAAGAAGGAGCGGCATTCCAAGGACGATTGTGAAGAGGATGAACATTATGTACATGTTAGTGCCCGCGATTAGCTCGCGCTTGAGCTGCTGGGCCTCGAGAATCTCGTCTGCGGTGTTCTCCAAGAGGCTGGGGAGGTTCCCTCCCGCCCTCATGCTGGTGGTGAAAAGCGAGATAATCCTGAGCAGGACCTCGCTGCGGATTCGTTCCCCAATGTCCATGAAAGCTTCAGTAAACGACTCTGTGCCAAGCGCGCGCGTGGTCGCTACTTTTATTTCTTCCTCCAGGGGACCGAACTCCGGGCGTGCCGAGTGCCTGAGCGCGACAACAGGAGTCATTCCTGCACGGATGTTTGCCGCAATCATCTGCAATGCATCAGGCAAGTACTTCTCAGCCCTCTTCCGCCTGTCCTCTATCCTAAAGTACAGCAATAGGTAGAAGACTACTAGAGTCAATAATATCGCGGAAAACCCTAGCTCAAAGAGAAAAACAAAATCGATTATGCGGGCGAGGAGCCAAGCGATTAGGAACACGATAGCGCCCACTAAAAGAGAGAAGAGAAAGGTGGAGCCGATCCAGATGCGCGGGTCCATGTGCATTCCCGCGTACTTGAGCATGTACGCCACCCTGTCAACTATGTCCGTTGGCACGAAGCGCGCCATTAAGTAGGATATTGACTCATACCAGCCCATTGCACTACACCTTGATTACAGGCCTCCTTACTTTGATGAATTCTATTAAGAGAAATTCAGAGATGAAGCAAATGAAGATCAGCATTACTATGAGAAAATCGTTTATCCCTACGCCTGCAAATGTTGAGAGGATGACTAACAGTGTTACGCCTAGGCTCGGGACCGTGACTGCGACCATTACATAAAGCAGAATCCAGAGGTTGAGCTCTTGAGTGTACATTTTAACTCGGGCGGACTGGAAATTTCGTAAAGCAGAAAGAACAGACGCCAAAGCAGCCTTAAGACTCGCGCCAGCCTTCATCGCAGTGACGATCTGCCAAACAGCGCGGTGTAGGAAATCACTCTTTGTCCTGAGCGCCATTCGCTCTAGCGCTGCCTCCTGGCTCTGGCCAACGTTAATATCTTGAACAACTGTTTCAAACTGCTTTGAAACACTACCGTAACCTGATTGAGAAACGCCCACCATTGCATCGTAAAGGGTTACTCCCGAGTTGATTTGCACTAGGAGGTCCCTGAGAGCATAAATTAGGTCCTTGTCAAGCGCCTCCACGAGCTTTCCAGCCAGCACCTTTGGGTAACGAAGGAAGAAGATGGAGAGAAGGGTGAATGTTGCGATCGGGGCGAAGAAGATTGAGTTAAACTCCAAGACCTTGCTGAAAAGCCCGTCTAGTGAGGAAGTGGCTGCTGCAAAGTCTGCCGCGCCAATGTTTCCCTGCATGTAAAAAAGGAAGAACATGAAGGCCAGGATTAAGAGCGCCCAGAGCAGGCTATTATAGAAAACAACTAGAATGTATTCTCCCGGAGTGTATGGACAGTCAATTAGTTTTAGGTCGTACTCTATTCCCGGAAGTGCTAGGGAGACCCTGTTGCCGATTCCCCTAAACGGCGCCGAAAGGCGCTTCATGAACGATTCCGAAAAAATCATGAAAGGAATCCTTATACTAACACCCCCTTACCCACTACCCGTTTTCTAACTGGCTGCCCACGGATTTTCGCTTGTTTTCTTTGTTAGACTCGTGCATTCCCAGCAATTGCGCTGGGCTTTCTCCACTGAGAACCGCGTCCAGAACTTTAGATGGACTCTTATAGTAAACCCCGACAAGAGACCCGATTTGGTGGACTGAGCGCCAGTTATGCTCTTGCATCCACTCGAGAACAGACTTCTTGTCCGCAAGGTCCTGGTCTATCTCAGTCATGGTCATGCCAGTATTAAGGTTAAGCTCCTCGTAGACCCTCATCGGGTTGTTTGCTTTGCTGAAAGAATCAGTCCGGGCCTTCCACTTGAAAATAGAGTTCAAGCCAACGCCAGTAGTAGAACCGGGAGTGATTTCCGCGATGTCGCTTGTTCGCCTAATCCCTTTCCTCCTATCCCTGTATTGCACTACGATTAAGTGGAGCGCGTCAAGCTCGGTTGGGGGTATGGAGATTGGCGGGTTGACCAAACGCCGGACTAGCTGCTCGGCATTGTCCGCGTGGACTGTGGAGTAGACTGCGTGGCCAGTGTGCATTGCCTCGAACATTACTTCTGCTTCACGTGACTTCCTTACCTCGCCGACAATCATGCGGTCTGGCCTCATACGCAAGGAAGAAACCATTAAGTCAAGCATTTCAATCCCGCCCTTGCCTTCAGGGTTGGGGTTGCGGGTGGTGAGCGGAATCCAGTTCCACTTCAAGTAAGATGGGAGGGTAAGCTCCCTCGTGTCCTCAATCGTAATCGTCCTCTGGCTCGGTGGGATTAGTGAGCAGAGCGTGTTAAGCGCGCTTGTCTTACCCGAGGCTGTCCCGCCAATCACGAGCATGTTCATCTCGTACTGGATGCAAAGCCATAGCAATGCAGCCATGTCAGAGGACATGGTGTGAAGCTGCGGGGAGATAAAGTCCACTAGGCTCCAGGGGTTCCTAGCAAACCTTCGGATGGTAATGGTTCCGCCACTGGTTGAAATCGGGAAAAGGGTTGCTGCGACACGGTCTCCTGAAGTAAGGTGCGCGTCCATTATGGGGCTCATGAGTGTTAGCTCCCTGCCTGCTTTTCTTCCAATCTGCGTTGCGTAAGTGTAAATCTGCTCTTCGCTCTTAAGGAAAATGTTTGACTTCAGCCACCCGAACTTCCTGTGGTAAACAGAGACAGGGTTTGTCGCGCCGTTGACCGCGACTTCCTCAATCCAGTCATCCTTGAGTAATTGCTCTATCTCGCCCAGCCCGTACATGTCGTTCAAAACATCTTCGGAGATGCAAGTTAAAACAAAGTCATCAAGCTTGGGTATCTGGGCGCCGATGGTCTCGTTTACCGCAGCGTAAAACCTTCGCTTAACCCGCTCGGTCAGCCTCGGGTCCGTGATTTCCTCTGTCTGAACCGGCACTTTTCTTGCCAGGTCCTCGCGTATCTTGTTCAAGTAAAGGAGGGTGTACGGGCCGATTATTGGGAAGTAGATGAAGTAAGTGGGGCGGTCAATCATGCTCAGGTCTAAAACAGAAACCTGTAAGGGAACGGATGCTTTAGTCCCAGGAATAGTGTACTTGTCGAGCCTGCGGTTGAACTTGGGCTCTGAAAAGTCAGGCATTGGAACCGGCTTTTCTAAGACTACAAAAGGCTGGGCGAGAAAATTAACTGGGTAAACCATTCTCGCGACTTGCTGTTCTGCAAGCACACGAGCAAAACGCTCTACCTCCCCAGTAGTAATGCCTAATTGTGAAGCGAGAGCAGGGAGGGTTGCCTTTTTGCCCGGCACGTTCTCCAAAAACCAGAACATCTCGTCAATGACTGTGCTGACAACCTCGCGCTCAATCGTGCCTTGGCCCACTGCGGCTTTCGCCTTGCGCTTCCTTGACTTTTTCGTGCGTTTCTTACTAGAGCTAGCCTTAGACCTCGCCATACCCACTATCATAAGCTAAGAGTTAGCTCGAGCGGTTTATAAGCTTTACTCGATAGGCGACGAGAGGCAGGAGGACAAGAGCTTGACTGTCAAGTCAATGTCCTTAGTGCTCACAATGCCAACTCCTGAGTGAATATAACGCGTTGGAATGCCGACCGCAACGCTCGGGATCCCTGTTTTAACACCGTAAACCCTTGAGGCGTCAGTTGCCCCGCCTTCCACCGCCTCGAGCTGGTAAGGGATTTTCTTCTTTTTCGCGTTTGAGATGAGCCACTTCACCATCTTAGAGCTGGCAATGTTCCCTCTTGCTGATGCCTCAACAAGAGTAATCGCAGGGCCCTTGCCTGTTTCCACTGGCTGCTGTTCCAAAGAAACTTCTGGGTGATCATTCGCAATCGCGGTGTCCAAGGCAATAAAGTAATCCGGGAACTCGCGGTAAGCTGAAATCGCGGCCCCTTTCCCGATTGAGGAAACCTCCTCTCCCATAGTGCCCACCAAGAGAACGTTGTACTTGCTCTTAGAGAGCTTTTTTGCCAGGAGGATTAGCGCGTAGCAGCCAGCGCGGTC
>Ga0272442_10011713_pt1 | contig 10668 bp, 9 predicted proteins | sample SSMForm2O_FD_200262 | JGI IMG/M metagenome (GOLD analysis project Ga0272442, IMG submission 200262) | Marine sediment archaeal communities from Little Sippewissett salt marsh, Falmouth, MA, United States - SSM-Form-2O | ecosystem: Environmental > Aquatic > Marine > Wetlands > Sediment ... | reverse complement strand
TGAGTTTTTTTGTAAATAGTATATGTGTATAAATGGGTATTATTACCCGAGGTTCAGACTTTTTATTTTATGTGTACAGTTTAGGGGTAATAATGCCAACCCTTTTATGAACTACTAATTATTTTAAGATGATCTGTAGTGAAATTAAAAAGTCTATCAATAAGGGGGAGAGATTATTAATGGTAAGTCAGAATGGAATATTTATCCTATTATTTTTTCACAACTACAAATAAAATCACATCTGCATTTCAATATGATCAATAACGCTGCAGCTGAAGAAATTAAAACTATGGAAAATAGTATTTTATTTTTCTTCGGTAATGAAAGCCACTCTTCTTTTAGCCTGATCAGAATATTTTTCATATTCCCTCCAATATAGAATGAATTGATTGGCTTTATTTTATATTAAATATTAAGAGGTATATTATTAATGGAATACACTTTATTTTATCATTTTGTTCCCGGAATAAACCAGAAAATTTACATTAAGTCAGGTGTTTTATCATGAAACCTTTTATTAAAATATCTCTTTTAATATATAAATCAGCTGTATTATCAGAACATTTTCTTCCATAAATAATTACATGAATCGACAAAGTGGTCATAAAGAGGTTTATCCTTATGTGAAGCATATTCATTTAACGAAGAAAAATACCCGATTTCTTCGGGTGCGTTTTTTTCTGCTATTCTTTTAAAATTTTCTTTTGAATCTTCTATTTTTAAAATATTATCGAGAAGTTCAATCTTTTTCACAAGAGATTTTTCCTTTAAAGCCTTGTCGAATAAATCGGTTGCATAAGGATTTCCATACGAAGTTTTAATTTCCTCAAGGGTATTTTCATGTTTTAATTCATCATTCTCATCTGAGTTATATTCTGATTTTATTCCCTTCAAATTCTTTTTTAAATATTTTGGCAAAGTGAATAAGACGATTAAACCCAGAGCTATAATAATCACATTTATAGCTATAATTTTCGATGAATCAAATACAAATTCCTCAGCAGCATTTTCAGATACCTTTTTTTCATGGGATGCTGAAGTGAGGGAGTCAATCCTTTCATTAAGTTTTCTGATAATTTCTTCCTGTTGTTCAACTTTAAACTGAAGTTCTGCGACCATATCCACTGGAAGTTGAGAAAAAGATACTGAGAAAAAAACAAGCAATAAAATACCAAATAAAAATAAAATCTTCATGCGACACCTTCTGCTCGGGGAAAGCTCCCGTTTATTTTTCTTTATATAGGTGAAGAATTTAAAATGTTTATTTAGAAAATTATAGCACTTAAAAAAAATAATAATAGTGCAATTAGTAATATTCTTAAGTATAAAATAGAGTTTGAAAAGAACAAATTCAATTCGCTTTTATGATAATATAATAGCGCTTTATAGAATACAGTACTCAATAAATAAACTGTGAGATGATAATATGAAAAATGAATTGTTGAAAGAACTTGTAGAAGCGGTAGAAAAACAGAATTTGAAGGTATATAACGTTGTAGTCAGGAAGGATAATCAAATTATAGCAAGGCATGATTTTAAAGAGCTTAAACAAAAACAGCTCTGGTCTGTTAGTAAAACCTTTACATCTATGGCTGCGGGTATAGCCATGGGAGAAGGGTATTTTAAATTAAACGATAAAGTTATCGACTTTTTTATAGATGATTATAAGATAGATGTTGATGAACACCTTAAAAAATTAACAATACACGACCTGTTATGCATGGGTACAGGCCATGCCGAATGCCCGGTGGTTAAAGCGGATTGGGAAAGCCGTGAAAAAATAGACATATGCAGGCTGTTTTTCGATGAACCGTTTGTATATGAACCCGGGACACATTTCGTATACGATAACTCAGCTCCATACATGATTTCAAGAATAATAGGCATTACAACCGGAATTGACCTGAACGAATTCATGTATCAAAAAGTGTTTAAGCATATGGATATAGAAAAACCATTTTGGGAACCATGTCTTTTTGGATATCCGCAGGGATTTGCCGGATTGCATCTCGATGCCGACCAGGTATCACAATTTGGCAGTTTGATACTCGAAAAAGGTGTATGGCAGGGCAAACAGTTAATTCCGGCAGACTACATAGAAAAGGCAACCTCCATACAGATAAAAACTGATGAGTTTGCCCCTGTTTATGTAACTAAAGACCATCAACGGGGATATGGGTACTATATGTGGATGAATTCGTATCCGGGTTCATACCGTATGGATGGAATGTACGGCCAGTATGCCGCAATGCTTCCCGATAAAAATACCGTAGTGACATATTTGTCCAACGAACAGATAAACATGACAGCAGTTCTCGAACTGACATGGGATTATTTGATAGATAAGCTCTAAAAATATTAACTTGGGACTGTACCAGATTTTTTGGGACCGTCCTATGTTATTATTAAAGTATTTATTTTAAAAATATATGAGTAAATATCAGACATTCTATATTGGCGGTTCATATCAGAAAGTTTCTTTGTTGAAGAATCAATGGAATAAAATTCTCCTGCAAGTCTTACGACATAGGGCGTCCCATATACAACGAAAAATTTATAAACAGTGCATCTTTCCTTCGACTTCATCCCAGGGAACGGTAAAACCCTGCCCCTTTGAGCAGAAAACCGAAGAAGAAGAGTATTCAGGATCTGCATTTTTATCGTATCCGATTTTTTCTATTATCTCTTCTGAATTATGACAGGGATAATATCCATTAAAAACCATACTGATAGATCCATTTCCCTGTGAGAATGAAGCGAGTTGCGAACTGTAATTCATAAAAGTTGCAACAGGTGCCTTGCCTGTTATCAACGCTTTATCCCCTTCCGTCAATGGTGACTCGAATTCTCCGTACGCTTTTTGAATATCTGACAATACCCTTCCCATATGATTGAGATTTACCTTTATCCTGAACTTATACCATGGCTCAAGCAGAATATTTTCAGCCTTTTCAAGACCCTGACGCAATGCCCTGAAAGTTGCCTCCCTGAAATCACCGCCACTTGTGTGTTTAATGTGTGACCTTCCCGTCAGAAGGGTGACTTTAACATCGGTTAAAGGTGAACCGGTTAACAATCCATGATGTTCCTTTTCAAAAATATGCTGTGCTATAAGGTTCTGATTTCCTTTCGAAAGATCATCGGTATGACAGGTATTTTCAAAGGTAATTCCTTCATTTCTGTTTCCCGGTTCGAGTTTGAGATGAACTTCCGCGTAATGACGCAGCGGTTCAAAATGCCCATGTCCGGTTACAGAATTGTTTATTGTTTCCTTGTAAAGTATCTGCGGGTTTTCAAATTCGATGTCGACAGCGAACCTGTCCTTAACTATCTGTTGAAGTATTTCCAGCTGTACAATTCCCATTACATGAATATTTATCTCCTGAAGCTTTTCTTCCCAGATAACGTTCAAAGCAGGATCTTCGGCTTCGAGGATTTTAAAAATCCTCAGAACTTCCCTCACATCTTTTTCAGGGCTGAAAACCACTTTAGACCTCAAAGCGGGTACCATTTCATATACCGCTTTATCCTCCAGATCACCAACACCATCTCCTGCTGAAACTTTTGAAAGTCCGGTAACTGCAAAAAGCTGCCCGGCAGAAATTTTATCTGCTGTAGTGAATTTATTTCCGTTGTAAATTCTTATCTGAGTGATTTTTTCATTGATTTTATTTTCAGAGTTATTGTAAGTCAATTCATCACGGACTTTTAAATTGCCTTTCAAAGCCTTTATGAAAGTAAGCCTCATGCCATTTTCGTCATGCGTGATCTTATAGGCTCGGCCAGAAAATGATTCTTCATCAATATAATCAGTAATTGTTAATTTATCGAATTTATCCAGAAATTCGATTATTCCGGTATCCTGTAATGCAGAACCACGGCAGCACGGGAAAAATCTGTTTTTTCGTATCAGACTAATCATGGCTTTTAACCAGAAATCTTTATCATAAGAACCTTCTATATATTTTTCAAAAAGCTGCTCATCTCTTTCGGCCAGAAATTCTCTTAATTCCTCATTCATCTCATAATTGTTAAAAGAATCAGTTATATCAAAAGCGTCAAGTGACAGATTTTTCCTGATATCATCCAGGACTTTTTCCGTATCCGCTATATCTCTATCTACTTTATTTATAAAGAAAAAAGTCGGGATATTGTGTTTGCGAAGAAGATTCCACACTGTTTCGGTGTGCCCTTCCACCCCTTCAACTCCGCTGACTATTATTATTGCATAATCCATAACCTTTATGGAACGTTCCATTTCCGAAGAAAAATCCACATGTCCGGGGGTATCAATAAGATAATAAACAGAATCTTTATAATACATGACAGCCTGGTCTGAAAAAACTGTTATTCCCCTTTTCTTCTCTATCTCATGACTGTCAAGGAATGAATTCTTGTGATCAACCCTTCCCCGTTGCCTGATACTATTGGTGTGATAAAGCAATTGCTCTGAAAAAGTTGTTTTTCCCGCATCCACATGTGCCAATATACCTATTGTCTTATTCATAAATTCAGGAAACCCCTAATGCCACAAGGACGCCGACTATCATTACTAAAATTTCGATAACGACATGAAACTTATGAACATTCTTTCCCCACATCTTCTCAGAACACATGATAAGGATTTTGTATATGATGAAATTACTTTTAGTCAAACCACTTATGAACATGAATAACCCGATCGCTGCCAACAATATTCCCCAGAAAATATTCAAAACATTTCTCCTTTTTACTCGAACTATGCAGATTATAGCAAAAATGTTTTGGAGATAAAAAATATCAATATAATCTCACTTGAGATGAGTGAATGAGAGGATTGTACCGTCAGGGACTGTACCCGTGGTAAAAATATCTGACTTATACTTATATGATACTTAACAAAGGAAATATCATGATAAAATGGTACGATATCTTGGGATTAATTAGGGTCTGCTGAACAACTAAAAACACTGTCATTCAGAGCTACGAATTTGTGCTTTTTCAAATTCGTAGCGAAGAATCTCGGGTTTAGGTTCCTTTATTTAACGGGTGCTGAGAAATTAACCTGTCTTTGATTTCACTTGTTTTATTTCTTTGTGCATACGTTTTGAACTGCATTTAAGTGCAAGCTTTTTTCAATAAATCCTACAAAAACCTTGCACTTTCGAAAGAAAATAGTCTCTACATATCATTATTTATGATAGTTGCAGAGTTTTTCATTAAGCCCTAATTATCTTATTTATTGAACTATATAAAATGAATTAAAATATCTAACAAAAAAACAGCAACATGTAGTGGCAATTTTTATTGAATTCTTATATAGATAAGCTATTTATCTGACTCATATTTAGCCCAAAAACTTTTCTTGAGGCCATGTGTTTGATGTAAAAAGTGTTTAAACTCATCATGGTTATCGAATTTATCCCAGTCGATAATCGAATCAGAAAGTTTATCCAATTTTTTTAAATAACCGGCACAGTATGTATATGCTTTTGTATAACCACGTTCGAGAATGGATATGATTAGTTTTCTATATATAACTGTAGTTGCAAGATAACATTTTTCGGATTCAAAGGATTTTGCCAAGGGAAGCAAACTATCGTAAAAATCTCCATTAATCTGAGTTTCTTTTTCGAAGATGTATCTTTCCGCGTCATCGATTTTTCCTATTGAAATTAAAAATTCAACATCTGCTCTATTAAAAAATTTAAAGTTAAATATTTTTTCCAATTCATCTTTTATAAATTCATCGTATTTGTTCATACCTATTACTTCTAAAAGCTCATTGAGATTTTCTTTTGTGCGATTATTACTTAATTTTCTATAAAGTATTTTCGAAAGGTTTTGATTATCATTCAATTTTCTATAAATATTTATCAGCAATTCATCTTGTTTATCTCGCATAAAACTATCATTTTCTGGTGTTTTACTGAGATAAGAAAGGGCAGTATTAAAATCTTGTTTTTCAAAATAAAGCTTTGAAATATCTATCAAAGAAGGGGTGGATAATTTTCTGTAAGAAGCCATTACTGTTTCTTCAAACAGTTCGGTATCCTTTAGCTGCTTTGCCAATGATTTTATTAGAGATAAATAATGATTTTTATCATCATCGTTTTCCTCAATATCTATTTTCTTTTTTAAATTCTCAATCATAGACCTTATATTCTTTTCAGGTAGAAATTCAGAAACACTATCGATAACAGCGAATCTAACACCATAATCATCTATTTTATTTAATTTCAATATTATATTGGCTATTTTATCTTTATCCGCACATTTTGAAGCGTATTGAATGAATAAATCCTTTGCATAAATAACGAATACCTCTCCTACATGACCATATGAATCATCACAATTGTTGAAAATATGTTTGTCTGATTCATAAAAAGAAACCAGGAATTTAATGCCAATAACAGGATCAGTAATCGCTGCACTCAAATCATTAAGCAAACTATTCAGTTCATTCGCCAAGCCTGCTGATTCGGATCTGTAAATAAACCTTTTTGAACGTTTTAATTTCGATAATTTACTTTTGAAATTTTTGAGATTTTCTTCAGGAGTGGAAATAATACGTGTTAAAAGGTTATCAGCTTCTTCTGAATAAGTAGAAAGCTCTAATAAAGTGTCTGCCAAATATTCTGTCCCTAAATTTATCAGTTTTTTCCTTATTTCATTTTTATTCATATAATTATTATCCTTTTTTTAAATTATAATAATTCTATCATGAAAAAACATAAAAGGCCTTTTTATATCTGCAATCAAACAATATCCGTATTTTTCCTTTTTTTGATATACTTGAATTGTGTAATGCAGGAGGTGAAAAAATGGGGTTACAACCAAGTCCTTTTTCTCCCGGTAAAACTGTTCCGGTAGATCAGTTTGTCGGAAGAAGAAAGCTTATAGAGAAAATTGAATATACTTTAAAAAAAAGTGTTTCGGGGAGATTAGAAAATGTCTTTCTCGTAGGTGAAAGAGGTATTGGGAAGAGTTCCCTCGCTTCGTATATCAGAACATTAGCTGAGAAAAAGAATTTTCTAGGTATTCATGTTAACCTTCTGAACTCTCATAATTTAGTGGATGTTGTAAGTCTCATTTCTGAAGAAATATATAAACAAGCTTCAAAAGAAAAGATTGCAAATAAAATAAAAAAGCTGCTAAACAAATTTATAAAAGAAGTAGACATGTTCGGAGTAAAAGTAGAGTTTAATGGTTCTCAATCAGATGCGGAATATATAGTAAAAAATTTCCCCGGATTTCTTCAAAAGATTTATGATGAAATTAAAGAAGAAAAAGATGGTATTTTCATTGCACTTGATGATATAAATGGACTGTCTAAAACTCCAGAATTTGCGAATTGGTATAAAAGCTTCGTTGACTATATTGCCACTAACAATTTAGAATTACCGTTATTTATAATGCCGATAGGAATACCCGAAGTAAGGAATACATTATACGATCATCAAGAATCACTGATGAGAATCTTTGATGTAATTGAAGTTAAAAACCTCGAAAATACCGACGTGTCGGAATTTTTTTCAAATGCTTTTTCATCAGTAGGAATGAATATTGAAGTAAATGCTTTAAATGCAATGGTAAATTATTCAAATGGGTTACCGATAGTTATGCAGGAGATTGGCGATGCAGTTTTCTTCATTGCTCCAAAGGATATGATAACATTTGATATAGCATTTGAAGGTGTGTTTGAAGCGGCAAAAAATATTGGTAAAAAATACTTGAATCCAAAAGTATTTGATACTTTAAGAAGTGAAAAATACAGAAATATTTTAAAAGTAATTGGAGAATCCTTCACTCTGAAGTTTACAACAAATGAATTAAATAAAAAATTAGATGAACCAGAGCGAAGAGTTTTAAGGAATTTCCTTCCAAAGATGAAAGAACTTGGAGTTATCTTTCCGGATCCTGAAGGAGGAAGAGGCGCTTACAAATTTGAAAATCATCTTTTCGCAATGTACATCTGGTTGCAAAGCACTTTTGAGGGTTAAAGATATTTTCTGAATACATTGTGCTATACATAAAAATGGTTATCTCTCGGGAAATGGAGGTTTTAGGTATGAAAAAGAAAAAATGGTATTCATACATAGCTATTTTTAATCATGAAGACAATGGGATTAATATTTCTTTCCCGGATCTTCCTGGTTGTTTGTCGTGTGCAGATATGGATGAAGAAGCAATTCGCAAGGCAAAGGACGCTATGGGACTTTATATGACAGTACTCGAAGATGACGGTGGAGAAATCCCAAAACCAACAGCGCTGAAAGATATACAACTGGGGAAGAATGATGTACCATTTCTTGTTGAAGTGTTTATGCCAGAAGTAAGAGCAAATATAAAAGATATGTATATAAAGGAACTTTGACCATTATAGTAAATAATGTTTGTAAAGCTGATGAAGCTGGTGTTAATTTTTCAAAAATTCTTTAAAATGCTCTAATGAAGTATTTAGATGTTTCTCCCAATGATGGAAGATGAACTACAAAATTTCTGACATAATCCTAACAAATTGATATCCGAAAATCAAAATATGACCATATAAGCAAAAATCCATAGTATAGGGGCTGCTGAAAAACTCAAATTTTGTTATTCAGAGCATTCCTGTAGAAAGATAAAAAAGAAATAACCTCCAAGTATGTATTTACGCATCTTTATACGTATGAGGTTAATATAACCACTCTCTTTCTTCTTTTTATCTGCTCAATAGTTTCCAGTTTCACCGCTCTATTAATTCCAGTTCGACTGGTCAATTTTACCGGACTCACTGGTAAATTTACTCCGTAATATTCAAATGATCTTTGAAACAAATGAAATCTCTGCTCAGAAAAGCAAGGAAAGATTTAGGCACAGGACTTCTCAATAAAATCTCCCCTTTTTCTCGCAAGACAAATTATAACAAATAAAACTTGACAAAATAAAAGCGAGGCAATCGCTTTTTTGCAACTGCCCCGCTGATACTTTTGATTGTACATTCTTTACAAGCCGTTACCTAAATCCTGTTTATCCTCCTCAGGTGTACTTTCAACTTCAATTGGATTAAGGCTTTCATAACGAATAATCATATAACATTTATAATTTTCACCAAAAAGCAAATTGCTCAATTTTGTCCTGTCAGTTCTCCACTCGCAATACATACCCAAAAGGCCAACCTCTACGGCTTCTGCATATTCATCGGGATTATCTAATTTAAAATTTTCATTCGTCCATATCAAATCTTCACGGTATGTCGAACCATATTTTGAATTTAATGCCCGATTAAATTTCTCATAATCTTTAATATTTTCATTAGGATCTGAATATACGTTATGAAAGAAATATTCCGCCCTAAAGCAAATATCGTTATCAAAAGAATATACCAGCAAAGAAATAACTCCCAGAATTTCAACTAAATACTTAACCTTGTCTTTTTAAATTTCATATGTATCTATTCCCTCTGACAACATGACTTCCTGTTTTGTCATTCCCCATTTAATCCTTCTGAAATCAAAATTCTCTTCAGCAAATAAAAATGATGAAAAAAGCATAATAAAAATTAATATAAAAATCGTTTTTCTCATATACTCCCTCCAATAATTATTCAAAATAATATGGAATTTCTGACAAAACAACTTTTAAAGCAATTCTGATTTTATAGAGCATATTCACAGGATAATTCATGGTTCTTGCTTTATTACTCGTATTTTTTATTATCACTCTCTTCATTTTGAATTTCTTTTTCAGATTTTTGTTCTTCTTCAAGTTTCTGTTCAAGATCCATTATTTTTTCTTTTATACGATCCCATTCACTCAATTCCAGATATTTTTTATGATCTTCTATAGCCTTTTCATATTCGTGTAGACTTTCCCATATTGCGGCTCTATAATAATAAGCATCTTCATATTTTTCATCCAGTTCTATTACTCTAGTGAAATCTAATATCGCTTTATCATTTTCATTTATTTGACGATAAATATCTCCTCTATGAAAAAAATATACAGCATTATTATTATCAAATAAAATTGCTTTATCAAAATCTTCTACTGCCTTTAAATAATAATCTTTTCTCATTTTTTCATTTATCCAAACATAATAATATAAGTATCCACGATTAAAAAAATACTCGGCGTTATTTCCATCTAATGTGATAGCTTTATTATAGTTTTCGAGAGTATTTTTAAATGCAAGAGTTTTTTCATCGGCATATGAGCATTCCCAAATATCAAAATATACTTCACCCCGATTGTTATAATATTCTCCATTATTTTTATCAAGTTCTATGGCTTTACTGTAACTTTCTATTGCTTCAGTTTTACTATATCTTTTGAAATAATAATCGCCTAAAATATTCCAGTATTCCGCATTATTGCCATCAATTTCTATTGCCTTTTTATAATCAGATTCTGTTTCATAAACATCACCAATAACATAATTGACATTTCCGCGACCTATATATGCTTCAGCATTATTTTTGTCCAACTCAATAGCTTTATCATAATCATTTAATGCTTTTTCATATTCTTTCATATTAAAATATACATTTCCACGCCCGATAAATGCCTCAATATTTTCACTATCTATTTTAAAAATTTTATTGTATATCTTTATCTTTTTCTGTTCGGATTCTTCTTTCACTATATCATTGAATAGAACTTGAATTCGTTTTTCATCTGCCGTTCCATCAACTATATCTATTATTT
>Ga0272442_10011712_pt1 | contig 10668 bp, 8 predicted proteins | sample SSMForm2O_FD_200262 | JGI IMG/M metagenome (GOLD analysis project Ga0272442, IMG submission 200262) | Marine sediment archaeal communities from Little Sippewissett salt marsh, Falmouth, MA, United States - SSM-Form-2O | ecosystem: Environmental > Aquatic > Marine > Wetlands > Sediment ... | reverse complement strand
CGCTGTTCTTTGCATCCTTCGCGTTCTTTCGACTTCGCCGAAGGCTTCGTCGGACAAGTGGCGGTTCAAGCCGTTGCCGTTACCCATCCTTCTGCCGTTGCCGTCTTTGCGGCTTGGCGCCCCGCCTGCGGCGGGTAAACTTTGCGTGAGGCGCGCCGTTGCCGTTACTCTGACTTCCCGCCGTTGCCGTCTTTGCGGCTTGGCGCCTTTGCGTGAGGCGCGCCGTTGTTGTTCTCTGCGTTCTCCGCGTGCTCTGCGGTGAGCGTCGTTGCCGTCACCGCCGCGGAATGAACTGCCGGAGGAACGTCGCCGCCTGCCGCACCGCCGCCTTCCGGTCCGCCAGCGACCCCTCGTACGCCCGGTCCTCGATCTCGATGCACACCGGGCCCGTGTACCCGACGTCGGTCAGCACCGAGACGAAGTGCCCCCAATCGATGTCGCCCAGGCCGGGCACCTTCGGCGTGTGGAACTCGAGCGGCGTGGCCAGGATGCCCACGTCGTCCAGCCGCCCCACGTCCACCCGCACGTCCTTCGCATGCAGATGAAACAATCGGTCGGCGAACTCCTGTAGCGGGGCCGCCCAGTCCATCATCTGCCACACCAGGTGCGACGGATCGTAATTCAGCCCGAAGTGCGGCGCCGGGATCGCCTCGAACAGCCGGCGCCACACGGCCGGCGAATGGGCCAGGTTCTTCCCGCCCGGCCACTCGTCGTCGCTGAACAGCATCGGGCAGTTCTCAATGCCGATCGCCAGGCCCTTCTCCCCCGCCCGCTCGACCAGCGGCTCCCACACCTCGAGCATGCGCGGCCAATTGGCATCCACACTTTTCGACGGGTCCCGGCCGATGAACGTGTTCACCCCCGAAAGGCCCAGCACCGCGGCCGCATCGATCACCTTCGCCAGGTGCTCGACCGCCACCCGGGCCTCGTCCTCGTCCGGCGAGAGCGGGTTCGGGTAATACCCGAGCGCGCTGATCGCCACCCCCGCCGCCTCGCACTGCTCGTGGACGGCCTTCGCGTCGGCCTCGCTAAAGCCCTCCACGTCGATGTGCGTGACGCCGGCGTACCGCCGCTCGGCCTTGCCCTTCGGCCAGCACATGACCTCCACGCATTCCAGGTCGCACTCGGCCGCAAAGGCGAGTACCTCCTCCAATTCCAGGTCCGGCAAAATGGCACTGGCGACGCCGAGTTGCATGGTTGGCTCCTTTGGCTCAAAGGTCAAAGTTCAAGGTTTCACGTTCAAGGTTCCAGGTCTAAGGTTTCAGGCACAAGGTTCAACGTGTACGGCAAGGCTTGTCGATGGCCGCCCCTTGTGACTTCCCGCGCGGCGGGGCTCCCGGCCCGCCGCGCTGGGCGCGATGCCTGTTCGATGCGCCCATTATGCCGCGAATGCCCCGCGCCCCGCCAGCGGAAAGCGCGGGCGGCGAAGCGCGCGGCACGCCACATGTAGCCGCGGGCCTTGGCCGGCGCGTTTCATCGAACAGCAACGCGGCGGTGGGCGGCTCGCGACGGGCGCTGATCCCACGCCGTTGAGCCGGCGACGGCACGTCGCCGGTCGTTCCCCTCTCCCTTGCCGCGCCTTCGCCCGCCGTAGCGGGCTTCGTCCGCGCAGGCGGGAGAGGGTTGCTGGTGCTTCGCAGCGGAGCGCTGCTCCGCAGAGTAGTAGGGTGAGGGTGAATCGAAGCGCCGTGGCCGTCGGCCGCTTTGGAGTGCGGCCCGCTCGGCCTCGCTTTCCTTATGTCGTTGCGGTGCAGCCGCTTCCTTACGCCACGGAAGGCGGCGGGGCTCGCACTGCATAGGGGATAAACCTTGATAAATCCTACGAGGACTCATACGCTCTTGGTCGCGATACCCCTAACTTGAACGCTCCCCGCATTGATGGACGCGGGGTGCGAGCCTTTGCGACAAGGGGTTCCTCCTCATGGCTAGCAGGCGCTGGACTCGCGACGAAGTACTGGTCGCGTTTAATCTCTACTGCCGAACTCCTTTTGGCAAGCTGCATGCCCGAAATCCAGAGATAGTGCGGCTGGCTTCTGCCCTGAATCGCACGCCCGGCGCGCTCGCCATGAAGTGCTGCAATCTGGCGTCGCTTGACCCTGACTTGCGTAGAAGGGGCATAAAGGGCCTTCAGAAGGTATCCGCTCTGGACCGCGATATCTGGGAAGCCTTCCGCTCTGACCCCGAGCGGATTGGCTTCGAGTCAGAAAGGGCCATGGCAGAAATCAGAGCGGCCTCCCCCCGCGCCGTTCCAAATGTTGAGTGGGAGGACATACGGGGCTTAGACAGGGAGGCTTCGCTCAAGGTCAGAGTCAACCAACACCTTTTCCGGTCAATAGTACTGTCTGGTTATCGGGATGAATGTGCTGTTTGCGGCATGCCGATTCGCGCACTCTTGACGGCCTCGCATATTGTTGGTTGGGCGGATGACCCGGCGAACCGGATGAATCCGCGCAACGGGTTGTGTCTGTGCACGCTGCACCACGCGGCGTTTGACCGCGGCGTGCTACTTGTGGAGCCCAATTACCGCATCGTGATCGACGCGCTGGCAAAGCAGTTCTCCGATAACGAGGCAGTTGAGGTGTATCTTCTGCGCTACGAGGGCAGACAAATTCGCCTTCCGGATCGGTGGCACCCTGATCCCTCCTTGCTCAAACGCCGGAACACAATCGTGCTCCGCAATAACTAGCTTGCCCGGTTGTGAGGATAGTTGTCGGCAGGGCGTGTACCGGACACGAGACTGCCTATATGTGGGGGACTTCCGTGGCAAACCGAGAAGACTTAGAGCGCCTTGCCGTCGATATGCAGCGAGCCAAGACCTTCATGGAGATCAAGGACCTGCAGCGGTTTCATTGGGCCGCCTACGAATTACTCTCCCAGGCGATATATGCCCTTGAAGCCTCCGCTGGCCTGAGCGCTCCTGCTTTGCGGGACGCGCAGGATGGGGCCTGACACCCGAGCAGCGCCGCTATTGCATGTCCCGCATTCGCGGCAAGGACACGAAGCCCGAGATGATCGTGCGCCGGCTCGTCCATGCCGCGGGGTATCGCTACCGGCTCCATCGACGGGACCTGCCCGGTTGCCCGGACCTCGTCTTCCCCGGCCGCGGCAAGGTGATTTTCGTCCACGGGTGTTTCTGGCACCGCCATCGGTGCCGCTACGGGCGGCCGATGCCCAGCACGCGCAAGGCGTTCTGGAAGAGGAAACTGGAGGCGAACCGCGCGCGGGACAGGAAGAATCGCCGCGCCCTTCGCCGCCAGGGCTGGGACGTGTTCGTTGTCTGGGAATGCCAGACGAAACGCCCGGACTGGTTGCTACCCCGCCTGGTCAACTTTCTGGAACAGTGAAGCTCAACGCCGCCCGTTCCCCCATCCGCTTTCGCCCCTGCCTTCCCGATGTCGTTTGCGTTCTTCGCGGTTCAAGCCGTTCCTGGTCATTGGCCATTCCGCCGGCCCGAATTGCCTTTATGACGGCCGGGCGGCGCGGTATCATACGGGGCCGCAAACCCGCTCCTGGCGGGCGAAAAACGGCGATTCGAGCCTCAATCGGAGACCCCCGGGGCGGCGGGCGACCGGCGGGCCGCGCGCGGCCGTTGCCGCGGGCGATCCCCCGCAACCGCCGAACGCACAGGGTCCCCACGGAGAAGGAGTCCGATGGCCAAACGGAAGACGACCGCAAAGAAGAAACCGACGAAGGCGTCGGCGAAGGGCGGCAAGACGGCCGCCGAGACCGCCGCCGCGAAGACGGGCCGCAAGACGACGACGGCCGGCAAGACGACTGCCCGCAAACGGTCCGCCAAACGCAAGACGGCGAAGGCCAAGGGCGGCGACTATCGGGCCGACGCCATCCGCGTCATGAAGGGCCTCGAGGCCGTCCGGAAACGGCCCGATATGTACATCGGCGACCGCCAGCAGCGCGGCCTGCATCACCTCGTGAACGAGGTCGTCGATAATTCCATCGACGAGGCCATGGCCGGGTTCTGCCAGAACATCACCGTGACCGTCCACGCGGGCGGCAGCGTGAGCATCGCCGACGACGGCCGCGGGTTCCCCGTGGACCGGCATCCGACCGAGAAGAAGCCCGGTGTGGAGGTGGCCCTGACGATGCTCCACGCGGGCGGGAAGTTCGACCATACCACCTACAAGGTGAGCGGCGGGCTGCACGGCGTGGGCGTCAGTTGCGTGAACGCCCTGTCGGAATGGCTGGAGGTGGAGATCCATCGCGACGGGTACATCTGGCGCATGGCCTTCGCGCGGGGCAAGAAGACCCAGTCGCTGAAACGTGGACGGAAAACGAAGAAGACCGGTACGCGGATTACCTTCAAGCCGGATCCCGAAATCTTCGACGACCCGACCTTCAAGTTCGACGTGCTCGAAAGCCGCATGCGCGAACTGGCGTACCTGAACGAGGGGCTGCGCATCCGCCTGAAGGACGAACGCGACGATCGCGAGGCGGAGTTCCGGTTCAAGGAGGGGATCCGCGCGTTCGTCAAGCACCTGAACGAGGGGAAGGATACGCTCCACCGGAAGGTGATCTACTACCGCCGCGAGGACGCCGAGACGGGGATCGACCTGGAGGTGGCCATCCAATATAACGATGGATATAACGAGAATATTCTGTGTTTCGCGAACAACATCAACACGATCGAGGGCGGGACGCACCTGTCGGGGTTCAAGTCCGCCGTCACGAGGACGCTGAACTTCTACGCCAAGAAACAGAACCTGCTGAAGGGCAATACCCCGCCCGCCGGCGACGACCTGCGCGAAGGGATGACCGCGGTGCTCTCCGTCCGCGTGCCCGATCCCCAGTTCGAGGGACAGACCAAAACCAAACTCTCCAACAGCGAGGTGGGCACGTTCGTCGAGACCGTCACCAACGAGATGCTCGGCCAGTACCTCGAGGAAACGCCGTCCGACGCCAAGAAGATCATCCAGAAAGCCGTCCAGGCCATGACGGCCCGCCAAGCGGCCCGCAAAGCGCGCGACCTCGTCCGACGGAAGGGCGCCTTGGCCTCCGGAAATCTCCCAGGCAAACTCGCCGACTGCTCGGAGCGTGACCCCGCCCTCTCCGAACTTTTCCTCGTAGAGGGCGATAGCGCCGGCGGGTCGGCGAAGCAGGGGCGGGACCGTCGTACGCAGGCGATTCTGCCGTTGAGGGGGAAAATCCTGAACGTGGAGAAGGCGCGGATCGACAAGATGCTGGCCCACGAGGAGATCGCGACGATCATCTCGGCTATCGGGGCGGGCATCGGGGAGGAAGAGTTCGATTCCGAGCGGGCCCGCTACCACAAGATCATCATCATGACGGACGCCGACGTCGACGGCAGCCACATCCGCACGCTCCTGCTCACGTTCTTTTACCGTCACATGGCTGGGCTCATCGAGAAAGGGTGGGTCTACGTCGCGCAGCCGCCGCTCTATCGCGTCCGCCGGCGGAGCAAGGAGTACTACGTCCAGAGCGATCGCGAGATGCGCGAAATGCTGTTGCGTCTCGGCGTCGACGGGGCCGCCCTCCGTTTCAACGCGGACCCGAAATCCCGCGGCCGTCGCAAGAAGACCCCGAAGGAAATCGGCGGGTCGAAACTCGAGGAACTCGCCCGTCTTCTCATGCGGGCCGAGGAACTCATCCGCGGCATCGAACGCCGCGGCGTCCCGTGGGAGGTGCTGCTCGACGCCCGCGACGCCAAGGGCACCTTCCCCGGCTGGATGGTCCGCCTCGGCGCCCAGGTCCGCCTCTTCCACACCGAGACGGCTGCCAACAAGGCCATCCGCAAGGAGTTCGGTCTTCCCGCCCGCGGCCGCAAGAAACCCGCGAAGCAGGCCGAGGAGATCGACGAGGCCGACCTGCCCGAACCGGAGGAACTCTTCGGCGCCGGCGACCTCACGACCCTCGCGCGCGGCCTGAAGCGTCGCGGCCTCGAGATCGCCGACTGGCACCTCGATGCCCGCCAGGAGGTCGGCGAGGACGAGGCCTGGCACAAGTTCGCCATCACCTCCAACGGCGACGTACTCGACGTGCCGGGCGTCTCGGGCATCCTGCCGGGCATCCGCCGGCTGGGCCAGCAAGGCATGGACATTCAACGATTCAAGGGCCTGGGCGAGATGAACGCCGATCAGTTGTGGGAAACCACGATGGACCCCGCCCGCCGCGTCCTGAAGCAGGTCCTCGTCGAACAGGCGTCCGAGGCCGACCACATGTTCAGCGTCCTGATGGGCTCCAGCGTCCAACCCCGCCGGGAGTTCATCGAGAAACACGCCCTCGAAGTCCGCAACCTGGACGTGTAGCGAATGCGGATTGCGGATTTCGGAATGCGGAATAGACGGCAACGGGTTTCACCGCGGAGCACGCCGAGAGCGCAAAGGGGCGGCAGGGAAGAGGGACGGAGGACGGCGAACGGCTGTCCTTCGTCCCTGGTCCTTTGTCCTTTGTGCCGGTGCGTCGTGGCCCGCCTCCGGCGGGTAAACTTGCGGCTTGGGGCTTGTGGCTGATCTGAATGCGGAATGCGGATTTCGGAATGCGGAATAGACGGCAACGGCCTGAACCGCAACTTGTCCGGCGAAGCCTTCGGCGAAGACGGAAGAACGCCAAGGACGCGAAGGACGGCAACGGCGGCGGAGGGCACGTAGGCCGCGGCGCGCCGCGGCAAAAGTGTCATCTCGGCCGACTCGCCGGGGAGCGGAGAGATCTCGCCGTGCATCGAAGTCGAAATGCGGGGGGCGGGATGCGGAACGCACGGCAACGGACAAGCATGAACGCGGAGGACGCAGAGGCGCGGAAAGCAGTGCGTTTCAAGTCTCGATTTCGGTAACCAAACCTACCTGCTGAGCGATGGGCGTATACAAGTCGACCTCTGTGGCGTCGGTGCGGATCGTGATAATCAAGGCGTACCTGGTTTCTTTTTCAACAAAGTCCAAGTGCTTGCGCTCATACCACCAACCTGTGACAGGGAACACCGCAAGCTGATGGCAATCGGCAAGATCGGCCCCAGTCGCCGTCCACCAGTCCGAGTGGACGGAACCGCGTCGCCTGACCGGTGACCCGATCGCCCACGGAATGGGGTCACTGGTGGATGGGCGGCTTTGATCGTCCTCCCATTCGCGGCTGCTGATACGTTGCCTGAACTGGCTTTCGGTTTCAGTGGGGCCGCGTAGGGCAAAACGCAATCCATGAGACTGATACCGGAACTTTCTCTTCCAGCCGCGGCGGCCAGGGCTCGGCTCAATGAAGTAAGAAAGGGTTATGCGAACCGTCACCTCCTGCTCGTGGATAGCACGAAGCGCCTCTACCGGCCACGGGAGCGAGCGAAGCATGAACTGATTCGTCTTGGGTGTCGTTCCATCCAACCTGAACGGCTGAATCGTCCCCTGGTGGACAAGCGACACGCAATTCTCTACGGTGTACCTAGCGCGTTCGAGGCTTGGCACGCCATAACCGAAGCATCGGAGCCGCCTACGGTGGTCGGCTTGCTGATCACCGGGCACCTGCCGCTGCATTTCGTCCTTCCACTCGGCCGAGTGGACCAGTAAGCCACGTATCGTTTCGGGCCAGAGTCCGGGGTAGTCGGCCATCAGGATGGCGGCGAGGCGGGAGGCCTGAGCTGTGGCGGCACTCGTATCGCCCACCCAGGTCAGTAGATTACCCGCCCCGTCGAGTGTGGTGGTAAGCAACGACAAATCATCACAGCCATCGATCCGGCCATCAGGCGACCGAGCGTAGTTGCCACCCTCCATCACAATGTCGGGCTTCAAGGGCCAAGTCTCATCATCCCACGCCACAGACGTTCGGCTGGTTGGGCAAAGGCCATCCCTCGGTGCGAGGGGCTGATAGCCGGAGAAGTCCGGTGATCGAATTTGAACGCGGTCCGTGAAGGCTCCCACGGTCAACGCGTTCCAACTCTGGCCTGGGTCCTCAATGCCGCACGATTCGAAGTTTGTGTCCGGATAGGTGTAATGCGGGCCCACCTGTATGTCGCGAACGTTGCCCGCGGCAACAACGTAGAGCCGCCTTTGGCCGTCAAAGTAACCTGCGGCATGTTGGTCTATCGCGGCAGACCATGACGTGGGCCGCCCGCAGTCCCTCCCTTTATCCGGTGACGTGGCCGCAAGGCACGCGACCCTGCCGCGGTTTGGGGCCGTTGTTTCGGCCCTTGCCAAGCCCTCCTGGGTCACGTGACCCCACACATCGGGATGATGGGGGCGGCCTGTGTGGAAGATCCTAACGGATTCGAGACGGTTCAAGACCTGGAAAGGGGCGTTGTTCGTGAGCAGTGTGGGAAGTCCGCCTCCGAAGACGGCCAAGCCAGCCATTTCCGTACCGTGCGGCTGGGCATGATCCACGGCGGTCCAGTCCGGGTCAAGCGCTTGAGCGTCCGCGTCGGCAATCACCGGGCGCAACAGTGGATGTTCAACATGCACCCCATAGTCAAGGAGACAAACCGCCGGGGCACCGTCATCTGGCATAACCAGTCTCACGGCCAAATCCTCAACGAACTCACGCTGCTCCCGCGGTGCGAGCCGGAGGAACTCCGTGGGGATCTCTTTGGCTCTCCTGAGTTCGGCCAAGCGGTCCAGGAGCGGAACAAAGACGCTCACCCACTGCTGTGGAGAACCAAAAGCCAGGAACACAAGGCGTTCGGGGAATTTGATGATGTGTCCGCTGAGACGGAGGTCGGAAGGGCCCACCGCGTCCACAAACGCGGCAAAAGCGACGTCCTGGTCCTCCGAGGGGTCGATCCTGACCCACACTTCCCACCAGATGCGCTCCGTTTCCGAGGAAGGATAGAGGTCTTCGTCATCTGTCCAAAACGAACGCAGGACAGGAAAGCGAATAGCGCTTATGCCCGCAATCAGGTCCTCGTTCTTAGGCCGGCCCTGCGGATAGTGGGCAGAAGGGCGTGTGTTCTCCCTCTCGTAACGTTCAATCCTGCGAACGAAGTTCTCAAGTTTCCCCTCTGGGACGTAGACTGTGGCGTGTGGGACTCCATTCTGGATCTTGACACAGCGCAACTCGACACCAACTTGGCCGCGCCGGCGCGTGTCGAGGCTCTCCGTCTTCAAAGGGAAGGCTTCTTCCCCTATGACCTCAAGACAGATATCGTGGATTTCGTGTCCTGCCTCCGCCGCCCGAGATTCGGCTTCCTCCCTCGCGTGCCGCAGGTCCGCCTTGAGTTTCTGCGCGTGCTCGTGTCTGTCACGGGACGGCACGCGGAATTCACCGCCGCCCCCCGGCGGCCTTGTGTAGCTACGCCGCTGCCCAGACTCCTCAAGGATTATGTGGCGGTGGTTGGGCATTATCCCCCCTGCTGCGCTCTGCGCGTCAGTCGCTTGAGCGCCGACGCTGAGACAACTCCCGCTTCAATTCGGGTGTGAGAATGGTACGGCGCTCTTCCAAGACCGCCTGCTTCGCGGCTTCCTCGCACGCCTTGACGATATCCGCGTGTGACATGCCATTTGTCACAGACAGAATGGACTTCCAACCAAGCCGCTTGATGTCGAAATTGCTGAGGCGGTTTTCGATCAGCTCTTTCGCCATGGCGCGAGAGGGCAAGCCGTAATGAAGCGTGTCGTCAAACCGCCGGAAGAGTGCCGCGTCGAGCGAGGCCTCCAGGTTGCTGGCGGCAATGATCAGGCTCGCGGAATCGTCCTGTTCAAGGAAGATCAGAAAGGAATTCAGGACGCGCCGAATCTCGCCGACGTCCTGCCCCCCGTGCCGATGAGCTCCGATAGCGTCAAACTCATCGAACAGATAGACGCCACGCGACTTACTGATTGCATCGAACACAAGACGCAGTTTCGCGGCCGTCTCCCCCATGAACTTCGTGATGAGCGTGTGGAACTGTACGGTCAATAGGGGCAGGCTCAGTTCGCCAGCGAGCGCGGCTGCGGTCATGGACTTGCCACAGCCGGACGGTCCCAGCAACAGCAGTTTACGCCGAGGTGCGAGCCCATTAGCGTGCAAGCGGCCAGCTTGCCGGTATTCCACGAGCACGCGCCGGAGGCGCTGCTCAAGTTGCTCGTCGAGCACCATGTCTGCAAACCGGGTCTTGGGGAATGACGCTGCAACCAGACCCGCCAACTCACCGGTAGGCTGGGCAATCGGAATTGAACGTGTCTTCTCCGTCTGCGTGACCTGCATCCGGCGAGCTTCGTCGACCAGTTTTCGGAGGTCTTCTGCAAGCCTTTTCTTACCGGTCTTGGCTGCGTGGGCGGCGATTTGCGAGGCGACCGACAGGAAACGATCCGGGTCTCGCTCGGTGTAACTCTCGATAAGCGCTTTCACCTGTTGGGCCGTCGCCATGTGCCTGTCCCGACTGCGGCTGAGCGTTCACCGTTGGAGCTGCGGTGCGTACACGGTACTGCCCCTTCCGCTGCTTGTCAACACGACTTGTGCAACGGCGCGCGGTCCGCAAGTTTACCCGCCGGCGTTGGTGGGGCGGGCGGGCCGGCGAACACGGCGGCCCCGCTTGGCTCGTGGCTTCGGAACGTTCGCATTCACCTCTGCCAAGGGCCGCCAGCCACAGCCGCACACCACCGCGTTGCCGTTCGATGAAACGCGCCGGCCAAGTTTACCCGCCGTCGTTGGTGGGGCCGGCGGCTAAATGTGGCGCGCGGGGTGACAGCAAACAGCCGCGGCCCGCAAGTTTACCCGCCGGCGTTGGTGGGGCGGGCGGGC
>Ga0272442_10011711_pt1 | contig 10668 bp, 8 predicted proteins | sample SSMForm2O_FD_200262 | JGI IMG/M metagenome (GOLD analysis project Ga0272442, IMG submission 200262) | Marine sediment archaeal communities from Little Sippewissett salt marsh, Falmouth, MA, United States - SSM-Form-2O | ecosystem: Environmental > Aquatic > Marine > Wetlands > Sediment ... | reverse complement strand
GCCAAGGAGGTCCCTCCCCTTTTTTTGAAAAATCAGATAACCCGCAAAAAATAAAACGGTGGCCAGTCCCATGACCTTGGAGAACAAAGCCAGGGCGCTAAATATTCCGGCGACAAATACCGGGTGAAGCCATCTGGTCTTGGGCTGAAAGAAGAATATGAAGGCCAACAGCGTGTACAAGGCAAGGGTTTGATCCGTATAAACATAAGTCGCATAACCCGTCATTAAATACGATCCGGGCAACAGAACACCGAATGCCACCGCGGCCCAAAAACCGCTTTGCCGAAAGCAGTAAAGAATCCCTATCGTCAAAATCAGGATATTAACCAACGCGATATAAACCATCCCGGCAATATAAACTTTTGAGAAGAAAAACGAAACAAGACGAACCCCGACCGGAATCATGACACGGTCCAGATAAGGGAAATATTCACACATGCTTTTCCAGACCACGGAACCGATGTACCGCGTGGGATCGCTAGGCATGGGCAGGGTCCACAATGATTTTTTCAGCAAAAAGGCATATACAAGAACGAAGGATATGATGAGAAGGATTTCAAATGTTTTTGAGTTTCGTTTCAGCATGATTTGATGCCTTGTTTTAAATACGGATACCGACTGTTCGGCGCACCAATAATTTCAAGAAAAAAACTCCGCTTATAAAGGCCAAGCTCGTTGCCACCGCGGCCCCGGCCATGCCCCATAGCGGAATCAGAGCCACATTCAGGATGATGTTGATAAAAACAACTCCCGCCCGCAATACGGTATGATACCCCGGGAAGCCGGTTTGAACAAGAAGCATATTAAAAGGAAAATACCCGGCGCTCAACATCATCCCGGCCATCAGGACACCAAAAACCGGCCATGCGGCCATAAAGGGACTTTGGGGCAGAAAAATATAGACCAAAAGCGGAAATCCGACGATGAGCACAATACCCAAGAAAGCAATAACAGGATAAAATATTTTCACGCCCCGTTCAATCGTCTTTTTCAATTCTTCGACACGCCCGGCGGCAAATAATGACGATAATACCGGATTGACATTGGTTCGAACAACGACCATGAGCTGCAGCAGGCCCTCAACCAAAACAGCGGCAAAACTGTACAGCCCCACAATCCGATCGCTCAAAAAAAGGCCCAGCATCAGAACATCAACCCGGGTATTGACCTCGCTCAAAACCGCGCTGCCAAATCCTTTAAGGCCGAACATGAAATGCTTCCCCGTCCAAGCGAAGACCTGCCGGAAAGACGCCGGCCAGATCAAACCACGGGTATAGACAATCAACCCAACCAACAAGAGGATTTCCGCGCCGGTGAAAATCACCGGCAAAACATAGCCCGGCAATCCTTTCATGACACAAGCCACCAAAAGAACAAGCATCGCGATGTATCGGAAGGCCTGAGAAAAGGCATACGCCTTCATCTGCCGAGATGCGTTGAGGGCCGCCAAAAGCGTTTTGTTCAAAGCAAAACACCAAAGTCCCGGCAGGACAAAATATAATCCTTGGGCGACCGCCGGGCTGTCGAAAAGGCGACCGATCGTATCCAGGGAAAAAAAACCGATTGAGCAAATCACCGCCGCGTTTACAGCGGCTAAGATCAACGCGCTAAAAATGACAGGGCGCATCTGCTGTTTGTTTTGAGGAGATTCCGAGACGTGTTTTAAAACCGAAAGGTGAATGCCGCCGACGGCAAACTGAGAAAGAAGGATATAGGCCGCGTAGACCTGGTTGAAAACGCCCAGCGTGGCCGCACCATAAACCTTGCCGATCACAAGGGTCAAAATAATACCGACCACCCCGAGGCATCCCAAGCTTAGAACATTCCAGGAAACGTCCCGCCCGAATTTTCCGTAAATCGGTAACTCGCGAATCCACTTTTTCAAACTCACAACATTATTCCTTTATATTTTTTTCAGTCGACGTGACCCGTCTTCGCCAAACGGATGATCTGAAGAAAATCCTTCCCATCGGCAACCGCGTGTCCTTTTTGCCTAACGCCGCGGCTTACTTCCGGCCCCGGAAAAGATCGCACGGATACCTCCCGGTCATCCTGCGGTGTTGCCGGTATCCGCTGCCTATCAAGAAAATACGGGACAAAGCCTTTCAGGCCATCGTGGGCCTTGAGCCGTGTCTGAAGCCACAACTGAAAAACTGTCATGCGTTCTTCAATCACAATGTCTTCAGTGGAAATGATAATATCCCCGGCGTCCAATTGTTCGTTAACATAATGCCATGTGCCCCTGGATCTCGGTTCACCATTGAATAAAAGCCAGAAATAATTTCCCGCCCCACGATAAGCCGGCAGCGGGGCGCCATGAAAATTGATAACACCCTGCCCGGCCGTGGCAATGATTTCTTTGGTCAAAATGTTGGGCGTGTTATTAAAGATAAAATCCGACTGCAACGATTTCATGTCTTCGAGAAACCGCTCATCCATGCTCCGGTACGATCGAACCGGGACACCGGCAGACCGGGCGATATCTTTGAGCCTGGTTCTGAAAAGGGTGGCCAGCAGATTATAAAAGCTTTTGGTTAACCCATGGAACAGGATATAACTGGGCGCTGATTTTCTGATGACATGCAGGATTTGAACAAAGACTCTCCCCCGTGAAGCCTTGGGGGATATGGCGACGTTCGGGAACGCAACAATACATTTGATCAAATGAGGATAAGAGCGTATAAATCGGGAATACAGCACGAATGACCCCAGACCGGGGCTATAAAGAATAATCACATTCTTACTCATTTTCTTATTCACGTTTTCCCCCTCACCGCCGCCGATTTGAAAATCTTCGGGAACGCGGGTTACTTTTCGACACGAAAGGATGAAACCTTTCAGCATATTGATTGCATTATCTTCCAAAAACTGACAGACCCAGGCCCCTCTCGTAGCCGGCCAGCGATTCGGATGGATCAACAGCTGAGCGTTGTTGATCCTCTCTTGACGAATGGCATCGACCAAGGAAGATGTGCTTCGCCCCGGCATAAAACCATCTTGCCCGCCGGCGACCTGATCCCAAATAACCCGTCGCTGGGCGCTCCAATCCCGCCCGGAATCGGCGAGATAAAAAAACCGCGAAAAATCGAGGGAAAGATAGGCCGCGCCTTTAAGCCGGAACTCCTCCAGCGTATGCCGTTTGAAGAAAAACCGGTTATCCTGCGAGGAAAGGACATTGCCGTGCATCGAGACGGACACAACGGGAACAATACCCCGCAATTGATTTAAACCCTTTTCGAACAAGACCCGGGCTTTTTCCCAGTCGCCGCCCGCGTCGCTCATGCATTCATAGTGATACCCGATCTCATGCCCGCAATCGGCGATTTTCTTGATAATGCCCGGATTAAAAATGCCCGGCTTGACCCGGAAAAAATATGTTCCCCGGATATTGTTTTTCGCCTCCATCTCCGCCACGGCCAACGCCCGGCCCGGCCACCGGTCGACGTCGTGACGCAAGAGAATGACCTTATCCCGTTTGTCATAGAGTTCCCGTTCGTCCCAATACCGGTCGAATCGAATCAGGGTATATTGCTTATCGCGGAAAGCCGTGAGGAGTTCTTGGAGTTTCTGCAGGCTGAAATCACGCATGAGGCGGTTGCCGGTTGTAATCCATGTCCATCCAGATCGCGAACAAAATCGACTGAAACGTGATCAAAATGGTGAAGACCAGCATCACAAACGTCCAGTGCGGCGTCTTGATATCGGTAAAATAAAGCCAGACAAAGCGGATCGCAAACGGGATGATGAGCAGGAAGAAATTGCAAAAAGCAAAAAGATAAAACAAAACCAAGGGGTGGAAATCAAGAATCACATACCGTCGCCACAACCGCCGAAAAAACAGACGGATCAGGAGGGCCGAGGCCGTCGGGATATATCGCGAAAGCTTGATCTTGCTCTCTGACTGGCCGTAAACCGGCCGCACCTCGACATCGGTCACGCGAAAACGGCCGATATTGAGCATGCACAGGATATCGGCGTTATAGGCATAACGACGGGTCATTTTTTCGATTGGAATTTTCTTTAACGCGCCGTTGCGGATTGCCGTGTACCCGCACTGCGGATCCATCAAAGAATAATAGCCGGTCGCGAACTTGGTCAGGATCGTCAGCACGGAATTGCCCAAGAAACGGTACCGCGGCATGCTTTCGATATTGCCGTGCAAAAGACGGTTGCCTTTGACGTAATCAAAGCCGCCATCGATAATTTTGTCCAGCAAAGCCGGCAGATCACGGGGATCCATTTGATTGTCCCCGGCCATGACGACGGTAACATCGGCATCGCTTGATTTGCTTTCCCCATAACCGTCAATGAGCGACTTGCCCAGTCCCTGGTTGACCTCATGCGGCACCAGATGAACGCGCGGATCCTGCCCTTGCCGGGCCTCGATAACGGCGCGGGTTTTATCCGTCGAGGCGTCATCCACGACAAAAATCATATCGACAAATCCCGGAATCCCTTCAAGCGTCGGTGTGATCAGGGTCTCTTCGTTATAGGCCGGGACAACGACGGCGACCTTATGATTTTTATACATGACCCGCCCCCTTTGATTGACGGAAATAATCCTTAATCCACTCAATTGTTTTTGAAAGACCTTGATCAAAGCTGGTCCTGAATTCAAACCCCAAGCTTTTAAGCTTTGTATTATCGACATCGAAAACCTTGATATCACCCAAGACCCAATCTTTATACTCGATGGGGGTCCGGGGGGCATCGAATTTTTCTCTGAGCTTGTCGGCCAATTCCTGAATTGTCACCTTGATCCCCGAAGCGCAATTATAGCACTGGCCTTGCATCTCAGGGTTTTCGGCCGCCATCATGTTGATATCCACCACATCCCCCACGTAAGTAAACGACCGCTGCTGGGTCCCGTCGCCGAAAATGACAAGTGGCTGGTTCTGCGCGATCCGCCGGGCGAAGATGGAGACAACCCCGCCCACGTCGCTGTATTCCTGGCGCGGCCCGTAAACGTGAAAGTACCGAAGCACGGTGACATCCATCCCGTAGAGGCGATGAAAAACCATCGCGTAACGTTCTCCGGCTAATTTGCTGATGCCGTAATACGAGGTGGGGTTCAACGGATGCTTTTCGTCCTGGGGAAAATACTGCGCCTCGCCGTAAACCGATCCGGTCGAGGCGACGACGATTTTTTTCACCCCGTGCCGGCGCGCCAGGTCCATGATATTGAACGTCCCCTCGGCGTTGGTGCGCAAATCCATGCGCGGATCTTTCAGGCAGACGGTCTTTTTGCTGGCGGCGTTATGAAAAATGATATCGGCTTGCTTGATATATTTTTCAAGCCGTTTGCGATCGGTGACATCGCAGCGGACAGCTTCCAATAAGGGGAATTTTCTAAGATGGGTGAGGTTCTCGTTTTTTCCGGTGACATAATTGTCCAGACTGATCGTCGCCACCCCTTGGCTTACAAGGCGTTCGACGATATGGCTGCCGATAAAGCCGGCGCCACCGGTGACCAACGCTTTTTGATACGTCATGTGATTTTAAGGCCCATGTATTCTTAGAAGTATTTGACTATAACTATATTATAGAAACCTTAAGATAAGTTAAAAGGAAAATTTGATGATTATCCAAAATGTCTATTGCGGTAAAGAGGTGCAGGAAATATAATGAATTTCAGTAAAGGAATCCTTTCCATGAAAATCATTCTGGCCGACCCGCCCGGTGTCATCCCGCGCACCCCGAATCTGGGCATTCTCTATTTGATTGCCGCGATCCGCCGGCATTTTAAGGATCAAAATGTAGAAATACGCTATCTGGAGACCTTCCTCTCCTTAAACGACCAGCTTAAGGCGATTCAGGAATTTAAGCCCGACTTTTATGGCATCTCCTTCGCCTCCTTTTTTGCCCCGATTTGTTTCCAAACCATGAACGCGGTTAAAGACAAGTTTCCTGATCTGCCCGTCATCTGCGGCGGCGCCCATCCCACGGCGGATCCCGAAGGCGTCCTCGCCGCGACAAAAGCCGACATCTGTGTCCTGGGGGAAGGCGAAGGGACCATTATCGATTTGATTGATTATTTCCGCAACGGCGGGGACTTGAAAAACATCCCGGGGATTGCCTTTCGCCAAGACGGACAGGTGATCAGAACCCGGGTGCGTGATTTTATCCGGGACATCGACACCATTGATTTTCCCGCCTGGGACGTGGTCGATTTCAAGCGGTATATCGGCATAACGCTCCAAAAAACATCGCCCTACATGATGGTGATCGTCTCCCGCGGCTGCCCTTATAATTGCACCTATTGCTCCAATCCGGTCTGGAAATCCGGCCAGCCGTGGCACCGTGCGCGTTCGGCCAAGAATATCGCCCAGGAAATCGAATATCTCTACGGCCGGGGCATCCGCGAAATCACCCTGCGCTGCGATGAGTTCAATATCGATTTAAACTGGAGTCTGGATGTCTGCCGCGAAATCAAGAAACTTAACCATCCGGATCTTTATCTTCAAACCATTCTGCGGGTCGATCAGGTGACCGAAGACCTGGCCCAAGCCCTCCGGTCGGTCAACTGCTGGCTGGTCATGATCGGGATCGAAAGCGGCAATCAGCGAACGCTCGACGGGTTAAGAAAAAAAATCACTCTAGAGCAGGTCCGAAACGCCTGCCGGTGCCTCAAAGCCCAGGGCATCAAGGTCTCGGGATTCTTTATGATTTACAATGTCTGGGAAGAAAACGGCGAGCTTTGCTATGAAACCCATGAGGATGTCAAGCGGACCTTTGACTTTGCCCGGGCCTTATTGAGACAACGGCTCATGGATTTCAACGGCTGGGGGTTCGCGGTGCCGATTGTGGGCTCTGAACTTTTCAAAACCTGCCAGCGCCACCACCTGATTCCGGAAGAAGATTTGTCCCTTTTCTCAAGTTCCCGGTGGAAATGGAAGGGCTCCCCCATTCCCCTGCCGGGGATCGATGAAAAGACCAAGCAGCTTTTTAAGCGGAAAGGAACGCTTTTGCAGATGCAATCGACTTTGCGGAACGGATTGCCTTATCTTAATTGGCGGGATTACAAGTACCTATTGTACCGGATGGCGTTGCTGTTGAACAAAAATTAAAAGTTGATCCGCTCTTTTTCGATCACCATCGGCCGGTGCAGGACCTGGGTGTACACCGCGCCGACATACTCGCCGATGATGCCGATAAAAATGAGCTGCATCGAGGCCAGGAAAAAGAAACCGATGACCATCGGCGCCATGCCCAGCGAGAACCTTTCCCAAAAGACGATTTTATAAACAAGATACCCCCCGGCCACAAGCAGGCATAAAAAAGCAAGCAAAAACCCCGTCATCGTGGCCAGCCTCAGCGGCACCTTGGAATAATTGGTGATGCCCAGCATCGCGTAGTCGTAAAGGATATAAAAATTATTCTTGGTCAACCCCCATTTGCGTTTCGGCTGACGGTATTCGATTTCCGCGCGGTCGAACCCCAAATCGCAGATGAGCCCCCGGAAATACGGATACGGATCGTCGATGCGGCGCAGAATTTTGATGACCTCGCTGTCATAAAGGCCGAAACCGGTGAAATTCTTGTTCAATTCGATTTCCGATAAAGACGCTAAAAGATTGTAATAGACGTTCCTGAGCCCGCGCCAAAAAAACGGCTCATCGCTTTGAGATTTGACGCCCAAAACGAGCTTGTAGCCCTCCTCCCACTTTTTGATAAATTCCGCGATCAACTCCGGCGGTTCCTGCAGATCCGAAACAAGGCTGATGACCGCATCCCCGTCGGCTTGTAACATCGCGTAGATGGGCGAGCGGATCTGCCCGAAATTCCGGGTGTTTAAGATCACCTTGACGTTTTTGTCTTCGGCGGCCAAGTGCCGCAACACCTTCTGTGTCCCGTCCTTTGAATTATTGTCGATAAAAATATACTCCCAGGAGTATTCCGGCAGAGATGACATGACCTTTTTGACGCGGGCGTAAATCTCGCGGATATTGCCTTCCTCGTTATAACACTGAGAAACCACACTTATTTTTTTCATGGGGTCTTCCTTGTCGGTGGTCGCGCCTCAACGGCGCTTACGTCACGGGGAGCCCTATTCTTTCGGGCTTCTTTTTCCCATTCTTTCTGATTCACGCCCAGAAGATACGGCGGAATCGCGTGCGGCATGCATTTCTTGCACATCGGGTGGTTTTCTTTTTTTTGGGTAATCTCGGCCAGGGATTCCGCAAGAAAATCATCGCAAATCGTGGATGTCTTGCGTTCAAAGCAGACACAGCACAGCGACACACTTCTGTCCCAGTTGATGTTGACCTGGTTGGTCCGAAACCGGCAGGGTTGATTGTTGTAGGGGGCCGCAATCTCAAGACCTTTGTCAACGCCGACCAAGAGCAGGTCCTCTAACGTACGCATCGCCGCATCCGGCCGGCCTTCGGCATAATCAATCAAGCGTTCCACCGGTGTCACGTTGGCATAACAGGGCGAAAAGATAAAACCCAGCTCCGCGCACAACTCTTTCATCTTTTCCAAATCCTCGCCGATATTATTCCTGTACATATGATAATTCACATCAACAAACATCGAACTTTGATATTTATCGATGAGAATCCTGACCAGCCGGAGATTCGATTTCACAAGTTCGATGTCGCCGCCGGTGTGCGTTGTGTTGTACGCGCCGGGATAAAACCCGGACACCGATATCTTCAAGAAATCCGGGTCCGCCTTGATCATTTTCTCGATTCTCTCCTGGGACGGAATCGATAGATGGGTCGAGACGGCCGCGGCAATACCCAGGGAGTGGAGGTGCTCAATAAACAAACCGAGCTCAGGGTGCAATAAAGGCTCGCCCCAGCTGTACAGGCACACATGGCTGACCAAATCCGTTTCATCGACGACCTTTTCCATGATTCTTTGAAAATCGTCAAACGGCATGAGCCCCATCGGATTCTTGATCCCGTCAACCGTGTAGGCGCAGGACGGGCACCGCAGATTGCATGTCCCCGCGACATCAATTGTAAAAAACGCCCCGCAGAAACCGCTGTAGCGGATGATATCCCCATCTGGCATCCCGAATTCTTTAAGGGCGGCGGCGATCTCGTCTTCCTTGATGGAAACCGCGACAAGCACAACTAAATCTTGATGCTTTTTCTTAAGCGAAGGGATAACGTCCGGCAGGTCGATCGGAAGACCGGAAATCGTCCATCCGGCGAGCGCGGCATCCGAATCCACAAAGCCGACAACGTTGACCCCGTGCGTTTTGGCGAACCGCAGGAAACCGATCCCCGTCATGCGCGCGCCCCAAACCAAAACCGGACGGCCGGCGATCGTTGTTAAAAGATTCTGCGCGGCGTTTTTCATGAAAAATCTCTGCGGAGCAGCACGTCAAAGGATGGCGGGATCCAGGACAATGCCGCTGTCGTCTTTGTACCACTTATATAATTCGCTGACGGCCTCACGTGGCGGGGTAAAATCAAAATCGCCGAACTCTTTTAAAAAAAGCGTGTTGTCGCCGGTGTACACCCGTCCGATGCCCTCTTCTTTGATGTCGATGGGGATACCTCTCCCGTCGATGTCCTGAATCAATTTGGCGAGCGTCAAAAGCTCGAGGCCCTCGCCGGCACAGACGTTGTAGCTGCGCTGAGCCGGATCTTTTTGGATGAACATCTCAAGGATCCTTGAAAAATCGTTAACGTACAGATAATCAAAAACCGCGTTTCTTTTCATCGAAATATTCAACCCCGCGAGCACCCGGCAGATATTGTTGGAAATAAACCGGTGTTTATAGTCCTCATATTTCCCGTAGATGCCGAAAACCCGCAGGTTATAAATATTTCGGTGCTTGGCCTCAACGTCTTTGCCGATCACGTACTTTGAAAATCCGTAGATGTCGGTCGGCATGTTTTTTCCGAAATCACTTTCTTTCAGATTCGACGAACCCGGCTTGAGGCCGTATTCCGCACCGGAGCCGACGACGATCATTTTTCCGAAATGTTTCGAACACCGCTCGATATTAAAATACATCTTCAAATTATCCTCGACCGATTGCAGCGTGACCCCGCAATGAATGACGGCATCGAATCGGTGTTCCGCCAGATAACTTTCCACCGCGCCGCGGTCCACAAGGTTGAGCTCCTTGCGTTTCGGGCAGTAAAGCTCGTCATAGCGCGGCTTAAGATATTCGGTCAAATTCCGCCCGACAAATCCCGTCGAGCCGGCGATCATGATTTTCATCTTATGTCTTCTTTCCTCTGATTTTCTCTAAAAGCATGTCCGCGTGATCATCCAAATCCTCAAAGCAGCACACCATCGGGGCGAGACATTTATCGCAAAACGGGACCTGGTCGCGCTTCTTTTCCAGGTGGGCGATCTGCAGATCCTTAAGCCGTTGCCCTTCCCATATCTCCTTGACGCTTTCTTTGGTGACATCGCCGATGAGGACTTCCCGCGGCCAGTCCAGGGTGCAGCCGCTCGCGGTGCCGTCATGATTGAAATGCAGGTACATAAAAAGAAACGGGCAGGCATGTTTGTATTTCTCGATTTTTTGCCCGTACATGCCCTTTTCGCCCAGCGGGAACTTGTTCGTTTCGGCCCACTGCGGGACCACATTTTCGATATAAATCTCGTCACAGATGTCCCCAAAGGTGTCATAAAACATCTCTTTTTCCTCTTCCGTTAAATTCACGTCCACGACCTTGACGTAAATACGGCAAACGCCTC
>Ga0272442_10011710_pt1 | contig 10669 bp, 10 predicted proteins | sample SSMForm2O_FD_200262 | JGI IMG/M metagenome (GOLD analysis project Ga0272442, IMG submission 200262) | Marine sediment archaeal communities from Little Sippewissett salt marsh, Falmouth, MA, United States - SSM-Form-2O | ecosystem: Environmental > Aquatic > Marine > Wetlands > Sediment ... | reverse complement strand
ACTCGTTTTTTATGATTTTTTGAAGTTTTCGAAGAAGGTTCTTGGGGTTTTGAGCAAGCACACGTATCATCGGTTCTTTGCCAACACCCCCCTTATCATAAATAATGTCAGGAACGTAACCTGTTGTGCGAATCGCCTCTGTTGTCCCCCATTCCATGGTTGAAGAAGCCATCTCTGGCTCTTGTTCCCTGTTAAAAGTCCCAATTGAAAAACCTGCTTTTTTACATAATCGTAAATAATGGTCAGAATATTTTATATTGACAGCACAACGTATGTTTTCATCTTGAGCCATGGCGGCAAGAATAACTGATGTTATATGTTTTGAAACTCCAAATCTGATATCACCACAATGCAGTGGCCCTTGTTTTGTCTTAATGATACGGCCGTTTAGCGCACAGATATCTTCAAAACTTGTAGCATTAGGCAGAGCATAACCAATGTTCATGCCTACTTCAGGGATGAACGACTGTGGGAGAACTGTACATATCTTTGTAGCTGCTTGCTGCAGCTGAATCCATAGTTCTATCTGGTTTTCCACAGTATTTGTCACAGGTAAAACAGCAGAAGGGTTATGATGAAGGACATCAGCACCAGCTCCAATTTGATATCCTTGCTGAATCATTGACCATACAATATGTTTAGCCTTTTGTACTGCCTCTTTTGGTGGAATCTTTTGTGCATGAAGTCCTGTGATTAATGCTGCATGGGTACACCCTGATCCATGAGCCCGGTGATCAGGTATTCGAGGTAGAGAAAATTCATGGATTTTTTTTCCATCATAGAAGACATCAGTGGTTTGCTCACCTTGAATATGTCCTCCTTTAATCACGACATATGTAGGACCTTGTGTACGGAGTTCTTTACAGGCTTGTTTCATCTCCTCAATCGTAGTTACTGGCTTCTTTGTGAGTGCTGCTGCTTCTTGAGAATTCGCTGTCACCATCAAGGCTTGTGGTAAAAGATGTGTTTGCAACGCTGAAAGAAAATCCTGTTGCATAAGGGAATCGCCGCTTGTTGCCACCATAACAGGATCTACAATAGGATGAATGTCATGTTTTTTTAGAACTGATGCAACGGTTTTGACAAGCGATGCATTATACAGCATCCCTGTTTTTACTGCATTAACTTTAATGTCATCTAGCAGGGTTTCAAGTTGTTGGCGAACAAGAGAATCCATCAAAGGATAACTCGTGGTCACCTGCTGAGTGTTTTGAGCAGTAACGCAGGTAATAACGGCAGCACCATGAACATGTAAAAAGGAGAATGCTTTTAGATCAGCTTGAATGCCAGCGCCACCACTGGGATCTGATCCAGCAATGGTTAATGCAACAGGTGGATGCATACATTAGAAAACAAGAGCATCTGCTATAAAACTTATTGGTTTAACCTAAAAAAAAGAGATAAAAAAAATGGATGATCACTCATCTTCAGAATATGGGATAAGATTACCATCGTCTTGTTCTTCAAATAAAGGTCGCTGTTTCGTGACAATTTTCGGTTCATAATAACATCGCGGAATATCATCTGTTTTCATAGCTTATGTTCTCTCCTCTGGATTGCGATACCATACCCTTATCAAAGGGGTGTTAGTATTGGGAAAAGATTGAGCGCCAACAGAAGGAAATATACCTGTTCAATCATTCCTTGTTGTGCGTTGTTCCATCCACAAAAAAGGAATGAAAGACGTGGGTATAAAGCTTACTATATTTTTGAGAAAAACGAAGGATGGCCGGCCTCACTCGGAGGGGATGGGATGCACTCTTAAAACAACTACCGGCCACATTCCTTCTGCCACCGACATTAAACCAGCTTTTTATATGCGTTTTTCGCAGATGAATATGTAACTAAATATGTAGATGCAAAAAAAGTGAAGGAAAAAAACTGTGAGATTATCTCTAGGTATTCAATGGATAAAAACAGTCTTGGTATGATTGGAATTATAGGAGTACGTTAGGTTTATATGCTGCTCACTTTTTCCCCTGTCTGGGGCATTAGGAAAAAACCATTTTTATTTTGGTGCATAACCATGTTAGAAATCACACAAGATACCAAAGGAAAGACAACGCTCTTACTTGGAAATGAAGCCATTACTCGTGGCGCATTAGAAGCAGGTGTCGCTGTTGCAACTACGTATCCGGGGACACCATCCTCAGAGATAGCTGATACGTTTTCAAAGATCGCTCGGTATGCCACAAAAAACAACCAGGACCCAGGGTTTTATTTTGAGTATTCCACCAATGAAAAAGTCGCCTTAGAAATCGCTGCAACAGCAGCTATCTGTGGACTCCGCTCATTGACCTGTATGAAACATGTGGGATTGAATGTCGCTAGTGATGCGTTTATGACCTATCTCTATGTCGGCTGCAAAGGTGGAAACATCATTGTCTCTGCTGATGACCCCTACTGTCATTCCTCTCAAAATGAGCAAGATAACAGGTACTATGCTTTGTTTGGTAATGCACCCATGCTTGAGCCAACAACACCTCATGAAGCAAAAGAAATGACACGGCAAGGTTTTGAGATCTCTGAAACATTAGAATTACCTCTTTTATTACGGACAACAACACGGTTAAATCATGCCCGTGGACCAGTCACATTCAATAAGAAAAAACAACCAAAGAGAAAAGGTGAATTTGTCAAGGATCCTATGTTTGTCACCACACCGATTACTGCTCGGGCAAAACACCCAGTGTTACTTGAAAAAATGAAGAAAGCCGAAGCCATTAGTGAGAAGTCCCCATTTAATGAGATTATTACCGTTGGCGAACCATCAGATATTGGTTTTGTCACCTCAGGAGTTTCATATAATTATGTCAAAGAAGTCGTTGAAACCATGGGGATGTCTGCAAAAATCTTAAAGCTTGGTATGACCAACCCGTTACCAACAAAGATGTGTTCACAATTTATAAAAAAATGCTCAACACTTGTTATCGTAGAGGAATCAGAACCATTTTTAGAAAACCAAATGAAAGCCTTATCCTATGATCTTGATGCATCAGTAAAAATCTATGGGAAAACAACAGATCATTTCTCACGGCTTTATGAGTATAATCCTGATATTGTCGCAGAAGCATTTTCAAAGATTTTCAAGAAAAAAAATCCATATGCCAAAGTGAAAAAACCAACAACATCACTGCCGAGTCGTCCTCCTGCTCTTTGCCCTGGTTGCCCTCATAGAGCAACCTATTATGCAGTAAAAAAAGCAGCACCAAAAAACACAGTGTACCCCACTGACATTGGTTGTTACACTCTTGGGAAATCACCACCATTACAAACTGCTGATTTACTGTTGTGTATGGGATCAAATGCTGGGACTGCTTGTGGGTTTGCTGTCTCCACTGATCATCCAATTATTTCCTTTATGGGGGATTCCACGTTTTTCCACTCAGGAATCCCACCAATTGTTGATGCTGTGCACCATAATCATAACGTAGTCATCACTATCCTTGACAATAGGACTACTGCAATGACCGGTCATCAGCCTCATCCCGGTACTGAAATCGATGGGATGGGACGCCCAGCTAAAATGATTCTTGTAGAAGATGTAGTCAAAGGACTTGGAGTTGAACATATTGAAATCACTGATCCAAATAATATCAAAGAGACAACTGAGGCGTTTAAACGAGCGCTAGCGTTCAAAGGTCCTGCTGTTGTTGTCAGTAAATCACCATGTATTCTTCTTGAGTTAGCACAGAAACGAAAAGCTGCTGAAAATATCCCTGTTTATGAAATCAATCAAGATGAATGTAAACAATGTAAAACATGTATTGGGCGATTTGGCTGCCCTGCAATTTATTATGCTGATGATGGAAGTATTCACATTGATGAAACACAATGCAATGGTTGTGGAAACTGCGCAGATATCTGTCCGTTTGGAGCAATTCATGTGAAAAAGGAGGAGTAAAGAATGGCAAAAACAAGTATTGTTCTCACGGGTGTCGGTGGGCAAGGAGTCATCACAGCAGCTAATATCCTTGGGAAAGCAGCAGTAAATGCAAACGTTAAGGTATTTGCCTCGGAAGTCCATGGAATGGCGCAACGAGGAGGCACAGTCAACTGCACTGTTCGCATGGGTGATGTATCAGGTCCTCTTGTTCCTAATGGAGGGGCTGATGTTATTCTCAGTTTAGAACCAGTGGAAGCACTTCGTTATATTACCTATGCACACAAAAAAACTATTGTTATCTCTGATACGAATCCTGTGGTTCCTTTTACTGTTGCAGTAGGAGGTGAAACCTACCCTGAATTAGAAAAGGTCTATGCAGAGATTCAGTCACATGCTCACCTTTTTACACTCGATGCTTTGCAAATAGCTAAAGACGCTGGAGCAAAAATAACAAAAAATATCGTTATGCTAGGAGCGCTTGCAGGCAGTGAAACATTGCCTTTTTCATCTGATATTTTATTAAACACGATATTAGAAAATGTGCCAAAGAAATTCAAACAAATCAACAAAAAAGCCTTTGAACAGGGCATGAAACAGTTCCAGCAGGTTGCCAAGAAAAAATAAGCGGATGTGAAACACTCTGTTATTAAGAGTAACAAAAACATGATTTCTCCTAGTTTAAGGCACGTAACTTTTATATACCCCATCTAATTATATTTTCAGTAGAAAACATAAACGCATGCGTTTCAAATAAAAATGATATGTCGTGATCACCTATGAAAATAAAAAAAATGTCGTTTATGATGCTTCTTTTTGCTTTTCTTATAGCTCTTGTACCAATCTTATCCTCGGTCTCTATGAGCGCTATAGCAGATAGCCAGCAGGACCAATATTTGGAAGGCTTTGATTTTTATCAACAGCCTGACGATGGATATGGGGCTGTTATCGGCCATATCTATTATCGAGATGGTTGGGGAGTGTACCCTCTTGCTTTAGCATATGTGCAGGCAGGTGGGCAACATGATTTCAGTGGTATGTTTGGATATTATGAAATTGATGATCTCCCATTAGATCAAGTCTATCAGGTCTCAGCAAGTAAAACTGGGTATATTACTGAATATGACACTGTTGAATTAACGGAAGCCAATCCAGTAGCAGTTGTTGATCTTATCCTTGATGAAGATGATGACGGCGGTGGTTCCCATCAAATCTGTCAAAACCCATCAAATATGGGTAGCTCGTTAGATGGAGATGAAGGTGACGGGGGCGGAGACCGCTAGAAAAAATTGTATAAAAAATCTTGACTATAGACTCTTATTTATTTTTTTATGGGTATTGTGTAGAGACGTATAACCATCCTTCTTTTCCATCGTCAACAGATGCGCGGAAGAGATATCGTGAAGGTGTTGTCGAAGTATAGGTATAACTTGCTTCTCCATCAGTAACAGACAGGAGTTGACGATCAACAACCTCATCAGCGTCAATATCAATGAGTTTAACGGTGACGACATCAGCATCAGTTGAAATGGTAAGTTCCATGGGTTCATTTATTGCGTACCAGGGTCGCGGATAGGTCTCTGACGTGTATCCATTAGGATCAAGAGCGGTAATCTGTGGTTGCTCATAGGATGGAAGATATTCATGGTCTTGTTCAGGTAGTTGAAGTAAGGGATCACCAAGCAAAGTGTAGCTTATCAAGGCGATAAAGGCTTCATCTTTTTCTGGAGAACTGGGAAACACATTATCATTGACATAAGAGGTGATAGAAGTGGTAACAATATCCCCAAGAAAGACACCGCCCTCATGATATGCTTTGAAGAAATAGGTGAGTAACCCAGCAATGCCTCTCTCCTTTGATATACTGAGTTCACCGTTCATAAGATGAGGGATAGGTGATCCAAGAGTTGCTCGTGTGGTTCCAACATAAGCAATACCTGCACCATCAGACAGAAGGATGGATTCACCAAGTGATCGAGTTCCTCGACCAACGAGGAATGGATGGGCGCAATAGGTGTCAAAGGCACCGCTCATACATGCAACAGAAACCACAATGGGAACAGTACTTTTCTCCTCATAATTTCGAATGTCTTCAGCATAAATATATCCGTTTGCCTCAGGATAGGTGACCCATCGATCTACCATACCATGAGCCATGATATAAAAAAACCCACTCTCACCTTGTTCTAATGCTTGGGAGATATTGGCCATATTAAACCTGTTTTCCGTCCAAAAGAGCTTATCAACTTGCATCCCCTGGAAGTAATTATTATTGATGGCATCGACCGCGATCATCTCACCTGCGTAACAGCCATCAAGATCCATCTCCTCTGGATGATTTGGTTGATCCCCAGCGACATAGACATTGTTAAACCAATCCCAATCAACAGCATCCTGCCACGTAATTATCTTATCAACAACATGATCTGCTTCTTCTATTGTTGCCACAGGCAGGCGGCCAACATTATAATCTGGCCACAAATCATAGTTAGGCGAGATATAGAAGAAATCAGTAGCGATTCGATTATTATAGATATCAGGCAAGGGTATTCTGCCTAATAGATATTTAAAGTTACGAAAACGGGAATAAATATAGTAACTAGCAGGAACAAGACGTCCATTTCCAAAAAGTGTAACATATTCAAGTTGAGGGTGGGAGGCTGTGTCTTGTAAAAAACTGATGATTTTTTGAGCGAGTATTTCTCGATATTCCCGAATAAAAATGCGGGATAAAATAGTATCTTTATAACCATTAAAATCTGGTGGATCTGCAGCTTCATAATGAGCATAAATCCATGATGTATTGACGACCGTTGTTGAAAAACCTTGATCCTCATGATACAATGCTAAAGTTCTTGCAGCAGTGTACAATGATGAATCAGTGATAATGATATTCATCTCGGAGAATGGTGGGTTCTCCAAATCACTTGACATAGCGCCATGTGATATGCTACAAATTAGCACGCATAGTGTGCAAGCTAGCACTAAGATAAATTTCCCTTTACGAGAAGGATAGCCTCCCAGAAATATACCTCAAATTTGTAACATTTAGGGTATTAAAAAACTTTTTCCTATAAGATTATACAAAAATATTCTATATGTATTATTTGGTAACAAAATTCTTACTATTTTCTACAATATTTTGTTTATATATAAATCAAATTATGTTACATATCTCTTAAAGTTCATGTTATATTTCTTGATTTATTTATTCATCCAATGCATCTGCGTACATTAAATTTTTAATTCTGCGTTCAATGATGAATACTTCAGTAATTCTTTTTATTGTAGTCAAATCATCATGATCGCCTATTGATCCTACTATTTTGATTTCCATTTCTATTTTTCTCCTTATTTTTTATTTGAGGCTTGATTTCATCAGCATCATTCTCACTTGAAAATAATCGTTTTGTTAGTGACAAGAGTTCTGACTCTTAGTAAATAATCTTTGAGAATAATGCCGTGAAAGAGACTGTTTCGTTATTATAAATGTTGGTTTTGAGATACAAGGCAGAAAATTAGTTATTTTAATAACGTCATTTGTTTGGTGTTTTGTTCTCTTTTTTTGAGGTATTTTATCTCTGTTAGACACAGATTAAAAGATAATATGATATGTTATATATGTTACGTATTTCCCGTAACAAAATTATAAATAATAGTTATCATATATACTACAATGTAGTTAGATAAAACAAAACTCATTATTTAGATAACGAAAATGGGGCAAAGTCCATGGTAACAGTTAGCCATGTTGTAAAAGATATCATCAACAGGCAAATTTTTCTTCAAGAAGCTATCAATAACGAGATTGTATCCTATAATAAATTAGCCCGTTATCTCAAACCTAAGATAGAAGATGAATTACAAAAAGAAGTAAAAACTTCAGCGATTGTGATGGCGCTCCGCCGTCATGCAGAAAAAACAAAGAAATTACTCGTCGAACCAAAATTTAGTTATTACATTGGAACAATTAAAACGGACATATCTTATGTCATTTTGGAAGAATCCTCAAATCTTTTACCAAAAATACAAACACTCTATCCAATCATTGATTTCCGAAAGGGGGGCATTCTCAATATCATCCAAGGTAATTTCGAAATAGCTATTATTACCAATCGGAAATACAAAGAAGAACTGCTTCGCGTATTAAACGACGAAAAAGTTGTTGAAACTGTTGATGGATTAGTGTCTATCTCATTGACTTATTCAAAAGAATTTTTGTTTACCCCTGGCGTCCTTTATGATGTTGTCCGTTTTTTAACCTGGGAGAACATCAATGTGATTAGCATTATTCTCACATCAACAGAGATGAGTATTATCATTAATCAGAAAAATCTCATGCGCTGTTACAAAACACTTGCTCGATTTGCAGAAGAAGAACAAAAACCTCCAACGCTTTCGCAATGATACGTTTTTTGTAAAAATGTTTTTATGAAATTATTTCATACTTTATTGTTGGGTTTTGAGGTATATGCAATTTCCTAAAGGGACCATTTTTAAGGAGGAAACTGACCCGGAAACAGGGCAAACGTTTAAAATAGCTATTCTCCCAGATGGGACGGAGCTAAAATTTTACACAGAGGAGAAACTCGAGTCAATATAATCAATAGAAATATTCATGAGTGATGCATCTGATTCTTCTTCTGTAACATGAAAAAACAAATACGTATTCTTGGAATTGACGATGCTCCTTTTACCTTTACAGATAAGTATACAAGGATTATTGGTGTAGTAATGCGAGGAGGTAGCTATCTTGAATGTGTTCTCAGTGATAAAATCTCTGTTGATGGAAAAGATAGTACCAGCATTCTAACAAGAATGATTCAACAGACAAAACATCATGACCAACTGCGTGCAGTGATGCTTGATGGAATTGCCCTTGGTGGTTTTAATATCGTCAATATCCATGAGTTGTCTCATGCAACAGATCTACCTATTATCACCATAACAAGAGATAAACCTGATTTTGGGAAAATGAAAAAGGCTTTGCAGAGTAATTTTGCAGATTGGAAGGAACGGTGGATGCTTCTTGAGGAGAAAGACATTCATGAAATTCAGACTGAATACAATCCAATTTATATTCAATGCGTAGGCATCTCTCTTGAGGCAGCCAAAGACATAATAAAGCTTTCTACTATTCGAGGTGTACTACCTGAAACAATCCGAGTTGCGCATCTCATTGCATCTGGTATCACCCGAGGTGAATCGTATGGCAAAGCCTAAAGCAAAAGTCAATCAAACAAAATGTTTAGCTTGTTGTGGATGTATCAGTATTTGCCCGCAAGACGCGGTTATCTGGTTAGCTGGAAAAGCCTATATTATCCCTGAGAAATGCATTAGTTGTGCTTTATGTATTCGATCATGTCCTGTTGGTGCTATTGCAGGGGAGGGATATGAATGAAGTATGATACTGTGATTGTTGGTAGTGGGCCAGCAGGAAGTGTCACTGCATATTTTGCGGCAAAAAACGGCGCGAAAGTATTAATGTGTGAAAGGAGAGCTGAGATTGGCTCACCTATACTCTGCGGAGAGGGCATTAGTAAACAAATTGATGATTTTGAAATGTTGAAAGGAAATCGCCGCTGGATCGCCAATAACATGGATGGAGCGCATGTGTATTCACCAGATGGTACAATGGTGACACTTGCTGCAGAAAAAGCAGGCAATGAAACAGGATATGTCGTCTACCGGGATATCTTTGATCAGAGTCTTGCACAGAAAGCAGCGCAAGCTGGTACAGAGATCATGATGAACACACAAGTCACAGGTCTCTTAAAAGAAAAAGGAAAAATCATTGGCGTCAAAGCAAAACAGTTCAATAAAGACATTGAAATTCAAGCAGATGTCGTTGTTGGCGCTGATGGGGTAGACTCAAAAGTTGGATTGTGGGCAGGTCTCCCAACAACCTTAAAACCTTATGATCTTGAAACTTGTGCTCAGTACACGCTTACGAATGTTAAGGTTGATAGAGCCTATTGTGAGTTTTATCTTGGGAAACAGCTTGCTCCAGGTGGATATGTCTGGGTGTTTCCAAAAAGTGACACAGTGGCTAATGTTGGTATTGGTATTCTTGCTAGTCTCCACGAAGCAGGGAGAGCAAAACAATTACTTGATCAATTTATTCAAGCACGTCCTCATCTAAAACAAGGGGCCCCTTTCCGGTTTCTGGCTGGTGCAGTCCCTGTAGCTATGCCTATTGATTCAGTCGCGGATAATCTTCTTCTTGTTGGTGATGCCGCCCGTCATGTTGATCCTATTACGGGAGGAGGTTTAACCACTGCTTTGCAAGGTGGGCAATGTGCTGGTGAAACTATTGCTCAAGCTGTTGATCAGCAACAGTTTGACAAAGACACGTTATTTGTCTATGAAACAAGATGGAAAGAGCTCTTTCTGCGCAAGTTAAAACGTAACTACATGGTCAAAGAACTTTTCCTGGATTTTGATGATAAAACTATTAACATGCTTGCTGACTCATTAAAGGATTATAATTTTGATGAAATCAATACCTTGGGACTAGTAAAAGCACTGGTGTCAAAACATCCTACGCTGTTAATGAAATTAAAACCATTACTAAAATTCTCTAAATAGGGAGTTTTCTCCTATGAAATGGGGTATTGTAAGCAAACCAAACGTGAAAAAAACAACAGCGCTTACTCGGGATGTTGTTGAGTTTTTACGTGAGAAAAAGGTTGAGGTACTCCTTGAGAAGGAATGTGGTAAAGCCCTTGATGAAAAAGAGTTGACACTTGCTCAAATTAATAAGCAAGCGGATCTTGTTGTCACACT
>Ga0272442_10011707_pt1 | contig 10670 bp, 10 predicted proteins | sample SSMForm2O_FD_200262 | JGI IMG/M metagenome (GOLD analysis project Ga0272442, IMG submission 200262) | Marine sediment archaeal communities from Little Sippewissett salt marsh, Falmouth, MA, United States - SSM-Form-2O | ecosystem: Environmental > Aquatic > Marine > Wetlands > Sediment ... | reverse complement strand
AAGCATTTATTAGATTTCTTATAAGATTGTAAAATAAATTCGTCTAACATCTCTTCTCTCATATGCTCTAAAACATCTTTTGTAATAATCCAATTAAAATTAAAATTGAAAGGAATCAAAATTTTTTTGTTTTTAATCAATTTGCAATGTTCTCTTATTTCCGCATCTACTTTTTTTATTGCATAATTTGAAACATCACATCCGTATGCATCTATATCTAAAATCCTCAATGCTTTAACTAAATAACCTTTAGCACAACCATAATCTAAAACTTTTTCATTCTCTTTTATATCAAGATATTTGATAATATTATGAGCCATTTTGATCGTTAATTCAGGCAACCAGCGATAATTTAAATAACATGATTTACCTGTTGTTAAACCATTTTCAAAATATTCTTCGTTGTACGTACTATTATTATTTATCATAAATCTAAATAAAGTTAATATGTTTTAATTGCTTAAGAGAATGTTTAAATTTTTTTCTAGTATATATAATTTCTTTTAAAAGTTTATTCTGACGTGCGAAAACACAATTTGGACATTTGTTTGTATCGATTAAAGAACCTTCGATTCTTTTATTAAAAAATTCTTTCACCTCGTTCCATTTACAAAGAGAATATTCTTTGTGGAATCTCTTATCATCTTTAGGAGAATTTAAAACCACAGAATCACAGGGATAAATCATTCCATCTGTATATAAAACAGGATGAACTCTACCTAGATGACATTCTTCAGGTTGTTCGTGAATTTTATATTGATGGAAATATGGCTCACCTAATTCTTTAGCTAATTTATGTAAATTTTTATGTTCTTTTTCCAAATTATCATCATCAAGATTACAATCTGGTAAAAGTCTAATATATTCTAATTTATTTTTTCTGGAGATATTTTTAATTTCTTCTTTTATCTTTTCAAATCTTTCTTTAGACAAAAGGTTCCAAATATAGCTCATTCCAAATGTAGTTTTTTTGGGATTAAACTCTGGTAATATAATTTTTTCTAAATAATCTAAACTATTAATAGATACTCTGATCCATGTTAATTTATCAATGTTATTTTTTCTAATATTGTCTTTAAGCAAAACACCGTTTGTAATCAACCCTATTTCTAGATTACCCTGATGTAAATATTCTATCAATTCATTAATTTTTGGATAAATTACTGGTTCTCCTCCACCACTTAATATTATTGCTTTTAATCCTTTTTCTTTTAAAATTTCCACAACATACTTTATTTGATCCATCGTTAAGTCAGGATAAAGTTCTCCCCTTTCGCCTCTTTGTGCTACAGAACAAAAAATACACCTTAGATTACAAGTCTCAGTTGGCATTATGTGTAAAACAATTGGATGATTTTTTTTATTTTTTAAATCAACAATTGCATTTTGATGTGATAATAATTTTTCTCCAGTAGACGTATAAGATTTTTCTTTTTCTAAATTTTTTTCTTCAAAGGACATATTATTTTTTTATTTTTCTTAAGATGAACGAAATTATTTTTTGAATAAATCTTAAAGGATAAAAAATAAGACTTAAAATTACTCTAATCTTTCTATTTTTAATTAAGTTTTCATAATTGTTATAAAAATCTTTTATTGGGAACCATTGATTATTAAAAAAAACTTCATAAATTTTATATTCTAATGCTTTTTTATAATATAGAAAATCAATTTTATCATATATACCATATCTTAACTCAATAACTGTTCTTTCAATGGGTTGCAAGCTCCCTATTCTTGTGCTCAAACCAGCTTTTTCATTTAAATAATAACCTAAAATACCTTTATTTTTTTTCATTTTATAATTTAAAGCAATTCTAATCATCAAATCAAAATCTGCTCCTTGGATTAATTTTTCATCAAAATAACCAATTTTTTTAATAATCTCTTTTCTCCACATTGGAAAAGGACCACAACACATGCCCCTAATAAATTCCTTTCTTGTAAATTCGGGTAAATTAACTAATTTACCAATAGTTTTTCCAATTTCACTCACAATAATAAAATCTCCATAAGTTAAAGCAATATCTGAATTTTCGTCAAGAATTTTCATTTGTATTTCAAGAGAATCCGTGGTTCGCAGATCATCGACATTCCAAATAGTCACATATTCCCCTCTAGCCTCTTTTATACATCTATTCATTGATTTGCCTATTGGCTCTACTGGTTTAATAATAATATGATTTATAATGTCTGGATATTTTGATTGAAAATTTTTGACTAATCTAACTTCTTTTTCTGTTGGTTCGTTATGAACTAAAATAACTTCTATTTTATCCAATATCGTTTGCTTAGAAACGTTTTTTAAAAAACTTTCTAAATATTTTTCTCCTTTAAAGATAGAGGTTATTGTGCTAATTTTAATGTTTTTCATAAATTAAAATTAAATTTTAATCTTATCGTCATAGATACTAAATATTTTTTTATTTTAAATTTTTCTGATAATATTCAATCCTTTTTTTCAATCCTTCTTCTAAGTTTACTACTGGTCGCCAACCAAGCTTATTTTTGGCCTTAGAATAATCAAGAGAATAACGATATTGCTCCCCAGGTCTATCTGGTAAATAAACTGGTTCTGCTTTTTTCCCTAAAATTTCGGCAATCTTCTTATATAAAACATTCAAAGTTGTTTCAATTCCCGTCCCAATATTGAAAACTGGATTAGAAAAATCAGAAGAAACATCTAATGCTAAAAGATTAGCCTTAACTACATCTTCAATATAAACATAATCTCTTGTTTTCTCTCCATCACCATACATTTCCGCCTGTTTATTATTAGATAATTTTCTAATATAATCAGCCATTGCTCCTGTAAATTGTCTTGGACCATAAATAGCAGCATATCTTAAAATAGTATACGACAAACCAAATGCTCTTTTATAAAACTCTAAATAATCTTCAACTGCTTTTTTAGAGACTATATAAGGAGAAATTGGCATTATTGGTTCATTTTCGTCAGCTGGTAGATTTTCAGTATTTCCGTAGAGAAAACCTGAAGAAGAAAATATAATTTTCTTTACATTATATTTTTTAGCATTCTGAAGAATATTAATTGACCCTGCAATGCTATCCATGTCCATTAAGGGATTTTTAACTGATTTTGGAACCAAAACATTAAAAGCAAAATGATAAATAAATTCTGGTTCTTCTTGTTGAAAAACTTTTTCTAATTTAAAATCAGCAATATTCAAATTATAAAATTTAGCATCAGGGTTAATATTTTCTTTTTTTCCAGTTACTAAATTATCAACAACAATAACATAAGCACCTCTTTTTAATAATGCGTCAACTGTATTGGAACCAATAAATCCAGCTCCACCGGTGACTAAGATTCTTTTATTTTTTAATTCCATATTATTTTGATAACTCTTGTTTAATCCAATTATAGGTTTTCTCTATGCCATTCTCCAAAGAAATTTTTGGTTCCCAATTAAGAACTTTTTTAAGTTCTGTTAAGTCAGCATTTCTTCCTCTAACTCCTTGTGGTTTATCTAATTGATAAATCTTTTCTAATTCTTTATTTTCAATTTTTGAAACAATATCAACTAATTGATTAATGGTTACCAATCTATCAGATCCTATATTTAATGGTTTTCTATAATCAGATTCCATTAATTTATATACTCCCTCTACACAATCATCAATATAACAATAGGAACGTGTTTGTTTTCCATCTCCCCAAATTTGAATTTTGTCTACATTATTTGCTAAAGCAACTTTTCTACATATAGCAGCAGGTGATTTTTCTCTTCCTCCCTCATAAGTCCCTTCTGGCCCATAGATATTATGAAATCTTGTTATTCTTGTTTCTAATCCATAATCCTGATAATAATTTTCATATATTCTTTCAGAAAATATCTTTTCCCAACCATATTCATTGTCTGGATCAGCTGGATAAGCATCATTTTCTTTTAATGGATTTACCTCGGGACTTTCTTGTTTAGATATAGGATAAATACAAGCAGAAGAAGAATAAAATATTCGTTTTATTTTGTTCTTTCTTGAAGCTTCAACTATATTAACATTTATCAAAACATTATCTCTCATTACATCTGCTTTGTGAAAAGTAATAAATCCAATACCGCCCATATTTGCTGCAAAAGTATAAACTTTATCTATTCCTTCAGTTGCTTTTAAGCAATTTTGAAAATCTCTTAAATCTAAAAGCAAAAACTCATCTGCTTCATCTTTTGGAGAAAACTCTGGATATTTTATATCTACTCCTCTAACCCAATAACCTTTATCTTTTAAAAACCTAACCATATGATGGCCTATAAATCCACCCGCTCCTGTTACTAAAATTTTTTCTTGTGTGTTTTTTTCCATATTTTTATTTTAAATATTAATTATTCAAACACTAATTAGATATAATTAAATTAACCATTAAAACATTTTTTTACTATTTAATTATTTTAAATACTCTCTTTTTCAAAAACAGAGATATTCTTTTTAAAAATAATATCTGGTAAATTATTAAACGATTAACGCTCGCTATAAATAAAAATTTATTATGTAAATAATTTGGGTTAATGTATTGTAACTGAGAGTTATTAAGATGAAAATGCCAAATTAATTGATGTGGATGTTCATGTGGAGATAAATCGGTTCCGTATTTTGTAAAATCATGGATTTTTAAATTCGAAATATTTTTTCTAAGAATAATATTTAAAAGTGTTAAATCATGTCTGAACATTTTACAATCTCTAATAAATATATTTTTATTTTTCCCTTTATTTTTCCATTGTTCTTTTGGTGAAAAACCTAAACATAGTCCTATTAAAGCCCAATTATATAATTTTTCTAAAATAGTATTAATATATGGCGTATCTTTAAAGCCGAAAATTCCTGCTGCAACTATATTCAATTCATTGTAAGAATCATCTAATTCAAATAAATCTTTATATTCTTTTGGAATCATATTTTTTAAACTACATCCTTCGTCCTTAGCAAAATATTCATCTTTATCTATCGCTTCAAAAATTTCATCAAGAGGACGTAAAACTTGGCATCCTGCATCTAAATAAAAATTTAACTTTGCCATAGGATGTGCAAAAATGTAAGTTTTCCATGTAAAACAACTTCTCCAAAATCTGCAAAAATGTGGCATTTCTAAAACTTCAACATTATCAATTTTTTCTAATTCTTTTCTAAAAACACTAAGTAGCCCTAAATTATATATATAAATTTTGGGATAATTAGGGTAATTTGCTTTGATTGAACCTAATAAATTAATTAACCAGGGAAAATATTTAGTAGAACAAGATGTAATAACAACTTTATCGCTATTTATTTTATCTTTCATATAGATACCAATTAATTGTATTTTTTAAACCATTTTCAAAGATTGTTTTAGAAAAAAATCCAAATTCTTTTTCTGCTTTAGAAACATCAAGACACCTTCTTGGTTGACCATCTGGTTTTGTTGTGTCCCATCTAATCTCACCTTTAAAATCCATTAATTTACAAATCATTTCTGCTAAATCTTTAATTGAGATTTCCATATCTGAACCTAAATTAATTGGTTCTGGCTTATCATATTTTTCTGTGGCTGATAAGATACCCTCAGCAGCATCTTCCACATACAAAAATCCCCTGGTGGCTTTACCTGTCCCCCAAACTTCAATATAATCTTTATTCTCTTTTTCAGCTTCAGCTACTTTTTTGATTAAAGCCGGGATAACATGAGAAGATTTTTCTTTAAAATTATCTTCTGGTCCATATAAGTTAATAGGCATTAAAAATATGGAATTGAATCCATATTGTTCACGATAAGATTGAGATTGGACTAATAACATTTTTTTAGCTAATCCATAAGGAGCATTTGTTTCTTCAGGATAACCATTCCATAAGTCTTTTTCTTTAAAAGGAACAGGGGTAAATTTTGGATAGCAACATATAGTGCCTAGGGCAACAAATTTCTCCACTCCTGCTTTACGAGCTGATTCCATCAATTGAATTCCCATTATAGCGTTATCATAAAACATTTCTCCTGGTATTTCTTTGTTTAAGCCAATCCCTCCAACTTTGGCAGCTAAATGAATTATAATATCTTGATTTTTAACTACTTTTTGACAATTTTCTAATTTTCTTAAATCAAATTCTTCAAAACTTGGTAAAAACAAGTTTTCCTTAGGAACTTTTCTTTTTTCTAATAAGTTTTTTACCAAATGCTTTCCTAAAAAACCATTAGCACCAGTAATTAAAATTTTCTTTTCTGATAAATTTATCATAAATTAAAGTTGTTTTTTACTTTAAATCCTCCATTTTTTAACTGAACTTCTTTTTCAGCTTCTTTTAAATCTGCAGTAACCATTTCTTTTACTAATTCTTCAAAGCTTATTTTTGGGTTCCATCCTAATTTCTCTCTGGCTTTAGTTGAATCACCTAATAATGATTCTACTTCTGCTGGCCTAAAATATTTTGGATCAACCTCAATAATTACTTTATTTGTTTTTTTATCTATTCCTTTTTCATCTACTCCTTGACTTTGCCATTCTATTTCAATTCCTAATTCTTTAAATGCAAGTTCACAAAACTCTTTAACAGAATGTTGTTGATTTGTAGAAACTACATAATCATCTGGTTCTGGTTGTTGAAGCATTAACCACATTGCCTCAACACTATCTTTACTATGCCCCCAATCTCTTTTAGCATTAAGATTTCCTAAATATAATTTATCCTGTAACCCTAATTTGATTCTAGTCGCAGCCATAGTAATTTTTCTAGTCACAAATGTTTCTCCTCTTCTTGGGCTTTCATGATTAAAAAGTATTCCATTACAAGCAAACATATTATATGCTTCTCTGTAATTTACGGTAATCCAATAAGCATATAATTTAGCCACCCCATAAGGACTTCTAGGATAAAAAGGAGTATTTTCATTTTGAGGAATCTCTTCTTTCCCTGAAAATAATTCACTAGTAGATGCTTGATAAAATTTTGTTTTGCTTTCTAGCCCTAGCGTCCTAATTGCTTCTAATAATCTCAATGTTCCTAAACCATCTGTATTAGCTGTATATTCTGGCATTTCATAAGAAACTTTAACATGAGACATGGCTGCTAAATTATAAATCTCATCTGGTTGTATTTTTTGGATAATCCTTATTAAATTACTTGTATCTGTCATATCGCCATAATGGAGAGCAAAATTTCCATTTTTCTCATGTAAATCATGATATAAATGATCAATTCTAGAAGTGTTAAAAGAAGAAGAACGTCTTTTAATGCCGTGAACCTCATATTCCTTATTCAACAGAAATTCAGATAAATAGGATCCATCTTGTCCTGTAATTCCAGTAATAAGTGCTTTTTTCATATAATTTATTTAATAAAATAGTTTAACACCTTTTTAAGAATAAAAAAACTTAAGAAATAGACTAAAACACCAATTAAAATAATATAAATGATATATAAATTATAAATATTAGGAAAAGAAATTACTAAATACATAAAAATACTAGAAATAAAGACAATAAGAAAAGTTGAAATTAGTTTTAAATTAATAGGAAAGATAGAAGTAAATTTTAAAGTAAATATAAAAGACAAGCAAAACATTAAAAGTCCGGCTATCAAACTAGCTATAGCAGCACCGTAAAGAGAATATTTAGGAATTAGTATTAAATTTAAAATTACATTAAGAATTGCTCCAAAAATAACAATCCAAAAAGTTTTCTTCTGTTGGTTTGAAATAACTAATACTTGTGTAAAAGGAATGCCTAAAATAACAATTCCACCCATTACTATTAAAATTTGGAATGCTAAAATAGACGGGAAATAACTTGGATCATAAACAAGATCAATAATCTTAGAAGCCAAGGCAATACCACCAATTATTAAAGGAATAGATAAAAAAATCATTATTTCCATAAAATAATTCCAACTTTTTTGGAGTTTTTCTTTTGATTCTCCTAAGAATTTACTTAAGGCCGGAAAGAAGCTGGAAGCGATTAAACCCGTAGGAATTAAAGCGACAGCCACAACTCTTTGAGAAGCATTATACAGTCCTGTATCTTTAATTTGTCCCCAATAACCCATCATTATAGAGTCTGTATTGGCACAAATAGAACCCATAGCACCTCCTAATGCTAATGGCCAAGATAATATTAAAACATTTTTCCATATTTTTTTATCAAAATCTAATCTTAAACTACAAATTTTAAAATTAAAAATAATAAGGATAAAAATTAAAGCAGAAATAGCGGCCAATAAATAAACTAAGCTCAAATTTTGAACAGAAGGAAAATTAAAAAGGATAAAGAATCCAGCACTAGTTACAATTATAGATTGTAAAATTTTAGCCCAAGCTTCATATTCCATTTTTTGACGAGAATGAAAAAAAGCATAGATAATACTTGCAAAACTACTTATCACTATATATATCCCTAAGATCCAAATTATTCCCCGAATTAATGGATCAACAGTAACAAAAAAAGAACCAACACAAATTAAAACTAAAGTTCCTATGCTTAAAACAATTTTCAGAGAAAGAAAAGCTGGAAACTCCTTTTCTTTTTGTTTTTCTCTAGCAATTTCACGAATAGCAATAGTAGATATTCCAAAATCAGAAAATATTGCAAACAAAGATACAAAAGCTAAGGCAAAAGTAAATTTTCCATATTCTGTCGCTCCTAAAATTCTAGCAACATAAATAATTAAAAAAAGCTTTAAAAACCTAGTTATTCCTTCCGCTACTGCTAACCAAAAAGTATTTTTAGCAATAGTCTGTTTAGTTCCTAAGTTATGTAATAAAAAAGCTTTTGGATTAGAAATAACATTTTTAATTGTTTCTTTAATATTCATTTTCTTTAAACCAATTTATTGTCTTTTCTAATCCCTTTTCTAAATTATATTCTGGTTCCCAGTTAATTTCTTGTTTTGCCTTAGAATAATCAAGACAACTTGTTTTTTGTTCTCCTGATTTAGCTGGAGCATGTTTTTCTTCACAATTAGAACCAATTAACTGTTTAACCCTTTTAAAAATCTCATTTATATTTGTTTCTTTGCTCGTTGCAATATTATAAATACCATTTTTCTTTTTCTCCATAGATAAAAGAGCTGCATTTACAACATCTTTAACAAAAACAAAGTCTCTAGTTTGTTCTCCATCTCCATTAATCACAACTTCTTTATTATTCAGCATTTTATCGCAAAAAATAGCTATTACTCCAGCTTCTCCCTTTGAGTTTTGACGAGGACCATATATATTAGCTAACCGCAAAGTAGTATAATTTAAACCAAAAGTTTGTTTATAAAAATGAAGATATTTTTCAATAGTTAGCTTACAAATTCCATAAGGAGATTCTGGATTTTCTAGATGGTTTTCCGGCGTAGGAATAATGTCTGTATCTCCATAAATAGAACCACCTGAAGAAGCAAAAATAAATCTTTTTACTCCAATTTTTTGACAATTCTGAATTAAATTTAAAGAGCCTAAAATATTAATCTTAGCATCTTCTATTGGATCTTTTACTGATTTCCGAATATCAATCTGAGCAGCAAAATGAAAAACTATTTCTGGTTTTTCTTGTTCAAAAATTTGAGAAATCTCTGGACTACAAATATCTACTTGATAAAACTTGGCCTTACTGTTTAAGTTTTCCTTTTTACCAGTAGATAAATTATCAATCACCACTACATCATGTTCTTTTTCTATCAATTTATCTGTAAGATGACTTCCTATAAACCCTGCTCCCCCTGTTACTAATATTTTAGACATATATAATTAAATTATTTCCAATTTTTAATAGAATTCTCATAACGCACCCAAGTTCCACAATCTGTCCATTTCCCTTGAAACTTAAATCCTGCTAATTCACCTTGTTTTGCTAATCTAGGAAATAAATCCTTTTCTATCATTGAAAATTTAGGACCAGGATGATATTTAAATATTTCTGGAGAAAACATATATAATCCAGAATTAATGTATTTTGAAGGAGGATTTTTAGGTTTTTCTAAAAATTTATCAACTATATCATTCTTACAAACCACTACTCCATAATCTTGAGGATTTTTAACCTTGATTAAAGCAATGGTTGCTATTTTTCCTGTTTTCTTATGAAAACTTTCCATTTTCTTTAAACTAATCTTTTTTAATTCATCTCCATTTGTTAAAAAGAAATCATGCTCCCCTATCCATTTTTTTAAATAATAAAGGCCTCCTAATGTTCCTAATGGTTTTTTTTCTTTAAAAAACTTAATATTTTTTTTAGGATAATATCTTTTTTTCCACCAAATAAACTCTTGTTCAAAATCCTGACTAATTAAAACTCCTATTTCTTTAACTCCTGCTTTTAAAAAAAGATCAACTAAATAATTTATAATTGGTTTCTTTTTTATTGGTAGAAGTGGCTTAGGGATCTCATAGGTTATGGGATAAAGTCTTGTTCCCTTGCCTCCGGCTAAAATTACTGCTTTCATATTGTTTAATTATTAATTAATTTTAATTATCCCGTACTTTTATCGTAAAAAACTTTTAACAATTAAAATCTTAAACATAAGATTATGCTAAGTTATTTAAGATTGTATCACAAAATTCAATATAAATAAATTACTTAAAAAATAAAACTTATGATAAAATAAGATTAAATAAAATAAAAAAATATGAAAAGAAAAATTTGGTTCTCTTTAGTCCTAATTTTAGTATTTTTTGGAGTATTTTCTGCTATAAGAAT
>Ga0272442_10011706_pt1 | contig 10671 bp, 7 predicted proteins | sample SSMForm2O_FD_200262 | JGI IMG/M metagenome (GOLD analysis project Ga0272442, IMG submission 200262) | Marine sediment archaeal communities from Little Sippewissett salt marsh, Falmouth, MA, United States - SSM-Form-2O | ecosystem: Environmental > Aquatic > Marine > Wetlands > Sediment ... | reverse complement strand
CCGACAAACGGCTTGCTACCACCTCCGGCTTCTACGACGCCATGAGCGCAAACCGGGGCAGAAAGGCCCTTTCTCTCGTAACTACCAAGCATCCCAGTTGGTTACCACCAAAGTGAATCAGCGCTAGAAGTCCCACGTCTCAGTGTACCTTCTTCTTGCCAACTGGATGGTTGGTGATAAGATAACGGGTACTTACTACGATGGAACCTACCGATACCCAGGCCAGGTGCGAGCTGCACCCGGACGCACGAGTCGCGGGAACATGCCTGACGTGCGGCAAGCCCATCTGCAGCATCTGTGTGCAGCTGAACGGCCACTTCTGCAGCGATCTCTGCGCCCATCAGCACACGCACGGCGCCGACGCAATCGTTCCCGACGGGGGCCCTTCCCTTCACGACGCGGAGCTGGACAAGGCCGGCAAAAGGGCGGAGGTAATATCCAAGTGGCTCTTCAAACGCATCCCGCTGGCCGTCCTGGTGATCGGTGGACTCTTGTTCGCCCTGAAGATGGCGGACAAGAGCGGAAGCGAATCGTGGAAGCTCGTCGCATCGGGCAGCGCCAGGTTCGTCAGCGTGATCCCTTCGGGCGATACCGTTTTCGGCGTGCGCAGCGACGGCGTGTGCCTCGCGCTCGACGCCAACACGGGGGAAGAGAAATGGTCCGCCAAGGTGAGCGAGTCCGAGAGCGGCGGGTTCGGGTTCTCCTTCCTTGGCTTCTCGTCGCTTTTCAGCGGCGCCGGGCTCTTCATCACAAACGATGTCCTCGTGCACAAGGGTTGGAGCAGCATCAAGATCATCAACCCCGACGACGGCGCCGAGCTCTGGCAGAGGAAGCTGTCCGGATGGGGAGCCACGCCAACTGCCTTCGGCGGAGGGCGCATGCTCACGGTGGACAGCGGCCGGTCGCAGTCATCGGTCTTATCGACGACGCCGGCCGTTTCCAGTCTGCTCTGTCTCGACCTGAAGACCGGGAAGCCACAATGGAAGCGGTCGTACGGCTCGCGGAACGTTCTCATGGTCGGTATCAACGACAAGCTGTGCTACTGCGTCTCCTGCGTGCCGGCCAGCTCCCGCTGGGTGCGCTGCGAGAAACACAAGACAGCGCAACCGATGGAGATGTACTATTGCGATAAGTGCAAGATGGTCTGGACGCCGCCGTCACGCTACGCGGTCAACGTGATGAAAACCAAAGACGGCAAGCCCGTCTGGACCGGTCAGATGAAGTCCGGCGAGGTTGCACAGGTCAAACTCCTGGCCGACCGTCTCGTGCTGGTGACATCCCACCACCTCTATATCGTCGGCATCAACGGCGACAAGCACGCTATCGAACGGCTGCCCGCCAAGCTGCAACAGACATTCATCACCTCCGATCACGTCGTTATCTCGACACAGGACAGCAATGTCTTCGCCTATTCCACGGATGACGGCGAGCGCCTCTGGTCGCAGCAGATCAAGGGCTGGACCTGGGACCTGCAGGTGGCGGGCCAGTCGGTCTACGTCACCGCCGGCATACCCGAGGAGAAGAAGGCAAAGGACAAGAAGCAACCCGACGGCACGCCACGATCCCCCACCGCGCGCACCCCACAGCAGAAGATGATGGAGGAGATGGGCAGCAGCTATGAAGGCTATGCCCAGGAGCAACGCGAGGCAATGCGCCCCAGCGCCAGGACACTGATCCGCTATGACCTCCCCACGGGCAAGGAACGTCTGCGCAAGAAAGGCTTCATAGGTCACCTGGTAGTGCATTCCAAGGGCTTCATGAGCCTGCAGCAGGGCTCGGAGGCCGCGGGGCGTTTCATCGACGGCACAGGATCCGTGCTGGCCTCACATCTCAATCGCAACGGCAAGCCGTGCTGGGAGTACAAGATCAACGAGCAGACGCACGCTGTCGCGATGGGCGGCGACAAGGTCTACATCATTACCGCGCCGGGCAGCGGAGTCCTCGGTCAGTGGTCAACCAAGGCCGAACCGGGCTCCAAGCTCCGGGCCATCAACCGGCGCAAGTTCATCAACTACGTGAGGAAGTTTTGACGATCCGCGACAAACTTGACGAGCTGCGCGCGAGCTGCAAGGTCGAAATGCCGACCTGTCGCACGCACCCGGACCGGATAGCGGTGGCGTTCTGCGCCTCCTGCAACGCGCCGCTCTGCCAGGCATGCGTCACCGTGGTGCCGACGGAAGCGCGCTGCGCGGGGTGTAGGTCCGCATCCGACCGCGTTCTGGTGGATCAGGGCGTCTGGTTCGCGACGTTCATGAAGGTGCTGTTGGCGAAGCCCTGGGCCATCGCGTTGCTTGTCGGAATCGTGCTCTTCGTGGGACTGATGTTCTTCCTCCCGCAAACGCTCGAGCCCTCCAAACCGAACGTTCCCGAGCCGTTGAGAGGCATGCCGATCGAGGCGCCTTACCTCGAGAAGACATTCCGGCTCGGCTCACTCGGCGATCTCTGGCAGGCCCGGGGTCGCAAGAAGACGGCCCGGGGCTACTACAGGCGCGCCGAGGTAGCCTGTCGCAAGCACGTGGCGCAGGAGAAGGACCGTTACCTCAAGCTCCAGGCCCGGCTCGGGGTGGCGCGGTTCCAGTTCAAGGCCGGGAAATACGAGGAAGCCGTAAAGACCTACCAGGCGCTTCTTTCGGAATCCGGCTTGGGGCCGATCGAGGGAGTGGCCCAGTTCCGACTGGGCCAGGTATACGAGTTCAAGCTCAAGAAGCCGAAACACGCGGTGGCACACTACCAGGCCGCCCTGAGATTCTCGAAGAAGGTTGAATCACTTTCCGGCGCATCCAGCACCATGCTCAATTTCCTCGCCGACGACGGCGCGGGCGGCAAGAGCGTGCTGGCGGTTGCATCCCTCACCGACACGTTGTCGGACGCGGGTGCGGCGCACCAGAAGATCAAGGAAAGCCTGGCCAAGCTCACGGGGAAGCCGGTCAAGACCGATGATCCCTTCGCCGCGCTGGCCGCGAAGGCGCCGGTGCAGAAGAAGCCCGCGGCGCCGATCGATGACGATCCACTGGTGATAATCATGGGGAGATAGCTGCGATGTTCTTTCCGTTGCGAGTTGATACCGAGTCGGAGCGATGGCCGGTCGTTACCTACGCGCTCATCGTCATCAACACGCTTGTCTTCGTGGGCGGCCAGTTCATGCCGAACGACATGCTGGTGATGTTTCTGCATTTCTTCGGCTATGCTCCCGAGGATGGTCGGATCATGACGATGTTCACGTACATGTTCCTGCACGGGAACTGGCCGCACATCATCGGGAACATGTATTATCTCTGGATCTTCGGGCGCGCGCTCGAGCAGGCGATCGGGTCCGTCAAGTTTCTCCTGTTCTACATCGCCGCGGGTGTTGTGGCCGTGATCGCGCACCACGGGTTCGTCACGGAGGTCGTTGCCGACGTACCGTGTATCGGGGCGTCGGGCGCTATTTCAGGCGTGCTTGGCGCCTACGCGGTGATGTGTCCCGGCATCCCGGTCCAGTGCATCCTGTTCATGCTCGGCATGCGGCCGACGGCGGTGATCAAGGTGCCGGCGGCGATAGTCTTGGGGTTCTGGTTCGTGATGCAGTTGGTGATGCAGTGGGCGCTTGGCGATCCGACGACGGGTTCGGGCGTGGCCTACGGCGCGCATATCGGCGGGTTCCTGTTCGGGCTGGTCCTGGTGGGCGTTATCCGAAGCATCCAGCTTGCTATCCGGGACTGGGCGGAATTGAAGAAGAACGCGGGTATCCAGCAGGCGGCGGCGATGTTGAACGCGGGTCAGCCGCTCCCGCCGGCGCAGGCGCAGGATGCGGATGTGCAGGCGATGGCGTTCCTGAGGAATGGGACACCGCCGGCGAATGCCGGGTTGTTGGCGGCGTGGTTCAGTACGTTGCGGCCGCAGGATGATGACGCGACGGCGGCGTCCATCCTGTTGCGCGCGCACATGTCGGGCACCGTGGGCAGTCTCGACTCCGCCACGATTGCGAAGGGGTGTCGTGCGTTGGAGGGCGTCGGTCAGCAGAAGTTCGCGCTCGCGGCGTTGCTTGACGCGCTGAACACGGAGAACGCGCCGGCGGAGCAGGATCTCATCTGCACGTTGGGCGGGCTGCTCTGGAACGGGTTCCAGGACCGTGTGCGTGCCCTCGCCTGTCTGCAGTGGGCCGTCAGCATGGGCGATCAGACCGAGGCCGGCGGCCGCGCCCGGCGCCTCCTCCAGCTCATCAACGAGCAACCTGCCGTCGGCACCGGGTAGGTGGCGCGGTCTTACCTTGGCGCGCCGTAGCTTCTCAGCGAAGGCGGCAAGGCCGCGTATCCGCCGACCTTGGCTCGGTTGGCGAGCATGGCGAATGGGACATATGGGACCCATGGGACCTATGCGACAGGTGTCTCGCGGAGGCGTTTGACAGAGGCGGTGGGTTTTGCTATTACCTTCTGCGCGTCAGAAATGCGGGCGATTAGCTCAGTTGGCTAGAGCGCTACCTTCACACGGTGGGGGTCATTGGATGAGCGCTACCGGGACGGGCAGCTGATAAGATGCTGGGAGCACGAGAGTTACGAGGACGCGCGGGAGTTTAACGACGGAAGGGCCTGTTCTGGCCGGGCCATTCGGGGACCACTTTCGTCACTGGAACGCATTGCAGACATCATGACGGGCGGTTAGCTCAGTGGCTAGAGCACCTGCTTCACACGCAGGGGGCCACAGGTTCAAGTCCTGTACCGCCCACCATTTTCAAGCAGAGGGTCGCCGATCGGCGGCCCTCTTTGCTTGTCGGCCGGGAGCGCTGAAAGCGCCTCGGGCGAGATGGTGTCAAGCCCGTATCCGGGGATGAGTATTGCGACCGCGAACTATCGCGTATTGCGGTTGTGGCAGGATCGAACGAGACTCACCCTTTTGGCGGCGTGCGGATGGACTTGGGGCATGGTCGCCAGACCGTCGCCGAGCGGTCTCCCCTCCATGACGCGAAGCGGCATGGATCGACGCATGGAACGAGGGATGCGCGGAGGGAGAAGCCCGTGAACCAGTGCGAAGCACGGTTCAGGGCGTTGGGTTCCGCTTGCGGGAAGTAGGGAACCATAGGTTCTCTTTTCTGGCAGAGGTTGGGGGTTCGGGGGAAGGAGATACCTTTGCAGGTGGCACTACCTCCAGCGTTCCAGGTAGGTCGATCCATCGACGTGCCTGGCGATCTGCGCCGCAGGCGCACGCCCGCCACCGGCGGACGTTGTCCGGATCGTGCTGCGCGGCGAAGCCGCGTGGCACGAATGGCCTTGCCCATTCCGGCGGGGGCCTGGGAGCCGGGAGCGAGCCGGTTTACCGGCTGACGCTCACGGCGAGAAGGCCTTGGGTGGGTGGGGGCTCGGGGCCGTTCTGTAGCGTAGCGGAAGAACGGACGCGGCCCAGCACCCACCCCCCGCCACGCATGTTCATACCGGCCGGATTCATCCATGCCGTGACCTTCGTCGATTCGTTCAAGGGCCGTGTGCGCGATCCTCGCGCGTCGTTTTCATGGCAAGGGCCGGCAAAAGGCCCGGTTCCGGCTTCCGAGCCGGATCCGGGCCTGTCGGCCACCACTGCCGCGAGGATTCTCGCGGCTCTCAGATGGCCCAAAGGCAGCTTGGCGTGGTCTCCGTCTTCGGAGTCCGCGCCGATCTGCCGACGGCCTCCGAGGGCGGGTGGTGGGTCTTGAAGGCGGCGGGATTCCGACAGCGGCAGACGAACGGAGCGCTTGTCCGCGTAGGGTGACGGGGCGCGGCGAGCGTGACGGGCGGCTGACGCTGTCGGCTTGCGGCCGCCTCCCTGGGGGCGGAACTCGGAGTGCTGTTTCTGAGCCTGTGAAGACGCTGCACTCGGAGTTCCGCAGGGTCTTGAGGGTGGTGGTGGGCATGGTTCAAAGCATGAAGTCCGCGAAGCGGACACCATGGAGAGGCCGGGACCGTGTGACGTGCAACGAGCCGGTCCCGGCCCGACCCTGCCCCCCAAAGCAGGAAGCCGGGCACTCAGGAGAGAGTTCGTAGAACGGCCTGTGTGCCCGGCTTCCCTGGGGGGTTGGGGGGATTGGCGGAGCGGCGGAGTGGTGCCGGCCACCCAAGCCGTGAGCGTGTCCAGCGGCTGCCGTCCGCGGCAGGTGCTGGATGCGTTCACGGTGCAGGGCGGCGACACATAAACGGAAGAGAGCCGTGCTGTGTCCCCCTGGATGGGTTCTCCCCCCTGGCGGATTCCTTTTTTGAAAGGGGGCGCCTCGGAGAGGGGGGTTCCAAGGGGGGAGAACCAAGGCGGGGGAAACAGCATGAGCCGGCACCGCCCGCCGCGTCCAAGAGCGACCAGCGGGAGCGTTTGCCGCCGGAGGCATTCCGCATGGGGGCCTGGCGCGGAACCTGGCTCCGCAGGGTCCGTGAGCAGGCGGGGTCTGATGGGGGGCGGCGTGTGCGCGGACGGACTGTCCGGTTTACCGGCAGCGCTTGAGAGCATCGCTTTGAAGTGCTGGTTCGTCCGCACGCTCGCCGCCGGGGACAAGTAAATGAGTACGGCGACCGGTGAGGCGGCAGGTTGCGACTCAGTTCGATGCTACGCGATCGGGATGAGACGCAACCTGCTGGTTGACCGAGTCGCCGTTCCGCTGGGGGCGTTGGCGCGGTTCCTGGCTTTTGAGCAGGAACCGTGAGCAACGCGGGGTCTGGTAGTGCGGGGAAGAACGTGGTGGCGTTACCGGCCACGTCGGCGCGGGCGAACCGCGTACGCATCGAGCGTGACCACGTGCGGCTTCGCCACGTGGGCGCGCTCGATGGCCTTGGGGATCGGGCAAGGCGCGTCGACAGTACGGGCAACGGTCGTGCGCGCGATGAGCATGAACCGTGACGGGTTCCCCGGCGCGGTTCATGCGTACGGGGCGAGGCGCGTAGCGCCGAGGATGGGAATCGCGTTGGTTCATCCTGGCCGTTTGGACATCGCCGACCACGGAGGAGGTGGCGTGCTTCCTGGCTCCGCAGGAAGCATGATCACCTCCGGTGCCCAGGCGATAGCGCCCGGCAGCGAGTGCCGAAGGCACGAGCATGCCGGGGCCGTCGGCTCGTCGAGGATCGTTGGCATCACCGAGCCCGTAGCGCCTGGCGCGCGGTGTGCCGGGTCCCGCCGGTAGGCGGGAGCCGACGCAGCACACCGCGTGTACAGGCGCGGCGCACGCGGGCTACGCCCCGAGCGGCCGTAGGCCGCGAGGGTCGTAGACCGACATCACGACGCGGTAGCGGCAGGTGTCGCCGGAGACGTTCTGGCTGTAGTCAACGCTCTCGGATGAACTGGGGCGGAATAGGGTCCGCGAGCCAGACATGGACATTACCAACGTAAAAATGGATGCCGTGGTTGTACGCATCATTGGCAGCAACACACAGGATCACTGGATGTGTCGCCTTGCGCTGTCCGACTGCGAGGGCCGTTTCCTGATCACCTGACAAGTGTACATACTGTCGCTTCATGGGAAGAAGTCCTTCCTTCAGAATCAGCGTCACAGCGCCCGGCGAGGTTCCGTGATACAGGACTGGAGGCGGACAGGCGAGTGTCATGGCCAGTTTCCCTGTAACGGAATGACCATATCGCGCTCGGATTCTGTGTGCTCGCAGTTCGTGTCTCTGTTTGTCCGAACGCTTAATCATGTCCTCAACATCGGACAGAGCAAGGTCCGACCACTCAGGGCGCTGGAGCCGAAGTGCCTGCAGGAGATCTTCGACGGGAACCCAACCTTGAGCGTCAAGTTCAAGTTCGTAGAGCCAAGGCTCATGACGAAGGGCGTGCGAGACCGTTCGGCTTAACTCTTGGAGGGACTGATTATTCATGACCTTGAAGCTTCTCGCTAAGAGATCTGCTACGCGCAACTGCATACGTGTCTCCGAACGTCATGCTATGCGTAACAAACTGTTTTGCGCGCGTTGCGTTCGCCGCCGTGAACGGCTTGACGCTGTAGAGCACGTCCAAGAGTGCAGCTAAGCCACCCAGGAGGCGTTCGTCTCGCTCCCGCAAAGCCAAGTCAAGGATTCTCTGTAGTTGGTGATCGCTGAGCGGTTCATCACGCCGCGCATTCTCGGGACGTGGATCGGGGATCTTTTCTCCGAAGAACAGAGCCGGACCTGTTCCGTGAAGGTAGTATATCAGTTGCTCCGCGTTGGAGCGTTCTGACCGGTCTCTTGATTGATCACTCAACACGTCAATGAGACCGTCGGTGACTTCACTCCGGTAGCCCTCGATAACCAAGGCTTTGAGATACTTCGCTAGCCCGTCCTCTGCAAAGGTCTCCTGAAGAGCCTGATTGATTCGATCTCTAATGTGGTTCTGCATATCGGAGGCCTTTGATGCTGGGGTGCGCATTTGTCACGGCGATGCGGAGCCTACGCAGGAAATGGCATCAAGCAGTGCACGCGTAAGGGAGACATCTATTACCACTTCGTCGGCCAAAAGGCCTCGAGTAGCCATGGCTCCAGCAGCTTTAAGTACTGTGCCTTCCGCGACGCGAAAATGGCCCGTCTTGGGATTCAGATAGATTGCCCTCCCACCACGACCGACGCCTTCGCCAGCAGCTATGACAGGTTTGCCACCTGAAAGCATTGGGTGGGGAAATGGGTCTGTGGCACGCGTAGCAGACATGCTTCGGGAAGCAAAACGGAACGAACCATCTGGTAGTTGTGCCCATATGAAATCCCCTTCCGGTACGGTCGTTGTTACTCTTGCTCCGCCCGATGCATAGTTGATCCCCGCTCTTGCATCGATGTCCGCCATTTCCGCATAGACGGGATACTGCTTCTGCTGAACAGAGGAAGCTCGCGAGGAGTAGGTTCGCATGCCGTGTGTGCGGCTGTAAGCGCCCGGCGTGCTCCTCAACACAAAACGTTGAGCCATTCTGCCCGCATCGTGAGCAAAGGTCATCATGAATGGTATTTCGCCAGCGATTGCCGTGAGTTCTGCCATCGCCCAAGCAGCTCTGAACTGCTTCTTGGCTTTTGGATGCCCCATGACTTGCCAGAGTGCCAAGCGGGCCTGTGCGCGATTACGTCTGTCGACCAAAGTGTCCAGGATCTCCTCGTCACTACGACCCTTGTAACGACGGCGAAGTGAGCGCCAAGATGTGTGCATCTCCTTCATCCACACCGATTCATACCAGTCCGGCGTCGCGACATGCCTGTCGAAGAAGCGAAGAACCTCTTCCCATTCCGGTTGGCTCATCTCCAAGCTCAGGAGTTCTCCGAAATTGTCGATGACACCGTTTTCCAGAACCTCGTCGAGTGTCGCCAGCCCGAGATACTCCCACTGATTGACGGGGTCTCCACGAAAGCCTGCTGTGAGATTGACTCCGGCGCGTTCCCCCAGGATGTCCCGCGTCAAAAACTTCACACTGGCTGGGTCATAGAACCGGTAGCCGAAGTAGTAGAGCCCGGCCTCGGCATCCATGTACTTGGACTGGAACCGGAACGGGCAGGCGTCCTTGGCCTCGCCCCACTCTCCTGCCAGCACGCCGTAGGGCGAGTACAGGTAGTTGGCGACGACCTCGCCCGAGTCGGCATCGACCAGGTGCATCACGTTGCCGATGTGATCGGCGATTGGCAGGTACACATTCGTGACGCCGCTCTCGATCTCGCGGATGGCAAGCAAGCCGCCGATGCCCCCGGCCTGCTGTCCGATTTCGCCGTCACGCTGCCCCACGAGGTCGAGACCCCACACGTACTGACGCACAAGGGCCGTGCTCTCCACATGGTTGGTCACGGTCTCATGGATCAGGTTCCACGCATCGTACGTGAACGTGTGCGTGGCCTGGTCGGTCCAGCTCCCGGGCGCACCCGTGGCCACTGTCTTGGTCGCGCGGCGGCCGTCCGCGTAGTAGGTGTACTGCTCGCGGACCTGCGGCGAGGATGCCGTGGTGATGACCTCGATCAACCGGCCGAACGCGTCGAAGTCGTACTCGTAGCGGCTGGCTTCGGTCATGGCGGCGCGGTTGTCGTAGGTCGGGGTCTCCCCGGCCTCGGCCACGAGAACGCTTCCCGTTGAAGTGGCTACCACGTCGTTGCTTGCCACCGCGTCGAACCAAACGGCGGTGATAACAACGTTCGTCTCCACAGCTTCGGCCAAGTTGTCCACGGTGATGATGGCCCGGAACCATTCGCCAACCCGGTCGGTCGGCTCGTCGTTCACCGTCACCGTCGCGTTGGTGGCGGCGCGACCGAGCAGCTCGACCTTGTTGCTCCATGCGCGCGAGACGTGCACGTTCAGGTCGTTGGGCGTGAAGCTGTGCTCCGGCACGCCGCCGGAGAGCGGACCGCCTTCGAGCGTGTTGCCGATACTGTCGAACTCGGCCCCGTATTGCAGGCCGAAGTACGGCGTACCGTCGGCGAAGTAGCGCTCGCCGGACGCGAGGTGTCCGCGCGAGTCGTAAGTGTAGGTCCAGTAGCTGCCGTCGGCCAGCGTCACGCTCGCGATACGGTCGGCGTTGGTTTGCCAGGTGTAGGCGAAGCTGGCCACGTTGGAGCCGTCCACCGTGCAAGTGATGTTGGTGATGCGGTCGTTGACCGCATCCCAGCCGATGGCACGGGTCATGACCGCCACGCTGTCGACCTTGACGGTGACGGCGTTGACGAACGGTGCGCCGCTCTCGTAGGTGTACTCGGCGGTGACGTTGCCGTCGGCCAGCGAGCTGACCAGCTTGCGGGCGTTGCG
>Ga0272442_10011705_pt1 | contig 10672 bp, 17 predicted proteins | sample SSMForm2O_FD_200262 | JGI IMG/M metagenome (GOLD analysis project Ga0272442, IMG submission 200262) | Marine sediment archaeal communities from Little Sippewissett salt marsh, Falmouth, MA, United States - SSM-Form-2O | ecosystem: Environmental > Aquatic > Marine > Wetlands > Sediment ... | reverse complement strand
ACCAATCTTAATTGTAATTGGCCCTCGAAAAGGCTGTTTTGAAATAATGGCAATAGTTTGCCCTTCTTTTATCCCCATCACACGAAGCTTTCTTTGAAAACCTTGTCCTCCATCTAAACTTATAATCCTTGCTTTTTTATTGATAGAAAGGTTAACTAATAGCATTACTTCTTTTTTCATATGTTTAAACCTTTTTTATGTATTTCCAAATATTACTATGGATTAGCTAGTTATTTAATATTTTGGTAAGCCTAAATCCTTAAAAAAAATTTATAATCTAAAAAAGATATTTTGAGGTTTCCACCATTATGCATCATCTCATAGAAAGTTTTATATAATAGTTCTCATATGAGTAATATGTAGGAATGTAAAATATGCTGGGATATGGACGCGGATATGGTCATGGCCGTGGAAGACGTCGCGGGAGGCGATGGATTGAACAGGTCCCTGAAACAACCCATTTCAGACCATATGGACAACAAACTCCCACAAGCACAGTAATACTAACGTTAGAAGAACTTGAGACACTTAGGCTAGTTGATCTGGAGGATCTAACACAAGAAGCAGCAGCAGCAAGTATGGGAGTGTCACGAAAAACACTGTGGAATGATCTTCAACGAGCGCGTAAAAAAGTGATCAATGCGTTGGTCAATGGACACACTATCCGTATCGAAGGCGGGGATTACATTCTTAGATAAATAAGGAGGAAAAAATATGCCAGGTGGCGACAGAACAGGACCAGAAGGCTATGGAGCAAGAACTGGACGAGGATTGGGCTACTGCTCAGGATATGACAGTCCAGGGTTTACAAAGGGAGCCCCAAGAGGTAGAGGTTTCGGTAGAGGCTGGGGAAGAGGATATGGACGAGGATACTGGGGTCGTGGCAGAGGATTTTGGCGTAGGGGATATTACCCAGAGCCATATTACGAACCAGCTACATACCGTCCAGCATACCAGCAACAAATATCACCCGAATCCAGCAGAGAGGAAGAAAAGTCCTATCTCGAGGATATGGTAAAAGGCCTAGAAGGTGAACTCAAGGCAATAAAAGAAAGGCTCCAAGATCTTTCTAAAGAAAAAAAGGAAGCGCCTTAAAAAGGTTTAAGAAGGATGCTTCCTTCTCTTGTCTTTCTTTCAGAGCAGTATTGAAAAACAACAGAGGGAAAATATGGAAAAAAAAGGATATGATGATTCTAAGATTAAAAACAGTTTGGATAACATAAAATATAAAATTGTTGTGTTAAGTGGCAAAGGTGGTGTAGGTAAGAGCACCGTTTCTGCAAATCTTGCACTTTCTTTATCAGAGAAAGGATATAATGTGGGAGTACTTGATGGAGATATGCATGGCCCCAGTATCCCCAAAATACTTGGTGTCGAGGATAAGAGGCCAGAGCCCTCTGAGGCTGGTATAAACCCGGTTTTTGCCTTACCAAAATTGAAGGTTATGTCAATGGGTTTTCTCATTCAAGATAAAGATTCACCGGTTATTTGGCGTGGGCCTTTGAAGATGGCTGCAATTAAACAGTTTATCGGTGATGTAAACTGGGGGAACCTAGATTATCTCATCGTTGACTTGCCTCCTGGAACAGGCGATGAACCGTTGAGTATTGCACAGTTGATACCAGATAGCGATGGTGCAGTAGTTGTAACAACGCCACAGGATGTGGCACTAGTAAGCGTGAGAAAATCTATTAACTTTGTAAAGAAAATGAATATGCCTGTGATTGGAATTATCGAAAATATGAGCGGGTTCAAATGCCCTCATTGCGGTAAGGCCATTGATATTTTTAAAACAGGCGGGGGTAAGAAAGCATCCATGGATTTCAAGATTCCTTTTCTTGGAGGCATTCCAATAGATCCGGAAATAGTAAACATGGGCGATTCAGGAGAGCCGTTCATTATTAAAAAAGCAGAAACAGATACTGCCAAAGCTTTTTCAGAGGTAGTAAAAAATATTGAAAATGTTGTAAACAAAAAGAGGTGAAATAAAATATGCCAGGTGGAGATGGAACAGGACCAGATGGACAAGGGCCCATAGCTGGAAGAGGCAGAGGAAGAGGTCAAGGACGAGGTCGTGGTCTAGGCGGTGGTTTTGCCCAAGGCCCAAATGGTGAATGTAGATGTCCGAGTTGTGGATATAAAGAATTGCATCAGTTAGGTGTGCCTTGCTATAATAAGAAATGCCCAAAATGTGGTAGCCCTATGACAAGGGCTTGAATACTAACAGTTATTAACAGGAAGTTTATCTGGGATGAAAGGTGAAGAAATATGAAAATTGGAATCACATCAACAGGTGAAGATTTGAATGCAGATGTCGACCCAAGATTTGGACGATGTAAATATTTTCTATTCGTAGATACAGACACAATGGATTTTGAAACAGTATCAAATGAGAGTGCAATGGCGTCTGGTGGAGCTGGGATACAGGCGGCACAGGCTGTAGCAAGATCAGGAGTGAAAACCATTATTACTGGAAATGTGGGGCCAAATGCATTTCAAACACTATCCGCAGCTGGGATAAAAGTAGTCACCTGGGCGAATGGAACAGTGAAAGAGGCGATAGAGAAATACAAGAAAGGAGAGTTCAAGGGAACAGAAGCACCAAGCGTAGGTAGCCATCATGGAATGGAGGGTACTGGTAGAGGCATCGGAAGAGGTAGAAATCTATGAAAATATGTATACCAACTATGGGTGAAAATGGGTTAGACAATCTTGTTGGAGAACACTTTGGCAGAGTACCTACATACACTATAGTAGATCTTGATACTAATAACGTAAAGGTTATCCCCAATACAAGCCACCACATGGGCGGACAGGTAGATCCTCCTGAAATAATGGCAAGGGAAGGAGTTAACGTCATGATCTGCCAAGGCCTGGGGCGAAGAGCAATTACAATGTTTGAAGAATTCGGTATTGAAGTGTATATTGGCGCATCTGGAACTGTAAAAGATGCGGTTGAAGCATTCAAACAAGGAACTCTACAAAAAGCTAATGAAGGAGATGCCTGTGGGCAGCATGCCTTTCGGGATCGACATCATCAATAATGCCCTCAGCAAGTGAAATAATGAAAACATATCTAGAATGCATACCTTGTTTTATAAAGCAATCATTGGAAGCAGCACGCATGGCAACCGATGATGAAGATGCTCATGCAGAGGTTCTGAGAGAAGTTATGAAACATCTTCAAACAATTTCTTTTAATGATTCGCCTCCGGAACTATCTAGAGATGTACATGAAATTATAAGAAATATTACAAAATCAAAAGATCCGTATAAAAAAGTAAAGGATCAATCAAATGAAAAAGCGAAAAACCAATATCCATATCTCAAAAAGATAGTAAGTGAAGCAGATGATCCTCTGCTGATGGCTATAAAACTTTCAATTGTTGGAAACGTTATTGATTTTGGCACTAGTAATAGATTCAATATTGAAGATATGATTGACAAGGCAGTAAAAAAGGACTTTGAAGATAATGCATATCCTCAATTTAAGAAATCACTGGCAAGATCAAAAACCATTCTCTATTTAGCTGATAACACAGGAGAAATCTTCTTTGACAAATTATTAATTGAGGAACTAGTGAAGAGAGGGAAAAAGGTTACCTATGTGGTAAAAGCAAATCCCATAATTAATGATGCAACAACCGAAGATGCAAAGCTTGCAGAAATAGACAAAATTGCAACCATTATGAAGGGAGATGCCGGCCAGACTAAATCATCACCCGGAATGGTATTGTCCTATGCATCTAAAGAGTTTTATGACGTTTTTGAATCATCAGACATGGTAGTTTCTAAGGGACAAGGCAACTATGAAGGTTTAAGTGATGTAAATCGCGATGTTTTTTTTATGTTAGTAGTTAAGTGTCCATTAGTCGCACGAGACATTGGCGGCGAGATGGCTCGGCTTATACTGAAGGCGAAATAATGATTATTTCAATTGCTAGTGGAAAGGGTGGAACTGGAAAGACAACAATTGCAACAAATCTTGCGTTGAGTCTTGATAATGTTCAGCTTATTGATTGTGACGTTGAAGAGCCGAATTCAAATATTTTTCTTAATGCAAAAATAGAAGAGCGTGAAGATATCTCGGTAAACATCCCAGAGATTGATAAGACCAAATGTGATTTTTGTGGCAAATGTTCTGAATTCTGTGCGTATAATGCCTTGGCTGTCGTCCCATCTGATGTGCTTGTTTTTCCTGAATTGTGTCATTCATGTGGTGGATGTGAGCTTGTTTGTCCCCAGGATGCCGTTGGTTGGAGTGAACGAGTTGTTGGAGTAGTTGAACATGGAGTTGCAGAGGGTATTGATTTTTATCATGGTTTATTGAATGTTGGAGAGATACAGGCCATCCCAGTCATCAAATCATTGAAGCGAAAAGTCGATAAGAGTAAGAATGTAATTCTTGATGCTCCCCCAGGTACGTCCTGTCCAGTTATTGAAACTGTGGGCGGTTCGGATTATTGCATACTTGTTACTGAATCTACTCCTTTTGGCCTTCATGATCTTAAACTTGCAGTTGATGTTGTCCGGCACATGTATATTCCATTTGGAGTAATCATTAACCGCGATGGAGTTGGAAATAAAAAAGTTGAAATTTACTGTCAAAATGAGAAAATCCCCGTTCTTATGAAAATCCCTCATAGTGAGGAAATCGCACAACTTTATTCAAAAGGAATTCCATTTGTGAATGAACTTCCTGATTGGAGAAAAAGGTTTCAAAATCTTTTTAGCAGAATACAATCAGAGGTGAAAACGTGAAGCAGCTTACAGTAATTAGTGGAAAAGGGGGAACAGGCAAGACATCGATTACTGCTGCTTTTGCATCTATTGAAAAGAATGCTGTTCTTGCCGATTGTGATGTTGATGCTGCAGATCTTCATCTTATTCTTAAACCTGCTGTTAAAAAGACGATAGGATTTCATGGGTTAAACATCGCACATATTGATGGAGGTCGTTGTATTGATTGTAAAAAATGCTATGAATCCTGCAAGTTTGATGCAATTGATGAGGAGATTAATATTATCAAGGAGGCTTGTGAAGGCTGTGGTGTTTGTGACTATGTTTGTCCAGTTGACGCCATTACAATGAAAAAAAGGGACTCAGGTTTTTCATATATTTCAGATACTCGCTTTGGTCCAATGGCTCATGCTATGTTAAAAACTGCTGAGGAGGCCTCTGGAAAACTAGTTACGGTCGTGAGAAATAATGCCAAAAAAATGGCAGACGAGAAAAAGAAAGATTTGGTGATTATTGATGGACCTCCTGGAATTGGATGTCCCGTTATTTCTTCTATTACTGGAGTAGACATGGTATTAATTGTTACCGAGCCGACGCTTTCTGCCATCCATGATTTAGGAAGAATAATTGGTGTTTCAAACCATTTTGCCATTCCTGCAGTTGTTTGCATTAACAAATATGACATTAATTTAGACAATACAACAAAAATTGAGCGATATTGTAAAAGCAATGGCATCGAGGTTGTTGGAAATCTTCCTTATGATACTGTTATGACTGATGCAATGATAAATGAGAAGAGCGTAATAGAATTTTCAGATGGCGATTTAGCTAACAGAATCATTGAGATGTGGAGTAAAATAAAAGAGAGGTTGATTGTATGAGCAGCGATGAGGACTTTGAAGAGATGGTAAAGGATCTTCAACATAAAATCGATCGTAATGAAGAAAAAACCTATTCAAAGGTAGTCATCAAAGAATATAGAAATCCAACTAACTTTGGTTTTATTAAAAATTCGGACGCTATAGGTCAGATAAAAGGGCCTTGCGGAGACACGGTGAGAATATACCTTAAAATTGAAGGCAATATGATACAAGATTGCAGTTTTTGGACTGATGGCTGTGGTGCAAGTATTGCCTGTGGAAACATGCTGACAAAGATAATAAAAGGAAAAACCATTGAAAATGCTTTGAAGATTAAAAGTGATGAATTAATCAATGTTCTTGGTGGACTCCCTAAAGAGAATTTGCATTGCTCAGATCTTGCTGTTAATACATTGCATAAGGCTCTTAAAAATCATCATCAAGATTGAAAAAGTGGTTGAATATATGAACCAGATAAAGATGTATCCTATTGGAATTATTCACTCTCCTTACAAGAAGAGTAAGGATATTCCTATACAAGGGAGATTTAAAGACGACGTAGGGGCTTGGATAGAGCTAAAAGACGAATATACAAGAGGTTTAAAAGATCTGGATAAATTTAGCCATGCCATACTTCTTTTTTATTTTCATAAGTCGGATAAAGAGCATATCGAGGGAAAGCCATTCCTAGAAGAAGATAAACATGGGATATTTGCAATAAGAAGCCCACATCGCCCGAATCACATAGGGCTTTCTGTTGTAAAAATCAAGCGCATCCAAGAAAATAAATTGTATTTTACTAGTGTAGATATGATAGATGATACTCCCCTTTTAGATATCAAACCTTATGTAAAACATTTTGACAGTAGAGAGGATGTTATTTCTGGTTGGTTAGACAAACACTTCAAGGATGGAAAAATCCCTGATAGAACTGTTCTCTAATAGATTAACTAAGTGTAAAGTTTACCTGTATTTTTTTATGCCCGCATCGGGATTCGGTCGTTGTTTGTGACCATTTTAAAATTTTCTTATCTGTTGAGAAAAAATTAATTTTTAATTCTTTAAATTACGAATGTTAATTGCCCTAATGTTAACAAAATAGGAAAGTAGAGCAAGGTCAACACTGATATATCTATTATGATATATAATTCCGGCCTGGCCCATACAATCTTTAAATAATATGACTGCAATGCGGAGCAGTATTATGAGTAAAAGAATATTATTCTCCTTGGAGAACTGCCCAAAGTGTATACAGACTAAAGAACTATTGGGAGGTAGAGCGGACATTGATATTGTTACCTTCCCTCACGATATCAATGAATGGGATGAGGATCAATTGCATAATGCAAAGATTCATGATGTCTTTGAGGATTTACAAAAAACTGCACCTATTTTGTGGCTTGATGGGGAGAAAAAAGTTGGTTATTTACGTATAAGAAAATGGTTGCAGGATGAGTTATAATGGATGAGCTTGAAGAGCTAAGAAAAAAGAAACTAGAACAACTAAAAAAACAATATATGAATGGAGGACAAAAAATGGAAGAAAATATGCCAAATGAGCCAATAACTATGACAGATGCAGATATGGATGAGGCTGTTAAAAAATATGCTACTATTGTTGTCGACTGCTGGGCCCCATGGTGTGGTCCTTGCAGGATGGTTCACCCTATTATTGAGGAACTAGCAAAAGAGATGCAAGGCGAAATTGTTTTTGGTAAACTCAATGTTGATGAAAACCCAGTAACATCTACTAAACACCAAATAATGAGCATACCAACATTGTTGGTATTTAAAAATGGAGCCTTAGTTGATCAAATCATTGGTGCAATGCCAAAAAATATTTTGAAACAGAAACTGGATAGTTATTTATAAATCTCACATCTCGCAATTTATCGTATGGAGGTCAAAAACATCAAATCATTAAAGACCCTAACATCTATTGTTCTGCTTTTATTGTTGCTATCTTTACTATCTGGTTGTATAGAGTTATCGACAGATGATAATAATGTCAACGACAGCGATGGGGGCGAGGATTTTACATTCACTGTAATTAATGGCACCGTGAAACGCTTAAGCGACTACCTGGGAAGAATTGTAATTATGGATATGTGGGCAATATCGTGTGAACCATGTCAATACCAAATGCTAGAGTTAGAAAAAGTCTATGAAAATTACAGTAGAGGGGATTTGGAGATTATTTCAATAAATGTCGCAATTTATGAAACTTCACAACAAATAATAGATTTTATCGAAGTTTTCAAAGAATTTGGTTACGAATTAAGTTGGGTTTTTGGTAACGATGATGGAAGCATTTGGGAGGAATATCAAATGCCTAGAGGGGGAATTCCTACCATTTACATATTTGATAAAAATGGAAATATTTATTATTCAGAGGAGAGTTACCACCCATATTCAACATTAGTTGAAAAAATCGATGAATTGTTGGAATAGAAACATAGAGTGGAGGAGGCATATTATATATGAGGGAGATTTTGAAAAACGCTTTAGTAATAACGCTAGTGACTGGACTTTGTTTGTCTTTTGTGGGAATAACAGCTGCAGAAGAACCAATCTTTGACTATATTGTTGTTTCGCCAGAGGAACCAACTCGCGAATCAGAAGTAAGCTTTAGTGTTGATGTAACTGGCGATTATATAGAAGAGGTTTACATTAAAGTACAGGAATGTGTTGATCCTGGCACACCGGATTACTTTTGTCATCAGGGATTACTTAATGTAAGTCTGAGCAACGTAAGTGGTAATTGGGAAGGGACTGGTACATTGCAATACGATGACAGCGATGAGGGCCATTGCTGGTTAGTAATTAAAAGCGATGGAACCTGGTATGACTATAAAAACGATAATTCTACATGGACTGACTTCATCATAGCAGAAGGCGATGATGGTTCAGATGGTGCAGATGGCGGTGACAGTACAGATGACACCGGTGGAACACCAGGTTTTGAACTTATACTCGTATTGATTTCTATAGTAGTTGCATTGTCTATATACAAGAGAAAGAGATGAGATGATACTGAGATTCAAAAGACTAATCTCACAGTTTTTTTTTCTTTTTTTAACTAATCTAAATTTTAAAATAGGAGATGTATTTTCAGGAGTAAAAACAGGTTTATGTTATCCCTTTTTTTATTGTCATGCTTGTCCTTCTGCCTCTGCTGCGTGTCCTTTGCGAGCAATTGAAATAGGAGTATATAATGGAAAATGGAATTGGAAATTTATCCTATATCCTCTCTTGATTATTGGTACTGTTGGTATTCTAACTGGAAGAGCTATATGTGGTTGGGCATGTCCCATTGGACTGTTACAGCGCGGTACTGCAAAAGTTCCACAGAAATTAAAAAAGAAATATCCTGTTATCAAAAAAATTGGCCAGCATAAAATTGAGCCTTACTTACGATATATAAAATATATTGTTTTCATTAGTTTAGTTATCATAACACCGATTTTTATCGGTTTTATGTTTACCGACATATGTCCAGTAGGGTATCTTGTGGGAACTATACCTATCTCAGTCTTTAACCCTGGAGGATTTACCCCAAATTCGTTCTTCTACATAGCGCTGGTTGTGTTCATACTTTTCCTAGTTTTGATTTTTACGATAGAGCGTGGTTGGTGTCGATATTTCTGTCCCATTGGTGCAATGTTTGCTCCATTCAACAAAGTAAGTATGTTGCATGTCCATGTTAATAAAGATGAATGCGTTCATTGCAATCTCTGTGCCAATGCATGTCCAATGGGTATAGATGTTCCAAATATGAATAGGGATCCAGAATGTATCTTGTGCGGAAAATGCATAGAGGCTTGTCCAAAGGATGCAATATCCTATGAGCGATGGCGGTATAAATGAAGAAAATTGCAGCTGTTCAAATTGCATTACTAGTTCTAGTTGCTGGAGCAGGCGGAGCTATGCTTATGTATACGGATGTATATGATAATATTCACGATACAATAGTTTCCACATTATGTTTAAGTTGCATTAAACTGGATCCAGTATCTAGTCTCGAATTCATATTCGAAACAGGAAACGGGGAAGAACATTCAGATTTTGTTTTGGAAAATCTAACAACAGGAATTATATTTATCGAATACAGAAGTGACGTATGTACGGCATGTGACATAATGGCGCCTACAATAAAAGATATTTTTGATTTATCTTTTGAAAAAGAAGATACAATATACAAATTGGTAGATTATAACGGATCAACTGTTCATTTCTATCATATAAATCTTGATCATGCCACAAAAATACAGGAGGATTCGTTTCCCATATATGATAAAGACAATAGAAGAGGAGTTCCCATGTTCGTAGTAATCACAGTTAAATATAACCGAGGCCCCATCGATCCATGTTACACAGCAGCATATGGGACCCTTGGTATAGATTCAGAAGAAGAACGAAGAGACTTTGTAATAGATATGATTAACGATGGGATAAAGCTCTATGAACAAAACTATGAAGGATATAAATATCATTAAGCTTGCAAAAATAATTTTTATTTTTATAGGAGCGTGATCACATCGATACTAGCAGTATTTGTTTTTCCTTCGTTATCATATGCTGTTACAGTAATAGTATGTTTGCCTACAATATTTTTTAAGGATCCAACTTTTCTGGAGAAGCTATATTCATAAGGATCTACGGTATCGGTGTTCATTAGTTCTCCATCGATGTAAAATTCAACTTTTTCAACTCCTGATTCATCATCAACATCGGCAGTTATCGTTGTTTTCCCAACTAGAATCGTCTTGTGAAGCAGTTTAAATTTGTAAATCGGTCGGCTAAGTATATACAACTTACCTGTTTCTGGTGAACTTATACTTACAATCGGAGGTAGATTGCCTCCTGGAACTACTAACGTTGCATTTGTTGTATCTGCAAAATAGGCATCGAAATCTCCATGTTTATCACTAGCTGGAAAAGAATCTGCTTTTACTGATTCAGAACTAAATATAACTGCAAAAATCATTAACTCCTCGGGCAACAAATCTGAGACAGCAAACTCAGTAATTTTTCTTTTATCGGTTAATGTGATATTTCCTTTTCCCTCAATA
>Ga0272442_10011704_pt1 | contig 10673 bp, 21 predicted proteins | sample SSMForm2O_FD_200262 | JGI IMG/M metagenome (GOLD analysis project Ga0272442, IMG submission 200262) | Marine sediment archaeal communities from Little Sippewissett salt marsh, Falmouth, MA, United States - SSM-Form-2O | ecosystem: Environmental > Aquatic > Marine > Wetlands > Sediment ... | reverse complement strand
GCCTTCCTGAGGGAGTAGAGATGGTAATGCCGGGAGATAATGTTACGATCGAAGCAGAGTTGATAACTCCGATCGCTATGGAGAAAGGTCTTCGCTACGCTATCCGGGAAGGTGGTAGAACCATCGGTGCCGGTGTCGTGGCAGATATCATGGAATAGTTGGAGGCTAAAGTGGCAAAAAAGAATTCCGAAAACAGAATTCGCATAAAATTGAAAGCTTATGATTATCGATTACTGGATAAATCTGTAGCTGAGATCGTTAAAAATACCAGAAACACAGGTGCTAAAATTGTTGGTCCTATTCCACTTCCTACTGAACGAACCCTGTACACAATTCTAAGATCACCTCACGTTGATAAGAAGGCACAAGATCAATTTGAAATGCTGGTCCATAAAAGATTACTTGATATAGTTAACCCAACTCCACAGACAACCAGTGCCTTGAAAAAACTAAGTCTACCTGCCGGTATTCATGTAGAGATCAAGGCTTAAGGGAGTAAACAATGATCGGTTTAATAGGTAAAAAAATAGGTATGACAAGAGTTTTTGACGAGGATGGAGAAGCCATACCTGTTACGGTAATACAAGCCGGACCTTGTCAGGTAATACACAGGAAAACCATTGAAAAACATGGTTATGATGCTGTACAGCTTGGTTTTGAAGAGTGCGGTGAAAATGATTTGAATAAACCCAATCAGGGACATCTGAAGAAACACAAGACTAAATATTATAAATATCTCCGAGAATTCAGGTTGAAGTACTATTTGGATATCCAAGAAGGTGAGATATTTGATGTTAGTATGTTTAAGAAAAATGAAATACTTCAAATTTCCGGTAAATCCAAAGGAAAGGGTTTCAGTGGTGTAATGAAAAGGCATAATTATCACGGTTTTATGTCTTCTCACGGTGTTCATGAATCATTCAGAGGACCTGGAGCAATAGGACAATGTGCAACGCCCTCAAGAGTATTTAAGGGAAAGAAGCTTCCTGGTAGAATGGGATTTGAACGTGTTTCTGTCAAAAATCTTAAAGTGGTAAAAATCGATAAAGATAAGAATCTGGTTTTAGTAAAAGGTGCTGTTCCAGGACACAGAAATACTCTTCTGCTTCTCAGAAAAGAGCTGTAATTAGGAGTTTTGATGTTAAAGGTAAATAAATATTCGATTAATGGTGAAGAACTCGGTAAGGTTACACTCCCTAAATCTCTGTTTGATGTTAAAAGCAAAAACCCCGAAGCCCTTTTATATGAAGTAATCAATATGTATAACGCTAATCAGCGGCAGGGAACAGTTCGAGTAAAAACTCGTTCCGAGGTTAAGGGCAGTGGAAGAAAACTTTTCAGGCAGAAAGGAACGGGAAATGCCAGACCGGGTAATATCAGAACACCTATCAGGATCGGAGGTGGGGTTGCATTTGGACCAATCCCCAAATCCTGGTATAAACCAATTCCTAAAAAGAAGAAAAGACTTGCTTTAAAATTGGCTTTAACCCAGAGGGCAAAAGATAAGCAGGTAGTTATACTGGAAGATATTAAACTTGATAAACCAAGTACAAAATTCGCTCTGGAACTTTTAGGTAAAATCGTACCCGAAAAAGCAAAAACACTTATAGTAATAGATGGAAGTGATAAATCCGTGATCAGATCCTTTACTAATCTTCCATCAGTTAGCATTGACAGAGCGGATTGCCTTTATCCTTACGAGGTTATCAACTGCAATTATCTGGTTTTAACAGAAAGTGCTCTCAACAAGATAAAGGAGGTTTTTAGTAAATGAAATATCAAAGAGAAATCATCATTGCACCTCTGATTACCGAGAAAACTTCATCCCAGACAAACATGTTTAACAGCTATACTTTCCGGGTGAGTTTGAATGCCAATAAGGTTGAGATTAGAAAAGCGATAGAAAAAATATTCAATGTCAATGTAATTAGTGTAAACACTATCAAGCAACGAGGAAAAGTAAAAAGAATGGGAAGATATTCCGGAAAGAGAGCAGATTGGAAAAAAGCAATCGTAAAATTAAAACCAGGCGATACAATAGCTGAATTCGAATCATAGTAAAAGGGTATTATAATGGGAATTAAAAAATATAAACCGATTACACCAACGTTACGTTACAAAACTGGTTTCACTTTCGAGGAAATCACCAAAAGGAAACCGGAGAAATCTTTAATCGCTCCTAGAAAACAGCGAGCAGGTAGAAATAGTAAGGGCAGGATCACGATAAGACATCGAGGTGGAGGTCATAAGCGACATTACAGAATAATTGATTTCAAGCGAAATAAATATGATATTCCTGCTAAAGTCGCAGCCATAGAATACGATCCCAACAGAAGTGCCAGGATAGCTTTACTTAATTATGTCGATGGTGAAAAAAGGTACATCCTTGCTCCACAGGGATTAAAAGTTGGTGCTATGGTCAAGGCGGGTCCAAAAGCGGAGATAAAAGTTGGTAACGCAATTCCAATGGACAGGATACCTCTTGGCTCAATAGTTCACAATATAGAATTCAAACCTGGTCGCGGAGGACAGATAGCTCGCAGTGCTGGTGCTTATGGACAGATCGTTGCTAAAGAGGGTGGTTATGTTCATGTAAAAATGCCATCTGGGGAAGTCCATACTATCCGCAAGGAATGTTATGCTACCATGGGTCAGGTTGGAAATCTGGAACACAACACAGTTGTTCTAGGTAAGGCTGGTCGAAAAAGATGGTTGGGTATTAGGCCTAGGGTGCGTGGAGTAGCAATGAATCCTGTTGATCATCCCATGGGTGGAGGGGAAGCAAAAACATCAGGTGGTGGTCATCCCGTTTCTCCCTGGGGAGTACCCGCAAAAGGTGGTAAGACCAGAAAGCGCAACAAGTATTCCGACAGGTTTATCATTAAAAACAGGAAATAGGAAGGAATATGTCTCGATCAATTAAGAAAGGACCTTTTGTAGATAAGTATCTGGAAAAGAAAGTTGATGCTTTAAATGAAACAGGTAAAAAACAGGTTATTAAAACCTGGTCAAGAAGATCGACGATTTTACCGAAATTTGTTGAACATACTTTTGCTGTTCACAACGGCAGAAAGTTCGTTCCAGTATATATTTCGGAAAATATGGTCGGTCATAAACTTGGAGAATTTTCTCCAACCCGTACGTTTCGCGGTCATAAAGATAAGACCAAGAGATAGTAGTTTATTATTCAAAGGGAGCTGAACTAATGCAAGCAATAGCCAGAGTTCGAAATTTGAGGGGCTCAGCCCGAAAAGCCAGATTGGTTTTGGATTTGATCCGTGGCAAATCGGTGCCGGAAGCCCAACGTATACTAAAATTCTCTAAAAAAAGAGTGGCTAATAATGTAGCGAAACTGCTTGATTCAGCAATAGCGAATGCTACAGTAAAAGAAGGAAAAGCAAATATCGATGGTATGATCGTCGACAGTGTATATGCCGATGATGGCCCAATAATGAAAAGATATCGTCCCAGAGCTCATGGGAGAGCCACAATAGTAAGAAGACGTACATGTCATATTACCTTGGAAATCAAGGATAAAGAGTAGGAGGATGATTTGGGACAGAAGGTAAATCCGGTAGCATATAGATTAGGCATTAATAAGCAATGTGACTCTGTCTGGTTTGCAACCAAGGCTGATTACCTCAATAATTTGCACGAAGATCTTAAGATTAAGAAATATATTAAAACCCGTCTCAGTGATGCGATGATATCCAAGGTTTTGATTTCAAGGAAAACAAAATCTGTTACTATTGACATACATACTGCCAGACCGGGACAGGTAATCGGACGCAAGGGTTCTGAAATAGAAAAATTGAGAAATGAACTGAGTGTGTTGGTCAATAAGAATAAGGAAGCAGAGATAAATGTTTTTGTAAATGTTCAGGAAATAAAGAATCCATGGCTTGATTCCAAATTGATCGGGATGGAAATTGGTCGGCAGTTAAAACAGAGGGTATCCTTCCGCAGGGCCATGAAATTTGCCATCAGAAATGCTTTAAGAAATGGTGCTCATGGAATCAAAGTTCAGTGTTCAGGACGTTTAGGGGGAGCAGAAATGGCACGAACTGAACGTTATCACGAAGGACGGACTCCCCTGCATACATTGAGAGCTGATATAGACTATGCTTTAACTGAAGTAACAACTACTTACGGAGTCATCGGGATCAAGATCTGGGTTTACAAAGGTGATATTCTTAGTTAAGGAGAAATTAAATGTTAGCCCCGAAAAAAGTAAAATATAGAAAAAGACAGAAAGGACGCAGGCGTGGTTTGGCTCAAAGAGGAAATGAATTAAACTTTGGTGAATATGGTGTAATGGCGCTTGATGCAGGATGGATAACCAGTCGACAGATAGAATCCGCACGTGTAGCCATTACCAGAAAGATGAAAAGGGCTGGAAAACTCTGGATAAGGATATTCCCAGATAAACCAATTACCAAAAAGCCAGCGGAAACCAGGATGGGTAAAGGAAAAGGTGCTCCTGAATACTGGGTTGCAGTTGTAAAACCAGGTAGAATCATGTTCGAATTCGAAGGAATTGGATTGGATATAGCTAAAGAAGCATCAAGATTGGCAGGACATAAATTACCCATCAAGACAAAACTGGTGGTCAGAGAAGGTGCAGAAACATGAAAATGAAAGAATTAAGAGAATTCTCCAACGAAGAATTGAACCAGAAATTGGTAGATTTCAAGGAAGAATTGTTTAATCTCAGGTTTCAGAAATCGATGAATAAGATAGAAAATCCAAACAGAATGAGAATATTAAAAAAGGATATCGTCAGGATAAAGACTCTTTTAACTGAAAGGCAAAGAAATAATTCGGACGATTAACAGATAGATAGAGGTTAGTATGGGTATTGGAAGAAAATTAACTAAAACCGGCGTAGTTGTGAGTGATAAGATGGATAAAACAATTGTCGTAAAAGTTCAACGTCAATATAAACATCCTCTTTATAAGAAAATTGTCCGGCGGCATAAGAAGTTTAAGGTTCATGATGAAAAAAATGAGTGTGGAATAGGAGATATGGTTGAAATCAGGGAAAACAAACCTATCAGCAAAGATAAAAGATGGGTTTTGAGCAGAATTATTGAAAAGAGTAAATAAGGGAGTCTGAAATGATTCAAGCCCAGACAATGTTAAATGTTGCGGATAATTCAGGTGCAAAAAAGGCTATGTGTATAAAAGTCCCGGGAGGGTCTGGAAAAAGATATGCCAGCTTGGGAGATATAGTAATTATAAGTATTAAATCTGCACTTCCAAATGGCAAAATAAAAAAGGGTGCAGTTGAAAAAGCCGTTATTATAAGAACCCATAAACAGGTGCGAAGGAAAGATGGGACCTATATCAGATTTCAAGATAATGCTGCAGTGATAATAGATGAAAGGGGTGAACCCATTGCGACTCGTATTTTTGGCCCTGTTGCCCGAGAATTAAGAGAAAAACATTTTATGAAAATAATTTCACTGGCACCTGAGGTTCTTTAGGAGTTACTGATGATCAAAAATGAAAATCAAAAAAACAAAACGAGAATGAGAATTAAAAAAGGAGATACCGTTATAGTTATTTCCGGAAAATACAAAGGTGTTAAAGGCAAGGTTCTGAAAGCTTTCCCTCAAACCAGAAGGGTAATCGTGGAAAAGGTCAATTTCATCAAAAAACATACCAGGCCTAATCAACAAAATCCACAAGGCGGTATCATTGAGAAAGAATCACCTATTCATGTATCTAATGTGATTCTATATAATGAAAAATTAGGTGATGTGACCCGGGCAGTATTCAGAAAAGCTGGTGATACCAGAATCAGGGTTTGTAAAAAAACCGGGGATGAAATTTAAAGGAGATTGGGATGAATCGTCTCAAAGCAAGATATAAAGAAGAAGCAATTACTAATTTGCTCGAATATTTTAGTTACGGTAACGTTAATCAAGTGCCGAAATTAGAGAAGATTTCAGTTAACATGGGAGTAGGTCTGGCTACTCAAAACAAAGCAATCCTCGATAATGCAGTAAAAGACTTGATGATTATCACCGGGAGAAAACCGATAGTAACCAAGGCTAAAAAATCAATTTCAAACTTTAAACTACGTCAGAATATGCCTATTGGGTGCAAAGTTACGCTCCGAGGTGAAATAATGTATGAATTCCTTGATAGATTGATTAGTATAGTTATCCCCAGGATTAGGGATTTCAGGGGATTGCCTCGTAAATCATTCGATGGTAGAGGAAATTTTTCAATGGGGATTAAGGAACAGACTGTATTTCCAGAGATTGAGTATGATAAAATAGATGCTGTTAGAGGTTTAAACATCACTATTGTTACAACTGCCAAAACAGATGAAGAAGGAAGAGAATTATTATCTAATCTTGGAATGCCGTTTAAGAAAAATTAGGAAAAGGAGACAACTTGGCTAAAAAATCATGGACCATAAAGCAGAAAAGAGAGCCTAAATTCTCAACCCGTAAGTATTCCCGTTGTAAGCTTTGCGGAAGATCAAGAGCATATATGCGCGATTTTGGATTATGCCGCTTGTGTTTTAGAAAACTAGCCTCGGAAGGACAAATCCCCGGGGTAAAAAAAGCTAGTTGGTAAAGGAGAGAAGATGAGCCTTACTGATCCTATTGCTGATGGTATTACAAAAATAAGAAATGCTTATCTGGCAGACCATAAAACCGTAACTATTAATCATAGTAATATTAACGAAGCGATCGTTAAAATCCTTACGGAAGAGAATTATATAAACAGCTATGAAATTATCGAGCGTGATCCTGATAAAAAAATATTCAGGAAGAAAATATTCTTGAATTTGAGATATACAAATACCGGCAAGCCGGTTGTCAAAGGAATACAGAGAGTAAGCAGACCTGGCCTTAGGATATATGTTAATTCCAGGAACATACCGTCGGTTTATAATAATATTGGTTGTGCAATCCTGTCAACAAACCGTGGTGTGATGACAGATAGAAGTGCTCGTAAACTCCAAGTCGGTGGAGAATATATCTGTAAGGTCTGGTAGGAGGAATCAATGTCTAGAATAGGAAAAGTTCCAATTGAGATACCGGAAGGGGTGAAATACGAAGTCAAAGGAAAGGTTATTAAAGTTACCGGACCTAAAGGGACACTGTCATATAAAATGCATGATAGTGTAAGAGTAGGTGAAAAAGAAGGTAAACTCGAAGTTAGTCGAAAAGGAGATGATAGGGAGCATCGCTCCTTGCATGGACTGACCAGAGCTTTGATAAAAAACATGATCATTGGCGTCAGCGAAGGATATCAGAGAGATCTGCAGGTTATTGGTACTGGTTACAGTGCGGAAGTTGTTGGCCAGTGGGTAAAACTTAGTGTTGGTTTTTCCCATGATATTCTCTTGGAAATTCCCGAAGGCATCTCTGTGGAAGCCAATATAATTCCTCGACGTGAGCAAGGACCCTTGGGAGTTCAGGCTACCATCAAGGTAATAGGGATCAGTAAGGAAGATGTGGGTAAATTTGCCGCTGAAATAAGAAATTGCAGACCACCAGCCCCTAATTTTAAAGGTAAGGGTATCCGCTGGAAAGGAGAACACGTAAGAATAGTATCCAAAGCAGGGGCTGTCTAAATAAAGGGATAATATTATGAAGAAAGAATCAAGAACATATTTTAAATTTAAAGCTCGTAAAAGAAGGGCAAAAGCAATCAGAATGAAAATTTCTGGTGATACTGAAAGGCCTCGACTGGTAGTTTTTAGAAGTACTAATCATATTTACAGCCAGATAATCGACGATAACCTAGGAAAGACACTGGTTTCGGAATCGACTTTATCCAAAGATATAGATTTGAAAGAAACTAAAAAAAGAACCGATCAGAGTTTTCAGGTGGGATTAAAATTGGCTGAAAAGGCAATTAAAGCTGGAATCAAACAGGTCAGATTTGATCGAAACGGATACCTTTATCATGGAAGAGTTAAAGCTCTAGCTGAGGGTGCCCGTAAAGCCGGACTAAAATTTTAAGGGGGACGAATTGGCATTTCAGAATAACAAAGCGAATGAACCTCAATTTGAGATTGAAAAAATAGTTGATACCAACCGAGTTGCCAAAGTGGTTAAGGGAGGAAGAAATTTCAGTTTCAATGCTACGGTTGTGGTTGGTAATAAAGAAGGTCGGGTTGGAGTTGGTACCGGGAAAGCAAACGAAATCGTGGATGCAATTAAGAAAGCTAAAGAAAGAGCAGGGCATAATATGTTTGATGTTCCTATTGTAAATGGGACTATACCTCATGAAATTGTAGGTAGGTTTGGAGCAAGCAGGATTATGCTCAGACCGGCTTCTCCAGGTACGGGAATTATTGCTGGTGGACCAGCTCGTGCTATTCTGGAAGCTACCGGGATTGAAAATATCCTGACAAAATCACTAGGTTCAAATACACCAGCCAATGTTGTTAAAGCAACGGTAAATGGGTTGAAGGAATTAAGAACTATCAGTCAGGTAGCTAAACTCCGTAACAAAAAAATATCCGAACTTACCATGCAGAAGGAGAAAGAGGATGAAGCTTAAGGTAACTCAGATCAGAAGCACGATCGGAAGGAAAAAGGATCAGAAACTTACTATCGCTGCGCTTGGTCTTGGTAAAATTAATAGATCACGTATTCATGATGATAATCCTGTCATCAGAGGAATGATAAATAAAGTATTCCATCTGGTTAAAATCGAGGAGATCAAGGAGACTAAAAAGAAAATTACAACCAAACCTAAATCGGAATCGAAAGCTAAGGATAAAGAAATAAAGAAAACAGCGGATATAAAAGTTAAACCGAAAGCAAAAGCAACTAAAACCATAAAAGAAAAAGTTGCAGCTAAAACTGTGAAGAAAACTACGACAAAGGGAAAGACAAAAACTGCTGGAGATAAAAAACCGGCAACCACAAGTAAGAAAAAAACAGCAACCAAAAAATCAGTAGGATCAAAAAAGCAGGTAGCAAAAAAAACAACTGCTAAAAAAGTTTCTCCCAGCAAAGCAACAACTAAGAAAGCCAGCTCTCCAAAATCGGGAACTAAAACAGGAGCTAAAAAGAGTACTACCAAGAAGGCATCTTCTTCCAAGGTTACTGCTGCTAAATCCAAAAAAACAGCTGATAAAGTAAAAAAAGAAACTGTATCCAAAAAGAAAGTAACTCAAGGAGATCAAAATGAATCTTCATGATATGACAAGACCAAAAATAAAAAAGAATAAAAAAAGATTGGGAAAAGGACACGGAAGTGGTTATGGTAAAACTTCTGGGAAAGGTAATAAGGGTCAGAAATCACGTTCAGGTGGTAATATCCCCGCCTGGTTTGAAGGTGGTCAAATGCCCTTACAGAGAAGATTACCGAAAAGAGGTTTTAATAATCCCAATAAAGTTACTTTTAGGATTGTGAATCTTGGCAAATTGCAGGAAATTGATGAAACTGATTTTGATATCGGTAAATTAGAAAAATTGAACCTAATTAGAAAAGTAGGAAAAAATAATGAAGTGCCGGTAAAGATCCTTGCTGATAAGGCAGATAAATTTACCAAAAAGATCAATATTAAAGCAAATGCTTTTTCAAAGTCAGCTAAAGAGATAATCGAGAAAAATGGTGGTGTAGCGGAGGTTGTTTAAAGTGTGGAAAAGTATCAGTAACATATTCAAGATTCCTGATCTGAAGAAGAAAATCCTATTTACTGCCCTGATGTTGATAATCTATCGCTTGGGAAGTTTTGTCCCAGTACCGGGTATCAATGCCAATGCGATCAAAGAGTTCCTAGGAGGAGCATCCAGTGGTGGAGGAAATATCTTCGGAATGTTCGATTTGTTCGTAGGTGGAAATCTGGGAAGAGCATCGGTCTTTGCCCTTGGTATTATGCCCTATATTACAACCTCAATCGTTATTCAGTTGTTGGGTGGAGTGTTACCATTTTTTGAGAAATTAAAGAAAGAAGGTGCAGAGGGACAGAAGAAAATCAATCAATATACCAGATATGGAACGGTATTTATTGCTGCTTTCAATGCGATCGGGATAAGTATGTTCCTGCAGAGAGGTATTGAGGGTGCGGTTCCTAATCCGGGCTTTTTCTTTACTTTCACATGTGTTATTACCATGGTCACGGGTGTAATGTTTATCATGTGGCTGGGTGAACAGATAACCGAACACGGGATCGGAAATGGAATATCGCTGATAATTTTTGCCGGTATCATCGCCAGGTATCCTCAAGGTTTCTGGAATATGTTCAAGATGATTCAGGCAGGAGCAATGTCCTTATTCCTAGCAATTGGAGTCTTGGTCGTGATGGTAGTTGTAACAGGTTCAGTAGTACTAATAACTGAAGCTAATCGAAAGATTCCGGTACAGTATGCCAAAAGGATAATCGGAAGAAAAGTCTATGGGGGACAAAGTACACACATACCACTTAAAGTAAATACAGCCGGTGTTATCCCAATCATCTTTGCTCAGTCGATAATCATGTTCCCCAGAACGATTGCTACTTTCTTTAAAGACAGTACTTTTATGAACGCTGTCATTCAATTGCTTCAACCCGGGGCATTTGTTTACACCGTTTTATATGTTGGCTTAATAATTTTCTTTGCTTATTTCTACACCGCGATGGTCCTTAATCCGGTTGAGATGGCTGAGAATATGAAAAAATATGGTGGCTTCATTCCTGGTAGGAAACCAGG
>Ga0272442_10011701_pt1 | contig 10674 bp, 10 predicted proteins | sample SSMForm2O_FD_200262 | JGI IMG/M metagenome (GOLD analysis project Ga0272442, IMG submission 200262) | Marine sediment archaeal communities from Little Sippewissett salt marsh, Falmouth, MA, United States - SSM-Form-2O | ecosystem: Environmental > Aquatic > Marine > Wetlands > Sediment ... | reverse complement strand
TCGGCAGGTGACGTGGTAAATCGCTCCGGGGAATTCAACTCTCAAGTGTCTTGCCATGCACGCAAAATGGCACAGCTACTCATCGCTTGCAATCTTTATTCTTGAGGGCTGACCCCAATGCCTCACGAGCAACGCGAGCGCAGCAAAGGGGCTGGCATGACGGGTGCTCCGCTGCCGGCATGACAGCTTCCGGGGAATGGTGTGAATGACAGGCTTGAAGCTGAGGATCTTCGACCGGAAGCTTGAAGCCTGGCAGAGAGGAAAACGGGTTCGGGGTTTTCCTCTTCTATGGGGGGCCGGATTGTTCGTGACGTTTTCACCCGCAGCCTGCGAGGACGGAAAACGACACGATCTATCTGGCCGGGGTAAAATAGATCATTCCGCTTGGGGGCAGCTTTGCTGCCGGGGACGGGCGGAGCGGCGTTCGCACAACCAACCACGTTTGACTTCACCAATGAGCCCCACGTCGCGGGCATTGCCGGGGGAACAGAACGGTTCTGTTTCAGCCCGTAGGGTTGCTGGAAGGTCGAAAAGTGTGGGACCTGCAAGGTTCCGGACTTTTCGGCCTGGAAGCAACGCGGGTGTGGGCAGGAAAGGAGAACGTCGCATAATTTACGTAAATTATGCGACCGGTATTCCGGCGTTGCGTTCTCCGATGCTGAGCTTGTCGAAGCATTCCTGCCCGCTCCCGCGCGGCCCGGCAATGATCGTGACGTGGGGCGGACTCTGCATTACCGGCAACGTCAGATTTCATCCATGAGCGTAGCCCGCTAAATGAATAGAGGTCGAGCTTGCTCGACTCCGATCGGGGGGCCTGGCGCACTTGCTGCCTCTTTAGCAGCAAGTGTGATCAGGCCGGGGTATTGTTGCACGAAGAATGGAATGTGTAGTCATCATTCCTCAGACCTCACGCTTTGAATTGTAGAATGCAGAGACGTGACCCTACCTTGCCCATGACCCTACCTTGCCCACCCTACCTTGCCCATAGTCCCTGTCGGGATCTCACACCTCTGATTGCTTCTGGTTGGCTTGTTGAGAACGTTTGGATCTTTGACTGACTGCATATGCTGCGTAGCCAATAGAGAAGATCAGCATCCCCGCTGCAAAGGAAAACCCAAGAAGACGAAGCATGACCGTGTAGGAGATACTTCCATTGAACCAGTTTGACTGTACACCCACAGTGGCGCTAGCAATAACCATGGTGCTTTGTAGGAAGCCTGAGACAGTCGCAATGGCCAGACCTACTCTCTGGACACGCACAACCCAAAGCTTCGTCTCCTTGCGGATGAAGAATGACACACACAGAAGAACGATGACAGGGAGCAGCATTGCCGCTTGTTGCACAACTGTGAGCAAAGCCATGGTGGAGGGATATCCTTCAAGATGGGAAGTTAACACGGCACAGAGTAATCCATAACCCGATCGCCGTACAAAGTGTCAGAAGAACGAGCCAGAATGGTAGGCCAGGAACACGACCGTGTTCGCGACAGAACCGGAGATATGAAAGAAATGTCCTGTCAAGGTGGACATACGAGGCATTTCTGGCGAATTCTCCACCTTGCTTGCGAAGGAAACGGATGATGATGATGGTAGAGACATGCCCCACACTAAGTGTCACAAGAATCGCAAGGCCAAGTAGCATAGATGCGTCCACAGGCAATTCCGTTTTGCTAGCGGCCAATCCCAAGCCCCGCTTCAATTGCATCAATCCATTCCTCATCTGTCCGGGGCCAATAGACAGGTTCAGCAGGAGAAGGGGTGTCGCATTCGCGGTCTCGACGAATAATCCAGTACCACTGATACGTGTACGCCGCACCGGGGGAAGCTACGTCTGCTTGAACAGAACTGGCACCACCACCCGGCGTAGCTGCAGCTGACGCTCCGAACCAGAAGGAACCTTCGGGGCCCACGAAGGAACCGCAGAAGTCTGTGGCGTCGTAGACATCTCTTACTCGACCGTAGACGGGGGTTGAGGGAGTTGCGACCTTGAAGCGCCCAACACCGAGACCGATCTTCCAGTAGCCGTAGAGAACATTCTCCCCATTATCGAGTTGAACGTTAACGGATCCGAGACCTCCACCAAGCCCGCTGTACCCCGAAATGGCAAGGCCGTGTCCAGGCTTGATGGTTCCCCCCGCGAGTGGATTCTCAACTTGCCCCGCGTCGGCGACATAGCTCTTAACAGCTGCAAGGCGCTGCTCTTTAGACAAGCTACCCATTCCGTGGTCTTTCCGCGACGAGATAACGCTCCGGGCGGCTTTCTCCACGAGTTCTGCCTTCGTGTCAGAACCGCCGAAGTCACTCAGCAATGCAATATCACCTGACGGCTCCCAGTACGGTGCTCCCAGTGGCCCCAGTTTGGTTTCAGATCCCCGCGTTCCAATATGAATCTTGCCAAGAATCCGCTTTGGAAAGACGTGCCACGAATCCCATTTCTGCCAATCTTCCATAACCCAGTAAACATCATAGTAGTCTTCAAAGCGGATATCGAAACGCCTCGGCCCAGTCTTGATCTTCTTCGATCGTCTCACATACTTCACATAATCCAACCCGAGATAATCGTGTGCGTTGATAGGATCACTGGCAACGAAGGCATACACGTTCGGCCCATCTTGCTCCCCAACCGGATCGCGACTACACCAACAAGGGAGACCCGACACGGTTATCGTAACCGTAACGCTCGTTTCCGACGCAGTTTCAACGGGTTGCGAGGGGGATTGCCCGACTCGATTAGTCGCTAAGTGTCGCGACCCCACGACACGGTTTTTCGAGGGGGGTGTCGCGGTCGCTTGAAGTGATTTTACCATGCTGAAGCCCATGTTCGAAGGCTATCAAGAACAGGCCAGGAAGTGAAGCTGAAAGTCCCGATTTGTGGAGCAAGATCGGGGTCTATTCATCGGGTTTCTGAGGGCTTTCAGCGGGGTGACAACGAGCGTGAACGGCTTGAAGTTGGACGATTGACACCTCGGTATAGATGGCAGTCGTCTCGAGCTTCTCGTGCCCCAGGAGCTGCTGGATATAGCGGATGTCGGCGCCGCCTTCGAGCATGTGCGTGGCACATGTGTGCCGGATGAGATGCGGACCGCCGCGGTGCCCGATGTCGGCATGATCAATGTACCGGCTGACGATCCGGCCGAGGACCTGGGGATTGAAGGCATCGCCATAGCCGCTAAGGAACAGTGCCTTTGTGTCCGGACTGAGCGCGAGCAACGGTCGCACGTCACCCAGGTATTTTTCGACCCACTGCAGGGCTCGTGTGCCGACAGGCACAACGCGATCTTTCCTCCCCTTCCCCTGGCGGACGGCAAGCAAGCGTTTCTCGGTCTTGAGGTCGGACAGTTCAAGTCGACACAGTTCTGTCCGGCGGATGCCGGTCGAATAGAGCAGCTCGATCATGGCCCGGTCCCGGATCCCCAAGGGATCGGCCACGTCGGGCACGGAGAGGAGCGTCTCGACTTCGGAGCGCGACAGCGCTTCGATCGGGAGACGCTTCTCGACGCGAGGAAGTTCAAGTTCACTTGCCGGGTTGGCATCAAGCACGCGCTGCTTGCAGAGCCACGAGAAGAACAGCCGCACCGCGCCCAGGCGGCTGCGTTGTGTGGTCGCCCCCAGGGGCTGACCGTTCTTCTTCCGATAACGCCAGAGCCACCGCTGATAGCTTTCGAGCATGACACGGGTAATCTCTCCCGGCATTTTTAGACCCCGTTCCTGGCTCCACCACAGAAAGGGTTTGAGCTCTCGCCATTTGCTGTCGATACCGGTCTCGGTCCGGTTGTGAACCCGGAGCCATTCGAGGTAATGCTCAACGTGCGTGGTGAGGGTATCCGGGGAACGATCGAGCCCGTCGTCGGGCGCGGCGTTGCCGCCACGCTGCCCGGGACGGCGCACACGCAGCCACCGGACAGCCTTGTATCCTTTGTTCGGCATCTACGTCTATGCCTCCACGAGAGCCACGGTTCCAGATGTACGAACCGGCAAGGTGGCAAGGTTGGCGTTAGACGCTGATTTTACAGGCGATAACCTTGCCGCCCGGTTTTGGCAAGGTGGGGTCAAGGTTGCCTCTGAGGGGGTCCGGGTTGTCGTCGTATTATCAGATTCCCGTCCGTCTTCGTCCCGTTGGGACTTCGCCGCGACACGGAGCTTCGCGACATCGAGCAGGCCGATCTGCGGAGCAGTGTCGGTCGTTTCGTTGGCGTCAACAAGAAGCTCGTAGCGCATGGTGGAGCCCATGCCGCCATACCGCGGGATGATGTGCTCAAGCTCCTGTAAGCGGACCAGGTGACGCTTGACCTGGCTGTAGGTCCAGCCGGTCGACTCGCAGAGTTGACGGCGACTAAAAAGGGCAAGGTGCTGTTCGATGTCCTCGCGCTTGCAGATGTCCCGGACCAGGGCCTTGATATGGTCGAGCAGACGCCGCGACTGCGGCGGAAGCTCGTCGAGCGACCGGCCGAGAAGCTCGGGCGCGATACGGTTCGCCAGTTCGATATCGTCGAGTGTTACCCGGATGAACTCTCCCCCTTCATCGACCTTCTCACGCGGTCGCTGGTGCTGGTGCAGCAAGGCGATAGCGTCGATCAGTGTGAGGTATTTCTCATGGTCACGGCGTGTGCGGGTACGCTCGGCCGTGAACGTAAGCCTGTCAGCCCAGGGGTTCACCACGTCGATCGGATCAAGAAGCCGCTGAATGTTTCGCAGGACATTGAGTGTCTTCTGTCTTTGCTTCTTTAGCCGCAGGCCTTCCAGGGTCCGGGCCTTGCGTTGCAGTGTGTGGATGCGTTCGGTCTGGGCCCGGGACTCATCAACGGTCAACGTAAGGCATCGGTTCTGCAGTTCCTCGTCGATGTCGATCGCTGTAGTGGTAAGAAAGATCATGACCGGACCTTCAACGTGGTATTCCTGCGTCTCCATACGCCCGGTGTGCGGATCTTTGCCGGTACTGGCGATGGTGAGCTCGCCCTCGCTCTGCAGGAGCTTGAGGGCGTAGCTCGCCTTCTCTGCGCCTTCTTCTTCGACGATGGCAAGGATACGGTGCTTGAGATCCTGCTCGCCCAGGTAGTACAGGCTCTGCCCGGTCATGGCCGAGTACTTGACGCTTTCTTCCTGCGGGAACATGGAGAGCACGGCTTCCATGAGCGTTGATTTTCCGGCGGCGCTGGTGCTCTGGATGATAACGGCAAGCGGCCGGTCGAGCTTCCTCGATGTGCAGGCAAGATAGGCGGCTAAACGATTGGTTTCCTCGCCGACCAGGCCGCAGGCTTCAAAGCAGTCAGTGACTGCCTCTATCAAGTTGGGGTTCTTCAAGAAGTCCATGGCCTCGGCATGTTCGTCTGCTGTCATACTCGGAGTATGGGCACCGGTGGGTTCGATCGCTGCGGCAAGACGCTGCTGCTGCGCCTCCTCAAGCGCAAGCAGCAGCTTGCCCAGATCGCGCTTGATGAGTTCTTTCTCAAGACCTGTCTCCTCGGCCGCGCGTTCGATAAAGCGGCGGCGCTCGCCGTCACGCGTCATGTCGAAGCTGTCGAGGTGGAAGTTCTCGTCGTACCGGACCCGGACCGCAACCTTGAGCACTTCAAGGCTGTTGTTCTTGTCCAGGCCGCCGACTCGATACTGGCGTTTGCCCTGGGTCATAACGTGGTACTCGCCGGAGCGAGTAAGGTCACGAGTTTCTTTATTAGCGGCAACTTCCGCCAAAGGCGGATCCGCCTCCGGCGGAAAATCATTAGCAGCTATTTCTTTAGAAGAAGATGCGCCCGCGCGTGTAGCGCGTGGCCGGTCCGTGGGGCCGCCAAGCCACTCGGCCGACTTGACGGCCGTGGCCAAGGATTTGGCCGCAGGGGTAACCTTTCGGGCGTATTCGTTGGCGTCCATGTCGAACGGAAAGCGGATGCGGTAGCATTCGATTCCGTGAGCGGTGAGCTTATCGGCGTCACGCTTGGCGGCCCGGTTCCCGGCCTCGTCTGCATCGTAGGCCAGTCGGACGGTTTTGACGCGGTGCGTGAGCATCGCGTCGAAAAGATAGTCCGGAAAGCCTTCGGTTCCGTAGATGAACGTGACGTTCTGGATCCCGTTGACCCAGAACGTGAGGGCATCGAGCGGAGCTTCACACAGGATCACTTCGCCACCGGCCAAAGCGTCGGGATTCCAGATCCCGGCGTGAGGGCCGGGAAGGTAGAGGTGTAAAGGTGTGCCTTTGCGCAGGTGTCTGCTGATCTTGCGACCGTACATCTCGGCGACATTGCCTTCCTCATCGAATACAGGGACCACAAGAGACCCGTTGAAGTGCTCGTGTCCGGATTCACGGATAAGACCGAGCTTCTGGAGCCTGGTCCGGATCTCCGCCCCGGCCTTCCGGTTCTTGTCCGGAAGCCGGAGCCCCAGCGTCCGGTCGGCGAAGCCGAGACGGAAGGCACGAAGCGCCGTTTCATCATAAAGACCGCGTTGCTTCAGGTAATCCAACGCCGCAGGCGTCTTGAGCAGTCGCTCGTGGTAGTAGTCTACGACCTGGGCGAAGAGTTCTGCATCTTCGGCGTCCGGTTTGACAGGCGCTTCCAGGCGGGGGATGCTGGCATGTTTCAGGGGGCGCTCTGATCCCGGCGTGAAGGCTTTGCCGTCTGCAAGGACTTCAAAGGCGTGGCGAAAGCTCATGCCGTCGAACTTCTGGACGAACTGAATAGCATTGCCGGCAGCGCCGCAACCCATGCAGTGATACAGGCCCTTGGCCGGTGTCACGATAAAGGACGCTTCGTCCTCCTCATGGAATGGACACTTTCCTGCAAAGTGTCCGTTGCCCCCGTGCTTGTGTAATTCGACGCCGCGCGAGCGCACCAGCGCCGCCAGGTCGGTTTGTTGTTTGATTCGGTCAATCTCCGATTCCGGGATTCGTGGCATTTCGATTCCTTTCTGTAAGTCTGTTCTGGAACCGAGGGCCCGGACGTGGTAGGGTACTCTCCACGTCGCGGGCCTCGGCCCGCTTCGCTCGGGACGGCGGTCGGCTCCGCCAAGATCTGGCCGCCTGTCCCTTCCTTCTGAACCCCGTCAAGTGCGAGATCCAAAAAAGAACTTACCGGACGATATACAACTAGTAGCTGTGTCGTCAACAACCAAAAGGAACGATTCTTGAGAAGGAGGTATATGATGCAGGAAAGCAGATCACAGATTGTGATGTGGACAGTTATGCGTAATTCGGATTCAGAGTTTTTTGTGTCACTCGGCAAGCGGATTGCGAAGCGCCGGAAGGCGCTTCGGATGACCCAGGCGGAGCTTGGGGAGTTACTACAGGTGACACAGCAGCAGGTCGCTTCTTACGAAAAGGGCGAGAAGCGGATTCCGGTGTCCCGGATTCCGCGACTGGCCGAATGCCTGTCGATCGACATGCGCGAGCTTGTCGTTGGACAGGGCTCTGCGTCCGGGAAGCGTGGGCCGTCGCCGAAGATTCAGCGACAGCTTGAACAGATACGGCAGTTGCCGAAGTCGGAACAGCAGTTCGTGAGCAAGTTGCTCGAAAACGTACTGGATAAGGCAGCGGCAAGCGCCCATTGATCTTTGATTTTCCCGATGGTATTCTGACCTTAGTCGCATCGAGATCGCGCCGTGTGCGCGATTCTCGAAGGTCGATTTTTGGGAGATCGGCCGAAACGGCCGATTCCGCGGAGGGCGGCGGACGTGTGCGCTGCAAGCGTGCCGTTCGCAGACCGACCAACGGGCTGGCCCTGGCAGGGCCAAAAGCCCAAGGGTCGGCTACTAAAACAGGTAGGCCCGGCGGTGCCCTGAGCTTGTCGAAGGGCAAGACGCTGCGGCTCGCCGAAAAAGGAAAGCGACGCCAGGGCGGCGGCGATTTCCCGGCGAGGGAACAGAACACGATTTTATGCGATGTTGCCAGGGCGGCAACGTGCGAAGCGAACGCATAAAATTCTGTTCTGTTTCAGCAGCGGATGCACAGTGCAGCAGTGTGAGGAATCGAGCCTGCGGAACTGTGCTACCAGCCGGGCCGGGTGGGCATACCGCCGGGCGGCGGTATCCGATTGGGTGAGGCCGGGAGGCCGATGGGGTCTTACCGGGGGGCAGTGTGTGCGAGACCGTGCGTCTGCTTTAGCTGCAGGACATGAGTGTAAACTGATGTTCTGAGCATGGTCTCGCGGACACTGCCGGGGTTAGTAAGTAGAGACGGCGGCCTGTGAAGCCGGGTTTCTGCTGAATACCTGGAAGCAGATGCCCGGCTTGACAGGATCGCCGTTCCGCTGGGGGCGTCCCGAACTTGCTTCGGGACGGGGTCTTGTAGGGCCAGGCGCGACGCGTGCTCCGCAGGCGGCGTGCCTGGGGGGTAACATGAGAAAGGATTCGAGCAAAATGAAAAAGAGCATGGCAATCATCTTCGCTCTTGTAGCGATTGGCGCTGGATTTGCATTTTATGCATTTCAAGATCCAGTTCGAAAGGAACGATTGGAACAACTCCAGGCGGGTATGACCAAGGAACAAGTGAAGTCCATTTTGGGTGCTCCATCAAAAGAATATCCCAGAGGTCAATGGACTTACAAACGAGCTCTCGGATTCGGATATGTCAACATCCACTGGAAAGCAGACGGCACCTACGACGGACAGTACAACTACGAGCGATTCTAATTACAGAATAGGAAATGGCTCAAATGGATTCTCATCATCTTCGGGCGGCTCAGGTGTTTGCCTAGGAGGACACGGGAACAAGCCTTCCTGACCACCTCCACGACACTGCAAGCCTCCGTTGTTCCATAGTTCCATACAGCCATCCCAACAACTACCGCCGGAATCAGCTACCCCAAGACCAATTTCATTGTTTGCACGATCGTGCTGCTCGGAAATACCATCTCCTTGCTCTCGCCCCTGCCACCATTCCTCGGCTTCTTCTCTGCCGCAGGACTTCGCGCCTTGACAGGCTCCAAGGCAATGTTGGAATGCATTACCTCCGCCTTCGTTATCATGGTAATCAATTCCATTCCAGACCATCTGAAATCTGGTGTTTGCAGCAGCAAGTAAAAGACAACATGCCGCACCGTACTCAGCGTCACCCTCAAGCGATTCACCTTGCAGACCGAGTGGATCTATGCGTCCAACAGGTGCGTTTTGAACAAAGAGATACGCAGGTGCATTTGCCGCCTGAGAAAGGTGCTTTTTCACCCTACGCGCAGCGAAGTGAACATAACGCCTCAGATTCGACCCCATGTATCCCTTCTTTCTTCCATCAGCCTCAAGACGACGGCTAATCCCCTTTTGGATCTGATCGTAGAACACCAGATCGCCCAATGGATCTCTCGATGGCCACCGTCCGAGCTGCGAAGAATAGGATCGGTAGCCCGATTCCGATACTTGCCTCTCGGGGGTAAGGGTTTTCAGGTGCATTTCCTCACTCTCATACCCGGCCACGGGGGTATGGGTCTGCAAGACATCGAATGTTGTAGTAATCGGTTATAGGAATAATGGCAACCGGGAAATGCATGACATGCGTCTACTGGTCCGGTTTTCCGTTCGGAGTTCGTCGACTGGCAAGCCGCCATCCCAGCATTCCACTGATGGCAATGAATGCAAGCGGGCCAAGGATCAAGAACAGCACAAAGGTAATGACATTTGGCAGATGCAGAATCTGGCCAACGAATATCGGCCAGAACAAAGCATAGCATAGTATCCATTGCCAAGATGGATTGTGCCCCTTGCCAAAGTCGGCGACAGCATAGCATAAGCAGAAATATATCAGAATTCCGACGGCGATGCCTACGACGGCACCATACCGGTAACTTCTTGTTCCTGCTGGATCCGGGCCAAACGCTTTGCCACCATAGCATTGCATGCGTATATCCAGAATGCTCCTTGCCGTCATGCTGTTATCACAGCCCGACCTCCTTACATGGCGGTGTTTCAAGATACGCGGTATATGGAGCGCTTGTCTGCCATCCACCAAAGATACCTGCGCACGAGTAGCCAGTGTGAATCCGCAGGATTCGAAGACGCCACGTGCCTCCACTGCATGCCAGCCACCTAACGTGTAGATTCGTTATATAGCTGCCCCCAGCGAAAGGACAAACCCCGGCGAACCAGTCACACGCTGTCTTGTTCGCACATTGAGGCATCCAGCCGGAAGTACCATCGGGTCTATCACAGGTTGTCCATCCATACTTGAGTTCCTTCACGCAGCCTTTAACTTCTATCTTCGCACGAAATCGTATTTTGGTCATATGACCTTCGGCATCGGCTCTGGTTACGGCCACTTCCGTCTTCTTGTTGCAGCAGCAGGGCTTGCAGAGACCTGGCGGCGATTTCCAATCTTTGGGCAACGGAGTCCACGGAATGTAGTGTTTCTCGGGTGGAGGGGTAAGCCCCCGAAGTGGCCCTAGCATCGGCTCCGGATCCCACGGTGTGGGATACGGCCAGGGATATGGTGGCCATCGCTGTTCCTCCAAACCAAGCAGATCCCACACAGAGATCGGAATGTTGCCAGCAAAACAATAGGTCCCGCATCCACTTGTTTTGCGCTTCGGATCCCGACTCACAAAGCGTCCGAGGCTTGGAGAATAGGATCGGTAGCCGTAATAATACATCCCGGTCTCTTCGTCGAAGTACTTGGAACTGAACCGGTAGACGTTCTGGGTGGCCATGGTTCCGGTCATGGAAACAGTGGAGCCGAACGGGTCATAGACGTATTCGGCT
>Ga0272442_10011700_pt1 | contig 10675 bp, 10 predicted proteins | sample SSMForm2O_FD_200262 | JGI IMG/M metagenome (GOLD analysis project Ga0272442, IMG submission 200262) | Marine sediment archaeal communities from Little Sippewissett salt marsh, Falmouth, MA, United States - SSM-Form-2O | ecosystem: Environmental > Aquatic > Marine > Wetlands > Sediment ... | reverse complement strand
GACCCGGTCGATTCCCAGCAACCCTGCAATGTAGAGGATAGAGGGATTGACCTTTCCCTCGCTGTCAGGGGGTGAACAAAGGATCACCTCCCGGCACCCGGCGAGGATCGCCGGGATGCCCAGCATCAGTACCGTGGAAAGTAGTGGCGCTGATCCACCGGGAACGTAGAGCCCGACCCTGCTGATGGGTACCGGTTTCTGCCAGCACCTCACCCCGGCCGCGGTGACCACGGTCCCTGTCTGCTGGACCTGCTTCTTGTGAAAGGTCAGGATGTTCCAGTGTGCCTCCTCGATGGCCCTTTTCAACCCACTGTCCACCTGGTTTCCCGCGTTCCTGATCTCTTCCCTGGAGACCTCCAGTTCAACGATCTCCACCTTGTCAAACTCCCTGCTGTATTCCCTCACCGCCCGGTCCCCGTTTTTCTCCACGTCCCGGATGATCCTGGATACCTGTTCCTCAAGCCTGGAATGGTTCAGCGCGGGACGCTGAAGGATCCCGGGCCACTCTTTCCTGTCCGGGTAACGAATGATATTCATGTGGGTGTTGTTACTTGTTCAAACGATCATTTTTTCAATGGGGATCACCAGGATACCCTGGGCTCCCAGTTCTTTCAGCCGGTCGATCACCTCCCAGAAGGTCTTCTCGCTGAGCACCGAGTGCACCGAGCTCCAGCCCTCCTCGGCAAGCGGCATCACCGTGGGGCTTTTCATGCCGGGAATCACCCCGATAATCTCCTGCAGCTTCTCGTTGGGGGCGTTGAGCAGGATATACTTGTTGTTGGAAGCGGCCAGGACGCTCCTGACCCGGAACAACAGGTTGCCCAGCAATTGCTGAATCCCCGTGTCCAGGTTACGGCCGGCGATGATCACCGCCTCCGACTCCATGGCGGTCTCGACCTCTTTCAACCCGTTGCTGATCAATGTACTTCCCGAGCTGACGATGTCAAAAATGGCGTCCGCGACCCCGATGGACGGGGCCAGCTCCACCGACCCGCTGAGTACGTGCACGTCGGCTCTGATGCCGCGCTCCCCGAGAAAGTTGTTGAGTATCACGGGATACGAGGTGGCAATACGCATGCCCTGGAGGTCCTCTGTTCCCCGGTAATCCATCGACTTGGGGATGGCCACGGAAAGCCTGCACCTGGAAAACCCCAGCCGCTCCACCAGGTCCACCGCGCACCCCTTCTCCACGTACTCGTTCTCGCCCACGATCCCGATGTGTGCCACGCCATCCTCCACGTACTGGGGGATGTCGTCGTCCCGGAGGTAGATCACCTCCAGCGGGAATGACCGGGCCACCGAGCGAAGCTTCCTGGACCCGTTGTTCAGGGTGATCCCGGCCTCCTTCAGCAGCTCCAGTGACTTCTCGCTGAGCCGTCCCGATTTCTGTATGGCAATTCTGATCTTTTCCATGGTCATACTGCTTGTTTCTTTAAATGAAAAAAGGTCTGCAGTACCTGCAAACCTCACACTTGATATCCCTGGTCACATGCTACTGCAAAAACTCCTAATCACCCCCGTGATGGTGGTGATAAAAATGGATACCGTGCAGCCTGTAACGCCTCATCTCATTTAAATGATGTTGCAATAATAAGTATTAATCCGTAAACAACAAACCGAACAGGAGATTAATTTATCGTTGTCAGATATCCTTCAGCAACACATTGGAAGGAGATTCCCGGATGGAATGAAGGATATGCTCGTGGATCTTCGTGATCCTGCCCAGCTCCTCCGACTCGGTCACCACCATGCGGTCGCTTCCCACCAATTCCATTTGGTTGTACACGAACTCGACGGTGATTTTATGGATGTCCACCGCGGGAACGTAGGAGCGGACCTTGGGATTGTCGGCCGCGAGCTCCGCAAGGATTCCCGCGTTGACCAGGTCATATACCAGCTCGTTGACCAGCCTGAGGGGAATCCCCAGCTCATGACTGAGGATCTCTGTATTCCAGGGCTCCCCTCCCTCCTCGAAATTCTTGATGATATGATGGGCGATCAGCAGGGTCAGGATTCGCTTGTTGTTGTGGCTGAGCTTAAGCGCGTTCTCCTCGAACTCGTAATGCTCGATGTTCTGGTAAGCAAAAGAGATCTCCGCCCCCATGAGCACGATGAGCCAGGTGATCTGCAACCAAAGCAGGAACAGGGGGATGATGGCAATACTGCCGTAAAAAGTGTTGAACTTCCAGACCCCGATCTGCAGGTCCTGGTAAAGGGACTGGAAGATCACCGCCACTGTTCCGGCAAAAATCCCCGCGATGAGGGCATACTTGAATTTCACCTTGGTGTTGGGCATCACGATATACACGATGGTGAACAGCAACCAGATGGATATAAAAGGAATGGACTTGATGAGAAACTGCACCACCGGGGCAATCAGATGAAACTCTTCTGCCGCCGTCTGGATCTTGACCATCATACTGCCCGAGAGACCGATGGCAAAGGGACTGATAATCATGATGGCCAGGTAATCCGAGAATTTTCTGCCCGGACTGCGCGCTTTTCGAATCTGCCAGATGTCATTGAAGGAGGCCTCGATGTTGTTCAGGACCTGAACCACGGACCAGAAGAAGATCACCCCGCCAACCCCCGCGAGGACCCCGCCCTTCGCGTTGGCCAGCAGGTTATCCACCATCTGGGTCACCCATTTCATGATCTCCTCCTGACCGGACATGTTGTTGTTGATGACCTCGTGCAGCCGGTTCTCGAAACCGAAATTCCTGGCAATCGCGAACGCGATGGCAAAAATGGGCACGATGGAAAGCATGGTGAAGTAGGTCAGCGCCGCCGCCCTGACCGCGGCCCGGTCCTCGAAAAAGCCTTTGAAAGCCAGGATGTAGATCCTGGATTGCCTGATCAGGAATGTTTTTCGGCGGGATTTTGAGGTGAGATCGTGGGACCAGATCTCCTCCTTGAAGAAGACGCGTAGCTTTTTGAACATGCCAGTCGCTTTAGCCAAACAAATATAATAAACTTGCCCGAAGGTGCCGGGAAAAACTATCTTTGGCGAAAATTGAATTCCATGGCCACATTGAAAGAGAGGTTCCTGAAATGGAAAGAGACACGCTCCACCCTGCAGAAAGCCGGGGATATCTTCTTCTGGCTGCTGCTGATCCTGCTGTTGATCCCCGGTCCCAGGAAGGCCATCTCCACCGCCGTGAACAGGGTGGTGATGCAGGTGAAGACACCCGGCATGCTACCCGCGGAGAAGCAGGTCCGGCTGACTGACGCGGACTACTCCTGGGAACTAACCGACCAGCGGGGCAATCCAGTGGAGGTCATGTCACTGAAGGGCAAGGTTATTTTTCTCAATTTCTGGGCCACCTGGTGTCCACCCTGCGTGGCAGAGCTGCCCGAGATCCAGAAACTCTATGAAAAGCACGGGGAATCGGTAACCTTTCTGCTGGTCACCGACCAGGAACCGGACGTGGTGGAAGCATTCCTGGAGAAGCACGGGTATGATCTCCCGGTCTCCTACGCGACAAGCGCGATCCCGCCCGCGTTCCACCGGCGATCCATTCCCACCACCTATGTCATCTCCAGGGATAGACGGATCGTGGTCAGAAAGACAGGGGCCATGAACTGGGATTCCAGGGGAACCGACCGCCTGCTGGCTGAATTGCTCAGGTAGTTTTGCGGTAATTGGTTACTGCCAGCGTGAGTATCAGCACCGCGTAAATGCCGAGACTGAAGAAATCCCTGCTGATATCCTTGAATTCCGAGCCTTTCAGCAGGATCATCCGGATGACCTTCATGAAATAGGCGGCCGGGTTCAGCAAGTTGATTTTCTGTGCCCACGGGGGCATGCTCTCCACCGGGGTGAACACCCCGCTCATGAGGATGAAAGTGACAATGAAGAAAAATGCAATAAACATCAGCTGCTGCTGGGTTTGGCTGACCGTGGAGAGGAAGAGCCCGATGCCCAGCACGACCAGGATGTATACCGATGCAAATAGAAAAAGCAGGCCCAGGCTGCCCACCATAGGTAGGCTGTAGAGTACACGGGCCACCAGGAGTCCAAAGGCCAGCTCGAATATGGCGATGATCCAGAATGGCACCAGTTTGGCCAGGATGAACTGATACTTGTGCACGGGGGTCACGTTGATCTGTTCGGTGGTGCCCATCTCCTTCTCTCTCACCAGGTTCAGTGCAGTGAGCATCAGCCCGATGAGGGTTACCAGGATCACCAGGATGCCGGAGGACATGTAGATTTTATAGTCCAACCGTGGATTGTACCAGTAGGAAGGTATTAGATCCAGGCTCCCTGATGTCTCCATCCCGAACCATTCACCCTGAACCCGGGCGTTGAAATCCGCTGTGATCCGAGCGCAGTAAGCGTTGATCAATCCGGCCTCAGTGGCATTTATTGCATTGACCACCAGCTGAACATCAGTTCTCTGCTCGGAGAATAGACGCTCCTCGAAGTCAGCGTACAGGTGCAATATCACATCCGCGCGTTCACTGGCAAGCATTCGTTCCGCCTCCTTGAAATCATTCCCCGAGTAACTTAACTCGAAGAAGGGTGATCCGACGAAGCCGGAAACCAGCAGGCGGGAGGCCTGGGAGTAATCCTGGTCTACCACGGCCATTTTGATACCTTTCATCTCCAGGCTCGCCGCATAGGTCAGCAGGATCATTTGCACCAGGGGAATCACAAAGATGACCGGGACCATAAAACGGTTGCGGAAAACCTGCTTGAACTCCTTGGCCAATAGTGTCGCTAATACCCTCATCTTCCTCCCTATTTAAGCCTGATTTGAAAACGCCGTGTGGCCGCCACGATGAAGAAAAAGGTCATCCCGGTCAGGATCAGGGTCTCCTTCCAGATAAAGGCCATCCCGGTGCCCTTGAGCATGATACTCTTGATGACCACGATAAAGTAGCGGGCCGGAATGATGGCCGATAACCATTGAAGGATCTTTGGCATGTTGTCAATAGGGAAAATGAATCCCGAGAGGAGTATCGTGGGAAGCAGGAGTCCCAGCATACTCATTACCATGGCTACCTGCTGGGTCTTCGCGCTGGTGGAGATCAATACCCCCAGGGAAAGGGCCAGGCTGATATAGAGCATGCATTGGGCCAGCAAGAGCCAGATGGAGCCCACCACGGGCACGTGGAAAACCAGGTTGCCCAGGAGAATGATGGTAATGGCATTGACCAGGGAAAGCACCAGGTAGGGTGTTACTTTCCCAAGAATGATTTCCCTGGGCTTCAGTGGTGAGGCCAGCAGCAGTTCCATGGTCCCAAACTCCTTCTCCCGGGTGATGGTCACCGATGTCATGAGGGCCGAGACCAGCATCAGTATCAGGGCCATGAGCCCCGGCACGAACATGTAGACCCCCTTCAGCTCCTGATTATAATACATGCGGGATTTTACCTCCACGGACCAGGGCATTTTCACATCGGCATTCAGGGATTGAAAATGGCTCATCAACACCCCCTGCAGGTAGGTGACGGACAACTGGGCCGAATTGGCATCCGAGGCATCCGTGATCAGACGGATGGCCGCCTTGCCCTCGGCCCGGAGCCTTTTCTCGAAATCCTCCTCGAAGACCACCACCACCTTGGCACGGCCCCCGCGAAAAAACTGTCCGATCTCCCCCTCACTTTCCAGGTAGCCTGCCGGGAGAAAGTATCCCGAGGAAAATATCTTTCGCGTTGCATGTTTGGTCTCCTGGTCCCGGGAGCGGTCCCAGATCCCTACCTCCACGTCATGGATATCCATGGTGACCACGTAACCGAAAACGATGATCATGACCACGGGCAAACCGAACAGGATAATGAGGGTCTTCCCGTCCCGGAAAATGTGCAGGAACTCTTTCTTCACGAAACCCAGGAACCGTTTCATCTCCTTGCCAGTTTGAGGAACACCTCGTTCATGTTCCCGGATTTATATTTTTTTTTCAGTGCCGCCGGGCTGTCCAGGGCCTCGATGCGCCCTTCCACCATGATGCTGACCCGGTCGCAGTACTCGGCCTCGTCCATGTAGTGCGTGGTCACGAAGACCGTGATCCCTTCTCCCGTGGCATCATGAATCATCTCCCATAACTGCCGCCGGGTGATGGGATCCACGCCCCCGGTGGGCTCGTCCAGGAAAACCAGCACGGGTTTATGAAAGATGGCCACCGAGAAGGCCAGCTTCTGTTTCCATCCCAGGGGGATCTCCCTGATCAGCGTGTCGCGGATCTCCTCCATGCCCAGCCTTTTCAGCAATTGCGCTTCCCTGGAACGGATCTCTTTTCGTTTCATGCGATAGATCCCGGCGTAGAGCCGGATATTCTCGCGTACCGTCAGGTCATCATACAGGGAGAATTTCTGGGACATGTAACCAATGCGCCGCTTGATCTTCTCCCTGTCCCGGTACACGTCGTAGCCTGCCACCCTGATCTCGCCCGAGGTGGGATAAGAGAGCCCGCTGAGAATCCGTATGGCCGTGGTCTTTCCGGCCCCGTTGGCCCCCAGGAAACCGAAGATCTCTCCCTTCTCCACGTGGAAGGTAAGCCGGTCGTTGGCCGTGAAATCCCCGAACTTTTTCACCAGGTCCCTGACCTCGATAATATGTTCCCGCTCCCCTGTCAATTTTCAACTTTTTCCTGTCCTGCCAGCAGCATCATGAACGTGTCTTCAATCCCGGGTGCCATGGCCTCCCATTTCAGGCTGGGGTCTTCCACCATTTTTAGCGCTGCTTCCACCACCGACTGGTCCCCCGGGCCCCGCGGCACTACGTGCAGGGCATCCCCGAACAGCCAGGCATGCCGCACTTCAGGCATCTTCCTGAGGAGGTTCAGGTAACCGTGAATCCCCCGCTCGCTCCTGAGCGCGAAAATGGATGCTTTTTCACCGCATCCAAGGTCCCGGGGCCTGGAAACATGCAATATTTTACCCCTCTGAATCAGGGCCACCCGGTCGCAAAGTTCCGCCTCGTCCATGTAGGGCGTGGATACCACGATGGTGATCCTCTCCCGCTGGATCTTCTTGAGCATTTCCCAGAATTCCTGGCGGCTGACCGCATCCACGCCCGTGGTGGGCTCATCCAGGATCAACACCCGGGGACGGTGGATCAGGGCACAGCTCAGTGCCAGCTTCTGCTTCATGCCCCCACTGAGCTTTCCCGCCCTCCGCTTCCTGAAGGGGGCGATTTGCTCGTACACCTCCCTGACCAGATCGTAGTTGTCCTGTATGGTACTTCCGAACACCCGGGCATAGAAATCCAGGTTCTCCTCTACCGTCAGGTCCATGTAAAGTGAAAAACGCCCGGGCATGTAACCGATCATCTGCCGGATCTCACGGTAATCCTTCACCGTGTCGAATCCCATCATGCTGCAGGATCCGGCATCGGGCAGCATGAGCGAGGCCATGATCCTGAACAGGGTGGTCTTCCCGGCCCCGTCCGGACCGATCAACCCGAAAAGCTCCCCTTCCGCGATTTCCAGGCTCAGGTCCCGAAGCGCCTTTACTGCCCCGAAGGATTTTGATATATTATTGACTATTAGTGACATGAATCCAGAAGTAATGCTTTAGAACCGGACCTCCCCGGGCATGCCGATCTTCAGGCTGCCGTCGTTGGAAACCAGGACCTTCACCGCGTAGACAAGGTTTACCCTTTCCTCCCGTGTCTGTATGATCTTGGGGGTGAACTCGGCCCTGGAAGAAACCCAGCTGACCATACCGCTGGTTTCGGTCATTCCATCCGGGCTGTCATAACATACCCTCACTGTTTCTCCCACCTTGACGGAAGACAGCTGGTTGCCACTCACGTATGCCCGCAATATCAGTTCATCCAGGTTTGCCATCTTGTAAAGGGCCTGGCCCGGCACGGCTATTTCACCCGCGTGTTTGTACCTGGTGAGCAGGACCCCGTCCATGGGATTCCGGACAAAACACCTGTCCAACTGGTCCTCCACCTGTCGGATCTGCACCTCCAGGGTCCGGTGTTCGGCATGAACAGAGGTTTCCCGCGACTCGGTGGCCGCGATCTGGGCCTCCAGCAAAGCGATCTGTCCGTTCATATCATCCTGTTGCTTGGAGGTGGCAGCCCCTCCCTCGGCCATCTTGTCCACCCGCCTCTTCTCCCTTTCCAGGTTTTCCAGCTGCACCCGGCTGGCACGGACCTGGGCCTTCAGGGTCCGGATCCGGGAGTCCAGGGAGGACCTGCCCGATTCCAGCTGCAATTTCTTCAGGTAGAGTTGCGTGGTGTCTATCAGCACGCTCACCTCTCCCCTGGCCAGTGATGACCCCTCCTCCGGGACAAAGGCCAGGATACGGCCCTGCACTTCCGCGGAAACGATTACCTCGTCGGCCTCAAAGTTACCGCTGGCATCGGCTTCATCTTCCTGCCCGTTGCAGCTGAGCATCATCAGGGCCAGAAGCGGAATTATCCAGTTAAAAGTTTTCATACGTGGTACATTTTTAATTGATCAGATGCTATAAATCTCCCTGAATGACCAGGTAGTTGGCCGTGGCCTGCATCATCTGGACCCGGTTGGTGGCCAGCCTGATCCGGGCCATGCTTTCCTTGTTCAGTTCGGTGATGTAGTCGCTGGCGGTCATGGCGCCGTTGGCCAGCTTTGTCGCGGCAGCCGCCGAGATCTCCTCCTGCAGGGCCAGTACCTGCTGCTCGATCTCCATGGTACGCCTGTACTGTTCGATCCGTTCGGCCTCCTGCACGAGCATGCCCCGCAACTCCTGATCGAAAGCCAGGCGCTGATGCTTCAGGAGCTGCTGCTGGTAAGCAAGCACCTGTTTGTCTTTTCTGGTGGTATTCCAGTCCCAGATCTTCCAGTGCAGGCCGGCACCCACCATGTAGTAGAAATCCCAGTCATCACTCATCATGTTATAGCCGGGCTTGCCGTAACCAGTCTGGCCATAGGCGTATAGCACGGGCATTCGCTGGCTGCCGGCCAGTTCCTTCCCCGCCTCCAGGGAAGCGTGCCTGAGGTTAAAAAGCAGGTGTTCGGGCCGGTTCAGCTTCCCGGGGTCCGAGAGCTCGAATTCCGGAAGTTCCAGTCGCACGCTGTCCTGGATCTCAAATCCGCACAGTATCTCCAGGGCATCCAGCAGGGCACGCTTCCGGGATGCCACCTCCAGCATCCGCTGGCTGTTCTTGAGCTTTTCCACCTGGATGACCATCAGCTCGGAATCCAGGACCGCTCCCTGCTCCACCGCTGTCTGAAGGCTTTTCTCGCGGGCATCCAGGTTTTCCATGTGGATCTCCAGGTTCCGGTAGTTCTCCTGCAGGATCAGCACCGGGAAATAGTACGCGTTCACCTTTCCCTTGATCCCGTAAAGGTCCACCTCTACCTGCTGCAGGTCCGCCGCGGTCACCGCTTTCTCGTAAGACTTCCTCCTCCCGGCCATGCCGCCGTCATAAATATTTTGCCGCACATCCAGGTTGATGCCGTACTGGTCATGCGGGATTTCCGGCAGGGTGATGGCAAAGGGGGCCCCCTCCAGGGAGAGTTCCACCACGTCCGACTGGTAGGTGGCCTTCCCGTTCAGGTCCAGGGAGGGGAACCAGGAAGTCCCGGCGCGGTCCAGCTTCAGCTCGCCCAACTGCTGGATCAGTTCCGTGTCGCCCAGCCTGGGCGCGTGCTCCCTGGCCATTTGCTGGCACTGCTCCAGGTTCAGGTGCTGCTGGGCCTGGAGGCTCCCTGAAAACAGGAGTCCCAGGAGGATCATAGGTGTTCTCATGGTATCGGGTTTTTCATCAACATAATCTGCCGGACCATCAGGGGCACCAGCTTCTTCCGCTGTTCCATGGCTTCGATGAAAGCATCATCGTCTCCTCCATAGAGCACTTCCCTGATGACCGGTCGGGCAGCGAAAGGGAAAATGCACATGCTCAGCAGGCTGATGATCACCTGGCGGGGATCTATATCGGATTTCAGTGCCCCCCGTTCTTCTCGTTCCATCTTCTTCATGGCCACATCCGGATCGATTCCCATCTCTTTTATCACCTGTGGCAGGCGGTCCGGGTTGGAGTTGAGCTCCTGCAACACGAAAGCCGGAATCTGCGGGTACTCGATCATGGCAGTGATCACCCGGTCGATCATCACGGGGATATACTCCTCTATGGGCATATCGGAATGCAACAGTTCCGCCAGGGCCGGAACGAAGCGCCCCATGGCCGTGCGGAAGACCGCGTCGAACAGCTGGTCCTTGGTCCTGAAATAATAGTTCAGCAGGGTCCGGTTGATGCCCGCGTCATCGGCAATGTCCTGCATGGAGGTCCCGGCCTTCCCCTTCTGGTAAAAGAGCTTCTCGGCCGAGGCGATGATCTTCTGCTCTGTTTCTGTATGTCTTTCCATGATCACAAGGATTTAGACAAATGCGTTTAACAATATTGTTTATCTATATTGTTTAACATATACGTTAAACGACTTTGTAAAACTAGGATCTTTTCATATACGTGTCAAGTTTTTCCTTGAAAAAAATAAATAATTGTATATTTCGACTCTTTTAGACAACCGTATATGGAACTATGATATCCTGATTATTAATATCTTATAAATGAAACAAATTCCTATAATTCTTTTCCTGGGTCTTCTTCTCATTTCCTGTGGTCCGCGGCCCGAGCCGGAGATCACCATCCAGGAAATCCAGGCACACATCTTCTTCCTGGCCTCCGATGACTTGAAGGGCCGGTACCCCGGCACGGCGGAAGATCAGCGGTTGA
>Ga0272442_10011699_pt1 | contig 10675 bp, 11 predicted proteins | sample SSMForm2O_FD_200262 | JGI IMG/M metagenome (GOLD analysis project Ga0272442, IMG submission 200262) | Marine sediment archaeal communities from Little Sippewissett salt marsh, Falmouth, MA, United States - SSM-Form-2O | ecosystem: Environmental > Aquatic > Marine > Wetlands > Sediment ... | reverse complement strand
AAATTGGAAGTAAAAAAGCAATATTACCTGTCATTATATGCAGAAATTTACGGCTAAATTCAGGATATTTATCAAGTAATTTTTCAGTAATTATTAATAGAATCGCAACATAAATATATACTAGTAGCACACCAGCAATATCGCCATTCATATCTAGTTTTTCTCCTGTTATCTAAGCATGAAATAAAATATTGTTAATTAAATTATATGTTAAAATCAAATAACAACATCTTTTGTGTTAAACCTATCAAGTATTTTGGATAAAAAAAGGCGATATTATGATTTTAGCTTTACTATCAAGTTTAAAATCTAAAACAATACTACCGCCTGCTTCAACATCAGGGGTTTCCTTTTCCTGGTAATTGTAACCTTCCTTAGTGTTACCTACCTCTAAAACATATGTGTGTTTTTCATTAAATGGTTTTTTTGCTGGAAGCGATATTTCATAAAAACCGTTATCATCTGTATAAACCAATAAACCTGCTGAAAATCTTTCATAATATATATCGTAATAACCCACATCCACCTTATCTAATGCTTCATCTTCACGACCATAAATAAAACCAGAAACAACAACATCTGGACAAACAGGGAAAACATCAACATTATTTTCTTCGTTAGACTCAGGAACAACATTATAATAATCTATTCTTGCTTCAACTAAATCTAGGTCAGCACCTATGTAGCATTCAAAAGAATATATTTCACCATTTTTCCAGACACCGGGGCTAAAAAGATCAAATCTAGGAATCTTGCATATACCACACATACTTTCTGTGCCTTCTTTGAAAAAAATAACATGACAGCCGTCTGTTTTAAAGTTATTTCCGGTATTAATGACAGTCCCATGAATCCTTATTTTATCTTCAACTCTATCAAACCAGCAGTTTACAATTCCAAATTCTAATTCAGGTGTACCAAGGCTTTCGGCTCCACGTTCAAGAGTTCTAAGTTGCAAAGCAGAGCTTAGAAAGCTGTTAAAAATTAGTAGAAACAAAACTAGAAATATAATTGTAAATCCTTTCGTTGACCTCATCTAACCGTATTTGTTATTATGCTTTGTTTATATAAAATTATGTTATATTTAAAAGCTTACAAACGCGCCTATGAGAAATGCAATGAGACCTATGAAAAATGCAACTAAACTAAACTTTCTATAAATCTTTAAACGAGGTTGTTTTTTGAAAATCAAATGCAAAGATGTTGTTAAAAGCATTATATCACAAACTAGTACTGGTAAAAAATATGCCATGTTCAAGAAATACAACTCAAATCTTTGCATAAAAAACGGCAGAAAACTAAGAGCTATTGCAAAAATGTAAAACAGTGCAGCTAAAACATTTGATTTTCGTTTTCCAATGTATTTTGGAAATGATTTAACACCTTTGATTTTGTCTCCTTCAAAATCCTGAACATCTTTCATTATCTCTCGTCCGGAACCTGCAAGAAACGCAATTAATGCAATAACATATATTGCCGGTTGGATTGTAAAATAAAAAGCATTTTCTTGGATAACTGTGGCTCCTCCGAAAATAAAAGGAATTGCCATAACATACGCGATATAAAAGTTACCAACAAGTTTGACTTTTTTCATATGTGTATCATATAAAATTGCAAAAAGAGCAGTAATTAAGGCAATTATAAAACAAGTTAGGTTTACAAAATAAGAGCAAATTATTCCTAATGGAAAGAATAGGAAAAATAAATACAACGCTGTTTTTGGTTGTAAATCACCTCTTACAAGTGGCCTGTCTGTTCTTTTATTTTTTTTATCGATTTCTAAATCAAAATAATCATTTAACGCAAAGGTGCTTGCTTCTAAAAATAAGGCAACAAAGAAGGTTAGAATAAATTTATCCCAATCAGGCAAGGATGATCCTTTCAATGCAATGATTGAGCCTACAAGTATAGCTAGAAATATCATTATGCCATGTTCAAGTCGCATTAGTTCCCAGATGGCTTTGATTTTTTTCATCAAAGGGAGAATTGACATCTGTAATTATAATCTTTTGATTATGTAATGTTCCTTACAAAATTTAAAAAATGAGAAAGTCTATTACCTGTTTAGGAAGGGAAAAGTAAAATTACATAAATTCTCTATAAAGAGGGTTTAATTAGTGGATGGCACTATAGATTATAATACAAAAGATAAGAAAAAACATGCTTCTAATAATTATTTAGGTACTAAAGGACATAACGAATTATCTAAAATTGAAAGACAAATTGATTCACATTTTAAACCTAAAAAAGATGATAAAGTTGTAAAATCCAAAGAAATCGAAAAGAAAAATAGCCAAGAAACTTTCAAAGAACACGAAGTAGAAGACAAAGCCCAGGATCTTTTGGATCTTGTCTTAGAAGGGAAAAAAACCACAGATCAACAAGACAACAATATTGAAATTAATGTAAAAAAAGAAAATGAAGTTGAAGAAAAAGAATACAATGACATTGATGAAAAAGAAATATCTCAGGAAAGTGCAAATGAAAACAAAGTTCAATTAAACGAAGAACTATCTGAAAATATTTTAGAAGAACAAAAAATAACTGAAGAAAAAGAAGAGGTTATTCCTAGAAAAAAGAGTATTAAAATAGTCTATCGAAAAGGAAAACAGATTGTTTCTGATGGTATAGAATATCTGATAGGCTCTGAGGAAACAGCTGACAGAGTAGGCTATAAAGTTTATCAGCAAGATACCGGCGAAATGTTAGGAATTGTCAGTAAAATGATTCTTGACAAAAATAAAAAAGTTATTGGTCTTAATATACATGATAAAAACTCCAATGCAGTTTTAAGTGTACCAATTGATCAATTTAGATATGATAAAAGAGGTTTAATTTTTATTCCAAGATGGTTTAATAGAGCCACTAACGTTATAGAAAAACTTGAATTTGTAGATCGGATGTATCCAGAGCTAAAAAGTTATTTATCAAACGATGAATATGATGAAAAATCCCATGAATTTATATTTAAAAATTACCCTGATTTGTTAGACTATTTTGAAGATGGGAAAGATTTAAAACAAATTCTTGAGGATCAAATTGAAAAATTAAAATATAAACGTCAAGCTTTATCTGATAAGACAATTGATCTGACAAAAATGAGGTTGATTAAGGATATCGATAGAAAAGAATTTTCAGATGACATCTTAGAACTTCAAAAAAGTGCAAATATATTTAATGTAAATATAAACAGATATAAAGAATTGCTAGAAAAGTTAAACTCCACCTCAATTGGAATTATGTGTAACAATAATAGCTCAAGATATATTAGGAAAAATGAATCTAATTTTAATGATATTTTATTTAAAAACCATAAAGAGAATAATTCCTACCAAGATATTGAAAAATATAAAGATATGACATTAAATGAGTTGCTTGTTGAATTAATAGAAGATAGATTAGTTGATGATATTAAAAAAGAACTGATAAAAAACAAATTTTCAAAAAATGAGAGGTTTGATGAAAAGTAAATAATTTACTATTTTTGCGGCTCAATTATTACCTTTATTGACTCTTTTCCTTCTTCTACAAGCCTGAATCCTTTCTGTGTATCTTTTAAAGGCAGTCTATGTGTAATCATATCTGTAACAATTACTTTTTTTGATTTAATTAGCTCTATTGCTTCTGCTAAATCCTGTTCTACAGCCGCATAAGTTGAAAATGTTTTGATTTGTTTATTCCATATATCAAAAAATGGCACAGGTACATCAACACCTGGTGGAGTCATTGCAAACCAAAGAATCGTTCCACCAAATTCAACTGATTCTATTGCCTGTTTTACAGCAGATGGAACTCCTATACATAAGATGACATAATCAGCAAGTTTTCCGTTATTTGCTTTTTTTATTTTCTCTGCAACGTTTTCTTTTGCATTTATTGCTGCATCTGCTCCCATTTTTTTTGCGATTTTTAAGCGATTTTTATCAATATCAGTTGCAAAAATAAGTTTTGCACCATACGCCTTTGCAAGTTTGATGTTAAGAAGCCCTGCAATTCCACTACCAAGAATTAATACTGTTTTTCCAGGTTTAAAATCCATTATTCTAAAACCACGAACCCCGCATCCTAACGGCTCAATAAAAGTTCCTTCTTCATAACTCATTTTATCTGGAAGTTTAAAAGTGCCTCTGTCAACATTTATCTCAGGAACTCTCAAATACTGAGCAAAACCACCAGGATAAAACTTGGTTGAATGAAGTGTATCACACAATGTTTGTTGATCATTTAAACAGAAATCACAAGTTTTACATGGAACATGATGAGTTGCAAAAACTCGGTCACCAACTTTGAAATTTTTAACATTTTTACCAGCTTTTACAATGTCTCCAGCAATTTCATGACCTAGAACCACTGGTGCTTTTTTTATCCTGTACCATTCCATCAAATCGCTTCCACATATTCCACTAGCAATTACTTTTACAAGCAGTTCATCGTCATTAATTTCTGGAATTGGCATTTCTTCAAGTCGTACATCGTGATTATTGTAGTACATTGCTACTTTCATAAACCTACACATCTGCTTGTTATTAACAACTATTTAATAGATGTTATGTCTAAAAACTTTTAATTATAAAGTAACTGTTACATCACTTACAAAATAGGAAAGGATGGAGACAGATATGGGATTATTTAGTGGAGAAAAAATAACGCTTGAACTAGAAAAATATAATTATGCACCTGGAGAAATGATAAAGGGAAAAGTAAAATTGAATCTAAAAAAACCAACAAATGCAAGAAAACTAGAGGTAGCATTTGTAGGAAGGATGATACAAAAGCAAAGTGCTGCCTCAGTTGCTGGAGTGGCATCTATGGCCTCAGGTAAAGGAGCACATAGCAGGACAGACTACACTACAATATTTAATTTTAAAATGCCTCTTGACGGAGAAAAAGAGTATCATAAAGGAGAATATCCTTTTGAGATTAAAATTCCGGATAATATACTTCAGGAGAATCAAAAACTTGGAGGAAAAGCAGCTACCGCTGCAACAGCATTAAAAGTTCTTGGCGGTATAAGTAGACATATTGATTGGTTTGTTAAAACAAAACTTGATGTGCCGATGAAATTAGATATTAAAAAGTCACAAAAAATCATACTGTCAGAAACATAAATTGGTGAAGTTGAGACGTATCAATGAAAAAATTACATTGATCTAAGTCTTTTTATTCTTTCATTAAGTGGTGGGTGAGTTGAAGATAATGAGTTTGCATCTACTTTTTTGAAAGGATTTGAAATATAAAGTGGTGCAACAGTTTTTGAGCCTTTTGGTTTACCCTTTGGTGAATCATCTCTTATTCTTTCTAGAGCTTTGGCAAGTCCCTCTGGGTTACGTGTTAGATATGCCCCGTTAGAATCTGCAAGGTATTCACGTCTACGAGATATTGCAAAATATGTTAGACGAGCAAAAATTGGGGATAGGACTACTAATAAAATTGCAATAATTAACAATATTGGCGCACCATTATCTCTTCTTCCTCGTCCTGCACCACCCCAAAATAATGAATAAAATAATATTTCAGACATCAATGCAATTGCGCCAACTACTGCAATTGTTACTGTCATGATACGTATATCATAGTTTTTAATATGACTCATTTCATGAGCAATAACACCTTCTAGTTCTTCTTGATTAAGCTTATGCAACGCACCTGTTGTTGTACAAATAATCGCTTCATTTGGATTTCTACCTGTTGCAAATGCATTGATATACTCTGAATCCTGGACATAAACCTTTGGCATTGGAAGACCTGCAGCAATGCTCATTTCCTCAACGCGATGGATTAAAAGTTTTTCCTCACGATTATTAGGATTTGCAGGTCGTGCATTCATCGATTTAATTACTGTAGCAACCGAAACAGAGTAGGTAATGGCGATATAACCCAGGCCAATTGGTAGTGCAAAAATCAGTGAAATAATGATATTTCCTTGAAAGAAAATATAACCAAATGCTAAAACTACGCCGATAAACAATAATGCCATCAGAGTACAAACTACAACTGTATCTCTTTTATTTTTTCGAATGTGATCTTCGACAAGTAGTTTTTTTTCCATAATTTCCTAAATAAAAGAAAGATGGGTTTGTTTAGAATTTAACTTTTGGTACTTCTCTTGCTGCTTCTGGAATTTGTAGCATTTCCCTGGTTTTCTTACCCATTCTTTTTGCAAACCATAATCCTGGAAATGTTTCAATTGTGTTGTTAAATGAAAGGACTGAATCGTTAAAGTGTTGTCTGGAGTATGCAATCTTGTTCTCAGTATTTGTTAACTCATCTTGCAAGTTTAAGAAATTTGTATTTGCTTTCAAATCTGGATAGTTTTCAGCAACAGCAAATAATGATTTTAGTGCACCTGTTAGCATGTTGTCTGCATTGATGTTTTCCTGAGGTGTTTTTGCACTCATAAGAGCAGATCTGGCTTTTGTAACATTTTCTAAAACCTCTCTTTCATGCTTCATATAGCCTTTTACTGTTTCCATAAGATTCGGAATTAGCTCTGCTCGACGTCTAAGCTGCACATCAATTTGTGCCCAGCTGTTGTCTATCCTATTCTCCATTCTTATTATCTTGTTGTAGTATCCAACATAAATCAGGATAAAAATTACTACAACCAATATTATTATGATTAATAGCGCCAATAATAATGGGTCCATAATTTTTTACCTCCGTCCATCTACTTTTCTTGGTGGGTTAATAATATTTTTTATTTAAACTTATTGGGTCATTTATTTTTTAGATTTAAAAAGTTCATATGCCTCTTTAGGTGTGTATTTCTTATGAATTATTGCATTTACTGATTTTATCATTACAACCGGATTTGTACTTTGGAAAACGTTTCTACCCATATCAACACCAATAGCTCCAGCTTGCAAGGCATCGTATGCCATTTGTAATGCATCTTTTTCAGGAACTTTTTTACCACCAGCAATTACTATTGGAACAGGACAGGTGTCAACCACCTTTTCAAAGTCTTTACAATAGTAGGTTTTTACAATACTTGCACCTAGCTCTGCTGCCATCCTAGATGCCAAAGACAAATATCTTGCATCTTTTCCAAGTCCCTTACCAACTGCAGTAACAGCTAGTACGGGTATTCCATATCTATTTGCCTCATCAATGTATTCTGTCATCCCAAGAAGTGTATCTCTTTCAAAAGGTTGACCAACAAGTATTGAAAAAGCAACAGCTGTAACATTTAGTCTTATTGCATCTTCAATATCAACTGCAATTCCTTCATGCAAAAGATTTGTTTGATTTAGAATGCTAGTTCCACCTGAGACTCTTAAGCATATTGGTATGTCTGTTTCTGGAGGTATGTAATTTCTTAGTCCTCCTCTTGTCGGCATTAAAACATCTGCATACGGTAGAAGTGGTTTTACCATTTTTCCTATGTCTTCTAAACCTGTTGTTGGTCCCATAAAATAACCATGATCTACTGCCAACATTACAGTGTGTCCATCTTTCTGAATTATTCTTGACATTCGGTTTTTCATTCCCCAGTCCATAAAAATCATTGCCTCCGAGAATTTCTTTGGATAATAAATAGGGTATTATATAAAGGGTTTTGTAGCAAATCTTTTAATTATATGTTTTTATTACCTGTCTTACCTTTAGGGAGGCGTAATGTTATGTCTGTAATTGAGAATCTTGAACCAAAACTTGTATGGAAGCATTTTGATGAAATTAGAAAAATACCTAGATGTAGTAAGCATGAAGAAAAAATCCGAAAATATGTAGAAGATTTTGCAAAGCAGCAAGGATTAAAGTATAAGAATGATGAAATTGGCAATATTGTTATTTCTAAATCTGCAAGTCCAGGTATGGAAAACAAGCCAATTGTTATCTTGCAAGGGCATATGGATATGGTTTGTGAGAAAAACAGTGATATAGATTTTGATTTTTCAAAAGATGCGATAAATCTAAAACTTAATGGCGATATTTTAACAGCAGATGGCACAACACTTGGTGCGGATAACGGAATTGGTCTTGCCATGAGTCTTGCAATTCTTGAAGATAAAACATTAAAACTTGGGCCACTTGAAGCACTTTTTACTGTTGATGAGGAAACTGGTCTAACTGGTGCTTTTGCAATGAAGTCAGATATGCTAAAAGGTAAAATATTGCTAAATTTAGACAGTGAAGACTTTGGAGTAATTACTGTTGGATGTGCAGGGGGCGGAGATTCACAAATTAGACTTCCAATAAAGACTCAATCAGTTAACGGTGGAATGGAAAGCATAATGGTAAAGGTTTCAGGTCTTAGAGGAGGTCATTCTGGCGTTGATATTCTTGAGCAACGTGGAAATGCTGTAAAGCTACTTACAAGAATGCTTTGGAAAGCTAAAGAGGATTACAAGTTTTATATCACCGAGATTAAAGGCGGAGATAAACACAATGCAATACCTCGTGAGGCATATGTTAAAATCACAATTGATAAAAACCAAAAAGATAAATTTATTTCGGCATTAAAACAAGAAGAAAAACTTATTCTTGAGGAAATCAAACCAATTGATCCAAAATTCAAAGTAGATTTCGAACCAATAGATAAAATCCAAACAACACTAAATCTAGATTCACAAAACAAACTGCTTGACTTACTACACAGCCTTCCACATGGTGTAGATAAGATGAGCTATGATATACCTGATTTAGTAGAAACTTCTACAAATCTTGCAACTGTTTCAATAACTGACAATAACGCAGCTATTAGTATGAGTACGCGCAGTAGTATCAAATCAGCACTTCAGGATTTTAGAGATAGAATACGAGCAGTTTCAGAGCTATCTGGTGCAAAAGTCGAAGAGGATAGCCCATACCCAGGATGGAAACCAAATCTTGAATCAGATATCTTAAAAACATCTAAAAAAATATTCAAAGACATGTACGGAAAAGAGCCAAAGGTTGAAGCAATTCATGCAGGTCTTGAATGCGGAATCATTGGTGAAAAATTCCCAGGAATGGATATGATTAGTATTGGTCCAACAATTAAGTATCCGCACAGTCCAGAAGAACAGGTACACGTAAGCACAGTTGCAAAAACCTATGATTATGTGCTAAAAATACTTGAAAATGTAAAATAAAAAAATTCTATTCTTTCTTGATTTTCTTTGCGGATATGATCTAGTGGTTATGATAGTGGCTTCCCAAGCCACTTGCTCGGGTTCAAATCCCGGTATCCGCACTAAAAATAAGAAACAGCTATAAGACAAAATTTTAACTATAACTAGTATATTTCACCAAATAATTAGAATAAAAATCTTCAAGGGAGATGTAAAAACTTATGACTAAAGTTAAAGTAGGAGATAGAGTCGAGCTTTTAGAAATGGAAGATACAATGACCCGGCTTGAAAGAGGTTCCAAAGGAACCGTTTCAAAAATTGAGGAAGACGAGGAACTCATCTGGGTTAATTGGGACAATGGTGAAAAACTAGCTTTGTTAATTGGCATCGATAAGTTCAAAATTGTAAAAAAATAGGATGATTATTATGACAAGAAATCTTTTGCTAATTAGTAACTCAACACTTCATGGAAGCAAATATCTTGACCATTGTGCTGATGAAATAAAGAAGTTTTTAAAGAATAAAAAAACAGTATTATTTGTTCCTTATGCAAGACCTAGCGGAATGACCGATGACGAATATACAAAAATTGCTAAAGAACGATTTGAAAAAATGGGAATCAATCTTACAGGGATACAAAGTTATCCTGATGCAAAACAAGCTGTAAGAAATGCAGAAGCAATTTTTATTGGCGGTGGAAATACCTTTGTTCTTCTATCAAATCTTTATAAATCAGAAATAATAGATGAAATAAGAAAAAAAGTTTCAGAAGGAATGCCATATATCGGAACTAGCGCAGGCTCAAATGTTGCATGTAAAAGCATCAAAACAACTAATGATATGCCAATTATGTATCCTCCAAGTTTTGAAGCATTAAATCTAGTGCCATTTAACATAAATCCGCATTATTTGGACCTTGATCCAAACAGTAAACACATGGGTGAAACAAGAGAAACAAGAATAAAAGAATTCCATTTTTACAATGATGAATATGTAGTTGGACTTAGAGAAGGAGCAATGTTACACATAGTTGATGATAAAATCACTTTGAAAGGAACAACCGGTGCAAGAATCTTTAAAAACAATCAAGATGCAAAGGAATACAAATCAGGAGACTCTCTAGGCTTTCTCTTAAAATAAAAACATTCATAACTACTTTTTTATTTAGAGTGTTAAAATGGGGAGTAATGTAACTTTTGTAGAAAAAGCAGACCGACTTGCAGGCATTACTACAATAATTTTAATTGGATTAGGAATAGTTCAAATAATTCTTGGTGAGACAATATCTAAAAGTGTTGCACTTACTGCTAATGGCATTGATTGCATAGGTGACGGATTTGTATCTGCTGTTGTTTGGATAGGTTTATTGTTTTTCAAAAAACCTGCAAATGAAAAATTCCATTATGGTTATTATAAGATGGAGAACCTTGCATCAGGTTTGGCAGCTGTTGTAATGATTGGTCTTGCAATTTATATATGTGTTAGATCCTATTATCAGCTAATAGATCCTCATCCCGTACAATTACCCATAATAGGAGCTATTGTTGCTTTTATTGCAGCAATTATTGCACTGGGGCTAGGCTTTTATAAATATTCTAGAGGTAAAAAATCAAAGATGGGAT
>Ga0272442_10011698_pt1 | contig 10676 bp, 8 predicted proteins | sample SSMForm2O_FD_200262 | JGI IMG/M metagenome (GOLD analysis project Ga0272442, IMG submission 200262) | Marine sediment archaeal communities from Little Sippewissett salt marsh, Falmouth, MA, United States - SSM-Form-2O | ecosystem: Environmental > Aquatic > Marine > Wetlands > Sediment ... | reverse complement strand
AAGCCCGCGCTCACCGGGACGCCCTGGCAACGCGCCTGCAACGCGCCGTCCGCAAGCATGCGCGGACCGCGGAACGGCTGCAACGTTGGCTCGCGCGGGCCGACGCGGCTCCCGAGATGCAGCACCACGCGGACCTCCTCCTCACACACCGCACCGAGGTCCCCCGTGGCGCCGAGACGGTGACGTTGATCGATCCGGCGACGGAAGCCCGCGTCCGGATCGGCTTGGATCCGAGACACGACGCAATCGCGAACGCCCAGCGGTTCTACGAACGCGCCAAGCGTCTGCGCCGCGGCCACCCGATCGTGCGGGATCGATTGTCCCACATCGAGCGGGACGTCGCGCTCCTGCGTGAAGCCGAGTGCGTCGTGCGCGCTGGGGGCATCCCTTCCGAGGAGGCGATCGATCTCCTGCCGCCGTTGCAGACGCCGCGCAGGCCGCTCAGGCCAACCGCACCCCGAGCGTTCACGATCGGCGGGTACACGGTTCTCGTCGGCAAGGACGCGACCCAGAATGACACCCTGCTTTGCGAGGCGCGCCCGCACGACCTCTGGCTGCATGCTCGGGGAGTCCCCGGCTCGCACGTGTTCGTCCGTCGCCCACGCGGACGTGACGTCCCCGGCAACATCCTCCGGCGTGCCGCCCGCCTCGCGATTCGTTATTCGAAGGCCCGCGGCGAGCGTCGCGCCGAGGTGACGCTCGCCGAGGTCAGGCACGTCCGCAAGCCGCGCGGAGCGGCGCCAGGATTGGTCTTCGTTACACAGGGGGATACACTCATCGTGACACCGGAGGGGGAGGGAGCCGATGAGTCTTGAGGCAGTGCGAAACATCATCCTGCAACTCGTCGCCTTGTTCACAGCGGTCGTGTTCCACGAGGCCTCCCACGGCTACGTAGCGGACCGGCTGGGCGACCCGACGCCACGAGTGCGCGGCCGACTGACCCTCAACCCGCTCGCCCACATCGACCCGATCGGCTCCGTGCTCATCCCGATTCTTCTCGTCGTCCTTCGATCGCCGATCCTCTTCGGTTGGGCGAAGCCGGTGCCGATCAGCCCCAACTACTTCCGCAATCCGTTCAAGGGAATGCTCTACGTGGCCGTCGCCGGACCGACCACCAATCTCATCCTGGCGCTACTCGCCGCGGGCGTCGGTCGCGTCCTTCTCCTCGGCGTGTCCGTGGACCTCGCACGAGGCACTTCATTCGGCGACAACGTGCTCCAGGCGCTGTTCATCCTCTTGGGCTTCTTCGTCGTCTACAACGTCGTCCTCGCCGCGTTCAACATGCTCCCGATCCCGCCGCTCGACGGGTCTCGCGTCCTCACCTACTTCCTTCCGCCTGAAGGACGGCGCTTCATGCTCCGCATCGAGCGCTACGGGTTCTTCATCCTCCTTGCACTGATCTACCTCGGCGGCATCCGCGGCCTGTTCCGACTCATCCAAGGGGTCTGGCAGGGCCTTCTTGGAGTCAGCTGGATGAGGCTGCTGGCAGGGCTGTAGCATCGATTCGCAGCTTGCCAGGCGCGCGAGGGCTGCGTATAATCCCGAGCACCCCAGAGTCGATAGGAAGCACGTTTCCATGATGAGCAGCGACACGAGCTACGAGATCAAGACACGTTCGAAGACCGAGGTCACCGTCGCGGTGACCGTGGCACCGAACGCCGTCGCCAAGGGGATCGAGGCGGTCTACGGTCGATACGCACGGGAGGTCAAGATCCCCGGCTTCCGTAGGGGCCGCGTTCCGCGCAACTTCCTGGAGTCGCGGTTCGGCCGCGACCTCTTCCTCGAGGAAGCGCAGCAGGAACTCCACGAGAGGTTCCTCCCGCTCGCCCTGGCTGAACTCCGGCTCCGGCCGGTGACGCCGCCTGAGTTGAGCGAAGCGAAGCTCGAGGAGGGTGCACCGTATGCGTTCGAAGCGACGGTCTCCGTCCTTCCGGAGTTCGAGCTCCCCGAGTATCGGGGGATCGAGATCGCCGTGGAGCCACCGGCCGAGATCACCGACGAGAACGTCGAGGCCGCGATCGAGGATGTGCGTCGGGAGGTCGCCACCGTGCAAGAGAAGGAGGGCGACAAGGTCCGCGACGGCGAGATCGTCCGCGTCGCCGAAGGGGAGAGGGAGTGGGATGCCCACGTCGAGAGCGCCGATCCGGTGCTATCGAGCCTCATCGATCGCCACGTCGGAGAGACCGTTCCGATAACGTTCACAGGAAGCGATGGCGAGACCCATCACAGCCGGCTGACGATCGTCTCGTTGAGAGAAATCGTCCTCCCGGAGGTCGACGACGAACTCGCCAAGGACGTCGGCTTCGAGAACCTCGACAGCCTCAAAGCCGATGTCAAGCGTCGACTCGAGGAAGCGCGCGACGAACGCTCGTCCAACGACGCGCGGGTTCGCCTGCTGGACCGGTTGATCGAGTCCGTGGAGATGCCGCTTCCCGACCGCCTTGTGGCGCGATTGGCGGACGAGGAGCTGGACGCTCTCAAGCAGCGCCTCTCGCAGCCGCGTTCTCCGGTCTCCTACGAAGAATACCTTGCCAAGCAGGAATGGACCGAGGACGATCTCCGCTCGGACTATCGTGAGGCAATCGCCCGTCGGATTCGACGCGATCTGATGCTGGAACGCCTGGCGGAAGCGGAGAAGGTCGTGATCAGCGACGACGAGCTGGAGCGGCTGGCGAACGAGGAGGCGGAGCGCACCGGAGAGAACCCTCTTCGCTTCGCGGCACGGTTGAAGGCGGAGGAGCAGTGGGAAAAGTACCGGATCGATCGTCGCAATGGCCGCGTGCTCGATCTGCTTCACGAATCAGCGGTGCTGAAGGAGGCCCGAACATGACAGGGCAGATTCCCTATGTCATCGATCACACGGGTGACAGGGAGCGGACCTACGACATCTACTCGCGGCTGCTCGAGGATCGGATCGTCTTCCTGCGGCACGCGATCGACGACGAGGTCGCCAACGCGGTGATCGCACAGATGCTCTTCCTCGCCGCGAAGGACCCGTCGAAGGACATCAAGCTGTACATCAACTCCCCCGGAGGGTCGGTGACCGCCGGGTTCGCGATCTACGACACCATGAGGTTCGTGCGGTCCCCGGTGGCGACAATCTGCATCGGTCAGGCCGCCAGCATGGCGGCACTACTCCTCGCCGCCGGCACTCCCGGGAAGCGCTCGGCGCTGCCGAACTCGCGCATCCTGATTCACCAGGTCTTCGGCGGCGCTCAGGGCCAGGCAAGCGACGTCAAGATCCAGACCGAAGAGTTGCTGCGAATGCGCGACATGATCAGCAAGGCCTTAGCAGAGCACACCGGGAAGACGATCAAGCGAATCACCAAGGACTCGGACCGCGATTACTTCATGTCCTCCGGGGAGGCGGTCGAGTACGGGCTGGTCGATCAGATCATCACACGGAGAGACTGACCAGCAGCGTCTCGATCCCGGACGCGTTCACCTCGAGGGTCACCCCGGCCGTCAGGGCGCCGATCGTCGCCTTCACCTCCAGTTCTACGACATCCAGGGTCGCCAGGAACCGGTCCCCAACGGGACACAACGAAGCCTTCCAGCGCGCTGACAGGCCGTCGGCCTTCCAATCGACCGTCGCGGAGATGCTCTCCAGTGTGAGCCGATCGCCGTTCGGTTTCGCTGTTCCCTTCAGCGCCAACTCGAAGGGATGGCAGTCCCAGGTCAGACAAGCTGTGGTCTTCGTCAGGCGCAGCCCCGCTGGAAAGAACACATGATCGACGGTCAGATCGATCTCAAGCTCGTCCGACAGATCACGGCCCGCCTTGAGCCTCCCTCCCGTCGGGCGGAGTCCGAGGGCGCGCGGGTCGAAGGTCAGCGCCTCCTCGACGTCCCAATCCTCGCCGGTGTGCGTCAGGGTCCATTCGACCTCGTCGAGATGCGAGGCCTTCCAGATCGATGTCAGCTCGAACGCGATCGGCGTCGACTCGCACGACTGTCTCAAGCGGCCGTACGCGTCTCGTAGCACGAGGTCGAACGACACGAGCCATCCCGCCACACTCCACGCCCCTCCTGCCACGGACAGCTGATAGAAGCGAAGCCTTCCCGCGCTGCGCTTGGCGTACGCTTCTGCCTCCAACACACCGTTTCCCGCCGGAATCCTCTCCACTTGAGCCTTGAACGCCTTGCACCCGACTACGTCGAAGTGCACCTCCGCCAGGGCTCGATCCGCCCATTCGATGTCCGCCTCGCCGACGAGCTTGAGTCCGTGGATCCCACCTTCCCTGAGGCTCAGGGCGCCGGTGATCTCGAACTCGGGAGAGGCAAGGCCGAGCGCGATCTCCGCGTCAAGGTCGATGCGTCCCGACGTCCAGCCTCCCTCGAGCGACCAGTCCACGTCGACCTCGATTGCAGCCACCCGTGTGACTGTAATGCCGACCACAAGGAGAAGACAGAATCCGCACTGTACCGACAAGGTCATGTGTCTGGATATCATACACAAGAGGCTCCTGTCTGCCAACCTCGGACAACCACCGAGCCTCTTGCCACCCCAGCCCAACGTGCCTGGACCGGTCCCTCCTGCTGCTCGAAGGGAAAGCGGCGCAGGACGAATCCGGGTCGCATCCAAGACCATGATCGGCGTCGAAGAGAGGGTTTTCGTCGCCTGCAACCCGGGTGAGAACGGCGTCTTCTACCTGCTGCCGGGAGACCACCCACGACGCACTCCGGAGCGAGTGTTGGGAGAAGCTGGGCGTCGAAGTGCATGTCGGCGACCCGCTGTTTGTCCGCGGGTACATCGGCGCCAATCACGGGTTCTCCGCAACCGAGGGCGAGGATCATCAGGTCGAGCTGATGTTCGGATGCAGACTGGCCGGCGAGGCGTTGCCGCAGAACGGACCGCACCCCGACCCCCGGCAGGTCGGGGTCGCCTGGCTTCCACTTCACGAGCTTACCGACTACCGTCTCTACCCGAAGGCGCTCAGGGCAGGCCGCTCCGCGTTCGAGTCGACGGACGATCACCGCCCCTACTATCTCGGCGACGTGAACTGATCGGCCCGGCAGCGCGACCGATCGGGTACCGCAACTCACTTCAGGCAGGTTCCGCCCGGGCAACCCCCAATGAACGTCACCAGGACGATGATCCCGATGACGACGTAGACAACCCAAGAGAGATCCAACTCCACGCGCATCCCCTCCTTTCGCACGGCTCGATCGTCGTACGGACAACGCATCCTAGCACAGGACAGGACGTCGTCGCCATCCCCCGAGGCCTCAGACGCCGCTTCCTACTCCCCGAAGGTCACCTCGCCTTCCACCGGCGCGTACCGAAGGATCGCCTCGGGGAACGCGAGGACCGAAACGTAGACCCAGGTCTGACGCGAGCGGGCCTCCAGGCCGATTCGCAGACACCCGCACACGTCGCGATGGATGCCGACCGAGGGATCGAGCGGCGCGTGAAGGCCGGGCCGGTACTTGCCACCCAGGCTGATCCCCCAGACCTGATCGATACGGAACGTCGCCCGCACCGTCGCCTCGCTCAACCGTGCCGCCTCCACATCGATCGTCCCGTTGAAGGAGAGATCCGCAGCCGCCCCCGCAGCCGCAATGCCGAGCGACATCGGCTCGAACAACCCGAGGGCGGGTCGGTAGGGAAGCTCCCAGGAGACGTCCATCCCTGGGGCCTGCCAGCTTCCCCGCAAGGTGAAATCGTCGAACGCTCCCGCCGCCACGCTGTACGTGAGCGTCCCGCTCAGCGAATCCCGATCCACGACGATCACGAGCGGATCGAACGTACCTCCGATCAGATCGACCCCGCCGTCGACCCGCAGCGCGATCCCGCCGCGGGCGTCGAACCCCCATTGCAGGTGACTCGAGTCGTCGAGGCGGTCAAAATTGAAGGGACTCCGTCCGATGAGACGCAGGAAGCGGTACTCAAGGCGCATTCCCGGCCGCAAGAGCGAGGCGTTGACGCCGAGCGCCTGTCGGGAGCTCCACCCCTCGTCGAACTCGTAGCCGGTCATCCGCAGACTCGCGCTCGGCGTCAGAGTGAAGCCGAGGGCCTCGAGCGACTGCAGCCCGACGTTCAGGCTGCCATCGAACCGCAGCGACTCACCGGTCTTCTCCTCGCCCCGCCACTCTCGATACCACCCGACGCTCAACTGCGGCGAGAGCGTGAGTGGACCCGCAGCGAAGCCCGCCCGCGAGAGGGCGATCTCCGGGAGCCGCTCGACCACGCGAAGCGTCTCGTCGTCGGTCGTCTCAGTGCGCTCCGCGGTCGTGACGACCGACCACCCGGAGTCCTTCCCGGAGAGAGAGAATGCGTACGCCAACTGCTCCTGCGCTCCTCGCCGCTCGAAGGAGAGCCTTCCGGCGACGCGCCAGTCCTCGACGAGCGCCGCGGAATGCTCGAGCGATCCTTCCAGGATCGAGTCCCCCACACTCGCCGGCAGCGAATAGATGCGGAGATTCCCGACGTGCGAGGCGAATGCGTAGCGGACGATCGCTCCCAACCCCAGCTCGGCGTAGCGGCTGTAGTAGTCGACGAGGAGCGCCCCGTAGTTCCCGTCGTCGAGGTAGAACGGGACGTTCCACTTGAAGAACCAGCCTCGCAGGCTGCTCTGCCCGATTGCCGGGAAGAGCGGGCTCTCCAGTGTCTCTTCAAGAGGACGAACGTAGACCGGAAGCCAGAAGACCGGAGCTCCGAGGGATCGGACGGTGAGGTCGAACGCGACCAGCAGGCGATCCGGGTAGAGAATCGCATGCCCGGCCTGGATCGTGTAGGGCTGCTCCCGCAGCCCGCGATCGCAGCAAGCGCACGTCGTCAGTTCTCCACCGCGCACGTCGATCTGCGTGACGTCCCCCGCGGCGTCGAGCCGGATCGTCCCCTGCTCGCCTCGATAGAGCAGCGTGTGGGTTTCCCCCACGGAGTTGACGAACGTGCTCTCGCCCGAGAAGCGGACGGCCTCCGCCTCACGCGCGATCAGGTTTCCCTCGCTCAGCGCGAGCGACGCGCTGAGCCCGTCGCCCGAGAAGCGGAACGAGTCCCCCACACTCAGCGCGACCGAACCCGTCGCCGAGAGGCGCCAGGCCTCGTCCTCTCCCTCGCTTGTCAGGATCGCCTCGTCGGCCTGCAACGTGGTTTCCCCGTAGGCGATCCGCACGCTGCCCCGCGCCTCCACACGCGTCTCGTCCGAGCTGACAAACAAGTCGTCGCAGTCAATCGCCACCGGAGGCTCCTCGGCGAGCGACGCAACGGCGATCGCGAGAACGATCGCCGCGAACGGAACGAAGTGCCGGATACGAGCCCAGAGATCTCGCGTGGTCAGCCGCCCGAGACGCGAGACGAGAATAAGTCCGATGACGCCGAACAGGAGATCCGGGATCCAGGCGGCCAGGGACGGAGCGATCACCCCGCGTCGGCCCAGGGTCTGTGTCCACCAGAGCACCCCTTGGTACAGGCTGACGAGGAGGAGTCCGATCACGATCCCCACCGCTCGACTTCGTGCAGCGAACAGGAGGCTCACCGATCCGCCGAACAGCACGAAGATCAGTGTTGCCATCGGAATCGCCATCCTCGCGTGAAACTCCACCACCAGGTCGGCGGCGCCGAGTCCGCTCTGCCGACGTCGTGAGATCGCTTCACGCAGCTCCCCGAGCCCCATCTCGGCGGGGGTTCGGCTGCGCCAAAGGACGTCGATTCCGGTGCGCTCGACGGCCACTTGCAGACGTTCGAACGTGCCCGAATAGACGAGAATCCCCTTCTCGTCATAGCCGTAGACGTGCGCATCCGACAGCTCCCACGACGCGTCCGCCCAGCGGCCCTGCTCTGCGGTGATCACCGTCACCGCGGTCTCCGCCTGCGGGAAGAGCCGCCCGTCGAGGTCGTACACGATGACTCCGTATAGAGAGCCGTCGCGGTCGTCATACCGGTCGATGTAGAAGAACTGACTATTCGGCCCCTTGAAGAACGTGTCCGGTTGGATCCTTGGGAGCCCCTCGCGGAAGATCAGCTCGCGCAGGCCCTGCTGATATGCCCGCTGTGAGGCAGGCACCGCCCAGTTGTAGATCGCGAAATCGGCGAGGCCGACGAGCACGGCCACGATGAGCAGCGGCAGGAGGATCCGCCGGAGCGAGATCCCGGTGGCCTCCAGGGCGATGATCTCGCGGTCGTGGGTCAGGCGCCCCAGACCGAAGAACGTGGCGAACAGCGTGCTCATCGGAATGGCAAGGATCACCATCTCCGGCATCCTGAACAGGATGAGCCGCAGGAGCGTCGTCATCCCGATGCCGCGATCGACCATCAGGTCCGACAGCGACAGGATGAGGTTGAGGAGAATGAACAGCACCAGCGCCGCGAGGGCGATGAAGAACGGGCCGACCATCTCCCGAACCAAGTACCGATCGCACCGGCGTATCATGACAGCACGATCATACCCGAACCCCCAGAGGAGGGGGCCTCACGAAGGGGGGAGAGCGCGATAGTCCAGCCCTCATGGGCGTTTGATCCCTCAGCACCGATTCGGTATAGTCACGGAGAGGCATGACGAACAAGCGGGTTCACTTGGAGACATGGGGCTGTCAGATGAACGTGCACCAGTCCGAGGGGATCGCCGGCGTCCTCGAGCGAAGCGGCTACGAGATGACCGATTCCCTGGACGACGCCGATATCGTGCTGTTCAACACCTGCGCCGTCCGACAGAAGGCGGAGGAGAAGGTCTACGGACGGATCGGCGCAGTGATGGAGCGGAAGCGGGACCGCAACGTGATCCTTGGTTTCGGCGGATGCATCGCACAGATTCGGGGACGTAGCCTCCTCGACCGGTTCCCGGCGATCGACTTCGTCTTCGGAACGGGCGACAAGGTCGCCCTTCCGGAGGTCCTGCACGCGGTCGCGTCGCAAGGCGAGCGGATCGCACACCTTCCGGAGCCCTCGGACACCCAGGAGATCCCCTATCGAAGGGCCGGCGGGATCACCGCGATGGTGACGATCGCAGAAGGCTGCTCGAACGCGTGTGCGTACTGTATCGTGCCCCGCGCACGCGGAGCCCTGCGAAGCCGCGCGCCACACCTCATCCTCGATGAGGTGGCCGAGCGGATCGAGGCCGGCACCCGGGAGGTGCTGCTCCTCGGACAGAATGTCGACTCCTACGGTCGAGATCACCCGGAATACGGGGACTTCGCAGACCTCCTCGATCGCCTCGCCGTGACCGGAATCGATCGCATCCGATTCACCAGCTCGCACCCGCGTGACATGACGCAGCGGGTGATCGACGCGATCGCCCGACACGGCAACATCTGCAAGCATCTTCATCTCGCCTGCCAATCGGGGAGCGACGCCGTGCTGCGAGCGATGCGTCGCGGACACACACGCGGGGAGTTCCTGGAAATCGTCCAGGCGGCACGCCGGCGAGTTCCTGAACTCAACGTCACGACCGATTTCATCGTCGGTCACCCCGGAGAGCAGGACGAGGATTTCGAGGGAACGCTCGACCTCCTCGAGACGGTCCGTTTCGGATCCGTATACGTTGCAGCCTTCTCCCCGCGCCCTGGGACGGCCTCCGCATCCTTCCCCGACAGGGTCCCCGAGGCGGTTGCGCAGGAACGGCTGCGCACGATCCTGGAGCGCCAGCGCGAGATCGCCGAGGAGGAGAACCGACGATTCATCGGTGGGACCGTCGAAGTACTCGTCGAGGGCCCGACACGTGACGGCCGGAACTACGGACGTGCAGACGATCATCGCACGGTCGTGCTGGAAGGAGGCGAAGGGTTGGGGGCGATCGTCCCGGTTCGCATCGAACGGGCAACCGCCGCGTCGCTCGAGGGAACGGCCGCCGTTCCCGCCATGCTCAAAGGAGCCACATGATCCTCACGGTTACCCCGAACCCGTCGATCGATAAGATCTATTGGATCGATCGCCTGAAGATCGGCGAGATCACGCAAGACGAGTTCCTGACGCGCGCAGATCGCAGCCAAATGTCGGCTGGAGGCAAGGGGGTCAACATCTCGATCTTCCTGGCGAGGATGGGCGTCGAGAACGTTGCAATGGGATTCGTGGGCGGCCACACCGGTCACGTGGCGGTCCGCGACCTTCGTGACGAGGGGGTGACGACCAACTTCGTCTGGATCAACGGCGAGACGCGCACCAACGTCACGATCCTCCAAAAGGGCCGCGAGCACGTGCCGATCCAGCTCAACGAGCTCGGCATCCCCGTCTCCACGTCGGAGATCGAGCGCTTCATACGCCGCTACAACAGGATGCTGACCCGCGCGGATTGGGTCGTTCTCGCCGGGAGTCTCCCACCGGGGCTGGACACCACGTTCTACCGGGAGCTCACGTCTAAGGCCAAGGAGTCCGGCGTCAAGGTCGTGATCAGTGCAGGCGGCGCCGCGCTCGAGGAGGGGCTCAAGGCCTGTCCGTTCCTCGTCAAACCGGACATCCGCGAGCACGTCATGCTGGAAGGGACGGACATCCACACCCGGGATTCCATCATCGAGACCGGGAGGAAGATCGTCGAGTGCGGCGTAGAGATGATCATCATCTCCCACGACGTCACCGGGGACATCGTGATCACGCGCGATGACGTCTGGGAGATCGGCGCTCCGGTGACCACCACGCAGTTCAAGAACCTCGTCGGCGCGGACGACGCCCTCCTCGGAGGCGTGCTGTTCAAGCTGACGGCCGGAGCGGGCGTCGAGGAGGCATTGCGCTTCGGAATGGCCGC
>Ga0272442_10011697_pt1 | contig 10676 bp, 8 predicted proteins | sample SSMForm2O_FD_200262 | JGI IMG/M metagenome (GOLD analysis project Ga0272442, IMG submission 200262) | Marine sediment archaeal communities from Little Sippewissett salt marsh, Falmouth, MA, United States - SSM-Form-2O | ecosystem: Environmental > Aquatic > Marine > Wetlands > Sediment ... | reverse complement strand
GTGGATTTTTCTCGAGCCATGGCCACATTCCTCAGAATTGTTTCCAATGCCCCGGCAGCAGCAGAGCCGGCCTTCTCTTCATCAAGCGCCGACTTTAATGCACCTTCAACATCCGGCGGTAGGTCCGTGGATGCAAAGCGCACCAGTTCCAGAAACGAAACGGTCAGATCCTCCATTGCAGCCTCCTGTTTCATATTGTGATATACTGTCTCATTTTATCACCTGTCGGTGGAAGAAAGCAAAGCGGAGAAGCATGTTTTTGTCTGAAATAAGTAACAGATTCACAGTATTCTGCATCTAATGATATGATTTAAGACAGTTAAAGACCAGTTCTGTTCCCGTGACTGATATCTATCTTCATACAGATGCGCCAGAAGTTATCAAGTATCCAAGCCGGAAAAATGACACAGCAGGAATGACGGATGACATCATTTTTACAATTCATATTTCTCCTTGCCGTACTCATCTTCGCTGCAAAAACCGGCGGATATATCAGCCAGCGTCTGGGCCAGCCATCCGTTCTCGGGGAACTGCTGGCAGGGCTGCTCCTGGGTCCCACATTCCTGAACCTTTATGGGCTGCCCTTCCTCACTGACAGCCACCTTCACGAAGCGATCACACATCTCGCCGAGATTGGCGTCCTGCTGTTGTTATTCATAGCCGGTATGGAACTGCATCTTTCCGACCTGGTAAAGGCAGGCAAGATTGCCAGCTACGTGGGTATCAGCGGTGTGCTGGCGCCTGTAGGGCTTGGTTTTATCGCCGCCAGGATCACCGGCACTGATGTCCAGACTGCCCTTTTCCTGGGCTTAATGCTGGCGGCGACCAGCGTCAGCATCTCTGCTCAAACCCTGATGGAAATGAACAAGCTGCAGACAAAGGTAGGTATTGTCCTGCTGGGAGGAGCAGTCATCGATGACATTCTGGTTCTGCTAGGGCTGTCAATCTTCGGAGCGCTGGTGCTGGAAGGTGGAGCAGGGTTCAGCGGGGTGGCCTGGATCCTGGTGCGCATGCTGCTCTACATCCTCGTTGGCGCTGCCCTGGGTACGGTACTGGTTCCGCGACTGCTGCAGCGGGTAAGCCGGCTGCCAATCAGCGAGGGGCTGGTGGCAACCGGCCTGGTGATTGCATTCCTGTATGCATGGGCCGCCGAGGTCCTTGGCGGCATGGCTGCGATAACCGGTTCCTTCCTCGCCGGCATCCTGATCAGCCGGAGTTCACTGCGAGAACGAGTCCAGCGGGGCATTTCCGCTGCTGCCTACGGTTTTTTTGTTCCTATCTTTTTCAGCAACGTTGGCCTGCAAGCAGAGTTTTCTTCCTTCGGCAAGGATGGCCTGCTCCTGATGGCAGGGCTGTCTGCAATCGCGATTGTCAGCAAACTGCTTGGGGGCGGTATTGGCGCGCTAGCAGGCGGCATGAAAATGCATGAAGCAGCAAAGGTTGGTGTAGGAATGATGGCGCGTGGTGAAGTGATCCTGATTGCCGCCACCATAGGAATTGATGCCGGATTGATTGGAAATGAATTGTTTTCATCTGTTGTGGGTGTGGTTCTGATCACAACACTGCTGACACCACCCATCCTGCGGGTGCTCTACAGGGAAAAAACGGAACCTGCCTGACCTGTGAGAATAGGAGAGAACGATGCAGTACATGGTAATGCTGATCATCAATGATCCTGATAACTGTCCCTGTATCATCGATGCATGGGATGAAGCGGGCGCGCCTGGAATCACCGTCCTTGAAAGTGTGGGAACTTCGAAAGATAAACAGGGCATCCGGGATAATATCCCCCTGCTTCCCAGCATTCGGGACCTGATGCAGTCTACGGAACACCACCACCGCACACTTTTTTCAGTTGTCGAAGGTGAAGAACTGGTAGATCAGCTTATAGACGCGACATGTGATTTGATTGGCAATCTTGAGGAACTGGAGAACGGGTTCCTGTTCGTTGTGCCGGTTTATAAATCTGTCGGATTAAGTACTACTTCGTGCACACCGACGGTATCAACAGATTCGCCGCTTGAGAAATAACCCGCCTGTGGAATACCACAAGAGCCTGACAAAATTACGCGGCTTATCCATTCTGTATTTCTGGAGCCTGTTGTTCCAGGTCGGAAGGATCGATTCGCGCAATCAGGAAGGGGATTCGAACTCTCGTTATCAATTTATCCGTAATATCCTCAAGAAGAATATTCAGCAGGCGGCTTTCCGCACGGATATGTGCACCAACCACCACCATGCCGTAGTCGCATTCTTTCAATTCAGCCAGAATCTCTTCCAGCACAAGCCCGTGGCGCAGCACAGGAACGATCTCCGTATCAAGCCCGGCATCTTCCAGCCACCGCATGCCCCGTTTCAGGTGAATGCCTTCACGTGTATCATGTTCAATTGCATCTTGAGCGCCGATCTCCAGTTCCTCACTGGGATGCGCCACATCCAGTGTGACCTGTGACATGACATGCAGGATGCGAACTTCAGCCGAGGTGTATCTCAGCCAGTTTGCCGCGTTTCGAATCGTAGCTTCAGAATACACTTCCCCGCCGGAACAAAGCAGGATCCTGTCCAGGCTTTCAGGCGCAGGATCAGCAAGCAGCAGCGTATTCCCGATTTCATTTGCCAGTTTTGAACTCATCTGGCCAAAACGGAAGGCAGTCCCCTTCTTGCGCCTGCGCAAATCCACAACCAGGTCATATTCCCGTTCGTGGACCAGGCCCAGCAGTGCTTCTTCACCCTCTGCCTTCTCGGAAAGCATATTACAACTGTATCCCTTCCGTTCCAGCGTTTGCTGTAAGCCGGAAATATCGGAACGTTTTCCTTTTCGCAAACGCGCCTCAACTCCGGCTTCAAGAACATAGTATCTTGTGCTTTCCGGAAATTGAAACTCCGAAAGTATCCTTGCGTTCTTTTCCGCAGTACGGCTTCCATCTGAAATAAGAAGTATTTCCATAGACATCCTCTAGAAAAACAACATCACAAACGGGACCAGCATCATGGCAAGAATGTAGACTGCCAGCGCTTTTTGGCTCCCATTTAATATACCAACTACGCTTGAAAGCGATCGAACATATGGGCGGTACAGGAGAAGAAGAATCAGCAGCGATACCAGGGCCACACTCAGCATCTGGACGAGGATGACTGAGAGTGCGATCGGGTTTTCGAGCAGGGCAGCGGCCAGCAATGTATCAACCAGCGTTGTAATATTGGCACCCATTACATAGGGAATTATATTCTCCTGCCGGATGTAGCCTCGGGCAGAAAGAGGGACGAGCAGGCTCAGCGATAAAGAAACCGACATCGCGAATGTTGTTACAATCGCACCAAGCATAAAACTTGCCAGCGGCCGGTACAGAAGACGATTCACCCGGCCGAAAGCTGATTCATCCAGATTCAGGTCGGGCATACCGCGATCGAACAGAGCGAAACTGCCCAGTACGATAAAGAACCCTGCTGGAAACAGCCCCCACTCCGGCAGGACCGATTCAAGATATACAGCAGCTGGCGAAACAAGCCTCTCCAGCCAAGATACCATTACAAACCCCTCCTCCATTCGCAGCGAAAGCAGCCAGTCCCATTGGAACAACAATGCAGAGAAGAGAATAGCAGGCAGGTAGATGCTCTGTGCAACAAGAAGTGACAAAAGACCCGCGCTCAGACTTCGATCACGTTGATGACCGCGGAGCATATATATAAACCCCATCAACAAAACCACAAAAGCTGCGCCCAGCCTTGAGCCAGTGATCATTGCCAGGCTTTCCAACGGATTCAGTCCTCCGCCGTCGAGCAGCGCCAGCGAAGTCGCTGCCACAGGCGAACCTGAAAGCGCCAGGTTTGCAAAAAGCCAGCCAAATCCAAGTGCACTTACGGGTGAATTGATCGACAGGGTACCACGAAGGAGTGGAACCAGGGTAGTGGTACCATCCTTGATCAGAATAAGGCCGAGCATGAACGTAAGAAGGCTGACAGGGATCAGCAGCAATCTTACACGATCCCGAACTATACGTTTTTCTGATGCTTCAATCAGAATTGGAGGTTGAAATCCCAAAGGGTCCTTCCACCAGACTGAGGCCCAGGTCAGATCTGTGTTTGTTTTGCTCTACGTTGACCGAGCAGGGCACAAGAAAAGCCGGAACAGATTCCCGTAAAAGAATCCGTACGTGAAAACAGCTAATATGTTACACTGTCTGCGCTATGGATGTAAAGAGCTGTCAGACCCTCGAACTTCCAAAGATTCTGGCGCAGCTGCAGGAGCGCTGTGCGTTTTCTGCATCCCGCGAACTCGCTGCCGGATTGCAGCCGACGCCGGAGCCTGCCGACGCCCTGAAGCGGCAGAAGGAAACCACTGAGGCGCGCCTGCTGCTCAGCCTGCATCCCTCCACCACAATCGGAGGGGCGCGGAATGTGCGGGAAGAAGTCAAAGCATCGACACGGGGTGTTGTACTGGAACCAGAACAATGCCTTGATATTAAAAATACACTGATCGCCGCCCGCTCTCAACGCCGTTTTTTCGAAAAGGAAGGAGAACTATTCCCCATCCTGGCCGAGCTTGCCGGCAGTCTTCAGCCGCCGCCCGGACTCATTGATCGAATTTCCCGGACAATGGACGATCGCGGCCAGATCCTTGATAACGCCTCACCAAAACTGCAGTCCATTCGCAGCGAAAGCAAAATTACCCATTCCAGGCTGGTCTCCAAACTTGACCGGCTTATTAATGATCCTGGAAAAACAAAACTACTGCAGGAAACGATCATTACCCAGCGTGATGGACGTTACGTCGTCCCGCTCAAGGCTGACTACAAGGGACGCATCAAAGGCATCATTCACGACCGCTCTGCCTCCGGCGCGACCCTGTTCATTGAACCAGCCAGCATTGTCGAGTTGAACAACCAGGCTCGCGAACTGGAACTTGCCGAGCGTGATGAAATCCGGCGGATCCTTACCGAACTGACAGAGGAGATAGGAAGCCACGCTGATGCCCTTTTCCAGCTGGTTGATACTTTGGCCAAACTCGATCTCGCTTTTGCCAAGGCCCACTTCGCAGAAGATCTTGATGCCAGTGAACCAATCCTCTATCCAATTACGGGGCCTGGCGCTTCGACAAAACCGGTATTCCGGTTAATCAGTGCCAGACACCCGCTTCTCGATCCGGAAACCGTCGTTCCTATCGATCTCACACTTGAAAAAAATGTGTACGCCCTTATTATCACCGGACCAAATACCGGCGGAAAAACTGTCACCCTGAAAACTGCGGGGCTGTTGGCCTTGATGGCACAATGCGGCCTTCACATTCCAGCCGTGTCAGGTTCGGAACTCTCGGTGTTTTCCTCCATTTATGCCGATATAGGCGACGAACAATCTATCGAGCAATCCCTGTCGACCTTCTCCGGACACATCGCCAACATCACCCGGATTCTCGAGCATGCCGATGAACATTCACTGGTACTGCTTGATGAGCTCGGAGCCGGTACAGATCCGCAGGAAGGTGCAGCTCTCGCTCAGGCTCTGCTGACGACATTCCTCGATCGAAAAAACCTGACGATGATTGCCACTCACTATCCGGAACTGAAAGGCTTTGCCCACACCACAGGCGGGGTACAGAACGCCAGCCTTGAATTCGATCTTGAAAGCCTGGAACCGACCTACAGGCTGCTGCTTGGTTTGCCCGGCCGGTCCAACGCGCTGGCCATTGCCGAGCGACTGGGCCTCGATTCGTCCGTTGTGAACCATGCTCGCTCGATGCTTAACCCCGGTGAGCTGCAGACCGACGGCCTTCTGGATGAAATCCTTCGTCATCGCGATGAAGCTGAGAATTCTAACCTGGCTGCCCGTGATGCCCGGACTGAAGCCGAGAAAATCCAGCAGGAACTCGAAGCCCGCCTGGCCGCTATAGATGCTGAACGCGAAGCCATCCTCGAAACCGCCCGTGGTGAATCGCAGAAGAGGGTGGAAGCGCTGCAGGAAGAAATAGCCGCTCTGCGCAAGGAACTCTCCCATGCCCGTGAACCGCTTGAGGCTGTCAAGGAACTGCAAAAAAACGCCGAAAAGCTGGAGAAACAGGTCAGCACTCCGGACAGGAAAAAATCAAAAATCAAAAAAAGACAGCGTCCGTTAAAAGTGGGAGACCGCGTTCATATTCAATCCATCGACACAAGCGGCACAATCTCCAGCCTGAACGGCGACCATGCTGAAATCCAGATCGGCCAGCTTCGTGTCCGAGCCAGGCTTGATGAACTGAATGTACCGGATGGGCCGAACCCTGCGCCGTCGAAAGAAAAAGAACCGGTGAAATCGAAGCGTGCACGGCAATCCGGCGGCAGCTTGCCAAGTGTCGATGTGCCGCCGCTGGAAATCGACCTTCGCGGGCACAATGCAGACGATGCGATCGAAAAGCTCGATCGCCATTTCGACAGTGCCTACCTTGTCAACATGCCTTATCTGTACATTATCCACGGCAAAGGCAGCGGACGCCTTCGGCAAGCTGTGCGCACGTGGCTGCAGGGAAATCCCTATGTGAAGTCATTCGCCCAGGGTGGTGCCTCCGAGGGGGGCGACGGTGTTACGGTGGTGAAATTCAAGACGTCCTGAAGCACGTTCCCGGAATTTAACTTGAAAATGTATCGATCAGTCAAATTTGCTGGTATCACTTGCCTTTTAGACATGTCAGAGAGGGAAATCCTTCGGCAAAGATAAAGCCGGATATTCTGCAGAAGGATTTGATCACGCCAGAACCCATCGGACACGTATCAATCACAGTATCTGTTATTCAACATAATTGAGCCCGGCACAGCCCGGCTGTGCCGGGCTCAATTATGTTTTACACACTTCGCAGTACGGCTCTCAACTATTCTTCAAACACGTCCAGATCAATAGGACACCAGGACTATCCCGCCACTTGATTTCCTCGTGTAGACTGTGAAATAATAGCAGCATCAAAAATCCGTATTTGCTCGTACATAAGGGAGGATAATCATGAACGAGCTCGTTGACGCCCTCGCACCGGCCATGGTTGTCAGTGTTGCACTGCAGCAGCTGATCGAACTGGCAGACCCCATCCTGGATAAGTTTCTGAAAGACCAGAAGAAGTGGATACTCAGCGCAGCCGCGGTTGTTATCGGCATTGCACTTGCTGCTGTACTGCGACTTCGAATCCTTGAGCCGCTGGGAGCCAGCTGCCCGGATCTGCTTGATCTGCTTCTAACAGCATTTTTCCTTTCCGGCGGCACAAAAGCTTTTAACGATCTGATAAAAATTGTCGGGTATAAAAAGGAAGAAACCAAGGCGGCGCTGGATCCGGCTCAGATAGCGAGAGTCTGAAGTTCTACGCCGATAAAAAGAAATTTTCTACAGTCAAATCTGTCTGAAATCGCGCGATGTCAGACAGATTACGGCTTCCTGTCACTCAAAGCAGCCAGATTATGCTTGAATGGTATTGGCATACCTGCTGACCAGGTATATTCTGATCATATATAAACCCGTTTTGCTCTAGCGAGTTGGAAAAGGAACAGATCTTATGGATCATGATCCCATTATTAAAGTCTCTGAGTTAAACAAATCGTTTGGAGACATCCACGCTGTCAGCAATGTCTCCTTTAATATCCAGCGTGGTGAAATCTACAGCCTGCTTGGCCCTAACGGCGCCGGCAAGAGCACCACAATCTCCATGCTTTCCTGCCTGCTCGAGCCGGACAGCGGGGATGCCTTGATTGACGGTTTCTCGATCAAGACCGATCCCATGGAGGTCAAAAAGAAATTCGGCCTCGTTCCACAGGATATTGCCCTTTATGAAGACCTTTCGGCACGGGAGAATCTCCTGTTCTGGGGAAAAATGTACGAACTGCGAGGCAAACAGCTTCACCAGGAATGTGACAGAGTGCTCGAACTCATCGGCCTCACAGATCGCCAGAAGGGAGCTGTCAGCAAATTCTCAGGCGGTATGAAACGACGTTTGAATATAGGCATCGCCCTCCTGCATACACCTCCGGTCATTATCCTGGACGAACCTACAGTCGGTATCGACCCGCAGAGCAGGCGCAATATCCTCGACAGCATCATGGACCTAAACCGGCAGGGGACAACGGTACTTTACACCACTCATTACATGGAAGAAGCCCAGGAAATCTCCGATCGTATTGCAATCATGGATTATGGCGAGATTATTGCCGGAGGCACACATGAAGAACTCATCAAGATCGTCGGCGAGCTCGACAGGGTAAACCTCACACTGAACCGGGAACCTGGTAAAGACATTGATCCACTTCTCGAGCAGTGGCGGGCGCTGGATGGCATAAAAAACCTGTTCTCGGAAGATGGGAAACTGGCACTTCTTGCCGAAGACAGCAATATTATCCTGCCTCAGCTTTTTGAAAGCGCTGCTTCACACAATATCAGGATAACTTCTGTCGAAATCCAGGAACCGAACCTGGAGGCAGTCTTCCTGCACCTCACCGGCCGGGCACTCAGGGATCCGGGAGTAAACCATGAAAGTGCTTGATCTAGCGTTGAAGGACCTGCTTCGGGCCACCCGCAGCATATTTGCCCTGATGATGATGTTGGTGACTCCGCTGCTTATCACCGGCCTTATCAATTTCGCTTTTGGCGGATTCTTCGGGGAAGACGAAATCGACATAACCCTTACCAGAGTTATCCTGGTCAATCAGGATGAACCTGCGGAGCAGGCAGCTTTTAATGCAGGCTCAATGCTGGAGGAATTTCTTGCTGGAGAGGGATTGAATCAACTGCTTGAAATAGAGAACGAGAGTGATCCTGAAGCAGCTATTCAGGCTGTAGACAACCAGGAAGCGGCGGCGGCCATTATTCTTCCACCCGATTTCACCACTGCGGTTACCGGAGAGAGCGCAAAAACACAGATCCAGCTGTATAAGGACCCGACTCTTTCATTTGGCCCGGCACTCGTACAGGACCTTCTGCAGCAGTTCATCGACAGCTTTTCCGGTTCCAGCATTGTGTTAAGCACGAATGAAGCCCTGCTGAAACAATATGGCCTTTCTCTTGCTGAACAGGATCAGACTCAGCTATATGTACAGTATGCAAACCAGGCTCAAGCTCGCGGCGAACAGCTTGAAAACCAGCAGAACCCGGAATATGTCGTAACATCACTGGATTCCACGGAACCGCAAATGAACGAAGGACGGTCCATTATTGCCACGACAATGGCGGGCATGATGATCTTCTTTATTTTCTATTCTGCAGCCAGTGTTGCAGAAAGCATTGTAAAAGAGGATGAAGAGGGAACCCTTCCCCGATTGTTCACCACCCCCACATCTGCCTCAACCATCCTTGGCGGGAAATTCCTGTACATGTTTCTCCTGATGCTGCTTCAGGCAGCAATACTCATCCTCTCCTCGGCACTGATATTCAAAATCAGCTGGGGAACCCCGTTTTCCACACTGATTGCAATCCTTGCCACGATCACTGCTGCCGGCGGTTTCGGCCTCTTTGTTATCTCATTCATACAATCGACCCAACAGTCAGGTGTCGTTTTCGGAGGTGTCCTGACAGTCAGCGCCATGCTCGGCGGATTGTTTACGACCGGCTTCCCGGATTTACCCGCCGTCTGGAACACAATTTCACTTTTTACTCCTCACGGCTGGGCTTTGAAAATATGGAAAACGACAATTGTCGGGGCCTCTCCTTCCGAGATCCTTCTACCCTTCCTTGTTTGTTTCCTCTTCGGGATAGTTTTATTTACGGCTGGAACCCTCCGGCTGCGCAGGCGTTTTGCCTGAAGGTGCCTTATGAAAATTCTTGATATCGCTGTTAAAGACATGCTGCAGATCCTCAAAGACAGAAAAACTGTGTTTTTCCTTGTGCTGCTACCACTCGTATTTACATTATTTTTTGGCCTGGTTTTCAGCCCGGCAAATACGACAGAAGGAGATCATACATCGCGATACTCGATCGCTCTGCTTGTTCCAGAAGGTGAAAAAGCCGCCGCTCAGCATATCTTGAACCTGATGCAGGATTCCGAAGCCCTGTCAGTTGACCTGTTCAACATCAAGGAACTGGAAACAAAGAAACAAGAACTCGAGGACGGCGACTATGAAGGCCTGCTGGTTATTCCTGATGGCTATGGAGAATCGCTCCAGAGCGAACTGCCGCAGAACCTGGAACTGATTGTAGACCCGGATTCAACGAACCGTCAGTCGCTTGAGGCTGCCCTCAGGCTTCTTACCGGCCGAATAAGCACTGCATCCCTGTCTGCCAGGCTGGGTGTACAAACACTGGCCCGACTGCAGCCGGAGATGTCACAGGAAGCTCTGTCCGATGCGTTCTGGGAGAGTATGGACCTTGCTGTGCAGGCCTGGAAGTCGCCGGCTGTTACCATGCAGGTAAGTTCGACTGGGCAGGAAGAAACCGATACCCAAACCGCCTCCGGGTTTATTCAATCTTCTCCCGGCATGATCGTCCAGTTCGCTATCTTCGGATTGATCACGGCTGCTATGGTGCTTGTATTGGAACGCAAGAACGGGGCGTTGAACAGAATGCTGAGCACCCCGACCACACGGTCCCAGATCATTCTGGGACACATACTTGGGATGTTCGTTGTCATTCTGCTCCAGGAAATCATACTGGTGCTGCTCGGCCAGTTTGTCTTCAAAGTAGATTACCTGAGCAATCCGTTGGGAACATGGATCATGATGGCCAGCCTGGCTTTATGG
>Ga0272442_10011696_pt1 | contig 10678 bp, 10 predicted proteins | sample SSMForm2O_FD_200262 | JGI IMG/M metagenome (GOLD analysis project Ga0272442, IMG submission 200262) | Marine sediment archaeal communities from Little Sippewissett salt marsh, Falmouth, MA, United States - SSM-Form-2O | ecosystem: Environmental > Aquatic > Marine > Wetlands > Sediment ... | reverse complement strand
GTAAAGCAGGCGGCGGAAGCCTTTTCTCCAGCCAGGCTTTTTCAATCTTTGCTGACGCACGGTTTTTAATTTTTGATAAACATCTTCATTGTCAGTAGTGATCATACCGCCGAAAACAGAGATCAGGGTTTTGCTGATATTCAGCCCGAATAAAGCAGCAATCCCTTCTTTCTGGACAGGTTTTCCTTTCCATTCAGCAGCAAAGCTGTGAGCGCAGTCCTGAATTATAAAAATATGCGGATGCCTTTTTCGTATTTCATCAAGGCAATCAAGGTTGACAGGATATCCGAAAAGTGATGTGGCGATAATTGCTCCTGTTTTCTCGTTAATCGCCTGCTCTGCAATGTTGAGGTCCATATTAAATCCGTCCGCTTCACAGTCAATAAAGACAGGCTTGTTGCCACTATACGTAATGGCATGAGGAACAACCACGCAGGTATAAGCCGGACATATGATTTCTTTATCATCTAATCCCAAAGCTTCGAGAAGAAGCATCAGACCGGTACGGCCATAGGGAAAGGCGAGGGCGTGTTTCTGCCCCATCAGTCGGGCAAAGGACTGTTCGAATTGCTCAACATCATTGCGACGTGGCGGATGCAAAGCGGCAACTAATTCTCTTGCTCCGATTGTCGGCTTTAATCGGGGAATCATAGATATGCTAACGTTTCCTTCAGAGGAAGATAATCGTAGTTTTTTGTAATGATCCTGAATACTTTGTCCCAAACTTCCATTTTTTCAGCAAGCGTTAATTTCAGAGAGGCAGGCAGATACGATCCCACTTGTTGAGGGACTTCGTGAGAAAATTCTTTGACTGTGTAATCGACAAAATCGCTCAGGTGCATCTGATAATTGATGATACGTCTATTTGTAATGGCTTTATACCCCATTTCAATACATGAAGGGTAAGATAGGTGAAAGGTGGCAAAGAAGGGTAATCTGAAAAACCCTGCAACCTGTACGGGAAATTCAACAAAGTCCGAATCGCCTTTCTTCCCCAGCTTTTTTTCATCGGTATAATAAGGATATGAATGAGATAATAAATAATGGAATTCTCCGAGGGTTGTTCTTGTTTTTAAATCCCTTTTTCTCATTGCATAATAGTGAAGTGCCTTTAATAAAATGGAAATGGACGTGGGGAAAAGGGAAGAATCATACTTGTAACCGAGCTCTCGTAAAATCGGTAGTGCGTCATCCGAAATATTCCAGCCCGGTGCTCGAAAACCGATGATATCCTGGCCGGAAACATCTTCAAGGATCTCTTTTGATTCTTTTAGTTCATAAGCTTTTTCTTTAATGGACAGCAAACGAAATCCCTGGGGATGAGAATATGAGTGACTCGCGATTTCATGACCTTCTGCTATTACGGATTTCATAATATCTGCGTTGGTCTTGATTTTGAGATCCTGCGCGACAATAAAGAAGGTCCCTCTGATGTTGAAACGAGAGAAAAAAGCGAGAAGATTTTCGATACCGATCTCAAATTCTCTGAAAGAATAACTATTTTTTCGTAAGCCGAATCCCTTGAAATTAGATCGGAGGCAATCCACGTCAACTGTGACAGAACAGATTTTCATTGGCGATAAAAATACTTGGCCGAGGCCATGTGTATGGTTGAAAATTTTATTCCGTGTTTCAGAAACTCGAATGAATCATTATCAGGTTGCGGTTCGATGCGGTCTACAATCGTCAGAGGATCTGAATATTTTATTCTCCTGATCAGGGTAAACCCTGCCTTTTTGGTATTTGACAGCAATGCTTTTACTAAAAGCTTTTTAACCATTTCTCTCACTGGTCGTATGCGACCGACTGTTAGATTGAAGATACGCAGGACAAGAAATTTGAGAGGATCGGGTATGTTTCGTCTGATCTCATAAAACGGCGCGTGCACCTCTGTGAATTCGGATGTGCAACGACCTGGATGGTTATAATGATTCTGGGTCGATATCATTTTTCCGTTTTGCAGCTTGCCGATGTATCCGCAGTCATCCAAAACCTGCATTTCTTTTTCCTTATTGTATTCCTTTACCACACCACCCTTTGATAATCCGATGACAGCATAGTGCTTTACGCCGTTGTGTATTACAAGCCCGGCATCCCGAAACTCCTTTACAAACTTATTACGTTGAAAAGGTATGCTCTCTGTTGTTTGATCGAAAGTACTCGGAACATACTTTGTTATATCGAGATAATTATTTATCAGCGGTGCGAGGTTTCCGAGATCGATACTGTTGAGATTGACCGTGGTGCCACCCTCGATACTGCCGATCATAATGTTCAGGATAGCTCCTGCAAGAGGAATCTTATGCTGAAGAAGAGCAAACCCTCCCGGATAAAATACCTCTGTATTACGGCTTCCGTATTCCCCTCCAAAACTGCCGTCAGGATGTACGAAATACGATGTAAACTCACACGCCGCCTTCAAGGAATTCAACACATCGGGATCCTGGGTTTCTTCATAATAATGTGCAAGATAATAAATCGCTAATGTCTGGTAGCCGGGATCGGCGCCACCATATTCCCAATACCATCCTTCGGATGACTGTTTTGACAGAACCTTGTTGACATAGTAGCGGGCACGAATCCTGTACTTATCTTCCTGTGTCAACCAATATAACTTTTCTAAACCGGCAGCGGCACCGAGGAGGTGGTTCGATATGAACCCGTGTTGTTCATCAAAGATGACAAGGTGGTCGGCCATTTTCTTTATGGTGCGAAGAATTGCACCCTTTTGACCGGCATTAAGTTTATCCTTGATAAGGGCAAAAGAACATGCACTGTCATAGAGGAGGAATGCAGTGGCCCCGTGACTGTGTTCATGGGGAAACGCCTGATCAAATGATCCGCCAGTATGCTGGATTCGGCCCATGAAAGCAAAGGCGTCTTTGATCCACATGTGCAATGATTCTTCGCGGAACAGTGAATCATCATGTAAATAAAAGTAGTTTACAAGCGTATAGATTAACCGCTGAAGAGTCGCATCGGGATAATCCTTAAGCTTCCACCCCCAGTATAGCCTGTCAAATGACCCAGCGGTTGATGAATATGGATCTCTGTCCAGATGACTGAGAACATAGTGCATCCTGTTGCTGATCTGATCTTTTAATGTCTGTTTTTTAATTTTCATGACGAGGTATGAAGTTCGAGGTTAGGCAACCGTAATGGGATGTCAAGAATTTCAATAAAACTGATCATCGTTTCGGATGTGTCTTTTCCTGACTGGTTCCCGGGAATCATGTTGTCACTCGTTTAACTGTAATGCTCTATCAGCATTATTCCTGCAGCAATGAGGAAAATCCCTATAATTTTCGGCATGTTTAGAGACTCATGTAAAAAAAACCATCCGAAAAACGTAATACCTCCGAAAGTCAGGGACGTGCAAATGGGATACACATTTGTTAATTCAACTTTAGAAAGCAGGAAAAGATAACCGAGAATTCCTATAATATAAAAACTCATAGCCAGCAGAATATTCGGATCGAAGAGAATGGAGAAAATCTTTGTAATAAAATTTTCAAAATTCAAATTGCTATAAGCATTCAAGCCCCTTTTCAAAAGAATTTGACCACTGACGCCGATGGTGGCAACGAATACGATAAAGCCATATTTCATAAAGATATTCACTGATGTCGTCCTCACTCATTATACCTATTGATCGATAAAAGTCTGGAACCACAGTTCCAGATTTAAAAAGCCCCACAGAGCCCTCCCGTATTTTTCACGAGTCTCTAAAAGTTTAGAAACCCCGCTCCGGGTAAAAATCCCACGCTCCAGCGCCCTCTTGCCCATCAATGTATCAAAAACAAAATCTCTCAAGGGTCCAGAGAACCACTCATTTAACGGTAATGGAAAACCCATTTTGTCTTTCCGTGACGTGACTTTTTCCGGCACGATACCATCAATAGCTCTTCGCATTAAATATTTCTGCTTGCCGCCGAGGAATTTCATCTTTGGAGGAACAGACGCTATAAGTTCTACAAGACGATGATCCAGTAAGGGAATCCTGTTTTGTACGCCATGAGCCATGCTGGTACGATCATCGACGTGAAGGACCCCTTGCAATCCCCCAAAAAGATCAAAGCTTGACATCATATTAACGTGAGAGCGGATATTGTTTGTCTTGAAAATCCTCAAAAATGCATCTTCAACATTATACGAACCATCAAAAACATCAGGGGAAACAATGCCATCAATTTCTCTAAGCCTGTTGCAGAGATCAAAGTAGCGCTTTTCCTTCGGGTCAAACAACCCATCCTTCCAGAATTTCTGAAGCATCCCGGTATAAGATTGCAAAAGCGGTAAATTCTCTACGATCGACTGTAGTGTAACAACGAATTTGTTGTGATTTGACGTCTCAAAGATTGCCCCCCGCAGACATTCTTCCAGATATGCAACCAGGTATTTTGCATATCCAAGGAAGATTTCATCCCCCCCTTCACCGGAAAGGGCAACTTTAACGTGTTGGGATGCCTCACGCGCCACAATATACTGACCGAAAACGCCGGGCCCTGCCTGAGGTTCATCCATAAGGTAAATGATATTTTTGATAAGTTTCGGGAACTCAGCATACTGAGGAATGATCTCATGATGGATGCTTCCGATGGAGTCTGCAACACACCGTGCGTATTCGGATTCATCGTAATCTTTCGATTCTGTGTACTTACCACAAAACGTCCTTAACCGAATGGAATGCTTCATTCGTTGCGTAAAAGAAACAACCGTGCTGGAATCCAACCCACCACTGAGATACGCTCCAATCTGATCGACGCCCCCTAAATTTAAGCGAACCGAATCTTCAATGAGGCACCTGGTTTTATCAATGAAGTACATCTCCGTATGATTGAAGTCCGGTTCAAACCTGAGATCCCAGTAGTTCTTAACTGCAGGAGTTTGATCGGAAAAGTAGTCCCATTCTACATAACAACCCGGAACGATCTTTTTAACGCCGGAAAAAAGAGTTTTATCATCGAGACTGTGTTGAAACGTCAGATAATCAACAAGAGCATCATGATTAAGCGTGGGGCTGACCTGAGTTAAGGAAAGTATTGATTTAATTTCAGAAGCGAAGAACAGAGATTCTTCAGAGAATTGATAATAAAGCGGTCGTACCCCGCAATAATCGCGAACGAGAAATACTTTATGGTTTTTGACATCGATAATGACTAAAGATACATGCCCTATAATTTTATTGAAGGCTTCAATACCGCAGTTGACATAGAGGGCCAACATAATCTCTGCAGGATTTTCATTCTTAAGAAACAATCCATTTGATTTAAGAGAGGTCCCCAAATCATTACTATTCAAAATGGTTCCGTCCAAAGCCAACAAAGTACCAGTTTCTTCATGTTCGGCAATAGACAACCGGAATTCAGACGAAACATTTAAAAAGTTTGCCCCAATGATCCCCCAATCTCCGCATTTTACTTTACGACCATCGGGCCCCCTGTGATTCATCAGATCCAGACTTCTGTTTACATCCGAAATATTTCTTTTCTGAGACTTAGAAATAATACCAACAATACCGCTCATAATTATTTACAATCCGAATTATTTTTCAGCATACATAAGGTTTTCTTGCAAGAAATACCACCAATAGTCCGAAATAATCATTTAGGAGGCATCGCATAAAGCAGGGAATTGCGGCTGGCAGGACACGGGATGGAAAGTACTGTTTCCACTTTTTTATAAGAGTAAGGTTAGCAGAATCCAACATAAGCACTATTTCGTTGACGGTAAATGATTTGCCTATTGGATTTTCTTTGCCGTCAAAAAGCCTTACTAGCTCATCTGGATTATGCCCCCTTAAAATATTTTCTCTTCCTCGCCCCTTTAGAAAAACCGACCTTCTCAATATCAATGAAATTGATCTTAAGAGAAATGGAGACCCAAGAACCACGTTTTGATGATACACAGAAAAGCAAGCTAATCCTCCAGGTTTCAATATTCGATAGAATTCCCTTATGCATTGAGGGGTATCAGGATTGTGATGTATATCTCCCTGACAATTTATGTAATCGAAGGAATTGTCTTCATATGGAAGATCCTCCGCATTAGCCTCTCTTATGTCTGCCTGGAGATTAAAAAGGCTCAATGACTTTTTTGTAAGTTCAACTGCAGTTGTTGATAAATCACATCCATGAACATCCAAGCCCATTCGACAAAATTGCCTTACCCAAAATCCGGGCCCGCAACCTATATCTATAATAGATGCCCCATAGTCAATATGCTCGACAAACCTTTTATCAAGTTTACCCCCCATAATATTGTCAATGATCGTCTTTTCATGAGCAGTAAAGAAGTCCTCTGATCCAATTTGTCCCTCAAACTCTCCTGAAAACAGGGGACTTGAATCCCAGAAACTTTTTACTCTATCAATACTTCTCTCGAGATTATCATTTCGCTTCATGTTCTCTAATGATTTTCGGTAAACTGGTTCTCCACCCCCCAAAGGGCCAATGGTAGATAAATGCCATAATTAAATAACCTAAGGTTGTGATGCTGGTTACCATTTTACTGTAACTTGTTTTTTTATCATATCTCAGATGGAAGCCAACCTCGGCAAATCTGCCTCCAAGTATCTTTAATTTAATCATTTTTTCAAGGGTGCAGGTAAATCCCAAACCTTTAAGCTGAATAAAATTATTTCCGTAAATAGTTATCGCTTTTTGGACTATTGAAGCCCGGTATGCTCTAAAACCGCATGAAAATTCTTTTTGTCCCCAGAGGCCAAATACGGTCTTCATAAAAATTTGAGCACAATAACTAATAAACGCACGGTAGAGGGTGACCCCTGACTGTCCCCCACCCTCCTGAAAACGAGACGCCGTGACAACATCAAATCCTTCACCCAGTTTACTTATCATGCGAGTGATATATTCTGGCTCATGTGTGTTATCACAATCCAGCCTAACTATTACATCATCAGATTTGGCCAGCTCAGCAGCCCTTTCAAACAGATCCCGTGATGTCTCACCGAGGCCCCTGTTTATTCTATGGCTCAGAACCTCCAAGGGATATGATTCTTTTAGTTTCTCGAGCACATATGAGCTATTATCATTGCTGCCATCATCACAGACGATAATTAAATAATCAAACCCTTGTTCATTAAGGTGTTGTGAAATTTTGGGAATTAATTGTTCGAATGAATTTTCTTCATTATAGGCTGGCAGAAGTACATATATCATTGCTTATCCATATTTGAAAAGATTTAACCTGATTTATTCACTATGACAAAAAATTACAGCTCCTGACTAATTGTACGGTTGTTTTCTGAAGTGCTTTAAAAACAGTTCATAGATATCAACGTTACGGTAATTAAACCTGAATTCAAGGAATGCAGATGGTTGCTCAAACAACTCGGCCATCCGTTTTCTGACGAATAACAAATAACGATAGTCTATGCTTATGTTGATCCTGGTTAAAATAGCTTTTTTTAGAGCGTCTAAATTCAGGAGAAAAATAACTGACAATATCTCTAAATTTGGCCTCCAAAATATTCAAATTATTTATTTACATGTTTCTTGTCGACATGACTGGCTTTCCAGCACATTTTACTATTATCAGCCAGTCAAGACATTTATTGTTCTTGAAGAAATGATAGTTGATAGCAATTAATCATTTAATGATCAAGAACAGAATAATATTCCCTGTACCATTTAACAAATCTTTTAATTCCTTCTTTTATCGGCGTATTCGGTTTATATTGAACGTCTTTAATGAGATCATAAACATCGGCGTAAGTCACCGGAACATCCCCCGCCTGTAGAGGAAGATAATTCTTTTCTATTTTTTTACCTAAACAATCTTCCAATGTTTTTATGAATTCCATTAAATCCAAAGGGTTATTATTGCCTATATTGTAGATTTTATAAGGTACAAAGCTTGTTCCGGGATCTGGGTTATTACCATCCCATTTATCATCCGCTTCAGGAATCCGATTCATTACCCTGATAACGCCTTCGACGATATCATCAATGTAAGTAAAATCCCGTTTCATCTTGCCGTAATTAAAAACATTTATTGCCCCCCCATCAAGAATGGCTTTGGCAAAAAGAAAATAAGCCATATCGGGTCGTCCCCACGGACCGTAGACGGTAAAGAATCTCAATCCAGTGCAGGGAATGTTATAGAGGCTGGCATAAGTGTGAGCCATTAATTCATTTGCTTTCTTGGTAGCAGCGTAAAGACTGACGGGATGATCGACATTATCATGCACGGAAAAAGGCATTTTTGTATTTGCACCATAGACAGAACTTGATGAAGCGAATACGAGGTGTTTAACTTTGCCGTGTCGACACCCTTCGATGATATTGACAAATCCAACAAGATTGCTGTTGACATAAGCATAAGGGTTCTCAATTGAATAACGAACTCCGGCCTGGGCAGCCAAATGTACGATGATGTCGAACATTTGTGGCTCTTGGCTTTCGGCGATGGGCGAAGGACTTTCCGGCCCCAGTTGAATCGTCTTCGAATTCAATGGGGTATATTTGTCTGGTTTATCTGGTCTGCGGTATGCAAAGAGGTTTTCCATTGCATCACGATTTGCTATGTCCATTTTGTAAAAGGTAAAGTTTGAATAGTTCTCAAGAATCGCAAGTCTCGCTTTTTTCAGAGTAACGTCATAATAATCATTTAGATTGTCTATTCCGACTACGCTATCACCCATCTCAAGAAGTCGTTTGGACAGATGAAAGCCGATGAAGCCGGCAGCGCCGGTGACAAGAATGTGACGATGATTTGAATTTTTAATTTTTAATTTTGAATTTTGAATTGGAAATTCCCTCGTAATTTAATTGCTAATTTTGTAAATGCCTCATGGAAGCATCGACCATGATAAAAATCTACAACCCATTATCCTTGTTTTCGTGTAACTATTCAGCAAAAAAGTTTCGTTCTTTAAAAAAAGTTCTTGACACGGTTTTTGGTTAAATTATCAAAAATCCGGTCACCGTAAAACATTGCCCATAAGCGTGCGTTGAAGGCGCTATGTACTGCCTGGTGTGTCTGTAAAATATCCCAGCAGAGCAGGTCGTGAATGACTTAAAATAACACGCCACAATAGATCCTGGTGACAAAAAATCCGTTCTCAAAATCTGTGGTATAGTGATTTCATCACAAACACAGGTGACAGGATGACGGTTGAAAATATCAATATTGAGGCGGCTATAGCGAGGGTCAATGACCTTATTGCACAAGAGAAACATCTGTCTCCAGCTCTCAAAGCCAGTCTTGAAGTGCTGCTGCTTTTGGTTACCATTTTGGCCAACCGTTTGGGACTCAACAGCAAGAACAGCAGCAAACCGCCGTCATCCGATCCCAATCGAAAGAAAAAATCCAAAGAACAGGCAACACGCCGGCCGGGTGGGCAGCATGGACATACAGGAACCACGTTGAAGCCGTTTCCCGATCCGGATCTGGTTAAAGTGATCTCGGTTGACCGAAGCACCTTGCCACAAGGGGACTACCGATCGGTTGGATTCGAAACCCGCCAAGTTGTTGATCTGGATATCAGCAAATTTATTACCGAGTGGCGTGCCGAGATTCTGGAAAATCAAAAGGGCAAACGCTATGTGGCTCAGTTTCCCCAAAATGTCACCAGACCGGTACAATACGGTGTCGGTGTGAAGGTCAATGCGGTCTATATGTCCCAGTATCAGTTGATTCCGTACAACCGTATAGAAGATCACTTTCTGGATCAGATGGGCATCCCTGTCAGTGCCGGATCAATCGTTAATTTCAGCAAGGATGTCTTCGAGCGTCTTGAATCCTTTGAATCATGGGTCAAAGAGCAACTTGTGTCATCAGTGCTGATTCATAGCGATGAAACCGGCATCAATATCGGAGGGTCCAGACGTTGGCTGCATACTGTCTCAAATGAAGATTTCACCTGCTTTTATCCCCACTCCAAACGGGGGTGCGAAGCGATGGATGAGATGGGGATACTTTCAGCGTATCAAGGCATCATCTGTCACGATCATTGGAAGCCTTACTTCAAATACGCTGGTTTACATGCGCTATGTAATTCCCATCACCTGCGAGAGCTTGAACGTGCCGTAGAGCAGGACAAGCAAAAATGGGCAGGGCAAATGATTGCGCTTCTTAAGAAAATCAACACGGCTACTCATGATGCCGGAGGTTGCCTTGAAACAGCCCGATCGGAGCATTACAGAAAGCGCTACCGGGAACTGCTACTTGAAGCTGAGATAGAATGTCCGCCGGCGGCGGAAACAGGGAAAAAGAAACGGGGCAAAACGGCACGATCAAAGGCAAGAAACCTTCTGGAACGCCTGCGAGACTTTGAGAACGAAACGTTACGCTTCATGGTTGATCAAAACGTGCCCTTCTCAAACAACCAGGCTGAAAGTGACCTGCGAATGACCAAGGTCCAGCAAAAAATATCGGGATGTTTTCGGTCAATGGATGGTGCTAAAATCTTCTGCCGAATCCGTAGCTACCTGTCCACATGCCGGAAACAAGGCGTTACTGCGTCCGATGCCTTACGCCTTCTGCTTCAGGGAAAGTACCCTGCATTTATGGATGTAAAAGAACATTGTGCTGAATAGTTACGTTTTCGTTTGTTTTATTCTACGGTGATTCGATCTTGATTCGCTTCAAAAGTCTTTTTCCCGATGCCCTTTACTTTCATGATATCTTCAGACGTCTGAAAAGGTCCCTTCTC
>Ga0272442_10011694_pt1 | contig 10678 bp, 29 predicted proteins | sample SSMForm2O_FD_200262 | JGI IMG/M metagenome (GOLD analysis project Ga0272442, IMG submission 200262) | Marine sediment archaeal communities from Little Sippewissett salt marsh, Falmouth, MA, United States - SSM-Form-2O | ecosystem: Environmental > Aquatic > Marine > Wetlands > Sediment ... | reverse complement strand
CACGGGTTTGGACAAACACAGAACAATGGAATTTCAGTTTCAGTAATAGTAGTTCTAGAGTTTGGACTAATATCAATCAATGGAACTTTAGTTTTAGCAATGGTACAAGGACACAAACAAATACTGGGCAATTCAACTTTAGTTTCTCAAATACTAGTGAAACATTTTTAAATACTGGCCAGTTCAACTTCAGTTTTTCTAATTCCACTAGATCATGGTATAATGTTAATCAGTGGAATTTCTCTTTCTCGAATTCATCAAAAGTTCAAACAAACATTGGTCAATTTAACTTTAGCTTTAGTAATGGAACACAGGTTTGGACAAACACAGAACAATGGAATTTCAGTTTCAGTAACAGTAGTTCTAGAGTTTGGACTAATATCAATCAATGGAACTTTAGTTTTAGCAATGGTACAAGGACACAAACAAATACTGGGCAATTCAACTTTAGTTTTAGTAATTCCACTAAAACATTCTATAACATTAACCAATGGAACTTTTCATTCTCAAATTCATCAAAAGTTTATTACAATATCAATCAATGGAACTTCAGTTTCAGTAACACTTCTGTTTTAGCAAATCTCACAATTACAAATGAACATCCAGCAAACGAATCAAGTATTCCATATATTTATCCAACACTTTATTTTACAATAAATAGTTCAACAGGGCTTAATATGAACTATACAATATATTGGGATTACAACCTAAGTTTAGAAGAAAACCTTAGTAGTGCAAATAGCATAACCAATGGAACAATATATCAACTATTCATCAATGCAAGTACAAATGGAACAACATATTACTGGAGTGTAAACTTAACAGATACAGATGATAACTGGATAAATAAAACATACCATTTTACAACTCGTAACGAAACAGGAAATATAATGTTGGGTTCAAAACTATTTCCAGCAGTATTATTATTTGCACTTATCCCATTTGTATTGTTTTTCATAATGTATAAAAGAAAGAAAAAATATAGGAGGTATTAAAAAAAATGTATGTACCAATGGACTACCATATATTGTTTCTAGCGATGAGTTTCATATTGTTCATAATAACTATGTTTCTCATCTTTGTAGATACAACTATGGAAAAAGCTGTAGCGGCAGTAATATTCACAATGGTAAACTTATTACTTACCGTAATTTGTGGATATGTATTCAGTGCTGTAGATATATATGGATATGATAGTGCAGGAGCTGTTGTTCATAATGTACAAGCTAGTATGTATCCATTTACCTACATATATCTAGTATTAGGATATGTAAACATTTGTTTGTTGATCTACTGTGGATATATATTTGTACGTAAGCCTTGGATAGAGAGGATGGAAAATGACCAAATACAGTATCCAGGTGAAATCTACTGAAAAAGAGCTCTACCATATCTTTAAAGACTTAGAACATTATGGTAGAACCACTTTTTCATATCCAGATGTTAAAAAACATCAGAGCATAGCTAGAACTATAGGAATACGTGCAGCTCCTTTAGTTGAAAAAAAGTTAATTATACCACCACTTAGTAGTACAAATAGACATCGTATGACAGGAGTTCAATTACCAACCAATGTAATTATTAAAGAAAAAAAATATAGAAATTTTAGTAAATTCTTTTTCCAACGGGAGTAATAACAATTTTTGTTAAAGAATAAAAATAAGTTCCTATCTGTTATTAACAATTTTTGTTAAACCTTTAACAATTTATCTTATGGGTAATATATTATACTTTTTTAATGGTCTTTCATATACTTGGTGATATAATAAAGAAAAGACTATTTTATAAAAATGAGGACGGGTTTAACCAACTCGTACCAATGGTATTAGCTGTCGGAATTTGCTTCGCTGTTTTGTTTATTGGAGCGTTCATCAACGGCACTATTCATCAAGAATTGGAGGATAGTACAACTAATACCAACGCTGAAAGTACAATGAATAACATAAGTGTAAACTGGGATAGCTCACTGGATATAGTACAAGTTGTAATCATAATTACAATCCTTGCAATGGCTGTAGGTGCAATATTTTTGTTTACAAGGTATAGGTGATCTAAAATGTTGAAAAAATTATTAGACAACAAAAAAGGATATTCTAACCTTGTACCAATGGTATTAGCTATTGTAATCTGCTTTGCAATTTTATTCATAATTGCGTATGTGAACGGAACTATCCATGATGAACTAGAAGATAGTTTTGGTAATGTGAAAACAACTGATCCAGCAACTGATGCAATGGCCACTATGAATAATACAAGTGGTAATTGGGACAGTGCACTAGACATCATACAAGTCGTAATCATAATTACAATCCTTGCAGCTGCAGTTGGAGCTATATTTATCTTCACAAGATTTAGATAAAGGAGTAAAATATGCTTAGAAAATTTGGTGAACGTGGTTTTACAGGTTTAGTACCAATGGTATTAGCTGTTATAATCTCGTTTTCAATTCTTTTTATAGGAGCATATATTACTTCTTCTATTGAAGATAATTTAACAGACACAATTCCTGCTGCTGGTAGTAATCAACGTACAGGACATGATAATAGCACTCTTGGTACTATGCGTAATATTACTGGCAATTGGGATAGCAGCTTAGACATCGTGCAAGTCGTAATTATAATAACGATTCTAGCTATGGCAGTTGGAGCAATATTCTTGTTCACAAGATTTAGATAAAAACTCTCTCCTCTCCTCTTTTTTTCTTTTCTTATGGGTAACATTTTAAATACTTTTTATTATAATATAAGAACTCACGATGTCAAATACTACTTTTACAATTAGTACTACAGAAGAACTCATTGGGAAGATTAAAGAAAAGAATCCAAACATATCTAATTTTTTCAATGAAGCTGCACTCTATAGACTATCAGAACAAAAAACTCAGAAACGGGTTGAGTTCATGTGGTTTATCGCTCTCCCGTTTCTCGCCTTCTTAGGATTACTTTATCTAACACTTTATTTAAAGGATATGTTTTTCTATATACTTATGGCAATATTAGCTATATATCTAATTATTTTTATTTATCTATTTGTAGATAAACATTATAGGAGTAAAAAAGTATGACAATAAATATTAGTGAAAGCCCAAGTGTTGAAAGTTTTAAAAGTGCATGGGCAAATATGGTAGAGGCAATTGAACCAGATATAGACATGCTCCCTCAACCTTGGAAAAACATATTCCAAGGGCCTATCAACCTTATGATGAGTAGCACTCTAGCTCTTAGTATTATACCTGAAAAACGTATGTGGCCGATGATAGAAAAAATAAACTGGATATATAGTTTATTAAAATATCCAGATTTTGTAAATTATGATCTTGAATATATTGCAACTCAAATAGGAGAATTTTTTAGTATGCTTGAATTAAATATGAGTATAAACGGGCAATTCTTATTAGAAGGGCCTATGAGCCGTAGTTTTGTAACACAAACTAGCCGCATGATACAACCACAGCTTAGTAGACGTGGTTATCATCCACAATCTAATACTGGAGGTTATCAACAATGAAACGTGTAAGGTTTGGCCATCCTGAATATGGAATATGTTGTTATCTGATCAGTATTTTTTGTCTTATGGCTATTTGTTTTATGGGCCCACCAACTGTAGTAATAGTTTTAATTATCGCATCTATGTTCTTTGGAATTATAGGTGTAACATGGTTGCCTTATATTGTAGCTAAAAATCAGCTTAGACCAGCTATAGATCGTGCTAAACCTGATGAAACAACTTGGTTACGAATAACTAAAGACCATATCATAGCTCCACAATTTGTAGATAAAGGCCCATACGGGCTCACTAAAGGCGTAACGCATAAAGAAAAGGCAGATGTCATAGACGATGGTAGTTTCCCTGTTCGGTGGCTTAACGGCAATCCTGCAATAATTATGTATGATTTGATGAATACCAATGCTGATCTTAATAAAAGCGTTGCACGTAAAAAAATGAAAGAACAATATGGAGTGCGCAGTGGAATAGAAGCATACAATATAGCTAAAGATAAAAAGGAGGTTCTAATCAAATGAACGATGAAGATGAACCTATTTTTAACTTTGAAGCAGTAAAAAATACAAAAAAACATAATGAAGTACGCAATGAGGTCGATGAACTTCTAAACAAGAAAGTAAAAGTAGAAGATAGAGTTAGATTGGCACACGAGATAAAAAAGAAACCACCTAAACCTGGTTTTATGAAAGTAGATGTTAAACCAGCTATTTATAGTATAGATTTGAATACTGATGCTCATTGGTGGTTTAATCATGTATGTACTGTATTTCCACTTTTGATAGATCAGGGCATTCGTACTCATGTGGATCTTAGGGATAGTTATAAAGCTGAAAAAAGACTCCCTGATTTTAACTACATGTTTTTATTCATAGTTATAATTGGTGCAGTTGCAATGGTAATGATTACAAAACTATTTGGATGGTGGTAGTTTGCCCATATGTCCTTATTGTGGTGCATTTGTTAAAAACCTAAAAAAACATTATAGGAGAAATCGTTGTAGTAAACATAAAGGTTGGGCTGAAACTAGGAGAGTTGAATAATGGTATTTGAACTATATAGAGAACTAATAAAAGAAGAACTAGACTATAATATAAAAGTTGCAGAGATGCCAATGGGTGATGCATTGGAACATGCATTTAAACAATTAAGTATACTAGATAATAAAGAAATCAATGAACAAATAAAAAAATATAGAGAAACTAAAAATAAACTTATAGACGAATTAAATAAGACAAGTGAAGATATTAATAATCTTGTAACTAAATATTATGATGGGTTAGTTAAAAAACTTTGATATTTATGCATGAAAGCACAGCAAGTTTCTTAGATAAAACAGATTGGAGAATAACTCTCCATAAAAAACTGGAAGCATGTGTAGATACAGAAGGAACAGTATATTATCCTAAAGCAGTAAAAAGCCTTGTAAGTGCAGTAAGTGCTACCTATCCAGGATGGGATGCAAAAACAGATGTTGAAAAACAAATAAAATTTATTGAAAAAAAATATTTCTATATTTTAGATGAATGGCTAGAAGAAAACCCTACAAGCAGAAGAACTAAAAAATATAAAAAAATTAGTAAACTAAACATGGCTGCTCATAAAGAACTATTTGAATTTATTAAAAATATGTGTGCACGTAAACGAATGTTACTATGGGGTACTAAAAAAATACCTGGTGGTGTTCAATTAGAATATGAGGATTAAGTTATGTTGTATGGTGCAAGATTCATAAAGGAACTATATAATAACGATGAATTTCGTCCTTTTCTTATACAAGGTGGTCATGGTTTTGGAAAAACTAGTTATGCCAATACATTGATAGCTGAAGTTCATAGTAATAATGGCGTTCCAGATTGGGAAATAGTTAAACAACGTATTGGTTATGATCCTGAAGAAGTATTGAACAATCTAGATAATATTCCTTATGGTCGGCGTTGGTATTGTTTCCATTGGGATGATAGTGGAACATGGTTGCATAGTTTAGATTTCCAAGATCCCTTTGTAAAATCTGTTGGTAAATATATGCAGGTGGCTCGTACTGATTTGGCATGTATGATATTTACTAGTATTAGTGTTGATGATGTAAGTAGTAAAATTCGTGGTATTAATAACTCAATTATTATAGATATTACTAAAGAGGGTTCTAGCCATAGGCAACCATATGTACGTACAGCTCGTGCATATATTAGACGTAAAACCTGGAAGGGCCGTCCTTGGAAAGATTACCAGTGGGAGGAACGTTTCAACTGTCATGTTCCAGATAATTTTTTTCGTTGGTATAAACCTAAACGAGATTATTATGCGAAACAAGCGAAACTTTTAGCTCGTCAAAAGTGGAAAGATCGTAAAGACAAATAATATTATTTTTTTTATCAATATTCTAGATAATGATAATAATCTAGTTTATAGTGTTAGTTGTAAGTTAGTATATATATAGTATGGGGGTGAGAGATATTTGACACGTTGTTTGAATACGGTTTTATCCACTCGGTATCCAACAATACACCTTTACTATGTTAAGGTTGTAACTTAAATAGTGTTAGTAATGTTTATAAGTAAGTAATATATTCTAGTTTGTATGAAACGAATACTAATAATCGTAGACGATGAAGCACACGAATATCTTAAAAAAATAAAGAACAAAAACAATCATACATGGGAACAAGCATTATTCGCATATGCAGATATATACAAGGAGGAGTAATATGTTAAAACCAACATTTAAGACATTATATACAATAAGGCATCCTAGACGTATGAGCATATTATTCACAACAATACCAGATGAAGCAGAAACATACAGCAGAAATGGATATATAATTTATGCAAGAAGGATAAAAGGATAGATAAAATATGACGGTTATAATGGGTGGAATTATAAAACACAAAAACGGATATGGATTTAAGATCACCTTCACTGATTCCTCCTTAGCTAACAAGTATAAAGATATGTTCCGTTGGATAATAATCAACGACAACATTCCACTCATTTATAACACTGGATATTATGATAAAAAGGAGTATGAAAAAATATGACCTGTTATGAACATCTTAGAAAAAAAACAAAAGAGGATGGTGAAACCTTCAGCAGACTTAATAGTTACTTCCATGCATTGGAAAACGATAAATTAGAACAATATCATGATTTACAGGATAAAAGAAAACAAAAGAGGTTGAATAATTTATGACACTCACTAGAAATAACTTTTTGGAGAGATTTTGGAAAAAACCAGGAAAGCCGAGTAGGATGCACTCTAACCCTATATTATTTGTAAACATCCCATCTCCTCCTCACCACATCCTAAATTTTTTTATGGGTGCATCCACTTTCCAAAATAAGGTGATATGAATGTTTACAAAATTTTATTTAAGTAATGGAATGGAATTTGAATTGGTTGATGGTGAATATAAACTTTGTAAGTAGGTGATAATGATGAAAGAATCTGATTTAATATTGAAAGAAATGCACAAAATAGATTTTAAGTTGACAAAACTTATTATTTATTCGTTTATTGGTTTGAATGTTTTATTATTAACTTTCCTTGCACTTGGGTGATATTTAATGGATAATGAAAACGAATGTATGTTAAAAGAGATAACACATTTTCTTATAAAAGTAGGAGAACACTGTATAACCTGCGAAGGAAAAATAACCATAGAACCAGAAATAGAGATACAGACTAAACAAAATAGGACAAATGTTAAACTTTCATATTTGGAGAAATGGATTAAAAAAAACCCATATATGGAAGTATTTACATTAGATCAATTTTTTAAAGAGTTTCCTAAACAAAAGAAAAATAGGAAACTTAAAACAAATATTAGTAATCTTATAAGTGAAAATAAGATATTGCAACTTAGTAACAATAAATTTAAGGTGGTATAATGAGTGAAACTGCAACAGTAAATAAAAATATTAAAGCTATTGAAAGTACAAATACAAAGTATATAGTAATGCGTTATCTACAAATGATATGTGTTGGTGCATTTGTTTTTGGTGCATTATGGGAAGGAACTATTAAGTTTAATTTAACTACACCACAGTTCCTTATGGTTTATGGTGGAACAGGTGCAGTTATATCCGAGGTATTGGCAAGAATATTTAAAAAGTATGAAAAGAAATATAACTCAAAAAAATAAACATGCCTTGGGTAACAATCAGCATTGTCCTTGGCATTGTAATGATGCTGGTAGTAGGTGTATTAATTATGTATCATACAAAAGCGTTCTGGGGTTTGGAATCAAATAGTAATGCAGCTACTATGAATACTACTTTGAATTTTGCAAGTAGTACATCTATTTATCCTATGGTAGTGATTGTTGTTATTGCTTTGTTTATAGCAGTATTGTATATGTCTACTGCTAGAGGATTTGGATAAAAAAAGGAGATATAAGAAATGTTTGATGAAAAAAATATATATGTAAGACAGGCCGAGGTAAAAGGATGCATAAAACAAAACAACAACGGAATATTCCTGCTTAGTGATTTAACAGTAAATAGTAGTCTTAAAAACTATAAAAAAGTGTTGCATGAAGCATTTCAGATAACAATAGATGAAATAAATACTAGGAATGAAAACATTGATAAAAAAGAAAAAACACCCGCACCCAAAAAAGAAAAAAAACCAAAGATAAAAGGGATGGAATAAATGCAACAAAATCTTGACTATTGGGAAGAAGAACTTATATTAGAGGATGGATTAGAGAAATGGCGAAAAAAGAAACACAACAATTAACCCTCAAAGATTTTAATGTTCTTGCAGAAGAAATTAAAACACTTACTAAAAATATTATCAAACATAGGTGGGAGATTGCAGATAAACTTTTTTATATTAAAGATAACTGGGATGAATATAAAAAACAGGATGATTTTGTTTATAAAACATTTAATCAGTTTATTAAGGATTATTATGGATGGACTAAACAAGAAGCTTATAACTATCTTGATGCACATAAATTTAAGGAATTAATCGCAGAAAAAAGTCAAGTCAACTTGACTTTAGATAATGTAGGTATTACTAATGCAGATTTATTGTATCAACTATCTATAATAGATGAAGATAAAGCTATAGAAATTATTGAAGAAAAACCAGATATAACACAGAAAGAATTAAAAGAAACAATAAAAGAAACAAAAAGAAAAAAGAAATCAGAATTAGGAAAAAATATAGAAATAGATGATAACGAGATAGATTTACGTCATGGTGACTTTATAGAAGTATTTGATGACATTCGTGATAATAGTATAGACCTTATACTTACTGACCCACCATATCCAATTGATTTTATAGAAGAATGGAAAAAACTTGGAGAGTTTGCTAAAAAGAAACTTAAAAGGAATGGTTTTCTTGTTGCATACTGTGGACATAAAAACCTTTTTGAAAGTATGAAACGACTTAACGAACATCTTGATTTTTACTGGATATTTAGTTTATATCATAATGGTAATACTAAACTAATTAATTTTAATATGATAGAAGCTGGTTGGAAACCAATACTTATTTATCAGAATGGTTTTAAAAAACATACTAAAAAAGTTAAAGATATTATAACAGGAACGGGTAGAGAGAAAAACAATCATAAATGGCAACAGGCAATTGATGAACTTACATATCTTATTGAAAGTTTTAGCAATCCAGGAGAAATTATATGTGACCCTTTTGCTGGTAGTGGTACAACTCTTATTGCAGTTAAACAAAACAACCGTGTTGCATTTGGCGCTGAGATAGATAAAGATGAATATAATATTGCTAAAAAGAGGATTAATGATGATCTTTAATATTGATGATGAAAGTTATGATACAAAAAACGAACATGAGGTTAGTAGAATAATAAATAATCACTCTGATAAAATTTATACATATAAGAACTATGATGATATGTATGATTATGACCTTGTTGTTAAAGATAAAGAAATTGATGCTTTTTTGGGTTTTATAGAAGTAGAGGTTAGTAATTATAATTATCTTGGTGGTCGTAACTGGTATCATAGTTTTTTAAAACGTAAAGTATTGGAATTTGATAGAGTTAATAATTGTTTTACTAATAGGTTGAAAGATAATGCTTATAAAACAGTTTATATTAAATTTAATAAAAATCTTGGTTTAAATGATTGTATTTGTTGTGATATGAAAACAATATCAGAGTTACCAAGTGATTATCAAGATAAAACAAATAGTAATTATAAGAATTGTGTATTTAGAACTACTATGGATGATGAACGGATAAAGGTTGGAATTGATAGATGTATTAGATATATAGAGGATTTTTTATGCAAACATTATTGATGGATTATATTGAGATGGAGGGAGGCCCCCTTGTTTCGTGTGGAACTCAAAAAGATGAAGGTGGTAAATATGTTGATAAAGGAGAAAAGACAACTTGATGATGACGAAAACGGATTGTTTTTAAAAAACATTGATATTGATGGTGTGCAGATTTGTGAGAAGAATGGAGAAAATATGGTTTATGTTTATTATAGTGAGATTGATGATTTAATTAATCAATTGTTATATTATAAGAAGGAATATTATGATAATAGATAATAATATAAATAATAAAATAAAAACTCGCGTGGATATAATATATAGTTCCAGTGGAAATAAGGGGGTGGGGGTGTTAAATGAAACATCCATATATAAGTAACCCTGTATTCTTTCTTGGAACTCTTACACTTTTAGGAATTATTCTATTAGGTAGTATGTTTCTTAATCTTTTTTTCATTGGTATGTTTATCTGGAGGTGTAGTAGTTGGGAACAACCTATGAAAAGGTAAGCATGTTGAATCTTTGCAGGTTTTGTGGCAATGTCTGGATTTGTGATACTCATATTCGTTGTCCTTATTGTAATGGTGGTAATTATTTGAATGTTCCTTTTGAGGAAAACGATAATTTTAATTTTACTCGTTTGGAACGTATTGGTTTTAAATATCTTAGAAAATGTTTGAATATAGGTGGTGCTATGCTTTCTGAGTTTGAAATTCGCAATATTGTTGAAAAGGAACGTATGTATATGGAACAAATTGTTGATCCTGCAGAGCGTAAGGTAGCTGGTGCTTTTATCGCTGGTTTGGAGTGTGTGCTAAATGATTAGGGATTTGTTTTGGTATGGTTTGATTGTTGTAGTGTTTGGTATTCCATTTGCTATTTATCATAAGATTAGTAAAAGAAGTAAG
>Ga0272442_10011693_pt1 | contig 10679 bp, 5 predicted proteins | sample SSMForm2O_FD_200262 | JGI IMG/M metagenome (GOLD analysis project Ga0272442, IMG submission 200262) | Marine sediment archaeal communities from Little Sippewissett salt marsh, Falmouth, MA, United States - SSM-Form-2O | ecosystem: Environmental > Aquatic > Marine > Wetlands > Sediment ... | reverse complement strand
TTCAGACATTTTAACCTATTCAGTTGAGAATCTTCCTTCTGGAGCTACATTTAGCGACAGAACTTTTTCTTGGACTCCTTCTTCTACTCAGTCAGGAACTTACAATGTAATCTTTAGAGTATCAGATGGAGAGTTAACAGATACAGAAGTTATTACTATTACTGTTAATGATGTTAATAGAACCCCTGTATTATCTGTCATAGGCCCTAAGACAGTAGTTGAACAAAGCATCTTATCTTTTACCATATCTGGAACAGATCCAGATTCAGACATTTTAACCTATTCAGTTGAGAATCTTCCTTCTGGAGCTACATTTAGCGACAGAACTTTTTCTTGGACTCCTTCTTCTACTCAGTCAGGAACTTACAATGTAATCTTTAGAGTATCAGATGGAGAGTTAACAGATACAGAAGTTATTACTATTACTGTGACAGATGTATATATTCCTTCTTGTGGGAATAATATCTGTGATACTAATGAGGATTGTTTATCTTGTCCTAGTGATTGTGGAATATGCATTCCTTCTTGTGGTGATGGGGCTTGTAATGGAACAGAAACATGCTCTTCTTGTCCTGGGGATTGTGGAGAATGTGTTGTTGAAAATGGAAAAATATATTATGTTTCTAATTTAGGAAATGATAGTAATAGTGGAACCTCTCCTACATCTGCTTGGAAAACTATAGCTAAGGTTAATTCAACCTTTTTTCATCCAGGAGATTCTATTTTATTTAAGAGAGGAGAGGTATGGAGAGAACAATTAATTATTTCTAGTTCTGGAGATCCAACAGACCATATTGTTTTTGGAGCTTATGGTGCCGGAGAAAAGCCGATAATAAATGCCGCAGATGTTCTGGGAGGTTGGATGAAATGTTCTTCTCAGGCAGATTGCAATGGAAATCCTAATTGGCAGAATGTTTATTCTGTTCCTGTTGATTTTGAAGTCAATCAGGTTTTCCAAAATAATAAGAAGCTTAAGATGTCAAGATATCCTGATGAAGGATGGAGATACACCACTTCTTCTGGTTCTAATACTAAAAGAGAGTTCTATGATTCAAATCTTTCGAAACCAGACGATTATTTTAAAGGAGCCATGGCTAGTATTAAAATACAACCTTGGAGGATTGATCAGATAAAAGTTTTAAACTCTTATTCTGATGGAAAAATTATTCTTGAAACTGACACTTATTTTGATTTAGTAGTCGAAGAGGGTTATTATTTTACAAATATTGTTTCTGAAATAAATCAACCAGGAGAATGGGCTTATTTTGAAGGAGAATTATTTTTATGGCCCGATAATGATCTTAACGGAATAGAAATAAGTAAAAGAGATTATTGCATTGAAACCTCCTCTGGTGAAGAATATATTAAAATATCTGATATAGATTGCAGATACGCAAAAACTCACGGAGTTAGATTTTATAGAAATAACTATATAACAATAGAAAATAGTACTATAGATTATGCCTATATGTATGGGATTTATAATTTTGAGTCAAATTATTCTAAAATTCTAAACAATACTATAAAATATTCTAATTCTAGGGGAATATCTGATAGTTATGTAACAAAAAATATTCTTATTCAAGGAAATTATATTTATGCAACAGGAGCAGAAAATTATGGGGACGATTTAATATATGGTAGAGGAGAGGGAATATATATAAATAGCAAAGAAGCAAAGATTATTAATAATATAATAGATAGAACAGGAAAGGATGGTATTTATTTAAGAGGCGAGAGAGCAGATAGAGAAGTAGCTTATAATTATGTTAATAATAGTGCTTTATCTTTGATAGATGGGGGGGGAATTTATGCTTGTTGTCATTCAGAAACAGGAAAATTTGATTATATCCACCATAATATTTTTGAAAACAATTATGGCTATGCAGGTGGATTTAAGGGTTGGGGAACTAAATGCGATGATTTAAAAGACGGTAATTTGTGTTTTGGTTATGTTAATACAATATATATAGATGAAGAAGGGAATAATTTTGTAATAAATAACAACACTGTTATTAATTCATATTCTAATGGGATATTTTTCCATTGGGCAAATGATAATGAAGTAATTGATAACACTTTTTATAACAATAAAGAATATGGAATTCACTTTTCCGGAAAAGACGAGATTTACAATAGATTATATGGAAACGATGTACGGGGAAACATAATATTTACGACTGATCAGACGGCTAAGAATTTCTTTTTAGATCAAAAATATACTGGTCTAAATTTTGGAGATTCTGATTATAATTATTTTTATAATCCTTATAGCCTAAAAAGTATCCATGTAAGTTATCCAGAATATGATCAATTATTAGACTTAAGTGAGTGGAAAACTTTAACTGGAAAAGATATTAATTCTAAAGAAATTTCTTCTGTTTATGTTACAAATAATTTAAATAATTCAGGAGATAAAGATTCTTTCATAGTTTATAATAAAGAAATGCAGAATAAAACTATTAATTTAGGAGGACAATATTGTGATTTAGATGGTAATACAATTAGTTCTGTATTATTGCAACCATTTACTTCCCAAATACTTTTGAGATGTTTTTGCAACAATGATGGTGTTTGTAATAACAAAGAAACCTCTTCTGTTTGTGGTGATTGCGCCGACTCGTTACCAGATTATACTTCTTATTGGAAATTTGAGAATAATACTAATGACGAAAAAGGGATAAATAACGGTATTATTAACGGAAATCCACAGTTTGTTTCTGGCATACAAGGTCAAAGTATTAATTTTGATGGTGCAGATGATTATATCAATTTTGGGAATGATACAAGCTTGAGATTAGATGGAGATTTAACTTTGGTTTTTTGGCTTAAGCCCAGTAATTTAGGATTCAAAAGAGAAAATCCTTTAGATAAAAGCTATGGTGGAGAATTTTCTTTAACCCTAGAAGACGATCCTGATGCAGGAAGACTAAGCTATTATCATGGTAGCCAGCGGATGAGTGGTTATTATTGGAGTTGGCGTGCTTTAAATTCTGGTACAATCGTTAATGACCAATGGCAGCTCGTTGTTATAACTAGGGACAGTTCATCTAGGGTTATGAAGAGTTATTATAATGGCTTACTTAATCGTACAACTATTTATCCTAGCGACCCAAACATGTTACCCTCTCAAAGTTCCTATGATCTATTAATAGGAGATGGTTATGTTGGTAATTTTAGCGGAACAATGGATGAGGTAAAAATATACAATAGAGTATTGGATGATACAGAGATCAAAAGGATTTATGAAAGTCAGATATTAGAATAATCTTTAACGGTTTATTACATTGATTCAGTTAATGATAACGATGGTAATAGTGGAAAATCTTCTTCTAATGCTTGGAGAACAATATCTAAGGTTAATGCTCAACAGTTTCAACCTGGAGATTCAATTTTATTCAAGAGGGGTTATGTCTGGAGGGAGCAGTTAATCATTCCAAGTTCTGGGACAATAAATAGCCCTATTACATTTGGGGCTTATGGATCAGGTAGTAATCCTTTAATTAAACAAACCGATATAATAAATGATTATGAGTGGAGCTTGTATTACAATTCAGAAGGTATAAAAATTTGGAAAATTCCTTATTCTTTGGGAGGTCTTACTCCAAGGGGTGTTATTGAAAATGGACAAAGAAGAACGAATATGTATATTAGTTCTAGCGATATTCCTGAGGTAAAATTATTCAATTTAACATCTGGGCCATGGAAAAGAGTTTATTATAGGAAAGACTCAGGAGCTCTTGAGAATATTGAATTAGGGGCAAGAAGATATGGTATTCTTGTTTCAAATAAGAGCTACATAATAATAGATGGTATTGACGTTGAAGGGCCTGGCGCTACAATCTTAAGCTCTCTTGTTGAGCCACCTATTTATATAAGCGATTATTCAGATAATGTTATTGTGCGGAACCTTAGGGTAAGTAAGGGCCAGTAGAGAGGGATACATACTGATAGGACAGCAATTAATATTGAGTTTGATAATATTATTGCTACTGATAATGGAAGCACAGGAATTTATATTTATTCTGATGGAGGAATTATAAAAAACTGTAAGGTATATGACAACGCTAGACTTCCCTATGATTATGGAGATAGAGGAGGTATAGGCGTAGGAGATCAATCAGGTAATATACTTGTTATGGGTAACGAAGTATATATAAATGGTCAGGATAATACAGACGCAGATTTTGAAATATCTGTCTTTAATCCTGTAAGAGGTCCAATAATTATAACAAAAAATTATATTCATGATTGTGTTCAAGGATGCATACAAATCGCTATTACAGGAAGTAATAGTGAAATATCCTATAATATAATTGATGGTTTTGGTACTAGCGTTTATACAGGAGGACCAACATCAGGAAAATTTGTAGCTATAAGACTAGGAAGTCATCAGATGGGTGTGAATAATGTACAAAACGTTAAAGTATATAATAATGTTATTATTAATGGTGGTACGGCCAGTGGAAGTGGAGCTATAACAATTGCAGTAGATGGAATGGAAGGCGCTTCTATTAAGAACAATATTTTCTATAATAATTCTTGCCAAGATATTAAGATAATAAAAAATCCAGTCGGTGTTTTTGATATAGATAATAATTTATATCACCATACTGAGGCAACTGGAGGATGGAATTGGAATTATCGTAAATATGATGCTTTGCTAGATTTGCAGACTGCTTCTGTTGAAGATTATAATTCATTTGATGCAGATGCATTATTTATTGGAAGCGATAATTATCATCTTCGGGCAGATTCTCCAGCCATAGACGCAGGAGCAGACGTTGGTTTGAATTATGATTATGATGGTAATGTAGTTCCATATGGGATTAATCCTGATATAGGGGTTTATGAGCATGGCTATTGATAACGATTTAACAAGGGTCGGTTGTTCACTGGCTCTTTTTTGTTTGTCTTTGCTATGTTATTATAAACAATAATATGGAGAAATATAGACCAGAAAAAATAGAGAAGAAATGGCAGAAAATATGGGAAGATAAAGAATGTTTTAAAGCTTCAGATGGATCTAAAAAATCAAAATACTATGTTTTGGTTGAGTTTCCTTATCCTTCTGGAGATGGTCTTCATGTTGGTCATTGTAGATCATATGTTGCTTTAGATGTTTTAGCTAAAAAAAAGAGAATGGATGGTTTTAATGTTTTATTTCCAATGGGTTGGGATGCTTTTGGTTTACCCACTGAAAATCATGCTATTAAAACAGGAATTCATCCTAGTGTAGCGACTAAAAAAAATACTGATAATTTCAAGAAACAGCAAAAATCTCTGGGTCTTTCTTTTGATTGGTCTAGAGAAATAAACACCACAGATCCTTCTTATTATAAATGGACCCAATGGATATTTGTTCAGTTATTTAAAAAAGGTTTAGCCTATAAATCTAAGATGCCTATTAATTGGTGTACTTGTTGCAAGATAGGTTTAGCTAACGAAGAGGTTGTTGATTGTAAATGTGAGAGATGTGACGGAAAAGTAGTTAAAAAGGAAAAAGAGCAATGGATGTTGAAGATTACTGATTATGCCGAAAGATTATTAGATGATTTAGATAAGGTGGATTATCCAGATAAGATTAAGATATCTCAAAGAGAATGGATAGGTAAAAGTGAAGGAACTGAAATAAGGTTTCCAGTTCATAATTATCAATTATCAATAGATGTTTTTACTACTAGAATAGATACTCTTTTCGGCTGTACTTATATTGTTTTAGCTCCAGAGCATCCTTTAATTGAAAGATTAAAACATAAAATTAAGAATTATTCTCAAGTTGAGAAATATATTGAAAGATCTAAAAATAAAGCAGACAAAGATAGATTAGCTGAAGATAAAGAAAAAACAGGAATAGAATTAAGAGGTATTAAAGCTACTAATCCTGTAAATAATAGAAAGATTCCTATATTTGTAGGGGATTATGTTTTAATGAATTATGGTACCGGAGCTATAATGTCTGTCCCTTGTCATGATCAGCGTGACTTTGATTTTGCTAGGCAGTATAATCTTCCTATGGTAGAAGTTATTGTCCCTTATAAAAAGGGAAAAGAGCCAAGTTTAGTTCTTACAAATGGAAGATTTAAACATGCTTTTGAAGAAGAGGGACTTTTGATTAACTCTGGTCGTTTCAGTGGTATGAAATCAGAAGAAGCTAGAGAAAGAATAACTGAATGGTTAAAAAATAGAGAATTAGCTGATAAAAAGATTAATTATAAATTAAGAGATTGGGTATTTTCTAGACAAAGATATTGGGGAGAACCAATACCAATGATTAATTGTTCTAAGTGTGGTTGGCAAACAGTTCCAGAAAAAGATTTACCAGTAGAGCTTCCTAAGATTAAAAGCTATAAGCCAAGTAGTAAGGGAGAATCTCCTTTGGTTAAGGTTAAGTCTTGGGTTAATGTTCAATGTCCTAAGTGTAAAGGTAGGGCTCAAAGAGAAACAGATGTCATGCCTAACTGGGCTGGTTCTAATTGGTATTTCTTGAGGTATTGTGATCCTAAGAATGATAAGAAATTAGCCGATCTTAAAAAGATAAAATATTGGATGCCAGTTGATTGGTATAACGGAGGTATGGAACATACCACTCTTCATTTGCTTTATTCTAGATTTATATATAAATTCTTATACGATATTAAAGCTGTTCCTAATGAAGAACCATATAGGAAGAGAACTTCTCATGGAATGATTTTAGGCCAAGGAGGAATAAAGATGTCTAAGTCAAAGGGTAATGTTATTAATCCTGATAAGGTTGTAAAGGAAGAAGGAGCAGATACCTTAAGAGTTTACGAGATGTTTATGGGTCCTTTTGAACAAGCTATTCCTTGGGATACTAAAGGGTTAAAAGGATCTAAAAGGTTCTTGGAAAAGGTTTGGAAGCTTCAAGATAAGATAGTTGATAAAGATAGTATTCCTAAGAGTTTAATCAATCAGACTATTAAAAAAGTAGGGGAGGATATTGAAGAGTTAAAGTTTAATACAGCTATATCGTCTTTAATGGTTTTAGCTAATAAAGCAGATAAAGAGATATCTAAAGAAACTTATTCTACTCTTTTAATATTATTATTCCCCTTTGCTTCTCATATGGCCGAAGAGCTTTGGCAGAGAGCTGGTTTTAAGGGAATGTGTTCAGAGCAGAAATGGCCTAAATATGATAAAAAGTTGATTAAAGAAAAGACTGTTAATTTAATAGTTCAAATTAATGGTAAGGTTAGAGATAAGATAGAGGTTGAAAGCAATGTGTCTGAGGCTAAAGCTAAGAAAATTGCTTTAGCTAGTGATAAAGTGGTAAAATGGATAGGAAAAGAGAAGATTAAGAAGATCATATTTATTAAAGGGAGATTAATTAATTTTGTTTTATGAAAAAAATACTATTAGGAAATGAAGCAATAGTTCAAGGAGCTTTAGAGGCAGGAGTAGAATTTGTTTCTGCTTATCCCGGAACTCCTTCTTCAGAGATAGGCAATATCTTTGGAGATATTGCTAAGAAACATGGAGTATACTTTGAGTTTTCTCCTAATGAGAAGACAGCCCTAGAGGCTAGTATCGGAGCTAGTTATTCCGGTTTAAAGTGTTTAGTGTCAATGAAGCATTTTGGGGTTAATGTAGCTTCTGATGCTTTATTACCTTTTGCTTATACAGGAACAAAGGGTCCTACTGTTGTTGTGGTAGCTGATGACCCTTCTTGTTGGAGTTCTGGTCAGACAGAACAAAATTCTAGATACTTTGCTCATATGGGTCATATTCCTGTGCTAGAGCCTTCTGATGCTCAAGAGGCTAAAGATTATGTTAAACTAGGATTTCAGATTTCAGAGAAGTTCAAGGTTCCGGTTATTGTAAGAATAACTACTAGGGTAGCTCATCAGAGAATGCCTGTTTCTATAGGGGCTGTTAAAAAAGCTAATCCTAAGGCTAAGTTTGTAAAAGATGTTAAAAAGTTTGTTACCATGCCTCCTAGGGTTTTAGAAATGAAAGATGAGTTATTAAAAAAGATAGAAGATATTAAAAGGTTTTATGAAGATTCTTCGGCTAGTATTGAAAAAGGAAAGGGGAGTATAGGCATTATAACATCCGGAATTTCTTACTTATATATTAAAGAAGTTTTGAATAAGTTAAATATTAGTATTCCAGTTTTAAAGCTAGGATTCTTTTATCCTTTACCAGAGAAAAAGATAAAATCATTTATTAAGCCTCTCAAGAAAGTATTAATTGTAGAAGAATTAGAGGGTGTTTTGGAAAAAGAAGTGAATGTTTTGGCCAAAGAAGTTAATCCCAAACTAAAGGTTCAGGGTAAGGATTTACTTCCTGTGAGCAGGGAATTTAATGTAGATATAGTTGGTCTAGCTATAGGTAAGTTTGCTAATAAGAACTATAAGCTAGCTAAGACTACTAGTATAGATTTACCTAAGCGTTTTCCAAGATTATGTCCAGAGTGTCCTTATTGGTTTGTTTTTTCGGCTGTTAAAGAAATAGCTCCGAAAGGAACTATATTTGGCGGAGGTATTGGTTGTTATATGTTAGCTGGTTTTCCTCCTCATGAGATACAAGACTATCTTCTTTGTATGGGATCATCTGTTGGCGTAGCTCATGGAATTAAAAAAGCAGTAGGTGATAAGCAGAAATTAATCACCTTTATGGGAGATTCTAGTTTCTTTCATGCTGGTATTCCAGCTATTATTAACACGGTGTTTAATAAGTCTAACCCTTTAATTATTATTATGGATAACAGGATTACTGCTATGACTGGGCATCAGCCTAACCCAGGAATGGGTAAAACAGGAATGTGGGAAGATACAACAGATCTTAAAATAGAAAATATTGTTAAGGCTTGTGGAGTGAAGAATGTGAAAGTTATTGATCCTCAGAACATTAATGAGTTAAAAGCTACTATTAAGGATTTTATTAATAAAAAAGAAGTTTCAGTAATCGTCGCTAAAAGAATCTGCGCCCTATGGGCAAGGAGAATGAAGCGAAGAAACAAATGAAAAACTTTAATATCTTAATCGCTGGAACAGGGGGGCAAGGTTTAATTACTTTGTTACAGATTGTATCTGAAGCAGCTATGATTGAAGGTTATGATATCAAGACAGCTGAACTTCATGGTTTATCTCAAAGAGGAGGAAGCATTAATACTCATATTAGATTAGGCAAGAAAGTCTATTCTCCCTTAATTTCCTCTGGTGCTGCAGACCTTGTTATAAGCTTAGAGAACTTAGAGGCCCTAAGAGCAGCTCCTTTTGTTAGTCCTAAGACCAAGTTTTTGATTAATTGTTATTCTTTACCTTTTGTAGGAACTATATCTGAGAAAGAAATAGATAAAAAGATGAATAAATTGATTAAGGGTAAGAAATATATTATTTCTGCTTCTGAAATATGTAAGAAGGAATTAGGCAAAGAAGTTCTTAGTGGTGTTTATTTAGTTAGTTATGCTAGTTTTAAGAAAATACTTCCTATAAAACCAAATTCTATCTCTAAAGCTATTAAAAAAGTTATTCCTAAGAAATATCTTGACATGAATCTAAAAGCCTTTAAACTGGCTCAGAGGGATTCAAAATAATGATTAAGAAAGTTGTTATTGCAGCAGCTGGTGAAGGAACCAGGATGTTGCATCTTACTACAAATAAATCAAAACATCTTATTAAGGTCAAAAAAAGACCTTTTTTGGCTTATCTATTAGATAATATATTTTTAGCTGGTTATAGAGAACTGGTTTTAGTAGTTGGTTATAAAGAAGAACTAATTGAAGAGTTTTTAAAAAAATACAAACCTCCTTTGAAAAGCTTAAGACCTAGTCAGTATAAGATAATAATGGTTAGTCAATATGATATTCTAGGTCCTAAGAAAGAGATCTATGGAACTGCCTGTCCTTTAATGTGTGTTAAGAGCATTATAAAGAAAAGTAAATTTATTTATCTTTGTGGTGATAATCTTTATTCTGTTAGAGATTTAAAAGGAATAAATCGTAATAGTAATTATAGTTATGTAGCTGGTATATACAGGAAAGATCCTAGTAAGTACGGGGTTTTAACGGAGAAAGCAGGTCTTTTAGAAAAAATAATAGAAAAGCCTAAGCAGTATTTTGGTAATTTTGTTAATTCAGGTCTTTATAAGTTTAATTCAGAAATATTTAGTAAATTAGATAAAATTAAGAGATCTCCTAGAGGAGAATATGAGATTACTGATGCTATTAATCTTTTAGCCAAAGATAAAAAGGTTAAAGTATATAAGTTAAAAGATTTCTGTCTAGATTTTGGTAATCCAGCTGATATTATTAAGGTTTCTTATTTTGTTAGTTCTTTTAATAAGTTTAAGCAGTTATTTTGGAAGAATAATGGTTTGAATGTTGTTTCAGTTAGATCTAAGGATGTAGTTAATAAAACAATAGAGTTTTTAAAAAGGGGACAAGTAGTAATTTCTCCTACTGATACTGTTTATGGGTTTTTAGCCGATGCTGTTAATTATAAAGCAGTAGAGAATATATTTAAGATTAAAAAAAGAAGCAGGAATAAAGCCCTGCCTGTTTTTGTTAAAGATATTGAAATGGCCAAGAAAATAGCTATAATAAATGATAGTCAGGAAAAGTTCTTAAAAGAGGTTTGGCCTGGTAAAATAACAGTTATACTTAGAAGGAAAAAGAGATGTGGTTTATCTAAATTAGTTTGTGGTAAAAAGAATAC
>Ga0272442_10011691_pt1 | contig 10680 bp, 4 predicted proteins | sample SSMForm2O_FD_200262 | JGI IMG/M metagenome (GOLD analysis project Ga0272442, IMG submission 200262) | Marine sediment archaeal communities from Little Sippewissett salt marsh, Falmouth, MA, United States - SSM-Form-2O | ecosystem: Environmental > Aquatic > Marine > Wetlands > Sediment ... | reverse complement strand
CATGTTCCTGTTCACTTTCACCGATTTTCAGTACTTCCAGTCTGGGACGGCGCCTGAACTGGGGAAAGACCATTCTGCTGAACACATTCCGGTCATCCGGGTGATTCAGTACAGCCTGAAGATCGGAGAGTTCCAGCAGCTGGATGGCCGGTTTCTGACGGTTCACGGACATGGCGGCAATCAGGGAGTCGAACACATCCAGTATTTTCTGATCAGCCTGGGCAAAATAGGTATGCCTGTAGAGAACATATCTGGCGATTTCTTCGTAGCGGTCCAGCCTGTACAGATGATATACTTCGACGACGGTCTGTTCCTTGGCTGTCCGGGTGCCCATTGGATTCAGGGCTTCCCAGTCGGCAAAACGGCCGACGGCATTTTTCAGCGCAAGCGGCATGTAATATGTTTTTTCATAGGTCCCCAGATACGATTCAAGGCGGCTTGTGAAGTCCCTCTGATCAAAGAACTGAAGCTTATTGACGGCAAGGTCTTCTTTGAGCTGATTCAAAAAGGCGAAAGCGGATTCCTCGCCAAGTGCTTCGATACACGCATCAAATATCCATGAGATGTTCAGCTGTTCCTTGATCCAGGGGAAATTGGCAGTGATTTTGGCGTAGAAATTTTGTACCATGGGCTGAATGAGTGACATGGTATTCCTGTAGTTCTGCCATCCCACCAGGGACAGAATTTTGGCGCTTTCCCTGAAATCCAGTTCGGGGACCACCACATTCGTGGGGGATACCGAACCCGGAACAATCCGGGTTCCTGAATTTCGCCAGCCCCTGTAGAACACAGAGAGGGCGGTTATAAACAGCTTTTCCCAGGCCCGTGGTTTTGAAAAAGGCCCCCCTGTAAACTGAATACCGGAAAGCTGCCTGATTTTTTCCCATACCGTGATTTCATTCAGATACACCATGGAGCGCGCGCCCAGTTCGGGCCTGTAACAGCCCAGAGGCGGAAGAACAGGCGGGCCGAAGGGATATCCTGCCACTGCTTCCAGCCAGTGAACGGCTTTCCTGACTTCCGTATCCTGCAGGATTTCACGAAGCACGAGTTGAAGATCAAAATGCTTGCCGTTTTTTGTGTTGATGCTCATCCGGTACAGGAGATAATAATGGGATGACTGAAGACGGGAAATCCATATGCCGTTTTCCTCGACCTGATTCAAATCAAAATCATGTTCGTCAAAAGCCAGCATGATGGATTGTTTCAGAAAAGATGTGCCAATCAGTACCTTTTTTATACGGTTGATTTCATTGGGGGAGAGCCCGTCGTCAAAGACCAGCCGTTTTAACCAGTCCGATTTTGACTGGGCCGAGGTTTCCATTTCCAGTTTGGATTCAAAATCGGTAAAGAGTTTTGTAAACAGCTTGTCCGCTGATTTTGATAATTCAGGATCATCCGTATGAAGAATCCAGCTTGCCAGTTCAGCGCGCACCGAATTATAAAATTCCGGATGGTAAGCCACGAAACTCACCAGCAATTTAAATATACTCACGAACTGATTCCGGATTGATTTATCTACCGGCCAGGAAAGCTGCAGCCGGTATGTGAAGAGACGTCTTCTCAAAGCGTCCAGGCGGCGTTTCTCAAGCATGGAAAAAGCAATTTCCCGGATAGATTCCTGGTTTAAAAAGGTGAGACCTGAATTGATAAATGCCGGAAATGCCTTACTGTAATTGATTTGCGGTTCATCAACCAGCAGTATCTTGTATGCCATACATCGAACCGCTTCTTCAGGATGACGCGCCAGGGTTTCCAGCCTGAGCCGTATTAATTCCGCAGATCGGGAATCCGTTGTCTTCAGCAATTTTTCAGATTCCCTGACGGCATTCAGCGCTTCCTCACCGTTACCAAAAATCATGTGTGTGGTGAGATGGTGCAATTTCAGCAATTCCTGGTTCCGGATTTTTCCGTTCGATTCAGACAGAGACTTTTGCAGCATGGACGGGATGTGATTCCAGGGTCGGAACAAATGGTCGGAAACAGTATCGAATGGAATGTCCCATCCGATCCGAATCGGACAAAAAGCCACAAGGGCAGCGTTCCCGAGCCACAGCTTGGGCTGCCGTGAAAAAAGTCCCATATCCAGACGATCATCCTTCAGAATATATTCAAGATCACCAATCCGGTAATGGGAGGGATCATCGAGCGGGACGACGGCAAGAATGGCTCCGGTAATGCGGTTTTTCAGAATGCTTCCATCCACTTCTATATCATCTTCCAGAATACCCAGATTGCGGTAAAACCAGCGGGGAATGCATATGGTCAATCCATTCAGAATCAGTTCCATGTAATTGCTGCGATACAGTTCATCGATTTGTTCCGAAAAGTCGAGTTCAATCTGTTTCCGGTTATATGAACCTTTGGGGGTCAGTTCCTTTCTGGATACATCAAAATCCCGGCTTAATACGGAAAAATTGATGATGCGTTCATACGGGGCCAGATCCTGATTGGCCGCTGCCACAATCTGATGGTAATACTCACGTTTCTGTTCTTCGGTGATTGCCCCGCTCAGTACCGGATCCTCTTTGTCCGGAATAATAAAAAGAACATTGTATGGATGGCCGTCTCCCACAAGAAATGTGCGCTTGATGCCGGGAACATTGATAAATTTGGTTTCCACTTTACGGGGTGCAATGGTCTGTCCCCTGTCGTTTTTATATATGTCCTTGATCCGGTCAACGATTTGATAAAAACCGTCCCCGGATACCTGAAATAAATCACCCGTTAACAGCCAGTAATCTGTCTCAACAGATTCCGGATAGGGGATGTATCCATCCGGTCCGATCTCATCCAGATACATGGCAATGTAGGGGCCCCTGACCTGCAGTTCATTTTTTTCGCCCAGCCGTACATGAACACCAGGGAGGGGGATACCGTGTGAATACTCCATATAGCGGTCCGGGGGGGTCATTGTGATACCACCGGTGGCCTCTGTCATGCCGAATCCGCTGCACAATGCAATATCATGGTTCTGAAAAAAACGGAATACTTTGGGATCCAGATAGCCGGCTGCCGACAATCCCCACCTGAGACGATTGCCGATGACTGATCGCAACGCAAAATCCCGCAGCTTTTCATCCGGAATGGGATCCATGCTTTCAAGGCATCTTTCGTGCAGCTGGGACCAGCGCAGCGGAATGCTGATGAATCCGGTCGGGTTGATTCTGGGGAACAGGGAGAGCAGTGTTTCAGCCGATGGGTTGCCGGTGAAGGTATATGTGCCTCCCCAGTAAATCGTACCCAGCAGTTCCAGATACCTCCCGAATGTATGATAGAGCGGAAGATAACACAACAATATTTCCTGGTTGCCCACTTTGGGAAGCGCGGCCGCACGGGCAAAACGTTTGGTCACCAGGTTGTACATCGAAAAGCACACCCCTTTGGGACTGCCCGTACTGCCTGATGTAAACATGACAGTGGTAACCTGGTTGAGGTCCCTGCGTTTCCTTTTATCCAGTGTCTCGTTTGCGATTGATGCATTGATCCGTTTGCAGGATTTGGCCAGAAACTGTATATTTTCTGTTTCTTCATAATCCAGGTCTTCCGTGATGAAAATACAGAATGGTTTTTTCGTCTGCGATCGCACATCTTTCAGAACTTTCAGACGTTCCATGGAATTTGTAACCGCGATATTGATGCTCAGTTTGTCAAAAATATGAGTGATGACCTGGGCGTCAAAATAGACATTCAGGGGTGTGTCCAGGATATCATAGAACAGACATGCCAGATCACAACAGGCGCTTTCAATGCTGTTATCGGAAAAAATAGCCACTCTGGGTGGTTCCTGAACCGATGTATAAAAAACAGTGGCAATATCACGTACATGACGGTTGATCTGTTCATATGTCCAGCTCGTGGATGTCTCGTCGAAGACTTCTCTGAAAAGAACGTGGTTCGAAAAGGATTGAACACGCTGAAGGAACATGTCACTCAGTCTGTAATCGATATGACGAATAATTTGAAAAACTGTTTCTGTCCATCGATGGCGCAATTCTCGACTGTTCAAGGCCTCCAGGAAATCATGCTTTCCTGTGATATCAAGAAAATCCGACCAGACTTCCTTTCTGATGCGTGAAATGAGACCTGAACCCAGAATGGATTCGGTGAGGAGCAGAATTCGTTCGGAAAGTCCGCGGGGATGATATTCCTGAAAATTGCCGTTTTTCCAGTCACAAAGGAGCTGGTTCAGAAAAGAGGGGTTGTTTTCTTCGTTTTGAATAGTATCGTTCATATTGTACGATTTTTTTTGCATTCCCGGTGTGGAAATGAATGTTCATTTCAACGAAAGATAGCATGTTTTTCAAACGGATACAACCCATTTTTCAACAAAAATGGACTGGAAACGGACAGGAGGTAAAACATATATTGTAATGGAATCTGAGAATGGATTCACTGATTATTTGGAGACAAGTGCATTTTCGGAAATAGGGTTTGCCCCTCTTCAAGATTCATTAGACCGCTGCGGACAATACTGCTTTTTTATATTCATTATTCAACGTGATGAACAGGTCTCTTACCGGGACAATCTTTTTAATACGGTAGGCGTTGGCTCCGGCGAATGTAAAGCCACGTTCAAGAAAACCTTTCTGGGCATTGATCAGCGCCTGAGCGATACAATAAGGCGATATTTTAAAATTACATGATTTCAGACATTGCCACGGGCAATGAACAGGCTTTTTTTCACCTGATGCGACCTTTTTAAGAAATGCATTGATTATGGCTCTGCCGGGCAACCCGACGGGGCTTTTTATGATGGATATATCATTTTTACGGCAATGGATATACGCATTTTTAAATGCTGCTGATGCATCACATTCATGAGTTGCGACAAACCGGGTACCCATCTGAACACCCTGTGCACCCATTTCAAGAAATTTGTAAATATCTTTTCCCGTAAAAATACCGCCAGCGGCAATGACCGGTATATTGCGCCTGAATTCAGCCTGATACGGCGCCACTGTTTTAATGACTTCCGGTAATATTTTTTCCAGTGTATAATCAGGATGATCAATCTGCTCTTTTTTAAATCCAAGGTGTCCGCCGGCCAGCGGCCCCTCCACAACAACCATGTCCGGTATATGCTGAAAGCTTTTTCGCCATTGTCTGAAAATGAGATCGGCAGCCCGGGCCGAAGAGACAATAACCGCTACTTTTGTATGTCCCTTTTTTAACCGGTCGGGAGAAATGGAAGCGGGAAATTTCAGAGGAAGTCCGGCCCCCAAAAAGACGATATCGATGTCTTCATCAAATGCTGTTTCGAGCAGTTCGTTGTAATCTGAGAGAGCGACCATGATGTTCAGACCCAGAATACCGTTTGTTCGTTTACGCGCCTCCCTGATTTCACTGATTAATGCAATGCGGCCGGCTTTTCCCGGATCTTTCTTTATGCCCGGATTGATCCAGGCCATCCCCACAGATGCAATGACACCCACACCCCCTTCATTGGCGACAGCGGCAGCCAGACCCGACAGAGAAACACCGACACCCATTCCGCCCTGAATAATGGGTTTTTCGATCAGCATGTTGCCAATTCTCAGTGAAGGCATCTTTATGTCTTTCATTGATAAAACTCCTTTGCGAATATAAATCTGATAAGGATAATCAACTGCTTCAATATACTTAAAATAAAACTGTCCTTTTGTAAAAGTACTGTAAAAAAATGATATTTGTAAATTTTTAATATTACCGGGTTTCCAATTCCATTTTTTTTACATATATTGGATCAATGAAAAAGCCGACAAAATTTTTATTTCATATACTGATATTTGTCCTGGCGCAATTTGCGTGGTTTTCGCTGGTCGGCATATGGATATACTGGTATATTACCAATTATCTGCTTCTCAGCGAAGTAGGGGACACAGCTGCGCCCCATCTGCTTTCCGGCAACATCAATATTCTTGCCCTGGTAAGCGGACTCGTGCTTCTGGTGATGTTATCAGTGGGTATGTTGCTCATTTTTCTGTATCTTAACCGCCAGTTAAACATTACACGGATGTACGACAATTTTATTGCAAACGTCACGCATGAATTAAAATCACCACTATCATCCGTGCAGCTGTATCTCGAGACGCTGATGAAAAGGCGGATCGATCCCGGACACCAGAATCAGTTTTATACTCTGATGTTGAAGGATATTGAAAGACTCAACCGCCTGATCAGTTCCATTTTGTATCTCTCATCTCTGGGGCATAAAAAAGTGGCCGGAAAACTCGCGCACGATTATCACATATACAATGCTGATTCTGTCCTCAGAAAAGTATTGAAAGAAGTGTTCAGGGAACACAATTTGCCGGATGAGTCATTCAGTATTGACGGTGCGGCAAATTGCCGGTGTGTCATTGATCAGTACTGGCTGAAAATCGTCTTCAACAATCTGACCGACAATGCCGTAAAATACTCATCCGAAAAACCACGGATCAACATCCGCCTTGGAGTCGGATCCAAGTATTTTTTCATTACATTCACCGATAAAGGCATCGGAATCATGTCCAAGGATCAAAAAATTATTTTTAATAAATTTCAAAGAATTTACAATCCGTTGAGTCCCAATGTGAAAGGCACCGGTCTCGGGCTTTACTGGGTCCGGCAAATCATTCACCATCACGGCGGAAAAATAACCGTTCACAGTGAAGGAAAGAACATGGGGACAACATTCAGAATTGCGCTGCCCATTTACAAAGTATACAAAAGACAATATATCAACAGACTGCTTCGTTTAAGTCAAAAAAACCGGCCTTCAGAAGACAATGGTGGCGAGAATGAAGGATAAAATCCTGCTGATTGAAGATGAAGAGAATCTCGCAATCGGTCTTAAATTCAATCTGAAAGAAGAAGGATATGAAACGGTATGGGCCAGAGACGGGAGAGAAGGCCTGGAGGCTTTCAGAAAAGGGTCTTTTCAACTTGTAATACTGGATATCATGCTGCCCTTTGTGGACGGATTCAGTGTGGCTGAACAGATACGCAGGATGAATCCCAGAATGCCCATTCTCATTCTGAGCGCGCGCAGGGAAATTGAAGATAAGGTGAAAGGGCTTGAAATCGGAGCGGATGATTACATGACCAAACCCTTTCATCTGGAAGAGCTTCTTCTTCGCGTACGGGGAATACTGAAACGGCAGAAATGGTATCAAAATGCATCTTGCAGCGTGCCGGAATTTTCATTTGGAAAAAACAGGATCAATTTTGAAAATCTGACGGCTTTTTCCGGAAATAAAAAAATACAACTCACCGCGCACGAGGCCATGCTGATGAAATATCTCATTGACCAGGCCGGAAAAGCTGTATCGAGAAAGGAAATTCTTGAAAAAGTATGGCATTTGAATGTTGACATAGAAACACGGACGGTGGACAATTTTATTGTAAGACTGAGAAAATATTTTGAAAATGATCCGGAACGGCCTGAATTTATTAAAAGCGTGCGCAGTATCGGATACATGTTTGATGACCGAAAAAGGGAAGAGAAAAACACATATGTGAAAAAAGGAGGGGGAAATTAATAAAAATCATCAATTATACATAATATATATTATACGCAGTTGTTTCCTTATTTTTTCAGCCTGCCTATACGCTTGACTTGATATTGTTGATCAAATGTTTGGCCTGCTCCTTGATAGGCGCATAAAACTCGTATTTTGTAATTTTATTCAGCAGATTGAGAGATTTTTCTTTATGGTTCATCTTTAAATGCGTCATCGCGAGATGATACATGGCCAAAGGATTGTTCGGATTTTTTTCCATGGCTTTTTCAAATGCATTGCGTGCTTCGGAAAATTTGGTTTCGCGCATCAGATTGACACCATACAATGTATATGTAAGCGGGTCATTTTTACCCATTTCAAGCGCTTTCCGAAGGATCTCGATGCTTTCAGTGGTTCTTCCAAGCAAATGAAGGACAATCCCCATGGATTTATAATATAAAGATCGTTTCGGATTGATTCGCAGGGAGCGTTTAAAACAGTCCCTGGCTTCGGCCAACCCGCCTCGCCGCATTTCGGATTCTCCGAGAAGATACCAGGTGAAGTCGTCGGTCGGGTTATTCTTCAGGTAATTTTTATACTGTTTGACAGCCGTATTGTAATTGGATGACAGGTAAAAATCAATGCCGCGGGAAATCTTGTGAATCTGTTTATTGGCCTTTGGTACGTTGGTTACGGGTTTTCTGATATTTTGTATTGATCTCTTCGCATATTCGGACAGCACTGTGTCAGGAGCAAGCTCAATGACTTTCCGAAAATGACTATTTGCCGCTTCTACATCATTTAAAAGACTGTATATCCTCGCAAGGCCCAAATAGGCTCTGGATTCACCGGCATCAAGCTGGATGGTTTTATTGAATATATCAATGGCTTCATTAAAACGTTTCTGAATGCTGAATATGGCTCCGAGATTCAAATAGGTCAATACATTGGACCGGTTGAGCCGATAGCTTTCCAGTACATGAATTTCAGCTTTATCAAGCAGCCTGAGTTTTAAAAAGTTAATACCCAGTATCAGATGTGCTTTGTAATGTATGGCACAGATTTTCACTGCTTCGGAAAGGTATTTTACCGACTCACGGTACTTTTTCTGCTCATACAATGTCAGACCGGCCATAAAATAATATTCGGCATCTCCCCCGGATGTTGAAATGGCTCTGTCCCATGCTTCGACCGCCTGGTCGTAGGCCTTTTGTTTGACCCGTTGTATCGCGGCCTGATGATAGGCTTCGGCTTTTTCACTGACATCATCCGGATACCATTGCAGGATAATACGGTCCTTGTCCACATATGCCTCAAGGCTGCCCCTCCCGGTATGATACTTCTCCAGGACCTTTTCCTTTATGAATTCAGGATCCTTGGTCTCATCGGGCAATTGAAAAAAGTAGGAATCTGTATGAATGTCCTGAATGCGAATCGAGGTGGTGATAATCTTCGATTTTTTCCCAAGCACCATTGGTCCCCCCAAGGTAGCATCATTTCAAAGCTCAGAAATTATTTTCTGAACAGTATTCACAACTTCCGCCTCTGATACGTCGGTACATTCTCCTGTTTTACGTATTTTAAGTTCAATTTTCTTCTCATTCAAGTACTTTTTACCAATAATTATCTGAACAGGCATACCCAGCAAGTCAGCATCCTTGAACTTAAAACCGGCGGACACATTTCTGTCATCAACAAGGATTTCCAGACCAGCCGCGTCCAACAAGGATTCAAGTTTTGCAGCAGCCTGTGCAATTTCCTCTTTATCATTATTCACCGGTATAATATGAACATGATAAGGGGCAAGAGCCGTTTCCCACACGATGCCCTTTTCATCATGGTTCTGTTCAATCGCCGCTGCCAGGATGCGTTCCACACCGATTCCATAACTTCCCATAATCACGGGCTTTTCTTTGCCGTTCCTGTCCAGGTACGTCGCCCGCATACTTTCGGAATACCTCGTACCCAGCTTGAAAATATGGCCCAGTTCCATCGCATTGACCATACGGATAGAACCGCCGCAGGAAACACATTTTTCTCCAGATTTTACATTGCGGATATCCGCAAACTGATCGACTTTAAAATCTCTTCCGATTTCGAGACCGGTCAGGTGGGCATCGTTTTCGTTGGCACCGGTCGCCAGGTTGTGCTGATCTTCAATGGCCAGATCGGCAATAATATGCACATGACCGGATAAACCGGATGGACCAATAAATCCGACGTCCGCACCGCATAGTTTCTTGACTTCATCAGGATGTGCCGGCCGCACTGCTTTTCCTGTCAGTGACTGCAGTTTGGCTTCATTCAGCGCATGGTCCCCCCGGATAAGAACCATGCAGGGTTCATCCCCGGACATATAAACGAGGGATTTCATCAGCTGTTTTGGTTCCCGTTTCAGAAAAGCAGACACCTCATCAATGGTCTTTTGGCCGGGGGTGTGTACTTTTTCAATGGACCTGGCTGTATCAGTCATTTTTTCCGGCACGGATACAGCCACTTCGAGATTGGCGGCATAATCACATCCGTCACACAGGATCAGTGTATCTTCACCGAATTCAGATTCCATCATGAATTCCTGTGATCCGCTCCCCCCCATTAATCCGCTGGAGGCACCTACAACGTGAAATTGCAGTCCACAGCGTGTGAAAATATTCCGGTACGCCTGATCGTGCATTGCATAGGCATGATCCAGACCGGCAGTATCTGCGTCCATGCTGTAGGCATCTTTCATGAAAAACTGGCGTGACCGTATGACGCCTGATCTTGGTCTCGGTTCATCACGAAACTTGGTTTGTATTTGATACCAGATTTGGGGCATGTCTTTGTATGAACGGATATATTTTCGTGCCAGATCACAAATAATTTCCTCATGGGTGGGTGCCAGAGCCATCATTCGGTCTTTTCTGTCGCGGAGACGGAACATTTCGTCACCAAAACCGGCGTTACGGCCTGTTTCATCCCAGAGTTCAATCGGATTCAATACAGGAAGGTGAAGTTCCTGTCCGCCGATGCGGTCCATTTCTTCCTGTATAATACGAACAACTTTTTTCATGATCCGCCATCCCAGCGGCAGATGTGAATAAATTCCGGCAGCCAGCGGACGGATCAGACCGGCGCGCAGCATGAGCCGGTGGCTTGGAATAACCGCATCGGATGGTATTTCTTTCAGCGTCGGAATATATGCCTGGGACAGTTTCAATTCTGTTTCTCCTGTGAT
>Ga0272442_10011690_pt1 | contig 10682 bp, 10 predicted proteins | sample SSMForm2O_FD_200262 | JGI IMG/M metagenome (GOLD analysis project Ga0272442, IMG submission 200262) | Marine sediment archaeal communities from Little Sippewissett salt marsh, Falmouth, MA, United States - SSM-Form-2O | ecosystem: Environmental > Aquatic > Marine > Wetlands > Sediment ... | reverse complement strand
ACCTGTTGTTGATGAAGATTATCTTGCAAGTGGCGGAAAAAAACCTGTCTGGCCTGATGGCAAATCTTTTGCCGTTTGCCTGACTCATGATGTCCACAATGTCACCTCATTTTCCGCTCATCTATCAATACGAAAATTGACATCGCGATTAAGGCACTCTAACTCTCCAATTGACTTAGCAAAACGTCCTCTTGGTTTTTTCTTCGAACTTTTTCAGATTTTCAAAAATTTTCATAAACCAGATCCTTTGCATTGCTATGAGAAATGGCTCGAAATAGAATCAATTGCTGATGCGCGTTCAACCTTTTTTTTCTGGCCTGGACTTAGATCAATAGGGAAACGACATCCAACAGATTGTTTTTATCAGCTGTCTGATAAAACAATATTTGAAGGGCAGAGATGCTCAATCAATGAAATGATTCGTGAAATTGATCGTAGCGGTTGTGAAATAGGACTCCATCCTTCCTGGCATTCTTATAACGATACAAATGAATTGAAGCGTCAAAAAGATGCCATCGAGACTACATTAGGCCATGAAATATTTTCAGTGCGCCAGCATTATCTTCATTATGATATCAGGATAACACCGAAAGTTCATGCGGAAGCAGGTTTTAAATATGATTCCTCACTCGGATTTAACAATAACATCGGGTTCCGCTTTGGCACATGTTATCCGTGGCGTTTATTTAATCTGATGTCAAATCAGGAACTACCTATTATCGAAATTCCTCTTATTATTCAAGATGGTGCAATGCTTGGTACGAAAAAGGGGATGCAACTAAATAAGTCAACTGCGTTTGACTATATAAAGATGATTACCGAAACAGTCGAAAGTGTCGGCGGTGTTCTCACCCTGCTTTGGCACGGAGAAAAAATATCAGATAAAACATATTGCGACCTTTATCTTAGGATACTTAATTACTTAAAGGAGAAAAATCCTTGGTTTGGAACTGTTAAAGAAGTTGGCGAATATTGGAATCAAAACAACGAACAGATGCTGAATAATGAAAATCAATAAAGAGTACAATTTATGCACGCGCTGTGTAATGGCCATATCCGATCCCGATATAATTTTTAATGAAGATGGTATTTTTAATAATTGCCGTCATTATGATGAAGTTATCATTAAACGGGTGCTTTCTATGGAAGCAGGTAACTGAGTTTATTTTTATGAAAACTAATGAAGAGATCTCGAAAAAAACAATCCTGATTCTTTCATTTAGCAATCTGTTAAAAGATCCTCGTATTTACAGGCAGATTAGTTTTTTGAATGATAAATATGAAATTGTCACGTCTGGCTTTGGGAAATCTTATCACTTAAATATTGTAAATATCGACATTGAAAAACCTTCAAATAAGTTACTTTTTAATAAAATACCAATTGCATTATTAATGTGTCTAAATTGCTTTGAAAAAAGTTATTGGAATTTTCCAATCATTAGAAATGGTATTAAAGCACTTGATCAATTGAACGATCATTCCTTTGACCTTATTATTGCAAATGACCTGCTATCACTCCTCATTGCACTGGAAAAATCAAAACAATGGGGTGCAAGGGTCCTTCTTGACGCACACGAATACACTCCACGGCAGTACGATGATCAACTAATTAACAAGCTGTTTTTCCCGAAATTCTGGGATTATATATGCAAAAAATATCTTTCCAAAGCCGACGGAATGATTACAGTCAGTCCAGGAATTGCTGATGAGTACAATAAAAATTACGGCGTCAATTGCGAGGTTATAACAAATACACCTTTTTATCATGAGCTTGAGCCAACTTCGGTTGATGAAAAACGAATTAAAATTATTCATCATGGTGTCTTAGGCGAATCAAGGGGATCAGAAAACATGATCCTTTTAATGAACCATCTTGATGACCGCTTCTGTATTGATTTTATGGTTGTCAATAATAAAGGAAAATACTTTAAAAAAATTAAGGATATGGCGAAAGATAATCCACGAATAAGGTTTATTGATCCTGTTCCCATGCCGCTCATTGCGGAAAAATTAAATATTTATGATGTGGGTCTTTATATGTTAAAGCCATCAACTTTTAATACATATATGGCACTTCCAAACAAAATATTTGAATTCATTCAAGGTAGATTGGCTACAGCCATATGGCCTTCACCTGAGATGGCAAGAATTGTTCAGAATTACGATTGTGGAATTGTATCGGATGACTTTACGATACAGTCAATGGCAGAGAAGCTAAATGCTCTTTCTGTAGAAGATATCATGAAATTCAAGGAAAACGCTCATCATGCAGCGCCTGTTCTATGTGCTGAAAAGAATAAGGATATTTTATTAAACATTGTCAAAGGATTGATAGGTAAATGAATTTTGGTTATAGAAGGTTAAGTAATTGATTGTTAACGCTAAAATTAAATTGTGTTTGAATTTTGAATTCTTATGATCTGTAAACGTTTATCTGCAATGCATGTTTCCGCGTTAAACGTAAGATAAGTCTACGTAATATTTTACAATGATAAAAAGAAAAAACGTTTTAATAATTAAGTTTTCCAGATTAGAAAATCAGCCTAGAATCTATCGGCAGATTCATTTTCTCAAAGATTTTTACAATGTAGTCACAGCTGGATTCAATGAGCCGAGAAACAGAAATTCAAGACACATTAACATTAAGATACCGATAACAAAATCCGGTTTGCCCGATAAATTTTTCTGGAATCTTCCGCTAATTAATACATTTCTAAAATCCTTGACTGATCTGGGAAAACAGACCTTCGATCTTGTTATCGCCCACGACCCCTTTACTCTTCCACTTTCATTTATGCTTGCCAAAAAAAGCGGTGCAAAGGTACTTCTCGATGCCCACGAATATACTCCTCGACAGTATGAAGACCAATGGATTCACAGGTATTTCTTCATGAAAATTTGGGATCTTCTGTGCCGGCAGTACCTTCCGAAAACTGATGCTATTATTACTGTTTGTAAGGGAATTGCCGAAGAGTATAATAAAAATTACGGTGTCCACTGTGAAGTAATAACAAACGCCTCCTATTATTCTGATTTGAAACCACAAACTTCCAATGAAAACCGTATCAAAATTATATATCATGGTGCTGTACACCCATCTCGCAGAACAGAAGATATGATTTCATTGATTGACCATCTCGACGACCGTTTCCATCTTGATCTTATGCTCGTGAAGGATAGTTCACGATACTTTCGCAAGTTATCCGAATTGGCGGAAAGCCATCCCCGGGTGACAATACGTGATCCTGCTCCCATGCCGAATATTCCGGAAACAATTAATGCATACGATATCGGTCTTTTTCTCTTATCCCCGGAAACATTCAGCTATCGTATGGCGCTACCAAATAAACTATTTGAGTTTATTCAGGGCAGATTGGCTATAGCCATATGGCCTTCTCCAGAGATGGCTAAAATTGTTAATGAATATGATTGCGGGATTGTGTCTGAAGATTTTACAATAGAATCGATGGCAAAGCAGTTGAATTCTCTTTCAACGAAAGATATAAAAAAATTCAAAATGAATTCACACAAGGCAGCTGGATATCTTTGTGCGGAAAACAATAAAGATATACTACTGAATATGGTCGAAAAATTATTACGGTAGAAACTGGCTTATTCAAATGAGATTACTTTTTGATCTGGGTCATCCGGCACATGTTCATCTTTTTCGTAACCTCATCAAAAAATTGACGAGCGAGGGAGGGGAAGTTTTAGCGGCTACACGAGATAAGGATGTTACGGTTGATTTGTGTAAAGCGTATGATATTCCCCAGATTGTCCTGAGTCGAGCATATTCGGGAAATATCATTGCCGGTTTCCGGGAATTCTCACAACGGACGGCAAAACTGTTAAGGGTAGCTTACAAATTTAAACCGGATGCCTTGCTTGGAACCTCAATGAGTATCGGGGTTGTGGGCAGAATAATCAATCGCACTTCTTTTGTTTTCGGAGAAGATGATGCCAATATTGTTCCCATGTTTGCATATTTTGTTTACCCGACATGCAATTATGTGGTTACTCCTGATTGCTTGAAACATGAAGACTATGGGGCGAAACATCTGATGTATCCCGGGTACCATGAGTTAGCCTATCTTCATCCTGACCATTTTACACCTGATCCTGCGGTGCCCCGTTTGATAGGATTGGATGTTGATAACCCTTATTTTATTATTCGTTTTGTTTCACTGAAAGCTCATCATGATATACATGCCGGCGGTTTGCCGTTTGAAGCTGCCCAAAGACTGGTAGATATCCTTTCTAAACATGGTAGAGTGTTGATAACCACGGAAGGAAAACTACACGACGAGTTTAAAAAATACCAGTTTCCGCTTCCTCCTGAGAAACTGCATGATGTCTTGGCGTTTGCATCAATGTACATTGGTGACAGCCAGACTGTAACCATTGAGGCATCTGTACTGGGTGTTCCAAGTATGCGTTGTAACACATTTGTCGGACGAATAACTTGCCTCGAAGAGCTTGAGAATAAATATGGCTTGACCAAAGGTTTCTTGCCTGACGAGACTGACATGTTGATTGCTACAACCCAAGAGTGGCTTGGAGATCTTGAAAATATCAAGCGGCAGATGCAAACCAGGCGAAAGGAAATGCTTGCAGAGAAAATCAATTTGGTTGATTGGCAGTGGCGAATGCTCTGTGAGAAACTTAGCTTCTAAAGCCCTCTTCAGATTTTCCGCAAATCTGAGAGTTTTGTAAAAACAATGTATTGAACAAAGCATATATAATTTGATGGTAACAATATTCAGCAGAAAAGCCCTGATCATTATCTAACTGATCCGGGCTTTTTTATATGCTCAAACACCATACCAATTTTCAGTCTTCAATTCTGAAAACAATTCAAAATCACTAATATTACGTGTTATTAAAATAAGGCCGTTTACACTGGCTATTGCCGCAATCTGACCATCCACAAATGAGGGCATCTTTTCCTGTGATGACAATCTTGCACGTTCTCTGGCATGCCACGCTGCGGCTCGCTCATCATAAGGAAGAATCAACATGTTATGCACCACATTACTCAGAAATGATTCAAGGATATCGAGTTTATGTGACCGTGGAAGACGCTGACAACCATATTGAAGTTCATGCCAGACAAGTGTTGCTGTTGCAATTTCGTGTTGGTGTCTTTCAAGCATGATAAGAACTGATTTGTCGGGCGTCATTTTCACAGACTCCGACAGAATGTTCGTATCCAACAAATATTTCATCTGTTCTATTCAGCCTCCCTGCCAGTAGATGGATCTCGCAATCCCTCGAAATCCAGATCAGGAATCTCGATATTTTCATTTTCAATAACCTGACGAATTGTCAGTAGACCACTCCAAAAGGCTTGATTTTTCCCGCACAGTCGTTCGTATTCCTTGATCGACAACAAGGCAGCTACTGGTTTACCCCGCCTTGTCAGTTCCACAGCATTTCCTTTTTCTACATCATGGATAATGGATGGCAAGTTGTTTTTGGCTTCAGCTATGGAAAATCGCTTTTGCATGACCATTGTCTCCTTCCCCAAGCTTCTTTCTACATCATGAATTATAGCCATATTAATGGCCATAATCAAGGAATGTTTACTAATCGTGTTTGTCATGATGCTTGCAATCCCGGCTCGTATCGTTTAGATTTGGGTTACAAACAGGTGAACGTAAAAATGTATCAATATATCGACGAATATCTTAATTTTCTCGCCATAGAAAAAGGACTTTCCCTCAACACGCTGGAGGCTTACAGTCGGGATTTAAACCGATATTCTGAATTTATAGAATCGAAGGGCATTACCTCTATTAAAAATATTACATCTGATAATATAATAGCATATCTGGGAACATTGAGGAAAAGCGGGTTGACGGCTAATTCTGTAAACAGGGCGCTCGCTGCGTTGAGAGGTTTTCATAAATATATCATTCGAGAAAATATCATTGAGGAAAACCCCATTGCAAATATTGAATTAGCAAAAGTATGGATGCGTCTTCCCGATACGTTAAGTAAAGAAGAAATCAATCATTTCTTAGAACAACCTGATCTGGACACTTCCCTCGGTATCAGGGATAAGGCGATGCTGGAGCTCTTGTATGCCACAGGAATTCGAGTGTCGGAATTGATAACATTGACGATAAACAGTATCAATTGGCAAGTCGGGTATCTCATCGTTATGGGGAAGGGGAATAAGGAAAGGATTGTTCCCATCGGAAAATCGGCGATTGACTGTCTTACCCGGTATCTGGAAGGGGGAAGAGAAAAGCTTATGAAAGGCACAAGGTCCCAAGCCTTGTTTGTTAATCGGTCGGGACATGGACTAACACGTCAGGGATTCTGGAAGATTGTGAAAAAGTATGCTACTAAAGGCAAAATGCTGAAAAAAATCCACCCTCACACATTCAGGCATTCATTTGCCACACATCTTTTAGAGGGTGGGGCGGATCTTCGTTCGGTGCAGGTTATGCTGGGTCACTCTGACATCGCGACAACTCAGATTTATACCCACATCAGCAGAAAACAATTAAAAGATATCCATCGAAAATATCATCCACGGGGATAGCTGATCGTTATGGTGGACCGTCATACAAAGGAAAAAGAAAGGAGAAAACGGCAGGGAGACGGTCGATCTATTTCCGTGTGGTTGATTATTGCATTTGTGATTGTCTCATTTGCTGGCGGATTTATTTTTGATCGTTATGCCGGGAAACATTTCGGCACTTGGTTTTCTTCCATGTCGAGGATAAAGAATACATTTCTTTCTACAGCTCTGGGTCATACACCACAATTTTATTCACTCGATATTGAGAAAAACGGAAAGGACTATCGACTGGTACAGGGTGATACATTCGAACTGTCATATCGGGATGAATTTGTCATAAAAGAAGTGTCGTCTGATTCGCTTTTTGAGAGAGGCATAACGGTTGATATCGAGGGTATGGGGACTGATGATGATTTCAGAAAAGTGCTCAACGGTCGGGAGTTAATTGATAAAGTTATTACACAAAAGAAAAATAGTGATGAAAAACGGTACAATGTCAATGTAAAATATCATGATGAAATCATTGCAACGATTCCGGTAAACGTTACGATTACTCCCCAGGATTGGTTACGATTGGCCCGAGGTTCAAAGAGTAAATCATCGCAAATCAGGTATCTCAAACGTGCCTCAAATATGAAGCAGGATGATGTCAATACCAGAAAGATGCTGGCCAAACTTTACATCAGCTCAGGAAAGACTGCCAAAGGGATCTCCGAATACAAAAAAGTCCTTAAACTGGAACCGAAGGATCTGAGTGCCCTGATTGGATTATCCAATGCTTATATGCGTATTAAAGAGTATGGAAAGGCTATCCAGATTTACCGGAGAGTAATAAGGATTGTTCCTGATGATCATGTTCCGTTCATGAATATTGCCTATGCTTATTCCAGGTTGGGGAAATGGGCGAGGGCAGCCGCTAATTATAGAGCCGCACTGAAATTGAAGCCGGATAATGTAGAAATTCGATATCGTCTTGCCGAAGCATACGAAAAAACCGGAGAAATTTCTCATGCTGTCACGGAATATCAGCATGTTTTAAAGAGGGTACCAAACGATGTCAATGTTATGAGTGCCTTGGCTGATGCCTATCTTAAAACCAGTAAACACGATGAAGCCATTGAGCTGTATAAAAGGATTCTACGAAGGCAGCCAAAAAATGCCACAGCCTATGCGAATATCGGTCTCGCAGCGGGTGCCAAGGGGGAGTGGAAAAGAGAGATCGCTAATTATGAAAAAGCGATTGTACTCAATCCGAAAGATCCAGTGATCTATTTCAATCTTGCTGTTGCTTATGAAAAGAGAAAAATTTATAAAAAAGCCGTGGAAGCATATAAAAAGGTCATTTTGCTCAAACCGGATGATACTGATGCCATGTTTCGGCTGGCTGAATATTATGTTAAGAGAAAACATTACAAGAAGGCTGTACATTTGTATAAAAAGATATTGAAGCTTAAACCTCGATTTGCAATGGCACACGCACATCTTGGTTTTGCCTACAGTGAGTTGAAAAATTATAAGAATGCAGCAAGCAGTTATGAAAAAGCAATACAATACGGTCTGAAGGACAAACAGACGCATTATGAACTTGCTGTTGTCTACGATAAAATCGGAACGACTGAAAAGGCAATATCCGAATATGAGAAATATGCATCATTAAATCCGTCGGTAGATGTTCTGACACGTCTGGCAGAGCATTATTTGAAAAAGAAAGAATATGATAAGGCGATCGGTGCATATAAGAAAATGATAAAACGAGATCCCAGGAACGCAGGACTGTACTCGAGCCTGGCTTATGCTTATGGACGAAAGGGAGATGTTCGCAACGAAATAAAAAATTACAAAACATCATTACGTTATGACAGTGAGGATGATACGGCCTATCTGAATCTTGCCGAAGCGTATGAAAAAGAGAAAAAGTATGAAGAGGCTCTGAAGGCTTATACAAATGCGTACCAGCTTAACCCTGATACTCAAAAGGCTGCACGAAAGATACCGGAAATGAAAATCAAGATATTACGTCAAAAACATGGGAAAAAGTGAGAACGAACACAGCAATCAATTATTAACCCTTCAAGGAGTAAAACAGACGATAATGAAACAGATTGTTTTAAATGATATTACAATCGGAGGAGAGTCTCCCTTTGTATTGATCGCCGGGCCGTGTGTTGTGGATGATGAGCAAACTACACGGGATATTGCCACGTTTCTCAAAAATATGGCAGAGGAATTGTCAATACCCTTTATTTTCAAGGCCTCCTACGACAAGGCTAACAGGACGTCGAAAGATTCGTTCAGAGGTCCCGGCATAAAAGAAGGTCTGAGGATATTAAAAGACATTAAAGAAGAACTATCGATTCCGGTCCTTTCAGATGTTCACCGTTCCGAAGAAATTGAAGAGGCATCCCTGGTGCTTGATATTCTTCAGATTCCGGCATTTCTCAGTCGTCAAACAGATTTTATTATGGATGTGGCACGTTCCGGAAAGATCATAAACGTTAAAAAGGGGCAATTTCTCGCACCATGGGATATCAGACATGTCTTGGACAAGATATTAGTTCATAACGAGAATGTCATGATTACGGAAAGGGGCGTGAGCTTCGGTTATAATAACCTTGTGGTGGATATGTGTTCTCTTCCCATCATGAGAAAGATGGGATACCCTGTTGTTTTTGATGCGACCCATAGTGTCCAACTCCCGGGCGGTTCAGGAAATGCATCAGGCGGTGAAAGGGAGATGGCAATATATTTATCTCGGGCGGCAATAGCTGTCGGTGTTGATGGATTATTCCTGGAAGTACATCCCGATCCTGACTGTGCACGGTGTGATGGACCCAATTCTCTCTACTTAAGTTCACTGTTTGATCTTTTGCAGACCTTGAAAGAACTTGATAGGATAGTCAAGACAAACAAGACCGCATAGAATCGGAACCGGAGGCACGATGATTGATGACATGGTAGCGAAAAAAATTAAATTGATAGGCAGCTTAATACTGGATGTTGATGGTGTTTTAACGGACGGACGAATAATCATAGATGATATGGGGAATGAGGCAAAGCATTTTAATGTACGGGATGGCCATGGACTGAAACTACTCATGAGGGCAGGTATTGATATTATTCTCATTACGGGAAGAACATCACAGGTAGTGGAACATCGTGCACGTGAGCTTGGAATTACAGACGTTTACCAGGGAGCAAAGAATAAAGTCGAGATTCTGGAAGAGATTTTTCGCAAAAAACATATTTCAGGTGAATCCGTTGCATACATCGGAGACGATATCGTAGATGTTCCCGTGTTCAAAAAGGTTGGATTTTCAGTAGCCGTGGCAGATGCTTCAGAACATGCTAAAAAATCAGCCGATTATATCACTAAAAGCAACGGAGGAAAGGGAGCAGTCAGAGAAATCTGCGAAATGATACTTATGGTTCAGGATAAATGGGATGACCTTGTGCAGCGCTATGAAATAAGTTAAGCTATTGATATCAATACTCATTGTTTCAGCTTTACATATCCTGTGGTGAATGTTATATCTCACTACTCATAGATGAGAAGAGCAAAAAAGAATGAAACGAAAAGGTGTAATAGTAGGAGTATTATTGATCGTTGGTGTGTTTGTATTCCTTGTTTGCAAAGGCTTTGAGAAGAACGAAGGAGAAGGGGTCTTAAAAATCATATCAGATAAAGCTGATCTGTATGTAAAAGATTTTCATTATACGGAAGTAGGAGACGGGGAAGCAACATGGGTAATCGATGCAGATTCGGCACAATATATAAGAAAGAATAATTTGGCGTTGTTAAAAAATGTGAGAATTACGTTTTTTGCGTCTGACGGGAAAACCTTTGTAATGACCGGGAAAAAAGGACAACTATACACCGATTCTCGAAATATTGATATGTGCGGCAATGTGCAAATCATTTCTGATAACGGAGATCGTTTTATGACGGAGTGCCTCAATTATTCTTATTCTGAAAAAAAAGTGTACACACAAAACCGTGTTACCATGGAAAATCCTCAACTTAAAATATCAGGAGTCGGCCTCACAATTTTGTTGACAACAAAAACAATATCATTGTTATCCGATGTAAGAGCTTTTATAAACGATTTTAATGTAAGTCCGTAAGATATGAGAACACTGAAAAAATATTATTCCC
>Ga0272442_10011688_pt1 | contig 10682 bp, 7 predicted proteins | sample SSMForm2O_FD_200262 | JGI IMG/M metagenome (GOLD analysis project Ga0272442, IMG submission 200262) | Marine sediment archaeal communities from Little Sippewissett salt marsh, Falmouth, MA, United States - SSM-Form-2O | ecosystem: Environmental > Aquatic > Marine > Wetlands > Sediment ... | reverse complement strand
TCGACCACTCGGTCGCCGCGATGAACTGGGCGGCTACGGGCGCCAACAAGACCGACCACCACGTGAAGCACGTCGTACCCGGGCGCGACTTCCCGCTCGAGGGCGAGGGGGTCCTCGTCGCCGACGTGCGCAACGCGGTCGACGGCGATACGCGCGAGGGCAAGAAGCTCAAGTTCCGCCACGGCATCGAGGTCGGGCAGGTGTTCAAGCTCGGCGCCAAGTACAGTAGGAAGCTCGGCGCCACCTTCCTCGACGAGGGGGGCAAGGAACACCCGTGCCTCATGGGATGCTACGGCATCGGCGTCAACCGCATCGTCGCCTCGGCGATCGAGCAGAACAACGACGAGAACGGGATCATCTGGCCCCGGGCGATCGCGCCCTACGAGGTCGCCGTGCTGTCGCTGAACGTGACGAACGAGGAGGTGGCGAAAACGGCCGACGCCTGTTACGAGGCACTGCGCGAGGCCGGCATCGACGTAATCTATGACGACCGCGACGCGCGCGCCGGCGTGAAGTTCAAGGACGCCGACCTCGTCGGCTTCCCGGTCAGGGTGGCCGTCGGCGAGAAGTCCCTCGCCAAGGGCGGCGTCGAGGTCAAGCGGCGGGACGCAAGAGATGCGGAGGTCGTCAAGCCCGAGGACGTCGTCGCCGCCGTGACGAGGGTGCTCGAAGCCAGGTAGGCGAGCCCTGGCTCGCCTGAGAGAACGTCAAGGTCGCAACCACGGAGGCACGGAGGACACAGAGCACGGCAACGACCTTCTTGGGGTCGTTCTTCGTGACCGCAGTATCCTCGGTGGGTGTGGGCGCTGTTGTCGTTGACGTGAACGGCGAACGGCAGAGAGCCACTGCGGTCACGGAGAAGACGGAGCACGCCGACGGCCGAAGCCAGATGAACGCCGTTCTCCGTGTTCTCCGTGCCTCCGTGGTTATGGCCGTTCGTGATGTCACGTTGTCCGTAGCGCGGAGACGCGTCCCCGGGGGAACGGGATGAGACTCAGGCAGAAGCTCTTCACCGCGATCCTCGCGGCAATGGTGCTCATGTTCCTGTTGCTCTCGCTCGCCTCGATGCTCAACGCGCTGGAGGCGCAACAGGCGCGGCGCAACCTCGAAGGGCGCCTCGACGCGGTCGCGCGCGAGTGCTTCCTCGCAACCGTCGACCGCCCCGCCCCCGACTTCGCGGACCTCTCCCGCCGGCTCGCGCCGCTGGGCGAAGGCGACTGGGACGTCGTCGCGGGCGGCGAGCCGCTGCTGGCCCCGGGTCGCACCGACCTGGATTCGATGATCGAGGTGGAACGTCACGGCGCGTACGCGCTGGTGCGCACGCGCGTCGTCGCGGGACTGGAGCCCGTCCGCTGGCTGCCCACGCTCTTCTGGGCACTGGCCTCCGGCACGGCCGTGCTGCTGCTGGTCGTGTACGGGATGCTCCTGCGCCTGGTGCTGCGTCCGGTCGAGGACCTGGTGGCGGCCAGCCGCTCGCTCTCCGCGGGTGGGCGCCCCCCGCGCGTGCCGGGCGAGGATCGGCCCGACGAGATGGGCGACCTGATCAAGGTATTCAACCGGATGGCCGCGGAGGTCGTCATCAGCCGCGAGGATCTCAAGCGGCGCGTCGAGGAGGCCACGCACGAACGCGAGAAGGCGCTGCAGCGGCTGGCGCTCGAGCAGCGACTGTCGGCGACGGGCAAGCTGGCCGCGGGCGTCGCGCACGAGATCAACAACCCGCTCGGCGGCATGATCAACGCGGCGCGTACGCTCGCCGGCGAGAAGGGCCTCTCGCCGCGCGCGGCTGAGTACGTCCAGCTCATCAAGGATGGCCTGGGCCGCATCACGTCGATCGTGGAACGCCTGCGGTCGTTCATACGCGCGCGGGCGGACGTCGGCAGCGTCGACGTCGTCGAGACGATGCGCGGGGCGCTGTCGTTCGCGCGACACCGCGTCGACAGGGAATCCGTCGAGCTCGAGGAACGCTTCCCCGCCGAGGGCGCGACGGTCACGGGCGACGCGGGCGAGCTCCAGCAGGTCTTCCTGAATCTCGTGCTCAACGGTCTCGACGCCATGCTCGAGAGCGAGACCAGGCGGCTGACGGTGAGCATTGGGCGCGAGGACGTCTCGGTCGTGGTCGAGGTGTCCGACACCGGCGTCGGCATGAACCAGGAGCAGCTTGCGAACGCGTTCGATCTATTCTACTCTACAAAGCAGAGCGGGACGGGCCTGGGGCTCGCGATCGCACACAAGATCGTCACCGACCACGGCGGCGAGATCGAGCTGGAAGGCGCGCCCGGCACCGGAACGACCGTGCGCATGAGGCTGCCGTCCTCGGACACCGCAGAATGAAGATACTGCTCGCCGACGATGAGAAGACGATCCTCCGAACGCTGGGCGACGCGCTGTCCGACGCGGGCTACGACGTCGCCTCCGCCGAGACGGGCGACGAGGCCGCGAAGATCCTGGACGAGCGCCCCATCGACTGCCTGATCACCGACATCAAGATGCCGGGGATCAACGGCATCGAGCTGCTGCAACGCGCCAAGAAGCTGTACCCCGACATCTACGTCATCGTGATCACCGGCCACGGCAGCGTGGAGTCGGCCGTCGAGGCGATGAAGGCCGGCGCGACCGAATACGTCACCAAGCCGTTCCTCAACGAGGACGTGCTCCTGCGCGTGGCGCGCATGCGCAAGGAACTGCTCCTCGCCGACGAGGTCCGCCGCCTCAAGGGCGAGCTCTCGACGAAGTACAAGTTCGAGAACCTGGTCGGGGCCTCCGACGTCATGCAGAAGCTCTTCCGGCAGATCAGCAACGTCGCCAAGAACGAGTACGACGTCCTCGTGACGGGCGAGTCGGGCACGGGCAAGGAACTCGTGGCGCGCGCCATCCATCACAATTCCGACCGCGCGCGCAAGGCGTTCGTCGCGGTGTCGTGCGCCGCGCTTCCGGAGTCCCTGCTGGAAGACGAGCTGTTCGGCCACGAGAAGGGCGCCTTCACCGACGCGCGCGAGCGACGGCAGGGGCGCTTCGAGCTGGCCGACGGCGGCACGATCTTCTTCGACGACATCGACGACATGAGCCTGCGAACGCAGGTGAAGCTTCTGCGCGTCCTGCAGGAGCGCACCTTCGAACGTCTCGGCGGGACGAAGACGATCAAGATCGATCTCCGCGCGATAGCCGCGACCAAGATCGACCTGCGCGAGAAAGTGGAGAAGGGCGAGTTTCGCGAGGACCTCTACTACCGTCTCAACGTGGTGCCGCTGCACCTCCCGCCGCTGCGCAGCAGGCCGGAGGACATCCCGGTCCTCACCGAGCATTTCATGAGCGTGTACGGGGGCGGCCGCAACTACCAGATCGAGCCGGAGACGTACGAGGCGATGGCCTCGTACACGTGGCCGGGCAACGTGCGCGAGCTCGAGAACGCCATCAAGCGCGCGCTCGCATTATCCACCGCGCCGGGCGTCCTCTCACGGAAGTACCTCGTCCCCACGTCGTTCTCGCCGGTGCAGGTGACGCAGGCGAACTCGCCGCAGCCGCTGAAGGAGATCGTGGCCGCCAGCGAGAAGTCGCACATCCTCAACGTGCTCAACCTCACCGGCGGCAACAGGACCAAGGCCGCGGAGATACTCGGCATCAGCCGCAAGAACCTGTGGGAGAAGATGAAGGCCTACGGCATCCTGTAGCCCTCATTCCCTCCCCTCCGCGGGGGCCGCGTGGGCACATCTCCAGCTTCCCCGACGACGCACGCGCCCGTCGAACCCGCGATGAAGAGACTCGCGACGCGCCGGTCGGCAATCGCGCTGTGTATCGCCTTCGCGATATCGTTCGGATCGATGGTGTCGGCAAGCCGCGTGGGCGTCATCCTGCACGAGCTCGCCGGTCACGCGCTGGTCCTCGCGATGCAAGGCGGCGAGGTGGGCCACGTCTCGGTCACGTACTTCGGCGGCGGGCACGTGGGTGTCGCGAAATGGGGCACCCCGGGCTCTTCGCGCTTCCTATTCGACATGTCGGGCATCTTCGTAAACGGGCTGCTCGGGGCGGGCTTCCTCGCGGGGGCCCTGCTCGTCTCGGCCTTCGCCCCGCGCCGACGAGGCGCGCTCGCCCTCGCACACGCGCTCTCCTGGGGCGGCGTCCTCAATCTCGCGGGGGCGACGCACTACGCCTGTATCGGCTCCTACTACGGCTACGGGGACTCGGGGCCGTATCCCGGCGTGTGGGTTCCCTCGCTCGTGCTGCTCGTCGTGACGATGCCGGGGGGCATCGCCGTCTGGAGCCGTACGCTCGCGGCGCTTCTCGCCTCGCGCCACGAGGGCGACGCGGCCCCGCATCGCGTGAGGCTCGGACTCGCCGGGCTGATCCTGGCCGTCGCGCCGCTGGCGGCGTACGCGGTCGGGCTCGTCGCCGAGCAGCGCCTGACCGCCGGGCGAACGCAGTTCGCGACGCTCAAGGCGGAATCGGTCGCGGTCGCGCGCGAGGTCGAGCGCATCCGCCGCGAACGCGTCGAACGCTGGCGCGAGAAGCACGGCGACCGACCCGCTCCGCGCGAGGTGACGGACGTGAGCGAAGACGACGTGGACAAGCCGTTCCCGCTGCTCGCGGTCCTCCTCGTGTTCGACGCGCTGCTCATTGCGGGCGCGTTGTTCATGCCGTGGCGCGGACGGAAAGGCGAGGCCGGGCCGCCCGGCATCGTCGACTGGGCGACGCCGTTGGGCGTGGCGGCGGTTCTCCTGTTGGTGTGCGGGATCGTGTTCTGAGCGCGCCAGCGCCATGGGTCCAATAGGTCCTATGAGACCTATACCCTCAAAGAAGCGCCCCCCGCGGAATAGTCACGGGGGGCGTTGTAGTCTGTAGTCTTGCTCGCCGACTACATCGGCTCGCCGAAGAACTCGAAGATCTCTTCTTCGCGCATCACGCGGATACCGAGCTCTCGCGCGCGCTTGAGCAGCTTGTTCGCGTCGGGCCCGCCGCCCGGGATCAGGTAGTTGACTTCCGAGGGCAGCACGTCCACGAGCGCCGGCGAGCTGAGGTCGTCCGGCCTGCGCAGCAGCACGCTCGGGTCGAGCACCCGGCCGCCGTTCTCCTCGATGAAGGCCTTCAGCTCCTGACGGTTGCGCCTGACCGGCTCGCTACCCAGGACGAAGATCAGCGGGCGGTTCGACGAGAAGTACGGGTTGGACAACCGGTCGCCCACGGAGATCGGCCGGAAGGCGTTCTCCGCCTTGTTAAGGAGTGACTTCACCGACTGGTCGAGCTGCTGGACCTCGTTGTTGTTGTCGCCGAGGAAGCAGTACGGGCAGTACCGCATGTCCTCATTGTACGCCTCCCAGCCGCACTGCGGGCAGACCGGATGGCGGACGCGCTCGGGCAGGATGTAAGCGTCCGAGGTGTGCGTGCGGACCTCGGCGATCTCGATCATGCCGCGCACCTCGGCGCCGACCTCGTCGGCCGACATGGCGGTGGTCGCGCGCTCGATCTTATAGTCGAGGCCGGCGACGGTGAACAACTCGTTGATGCCCGGGCCGAGGACCTTCAGCGTATCGTGGGCCGTGCGGCGCGCGAGGCCGGTGCCCTTGAGCTCGGCCTCCTTCGAGATGCCCACGGCCACCACCGGGTACTTCTGCATCTCCTCGCCGCGCCCCACCACGAGGAGGTCGCCCGGGAGGATGCCCTCTTCGACGAAGTTGCGGCCCTTGACCTCAACCCACCCGAGGCCGTAGCCGCGGCGGAGCGACCAGACCTGGAACTTTTGCCCCTTGCGAATCCGGTCGGCCGTGCCGAGGTTGATGACGCAGAAGTTGCTCTCGGGGTCGGAAACGGAGATGACCTTGCCGCCGGCGTCGGAAATCGTCTTGCGCCGGAGCGCCTCTGCCTGGACCTTCTTGAGGCGCGCGTTCACTTCCTCGAGTTTCGCGTTGATCTGCGCGATGTCGACGTCGATGTTCTTCTCCTTCTCCTCGAACGTCGCGATGGCGCTCACCAGTCGTTCGTTGGCCTGGCGCAGCTCCTCTTCCTTGCTCCGCTTCGTGTTCTCGAAGGAGGAGAGGTCCTGCCGCATGGCCTCGTCGACGGACTTGATCCTGTTGTGGCCGTCCGTGATGCTGTTCGAGAGGTCACGCACCGCGGGCTGGATGCGCGAGCGCTCCTGCTCGCTCTCGCGCTGCGCGCGGTCGCGGAGGCTCTTGATCTCGTCGCGCTTCTCGATGGCCTGGTCGCGCTCGCCCATCTTCGTGGTGAGCAGGCCCTTCTGCTTGCCGAGCTCGACTTCCAGCTCGCCCTGCTCGTCCTTGAGCTCCTTGACCTCCAGGTCCACCGCGTCGAGGACCTGCCGGGTCTCGTCGACTTCGAGCCACATCGCGAACATAAAAGCCAATGCGCCGGTGGTCATGACGATCACCGTCACCAGCCCCGCCACGAGTCCGCTGCTTCTCTCGGCCATCGCGATATCCCCTCTTATGCATTCCGTCTTTGATGTCAGCTACGACGCCCGGCGCGTCTCCCGCGTGACCTACTTCCTCAGGAAGTCGAACACGTGGTAGTGATGCAGTATCTCGATACCCAGCTCCCGCGCGCGCCGCGTCTCCTCGATGGCCCACTTGCCGGCCAGGAGCACGTCCGTCCCGGCGCCGATCTCCGCTTCGATGGCCCCGCCGTGCCAGCGGATCGCGCTCAGCAACTGCTCGTTCTTGTACTGGATCGACAGGGGCTCGCCCTTCACCGCGAACTTCAGCGACTCTCCCGGGGCGAAGAACGGGTTCTGGATCTTGTCCCCGATGATGATCGGATCATCGGGGTTCATCTCTATGACCGTCATCTTGGGGCTGGCCGAGAGCCGCTGCACGTGGAGTCCCTGACCCGAGCCGGTGCAGTACGGACAGAGCTCCTCTTCCGGCAGCCGGGCCGTGTAGCCGCACGACGGGCATCGGCCCAGGTGAATATCCTGGTTGAGGATGTAGCAGGTGGCCGTTTCCTTGTCTACGACGCGGACGTCGACGAAGCCCTTGCGCACGCGACGGCCGCCCTGACGGACGCGGAAAACCTCGAACCGCATACCGCGCTTCACGCCCTGATTCTCGCCGACGTTGATGACGATCTGCCGCGTCGCCAGGTCCGTGGCGAGCACGACGCCGTCGGCGTCGGCGTCCATCTCGGACGGCTCGCGCTGCGACGACTTCTGCAGCTCGTCCTTCGCCTGGTCCAGCTGGGTCTCCCGCCGGCTGCGCAGGTTCCTCTTGTTCTCGTAGCGGCGGGTGTAGCGGTTGTTCGCCTTCGTCAGCTCGTTGCGCGCCTCGTCGATGGCCGAGTCGAGCTTGCTGATCGACCGCGCGTTGGAGCGCTCCTGGTCGTCCTTGCGCTGGGTCAGCGGACGGTAGCCGTACGGCTCGCCCGCGTCGCCGTTCTCCAGATAGTCGGAGATGTCGCGCCGCGACTTCTCGAGCCCGGACACCCAGCTCCGGTTGACGCCCGTCAGCGCCTGGAACCTGGTCCTGCTGACGCGGTACCGATCCGTCTGGTCCTGCTCGACCAGGATCTGGTGCTCGACCTCGGCGACCTTGATCTTCTCGGCCTTAACCGCCTCTTCCAAATCGGCGATTCTGACCTTGGTCTCCTTGATCTCCTGCCGGCGCGCGTCGAGCTGGGCGGTGAGGCTGTCAGGCTTGTCGTGAGAGCCGATCTGGGTCATGAAGTAGAACCCGAGACCCGCGAACACGATGAAGAGCACAACGAATATCGCCAGGGCCATCTTGGTCAGGCCATCGTCGCCGGGCATAACCACCTCCGCCTGAAAACCCACGTTGGAACGCCTACAAAACGCCTCTGCCAGAGAGGTTCGCGATTCTAGGTGGCGCGGATGTGACGTGTCAAGGCAAAGTGACCCCCGCGGGCACCGGGCGCGCGCCGCCTCCCCGCCGTTTCCTCACTTTTGCTTGACGGCCATATGCGGATCGCTAGTATTCAGGCACTTGTTGCCGCAGGAAGCTACGAGGTGGGGTTGTAGGCCTCGAAACAGGCTTAGAGAACACTGCCCCCGGGAGGAAGAACCTATGCTGAGCCCCATTAAGTCGGCGGCGCTCGTGTTGGTTGCCGCGTCGAGTCTTGTGGGCTGCGTCGGCGCGAGCCAGACGGCGATGATCGATGAGGCGGGTCCGATCCCGCTCGCCACCGGCTCAGACATCGCAGCCAATCCCGATATGGCGGCCCCGGCCAGCGAACTCCTCCCGGCCGCCGTCACCCAGACGCTGCACACCAACGGCATGTTTTGGGGCGGCGTGACCGCCCTCGCGGCGAACAACGGCGACCTCGACCAGTTCGACGGCGGCACCGGCATGATCTTCGGCGTCGCATTCGGCAACGAGAACGTCAAGAGTTTCTTCGAGCTGAACTACATCGAGACCCAGGGACACCTCGGGTACAGCGAAACCGGCGCCGGCGGCCCCCTCACGTGGCAGAAGAGCGCCGACGCCGCGATCCGCAGCTTGTACGCCGGCCTGCGTCGCTACCTGCGGCCCGTCACCGGCCAGCAGGGGCGTGTCGTGCCGTTCGTCGTCGCGGGACTCTCGTACCACACGCTCGACAACTACCCGCCCACCGGCGTCACCCCCGCGGCGACTGCGGACCCCGCTCTCGCTCTGGGCGACGCGGCGGGTCTGGGCATCTACGCCGGCACGGGCATCGAGCTCTACCTCAGCTCCCAGATCACGCTGGGGTTTGACATGCGCGGCTCCTACTGGAACTGGCAGGGACAGCCAGAGGCCACCGGGGAGAACGGCACCGTGGCCTCCACGGTATCGGTTTTCTACCACTTCTAGTCGCGCGAGGAACGAACATCTCAAGGGCGTACATTGTTGCAGGAGAAAGGCGGGCGAATCATGGCGAGGTCGAGCTTGGCGCTGTGTGTCGTGCTCGCGATGTCCGGTTGTGGTGCCGTGGCTTCGCGCTCGAGCGAAACCACCGATGACCAGCTGGTCCGTGCCGTGCCGCGCGAAGGTGACGTCCTCGGCGCCCCGTCCGGGGTCGAGGTGCCGGCACAGCAGATGGCGAGCCTCCTTCCGCCGAAGGCGTTCGGCCTCGGCTACTTCTGGATCGGCTATGCGGCGACCGACACCGGCGTCGGCGCGTTGCGTGACATCGGCTCGGGCGACGGCTTCAGTTTCGGCGCGGGCTTCAAGGTCAGCGAGACCTCGCGGTCGTTCCTCGAAGTGACCGTCGAGAAAACCCTGAAGCATGGCGTCCCCGACTACATCCTGGCGAACGCTGCAGGCAACCCGCCGGGCTTCGCCGTCTCCGGGTTCACGCCGGCCAGCGGCTACCACGACCGCCTGATGTTCGGCGGGCGCAGCTCCGCCGCCGCGCGCGCGCGCCTCGAGCACCAGCCCCGCGCCTACGGCAGCTACGGCATCGCCTACAACGCGTTCAAGTGCACGTCGCAGACCACCGCGGGCCTCGTCGAGTACAACGTAAACGGCATCGGCTTCTACCTCGGTTTCGGCGTCGAGTTCCCGTTCGCGAAGAAGACGTCGATGAGCTTCGACGTGAAGTATCACAACTTCGAGGGCACGGACACGCAGGGCGTCACCGACGACTTCGGCTCGGTCGTCTTCGGCGTTCTCTACCTCTCGCGCTTCTAGTCGCATTAGAACCCAGCGGCGGCGGCTCTCGCCGGCGCCGCTTTTTTTGTGTCCCGAGACGGTGGACGGGGCGCCTACGTAGTGCGGGCCCCGATCGCATCGTCGTCGTCACGCATGGTCTTCGTTCCCACGCCGCGCACGGTCGAAGTGATCGCACAGCGCGTACACGTTCTTGTTGAGCTCGACCATCCCGTTCAGCACGTCCGCGTATTCCTCAAAGGCAATCGTGACGATGCCCTTGTTCGAATCGCGGTTGGACGGGTCGGTCGTGAGGTCGGAAGGATCGTTGTCCATGTACTTGAACCAGTGCCAGCCGACGCACGCGCCGGATTCCAGCAGGCCCATCGTGAAGTGCTGGTAGAAGCGGGCGCGGTCCGCCTGCGTCGGGACGATCCATCCCGCGCCGGTGGTGTTGGCGAATCCCGCGTCCGCACCCTTGGTGTAGAATTCCGTCACCATGAACGGGCGGCCGGACCAGGCCGCCCAGTTTCTCACCAGTTCCGGATCCGGCCCCCACGAGCCGTAGTAATTGACCGCGACGATGTCCAGGTGCCGGCCCGCCGCGCGGAACGCCCCCGGGCTCGTCTTCTCCTGTCCATGGAACCGCGACCCGAGGCAGCAGTGATTCGGATCCGCGGCGCGGATCGCGGCCGTCGTGACCTCGAAGTACCGGTCGCACACGAGCTCGCGAAACGCCTCGCGATCGTCATCCGTCACGTCATCGACGCCGGCCGCGGCGCCCTTGCGCTCGGCCAGCCACGTCGTCGCCGCCGCGTGCCCGTGACAGAGGACCGGATCGTCCGCGTCGAGCGCGAGGTGCCGGTCGAGCATGTCGCCGCGCAGCGGCATCTCGTTGTCGGAGAAATGGCCCACACACCAGGGGTCGTCGCGCAGCGGCGCCAGTTGCTCGGCGTGCCGCCGACAGAACGCGGGGAAGTCCGGATGAAAGACGGGGATGACCCCACCCCCGTATCCCACGTGGCCGGGCTCCTGGTGCACGATGCCCAGGCTCCTGCCGAACGCCGACATGAAGTTCCAGATGCACGTATAGACCATGCGCGGCCGCGCCCG
>Ga0272442_10011687_pt1 | contig 10682 bp, 10 predicted proteins | sample SSMForm2O_FD_200262 | JGI IMG/M metagenome (GOLD analysis project Ga0272442, IMG submission 200262) | Marine sediment archaeal communities from Little Sippewissett salt marsh, Falmouth, MA, United States - SSM-Form-2O | ecosystem: Environmental > Aquatic > Marine > Wetlands > Sediment ... | reverse complement strand
TGCAAAACAGCTCTTTGCAGACGTGGATATTGTTTCGCAGGATGAGTTCGTTGTAGAAAGCAGCCCGGCAGTATGGATTGAACGTGAAAATCTGCAGACACTGATGATTCTGAGCCCGGGCCAGGACCTGATGAACCTGGCTCGCGGCGAGCTGTCCTTGCCACTCAGGAGCCAATAACATGCCGCTTGATCCAGCCCGCGTACAGGCTATCTTTTTTGATATCGACGGAACACTGGCGGACACCGATGACGCCATGGTGCTCAAACTTGCCCGGATGCTTAAACCGGTTTCGTTACTTTTCAGGGAACGGAATCCGGACCCGTTTGCCAGGTGGCTGGCAATGGCGGCCGAGAGTCCGGCCAATTTCTTCTTTGCGACGACGGACCGGTTTGGCCTCGATGAACTGGCTGCACCGGTTGTGGACTGGCTTCATGCAGTGCGGGGAGAGGGCAAACCCAAACATTTTCTTATGATCCCCGGCATCATGGAGATGCTCGACAATCTTCGCAGCCGCTACCCGCTGGCGGTTGTGACTGCTCGCGACCAGCGGGGGGCGGAAGCTTTTATCAGGCAGTACTGTCTGGAGCCGTATTTCAAAGCGGTGGTTACCGCGCGCAGCTGCCGCAGGAGCAAACCGCACCCGATGCCGGTGCGAACTGCGGCTGAAGCGTTGGGTGTGCCGGTGGAGGCTTGCCTGATGGTCGGCGATACGACGGTCGATATCCGGTCTGGCAAGTCAGCAGGTGCACAGACGGTCGGTGTGCTGTGCGGGTTTGGCACACACCGTGAGCTGGAAGCCCGCGGTGCAGATCAGATCCTTGAAACAACGGCGTCTCTTCACGAGCTTCTGCCGGGATCATAGGGAGCATTATGGAACAGAAGAGCAGCTCGCCTTCGACCGTCAGGGGTTTGTTCCCGGACTGGTTTACACGCAGCCGGAAGGGCATAATGCTGGCTTTACTGCTGTTAGTGCTCTTTGCACTGGCGTATGCCCAATCCCCGCTGTTCACGTCCAATCAGAATCAGTATTTCCTGCGCGGCGCTGCAATGGCGGGCGTTGGGGATCTCGCTGATGACTGGCTGGTGAGCACGAAGGATTCCACACCTGTTTTCTCCTTCCTTGCCAGGCTCGTGTTTCAGTATTTTGATCCCGTTTTGTTCTACATGATCTATGCAGTTCTGCTTGGGCTGTTCCTCTTATCACTTGTCGGAATCTGCTATTCACTGCGGCCTGAAATGCAGCCCCGATTTGCCCTGATGCTGACTGTCCTGCTTATAACACTGCACAGCGCAGCACTGCGCTACGTGCTGGGGCGAATTCCCGGCGACCACTGGGAGTACCTGCTGGAGGCGGGATTTGCAGGACAGCGGCTGCTCGGCCCGGTGCTGCAGCCGAGTTCCTTCGGTGTGCTGCTGCTGTTTTCCATTTTCCTGTACATGCGCAGGAAGCCATTTGCTGCCGTATTAATGGCTGTGCTGGCTGCCACCGTGCATCCCACGTATCTGCTGAGCGCAGCCGCGCTCACACTGGCTTACATGGCAGGAACATGGCTTGAGACTCGCAAGCTTAAGCAGCCGATGCTGATCGGATTGGCCGCGCTGGCAGCCGTGCTTCCTGTGCTTGCATATGTGGCGGGGAGCTTTACACCCACGTCGGCTGAAGTGACGCGTAGAGCGCAGGAGCTTCTGGTGACCTTCCGGATCCCGCAGCACACACAGATCGCGATGTGGTTCGACGTCACGGCTGTTTTCAAGCTGCTGATGCTCACTGGAGCCCTGGTTCTCACTCGCCGGACTCGCCTGTTTCCACTGCTCCTGGTCCCGTCATCTGTAATGGTGCTGCTGACAGGCCTGCAGGTTGCGCTCGACAGCAACCAGATGGCTCTGCTGTTCCCATGGCGGCTTTCGACCTGGCTGGTTCCGCTTTCGCTGGCGGTTCTGGCTTCAGCGGCGTTGAAGCTGCTGCTGACGAGATATGATCAGCTGAAGCCGGTTCCCTTGATCCTGGCGGGGTCGGTGCTCCTGGTTGTGCTGCTGGCGGCTGTTGGTGGGGCAAAATTCCGAATAGAGTATCAACGCAGGCAAGCCGATCCGGCGGTGCCGATGATGGCGTATGTGCGAAAACACAGCGAGGGGGAACAGGTCTATATGATCCCGCCCAAGCTACAGATTTTCCGGCTTCAAACAGGTGAACCTGTGATGGTGGAATTTAAATCCATTCCCTATCAGGACGAGGAAGTACTGGAATGGTACAACCGTGTGAAGCTGGCACAGAACTTTTACCGGAATAAGATCGAGTATATCGACTGTGATCGGCTGGATGAGGCTTCGGAACTTTACGGTGTTACCCATGTGGTACTGGGTAAGAACCAGTTGGGTTTGAGCTGCCCGGGGATGGAAGAGCAGTATCGTGACGACGCGTATGGGGTGTATCTGCTGGATCCGGAATAAATTCAGGATAGGGCATGTTGGGTGAATCGATTTCGACTTAAAGAAAAAACCCGCAGCGGATTCTGCGGGTTGGTTTTGCAGTGGGCCGAGCCTTTCTCAGGAGGCCATAAATTTACTTTTGTGGGTGCAGGTCTGGAGCCCCGCAGGGACAGACTCTAGACGCCCGATGCTTGTGTATACTGTTGTCTCCTGAGCTTAGAGATCGGTCACTTGCATAATTATAGTAGCAGAAGATGTCAGAATTGTCCCTAAATGAGGCGTTAAAGGAAACGGAAAAGATCGTAAACACCCTCATTAATGCGATAGCGGACTTTCGCTGAAGTTCAGGAAAACAGGACAAAAAAGGAGACTTCACTATCCTGCCATGCCTTCATCCAGTCATCCTTCCCTCGACATGTCATCCTGACGAGGGCTGTATGATCATGGCATGGAAGACGGCTGCAAAGCCCGAGGAAGGATATTCTGAAACCTTCCCAGATAAAGGCACGCCATAGAAATCAACATATGTTCTGTCCGAAAGCATCTATTCCCTGTGGCTTTACCTGCCATTCCGGAAGCTTCAGAATATCTTTCGGCCGTGGTTGAAGCGCTCCACTGCTCCGCCTGGCACCACACCCCGCCTCAAGATGACAGGTTGGAGAGGCATATCATCACACCCCGATCATGTTTTGTCGACGAGGGATTTCAGAAAAACATCCTCACCGGGCGCGACAGGCAATAGGTTCGTAACGAAGCGGGCAAGTGCTCCCTCAGTTCCCCCCATCTGCTCCTGCTGAAGCAGATGGGGGACAGACAAGGGGGCAGATAAAATGGAAGATAGAATCATGCGCCATTTGGTATGTTGATTTCTCGATGATTCTTTATCCAACATTGATGAGATTGTATAGACCGGATACCTGGTCGGTATTGCTGAAACTCGGGCAGCAGGTGTTGTCCTGTGTCTATGGCCTTCCCTGTCATCCGGGAACGGTCGCGACCGTTCAATACAATAGTTCTTTCGGCTGGGGATGTAATACTCCACCACCTCGACCCTCACCTCATCCCGTCTCAAGATGACATGTTGGAGGAGGCCCATCAATAACCTGTCATCCCGAAGTTATGGGGAATCCAGGTAAAGATCAATTTTAAGGAGGGCATGGAAAAACGATTGCCTTGATCCGTAAACAATATGGCAGGATAATGCTATACTCCCGGGTGAATAAGTACATACAGTATGAGCAGCAATGAATAGAGAGGTTAACTGCGGTGACGAAAAAAAAGATCGTTTCCCGGTCGACACACAAGGATCAAAGCAAGAAGGGCCGCAAGGCAGAAAAGGGCACAAAAGAAGTATACGACGGCACCCTTGAGGCGGAGTGGACCTGCACGTCCTGCGGCACGGAGCATATTCCCGGCCGAGAAAAGAAATGCCCGACATGCGGCAACCCGCGCGAGACCGGAGAGGATTACAAGGAGCCCCAAAAAAAGGGCGACTATTTGAGCAAGGATGAACTGGAGGAACTGGGGGTCGATCCAGAGAAGCATCTTTCCGACGAAACCTGCCGCTACTGCAAGGCAAAGATTAAGCCGGGTACACAGGTTTGCCCGAACTGCGGCGCCAGCCTGGTCGATACCGGTTACACAAGCAGGCGCTGCCCGGCCTGTGAACGCGAGACCAACGAAGAAATCTGTCCAAGCTGTGGAGCAAAAACCGTGCTCAAAGAGGTGGACAGCGAAAGTGATGAAAAGAAGAAACCGGCATCCAGGAAACTCGGATTGGCCGCCGTCCTGGGTATTGGCGGATTGGTGCTGGCATGTGTAACCGCAATTATCTTTCTGGCCGTGCCCAAAACAAAATCGGCGTATGTCAGTGCGGTCTCGTGGACACGCACGATCGAGGTGGAAGAGTATGAGTACAACCGGCATGAGGGATGGACTCTGCCGTCAGGGGCAGACATGGTCAGTTCGTCCATGGAGGTGCATCACTACGACCAGGAACTTACAGGCTACGTTACAGACTGTTATTGGGAAGACCAGGTTGCCGGGTATGAACAGGTTTGCGATACCGAGCAGGTTTGTGAGACGGTGTCGGAGTACGACTATACCGAAACCATCTGCTACGATGATGGAACATGTGATGAAATCGACCACTACCGTGATGTAACCGAGTGCTTTGATGACGTGGTGTGCGATGATGAACCTGTCTATGAGCAGGTGGAAGTGTGCAGCGATGTGCCCCAGTATCTCGATGTGCCGGTGGAACAAACCTATTACACCTATGATATCTGGGAGTGGGGTCAGGCAGCACCGCTGACTCTCAGCGGGATCGACACTTCACCAGAGTGGCCCGAAGTGCCGCAGGATGACTCGTTCCGGGAGGTGTCGGGCGGGCGCAGCGAGGAGTGTGAAGTTACACTGGTAACTTCCGGGGAAGAAGTGTTGTATGAACCTTCTTGCAGTGACTTGTGGCGCTACGAGGTGGGTTCAATGTGGACAGTAAAAACCCGGGGAGGATCAGTGATCGAAATCACCCCGGATGAATGACTGGAAGGGAGAAGCAAAAAGGTTATGACAGAACTTCAGACAACAACGACATATTTCAAGAAACCAGGGAAATCGAATACCGAACGGGCGCTGGATCTGGCTATGGCCCGGGCAGGAGAACTGGGGATCCGGAAGATAATTGTAGCCACAACCGCGGGCGATACAGGCGCTGCGGCTGCACAGAAGTTCCGTGATTTCGATGTTTTTGCAGTCACGCACTCGACAGGTTTCAAGAAGGCAAACGAACAGGAGTTGGAGGAAGAAAACCGTGAAGCTATCGAAGAGGCTGGTGTCAGGATCCTGACCTGCCAGCACGCTTTCGGTGGTGTCAACCGCGCAGTTCGCAAGAAGTTCGATACAACCGAGCTGGACGAAATTATCGCACATACATTTCGGCGCTTCGGAGAGGGCATGAAAGTTGTGGTTGAGATCGTTTTGATGGCAGCAGATGCCGGCCTCGTCCGGACGGATGAAGCCGTGATGTGTATTGCCGGCACCGGGCGGGGAGCGGATACTGTTGTAGTGTTGAAGCCGGCCAACGCCCAGACGTTTTTCGAGGTTGAGGTGCTCGAAGTCGTCTGCCGCCCTGCTCCTTCCCACCCCGGATTTTCGGATTGAAGCAATAGTCCCATTGGAAAAAAAGTATTACCGGCAAACCCCGGCCCCATCAGATATGGTGGGGCCGGTTGTATAAATCCTGTATTCCACTCCGTTCTTCGATATACTTTTAATATGGGAACTGCGGAAAAAGGAGGGATTTGGCATGTACAACAGGTTGATTATCAATATTAAACCGATGGGTTTTAACTGGGAAACTTCGGACCCGTTTCTCTTCTGTGTGCATCACCTTGATGCTTATCCAGCGGGGAATGAGCAGCTCGGGCCGAAAGCTCCGCTTGAAGGCAGGAACCTCGGCCAGGATTTCGCGTTGAAGGATGGCTGGCGTATGTATCATGGGGAAGCCGTGCCTGGATTCCCATCACACCCCCACCGCGGATTTGAGACGGTTACCGTTGTGCTGGAGGGATTTGTCGACCATTCCGATTCACACGGCGCAGCAGGACGCTACGGCCAGGGAGATGTCCAGTGGATGACAGCCGGAGCCGGCCTGCAGCATGCCGAGATGTTTCCATTGCTAAACCAGGACAGCCCCAATCCGCTTGAATTGTTCCAGATCTGGCTGAACCTGCCGAGCGAGCGCAAGTTTGCAGAACCGCATTACAAGATGTTGTGGGCGGAGGACATTCCCGTTTACAAAGAGAAGGATCAGCAGGGAAACAACGTTGAGTTGACGGTGATAGCCGGTTCCATCGGCGATGTCACCGCACCGGCCCCGGCACCGGATTCATGGGCTGCAGATCCGGATCATGAAGTAGGGATCTGGCTGATAAAGATGGAGGCAGGTGCAAAGTGGGAACTCCCGGCGGCATCTCCGGAAATCTTCCGGACATTGTATTTCTATCGCGGGGAAGGGATTCATGCCGCAGGCATCGACATCAAGCCGTACCATTCAGTTGAGCTTCTGGCAGAAGAGCCAGTGATTCTGGAGAACGGAGACGATGAGGCATTCCTGCTCCTGCTTCAGGGAAAGCCGATCCAGGAGCCAGTAGTCCAGCACGGGCCGTTCGTAATGAACGAGACGGCTGAAATCCACCAGGCGTTTGCAGATTACCGCAAAACGCAGTTCGGAGGCTGGCCCTGGCCTGTGTATGATCCAGTACATTCGCGGGATAAAGGGCGGTACGCAAGGTATTCAGACGGACAAGAGGAAACAAGATAAGGAAAAAGCGCACTGATTTCAGTATCCCGTGTGCGAATTCTGGAACAGTCCGTTTATTGGAAAGAGAATCAGCTGCTGCGGCTGAAGAGCAGATCCGGCTGTAATTCAAGCTGATTGATCAGGTCCAGCAGTGTCTGTGCTGTCAGTCTGAGCGCTGGAAGCTCGATCCTGTCGGCCAGGTCACCGGCGGTGTGATAGTGAACGTCGGCCCGCGCATTCCCGGTGACCTGAAGGCCGGTCGCTGGAATACCGTTTTCGAGGAAGGGGGCAAAGTCGCCGCTGCGAAGAGAATACCAGAGCGGCCGGGTCTGAGGATTCACCTGCAGGATTAACTCGTTCAAACGGGCATCAGCTCTGCGGGAGAACAGCACACCGTCCCTGCTGGCATAACGGAGTGTATTGCCAGCGCCCACCATATCCAGGGACAGTACTGCTGTCCGGCTGTCTGATCCGAGGCCTCGGGCAAAGGCGCGTGCGCCGTGGAGGCCGGCTTCCTCCGCTCCTGTGAAGAGGAAAGCGAGGTTGAATGATTCCGGCTGATTTGAGGCGTAGTGTTCGGCAAGTGCCAGGGCGAGCCCCACACCGGATGCATTGTCGTTTGCGCCGGGGGAATAGAAATCAAGGCGGGCAAGCTGCTCAAGCGTTTCAGAGAACACCAGCCAGAAGCCTGTCATTGCGCCTATTACCGCTGCGGTTGTGGATATGAGATGAGGGATTGTAAAGCCGGCAAGCTCGGCAAGACCAAGTGCTGCCAGAAGCAGTGCAGCCCGCTGGGCGATGTCCATTGTCACTCCCCGAAGCTTCAGCAGGAACGGGCGGTTGAGCACAGCCGCTTTTCCGGTATCCACATGGGCACAGAGGACCAGTGTGGGCTGATCCTCGCTGCTCAGGGAAGTATATACATTGCTGGATGGAATGCTGCCATTCCAGCGGCGATTCCACCAGCGTCCCAGGTCCGGGGCAAGGAGCAAGCTGATTGGGAGGAGCAGGCCCAGCAGCGGAGGGCGGCCGGCAGAAGCATATACCAGGAATAAAACACCAGCCCCGGTGATCCAGGGAGTGAAATGGTGATGCGGGAAAAGGAACCCGGCTAGCTCTGCATCCATCCCGTATGAAGTTAGCTGTTCTTCTATGTAGGCCAGAGCTGCCTTTTCGTTGTTGGAACCCGGCGGGCGCGGGCCTATTGTCTCACTCAGTTGAATAATATATTCGTATGCGCGTTCTGCCAGCTGTGCAGCTGTCTCGGAATGCGTATGGGAAGGCGTTCCATTCTCCTCAGTCATGCTTGACTACCGTAATGAAACGAGGAAGTTTGTAATAGAAAAGCGGGGAATCGAAGTTATACGAAGTCTGGATTACCAGGCCATTGGCTTTCAATAGATCGTGTTGAATATCCCGTTCTTCCACACCCTGGTTGGACAGAATCAGAAGTCCGCCAGGCCGCAGGCTGTTGTACACATCCATCAGAAGCCGCTGTGGATCGTACATACGCGCCGGTAATCCCCAACGCAGATGCTCTTTTCGTGTTATGAAAGGGAACAGCATCAGGGCAAGATGATTCTTTGAATCGGGTGTGAAAGCCTCCGGGTGATAGCTCACGCCTGGCAATCCGTCGATATGTGCCTGAGCGTGGTCGTACCGGGAATACAGGTCAGCATAAAGTCGATATGCATCGACCTCATAACCATCCAGGGTCACATTACGCGGCTCAGGTGTGTTCCACCAGGCGAGGAGCGAATAGAGTACCTGAACGTAAAACCAGTGTGATGCACCGATATCAACTGCGCAGACATCCTGCGGGAGATCTGCAGAAGCAGCCTCCAATGTGGATTCAAGCATGTGCAGGTAGTATACGGCTTCCTGGTAGTGGATTTTGCGGCTGGAATGATAGTATGGATTGAGGTGATACTTCTTTCGAAACCGGGCTTCAAGCCTCATTGCCTGCATTCGCAGGGTATCCGGAAGGTCTTCATAAAGCCCCTTTTTGGATTCGTTCTTGAACTGCAGCCCTTTCCTGGACCATCGAAGCTGGCTGCGCAGTGGATAGTCCATCCAGTTGCGCACTACATGAAAAATTGACATACTTTTCTCCCATATAAATTGCACCCGGGCTGCATGGTGCGGTCAGGCTGTCAGGTAGTGTAACAGAAGCATTTTGATAATTAAACGAGAAAAACTGAAAAACGGCTAGTTTGTTATCAAGCGGTTACAATAGAGAATACTTAACCCAAACGGATCAGCTGTTGAATACAATATGCAGCAGGTATATAAAGAAGGGAATAGAATAGTGGGAAAGCCGGATCCCGGAAAATCTGCAAACGAGCGGTTCATTATGGTAGCGGATTATACAGAATCCTGGGTTGAAGAATATGAAGCAGAAGCCGAGCGTCTTCGTGAAGTCTTCGGCGAGCTGCTTGTTGGCATTCACCATATCGGAAGTACTTCGGTGCCCGGATTGGCAGCCAAGCCGGTGATCGATTTTCTCGTGGAAGCTGCCGACATCGACAGGGTTGACGAGCTTAACGACAGAATGCTGAAACTGGGATACGAGGCGCGGGGGGAATACGGCATTCCGAGCCGTCGTTTTTTCCCTAAAGGCGGGAACCAGCGAAGCCATCATGTACATGTCTTCCCTGTGGGCCACCACCGGGTGAAGGACCACCTGTTGTTTCGTGATTACCTGCGGGCGTTTCCGGAGGAAGCCCGGGCTTACGAAAAGCTAAAACGTTCGCTGGCAGATGAGTTCCCGCACGATATTGACGGTTATTGTGATGGGAAGGACGAATTTATCAAGGAATTAAACAGGCGCGCTGAACGATGGGCTGCAAACAAGGCAGAGAATCGAGCGCCTGGGGAAAAGGATGAGGTATGAAAAGAATTGCGCTGCTTGTTTTCAGTTTGATACTTCTTTCCGGGTGCAGCATACCTCCTGTTGTTGAACCCACAGATACACCAGAACCGGAGCCGACAACGAAGCCGCCAACAGCAACCTGGACTGTGATCCCCGAGCCGACATACACGAGTACTCTCACTTCAACCCCGCACCTGCCGACGATTACACCTGCGCCGACGCGGTCGATGACGGCTGTCGTACGAGTACGGCGTGTCAACCTGCGCAGAGGTCCGGGTACTGTATTCCCGATCCTTGATTCGCTGGAAGAAGGCACGGAGGTGATCGTGATCGGAAAGGCGCTGGGAGAAGAGTGGGTGAAGATTTCACTGCCGTCGAAGGAAGAGGGAGAAGAACCGCTGCTGACCGGCTGGCTGCTGGCAGATTTCCTGGATATGGCTACCCCGGTGGAATACATGGGGTATACGGACGTGAACCAGGCATGGCTGGTTGAGGGAAAAGTACTTGAGGAAAACAGCACACCTGTAAATGGTGTGGGTATCGCTGTTTCACAGGGAGAAGGTGCCGATGAACTGAGGACAGATACCTTCACGCTGGATAACGGCCGTTTCTACGTCTACCTGCCCTGGGAAAGTGAGGGGATCTGGCAGGTGGAAGCGACAGGATTAAACTGTGAAAGCAGGTTGATGCTGGACGACTGCCAGCTGCAGGCAGGATACTACATGTCGATTCCTCGAATGAATTTTGAAGTTCCGGGAGAGACACCGCTTCTGCTTCTTTTTGCGTACTCTGAGGGTGGTATGCATGGCACGGTTTATGTGGATGGTGATGTGAAAGAAGGCATTCGTGTTGCCGGGAATTCACCAGCAGGAGCTTTCTCGTGGGATTTCACGGAGGAAGATGGCAGTTACGAACTGGCGCTGGGTGAAGGTGTGTGGAATGTGTATGCCGCAGACAGCGATACAGGCCTTGAAAGTGATTCGATAACAGTTGCCCTCGGTGCGGATCAGCTGCTTACAGACGTAGAACTTTTCATCCGCTGATACCAGACAGAGGATTAAAGCAAGGCCGGCACA
>Ga0272442_10011686_pt1 | contig 10682 bp, 11 predicted proteins | sample SSMForm2O_FD_200262 | JGI IMG/M metagenome (GOLD analysis project Ga0272442, IMG submission 200262) | Marine sediment archaeal communities from Little Sippewissett salt marsh, Falmouth, MA, United States - SSM-Form-2O | ecosystem: Environmental > Aquatic > Marine > Wetlands > Sediment ... | reverse complement strand
CTTTTTGAAGTTGACCAAGTAAGACTTACAGGAAGAGGACTTGCAGGAGTAAGATTAGTGACATTAGAAGAAGGCGACGTAGTAGTTGGAATAGTTTAAAGGTGAAAAGCATGGCTGAGATACCAGAAGATATCAAAACTAGCTTGAAAAGTCTAGCCAAATCAAGTAAGACAGATGTTAAAGTTCTAGTTGGAGAATTGAAAGATATTCTTGAAAACAATGCAACAATTCAGACAATGGAAATAGAAGAACATAAAATAAGATTTGCTTATGGTCTTTTATTAAATAGATATACATCAACAGGTGGAGCAGTTCAATTGTATCTCAAGCCTTTTTCAAAACCCAGAGCAAGATTAGCTAAATCAAAGGGAGTAATGAAATATGTTGGCGGCTGTTATGGTCTAGTAAAATTAGTAGGAAAGGATGACAAAGGAAATCCAAAAATAGGAGAAGCCTTTCCCGCCGCAGGAACTTTATGGGAAAAAGCAGCTGAAGTTTCCCAAGTTCTTTCTCCCGACAAAGTTTACAAGACATCTCTTAGGGCAACTGAAACAACAATGGGAATTGAATTAGGTGGAAATGATGCAACTTTTACAGAAGTTAGTGATGTAAAATTTCCGACAACTGAAGAATATTTTAAAGAACATATATTACCAGATATAGATAATTTGGTAGTCAGACTTGCTGACTTGCCAATAAGTCATAGAGAAGGTTTATTGGATATAAAAGTTATTAAAGGAATAGTAACTGATAGTAGAAAGGGAACAGGAAAGCAAGGTGATTATGGAACTTATGTATTGGTAGATGATTCTTTAATTGGTGCAGAAGAAGGCGGACCAACCAATTATACTATATGGGTAAATCCTGAAGATGTTAAATATGATACAGGAACAAATTTATATGCAATTGGTACAGTAAATGTTGATGCAAGAAATCCTGAAAATGTTGTTGCAAGATTTGATTGTTGGTTTACTATACCAGTACCTGGTGGTGTTGTAATTGAGAAGAAAGAAGAAGCAATACCCGTGGCAAAAGAATCAATAAGTCCAGATGATTTGCCAGCAGAGGAACCACCAAAAGAAGCTGAACCAACACCTGCAGAACAACCAAAGGAAGAAAAGCCTCCAGAGCAACCTAAAGAGGAACCAAAGAAAGAAGAACCAACTGTCAGTGATGATGACTTTGCAATTTAGGTGATTAGATGGCTTTAAAGAAACCCGTAGAGGGTGAATCTAATCCCAAAGATTTATGGGCAACACCTGCTAATGCTATTCCAATGAAACAATTTGCAAAAGAAACTGCTGAAGTAGAAAAAATTTTATGGTTTGGTGAATCTAACAGTGGCAAGACTCAAGCATACCTTGATGTATTAAGATATCAAAAAACACAAGGTGTTCCTGCGGAAAAAGTTTGTATGTGCATAGTATTCAGTGATAGGGCAACAGGCATAACAAAACTTTACAATATGATTCCTAAAGAATATCAAGAGCGAGTTTTTATATTCCCTGTAAATAATTATGAAGATTTAATTATGGCAACAGGAAGTGCTGAAAAAATTCTTTTGGAACATTTTAAAAAGACAGGCACACATGGATGGCTTATATGTGAGTTGCTTGAAGAATCATGGAGAATGTCACAAGACTATTATAGTCGTCAAGCCTTTGGTGAAACATTAGCTGATTTAATGTCTGCAAAAAGAAGGGCAGTAGAAGAATTAAAATCAATTAAAAGTGAAGATAAAAAAGAATCAGCATATCAGGCATTAGAAGGATGGCGAGATTGGACGGTCATAAAATTCTTTCACAATTTTAATTGGATTGACAGAATCAAAAAGATGCCATTTAATGTAGGAGCCACAGCTGAAATCCGTGAAATAGATAATCCTGATTCTATTTTCTACGCTATAAAAGTAAGACCAGCAGGGGAAAAAGATAATGCTCACCGTTTTGATACAATCATATACAAAACTCATAAAGGCAATAACTTCACCCAACAATGTTTCAAGCTCACAGGTTATAGTAGATTATATTCAGCTATTGATATCACTAATAAAAATAGTTATGCCGAGCATAAAAAAATATTAGAAAAGTTTGAGACTGCAGGATATAAATCATCTGCCATTGAAGAGCTTGAAAAGGAAGCAGGAATCAAAGTTCCAAATGTTTCACCACCACCAAAGAAAGAAGAACCCAAACCTGAACCCAAAGAAGAAAAGAAAGAAGAAGAGGATGTGTTTAAAATATGAAGATACAGATATTACAAACCAAATTAGTTGAAATATTAGACTATCTGTATGTAGATGGATTATTTCCCTTTCCAATTATTACAACTAAGGAAGGGAAACTTTATTCATCCCAAGCAGATAAAGAAGGCTTTGCATATAGATATGCGGCGTTTTTAGGAGACTATTTCAAAAGTATCACTAAGGAAGAAGAGTCAGTAAAAATAGACATTGAAAAAATCAAAAAGTTCGCCGCAATAAGAAAGCCTGATGCAATTATTACAATTGAATATCCATCAAAAATTGAAAACAAACTTAAAATAAGTAGTGAGCGCGCCCATGATTATATCACAGTTACAAAATTGGATAAACAAGATATTAAAACAGGTCTACCTTTTGATATCAAAGATGGAACACCATATATTAATAAAGGACAGGTTCCCCTTGATACGCATGTTACAATTAGTTTACAATCATTCAAACAAATAAATGATTATGCAACTGCACATGGCACAGAATTCTTTAAGTTTAAAATTAGTAAAGATAGAAAACTTGATGTCCGCATTGGAGATATACACGCTTTGGATGATTATACAACTTATTCACCAAACTGTACAATTTCTAAAGCCGAGACTGATTTAGATGTTACTTTTACTAAGGGAATTAAAGAAATGGCAAAAACATTTACAAGGGATGTTGATATTCATTTGCGGTCAAATATGCCAGCATGGTTTAGTGAGGTAAGTCAAAGTCACAGATTTGGGGTATTGGTGTCTCCTTTAAAAGAGGCATAGTATGAAATTTCTTAAACCAAGTGATATAAAAGAAACAGGGAAAAGATACTTTAGGTATCCTGGTCCTTTTGCAATAGATGAGCCTGATTTAAATTACCTTTTTCCAGGAATTTCAAATATTGAAACAACAGAATATCATAAGTTTTTGAAGGGACAGCTTGAAATATATAATCTTGAATTTATCAATAGGTTAGTTAAAAGTCTACAACCAAAAACTATTCTTGAGATAGGAACATTCAAAGGCAGAACTACTTATAATATGGCAAAGAATACAAAAGAATCAAAAATTATAACTATTGATATTGCTGATGGAAAGACTAATACTTATTCTGGGGTAGATTTAGTATATCACCAAAAACCAAAAGATGTAGGAACATATTTTAAAAATACAAAAGAATCAAAAAGAATCACACAAATATTTTCAGATAGCTTAAGTCCAGAATGTCAAAAGTTACTTGACTTTGCTTTAGATGAAAAAAAGATTGATTTTGCATTTATTGATGCAGGTCATGATTATGAATCTGTAAGACATAACTTTGAAGAATTAGTTTTACCAAGATTAGCTCATGGTGGTGTTGTAGTATTTGAGGATTATATTAGACCCTTATCTATTATTGGAGTATCACATTATTTGCTTCAAAAAGCGCATGACGACGGATATATATTTTATTGGTATGCTCCTAGAAAAGGTGAACATACTAATGAAGTATTATTTGTAAATTTACCTGAGGCAAGGAACTATAATTGGAGGCAAAGTGAGGTGGATGTTTACTGACCTACCACGCTGGTTTGGCAATCCTTCTCAAATTTATGTTACTAATAAAATTGCTTTGGATAATTTTATTAATGCCTTTAATGGCAAGGCACCCTGCTTCATCAGCACATATAAATTTCCAACAAGAAACACACCAATAGTAGATATGGCAGTATTTGATATTGACTCAAAATTAGGATTAAGAATACCTTACAAGGACACAAAAAAACTTAAAGACTTTTGTGACCAAAAAGATATTCCATATGTAATTGATTTTAGTGGAGGAAAGGGCTTTCACTTCTTTCTAATAACAAAACCCGAAATGGGTTCAAGTGAAGTGAAAGATAAACTTTACTCAATTCAATTATCATTGGTAAATCATTTAAATATACAAGCAATTGACCTTCCCACAATAGGTCGCCTCAGGTGGCTTATAAGATTGCCTACCACAAAATATATTAGATTTAATAAAAAAGGTAAAAAAATGGAAATAGTAAATAATGATTTATATTGTCGACATATTCCCAGCAAAGACTTTGATATGGGAATAGACCATATTTTAGAATTAGTAAAAGAACCAGGAAGCATTCCAAAAAGACCAAATGCAACTTTGTCTATGGATGAAGTAATAGAAAAAATTCCAAAATTTCAAATGAAACATAGATTCAATGGGAATGATAATTTAGAAATTATGCACTCAGCTGGTGGAGTTTTAACTCCTGCAGTTTGTGCTGTTGGTCTTCCTTGTTTACAAAAAATAGCAATGCAAAAACATCCTAATCATTTTGAAAGAATAGAATTAGTATCATGGTTAAAAGTTCAGGGTTACCGTGACATGGCAATTGTCGCGTTCATAAAAAATTTAAAATGGACAGATTACAATTATAAAGATACAGCAAATAATGTTGCATCAGTAAAACCACGCTTTCCAAAATGCAGTTGGCTTAGGGAAAGATATCCTGATGCTTGTAAAAATTGTAGTTTAAGAGAGAAAAAATGAAAGTATTTATAGATAGTAGAGAACAAAAAAAGATTCAAAAAATAATTAATTATTGGGAAGTAAATAAAAAGAAATTCCCACATATAGATTTAATTGAAGTCAAGACACTTGCCACGAGTGATATATGCACCTCCGATGGGTTTATTGGGGTTGAGAGAAAATCTGCTGCTGATTTCATAGGTTCTGTTTGTAGTGGTAAGTTAAAACAACAATTACATGAACTCAAGCAAAACTTTGAACATGCCTTCTTGTTAGTGGAAGACTATGATGGGATTATGGATTGTATCCAAAAAAACCCCAAAATCCATCCAAATGTAATAATTGGTGTAACAGCATCAGCACTTGCTCATAGTAGAGTTCCTATATTTTATGTTGGTGCATTTTACACCCCAGTGATTCTTACGACCATTGAAAAGTTTTTAGATGGGCAAAGTGAAGAATATCAAAAGGATTATACACCTATAAGAAGAGCTGTAACTAAAGGAGAATATAAGTTAAATATAGTTAAGGGGCTACCTGGTATAGGGGGTACAAATGCTGAAGCATTGCTTTCTCACTTTAATTACAGCATTAAGGATATAGTAAATGCTGATATTGAACAATATATGGAAATTGAAGGGATAGGAAAACAAAAAGCACAAAAAATTAAAGAGGTATTAGAATGAAGATTGAATGGCAAACTGTATTATTTTCTGCAATTGCATCAACCACTGTATTATTTGGAATTTATGCTGATTTCTTTTTAAGTCATAAAGCATATCAAATTAATGCTTCTCACTTTATAACATATGAATCAAATAGAGAAATAGTAGGATTTTTTGCTAACCAAAACTTTCCTTTTATCTTCTTATTTACAGTCATAACCATTCCCATTGGTTTAACAGGTCTTTTATATTTTTATCAACAACATAAAACAGCTTTTTATAGAAAAGAATATATTGGTTGTATTATTTTATTTGTTTATAGTCTTACGGTTACAAGAATTTCAGCAGGATTAACTTGGTTTGGTGATACTAGGGATATGATGACAGCATTCCAATCTTTATCATATATTTTATTGGGAATAATTATATGTTTATTATATATAATATCAAAGGAGGCAAAAAGGAATGAAACACTTTCTAAAAATGTTAGCGGCTAGTTTATTCACTATATTTGTATCATTTGGAACAGTAATTTTAACTCTTTATTACCTTCCAAATTTAAATGGGCTTTGTATTGGTCTATTACTGGGATTTATAGTTTTTTGTATTGTAGTCTTTATTTGTTATCCTATATGGTTTAAAGATTATATTGAAGAGTTTTGGATTAAAGAGGAGGAAAAGAAATGCCAAGAAAAAGAAGTAGAAGAAAAAGAATTGATGCAGATGCATTAAGACAAAAGAAATATAAAACATCATATGTTGATGCTTTCAAACCAAAAAAGAAAAAACAATTTTGGATAGTAATAGTATTAATTGGGATTTTTTGTTTGGTGTTATTCTTTAATAGTTATTTCAATTACACAGCGGGCACAGCTTTTAATCCTGATGGTGATACTCTTGGTACCAGATTTTATTTATCAGGCCCTGACCCCTATTACAATATGAGAACTTGTGAACAATCACTAGAACAGGGAAGATATGTTTTTACAACAGATAGTGATGATTTGTTAAATTATCCTCTTGGTCATCCTTTCTCTTCACGTCCTCCATTATTTAATATGATTGCTATGGGCTCAGCCAAATTGTTAGGAAACTTTATGTCCGAAATGGACGCTTTAGGTTGGTCTATGTTATTTTTGCCAGCAATATATGGTGCACTTTTAGTATTTCCTGTTTATGGAATTGGTAAAAAAATATTTAATAAAAAAGTAGGTTTGCTTGCAGCATTTTTTGTTGCAATAATACCAATTCATTTAAGCGGTGGGCATGGTTCAGCATTTAGTTTATTTGACCATGATTCTTTTGTATTATTATTAACTGCGACTGTTGCCTTTTTTGTTATTAGTGCTTTAAAAGAAGAGGATACTAAAAAATCAATATTATATGGGACAATGGCGGGAGTGTTTATAGGAGCTATAGAATTAACATGGGTATCAGGTGAATTTATATATGCTATACTTATTACTTTTCTTGTAGTTCAACTATTTTTTGATTTATTAAAGAAACAAACAAATATCAAAAACTATTATGCAATTACTACAGCATTATTTGTTGGCTTTATGATAGCATTACCTTATTCAATGTTAAAAGCTCATTTATTTGATATGCCACTTATGGCTTTTGTTGGAGCAATTATTGTAACTATGGCTTTTTACTTTATAAATAAATTTAAATTGCCATGGATAATATCTATTCCTAGTCTTTTTGCTACAGCGGGAATTGGTGTAACAACTCTTTATCTTGAAAGCATAGGTGTAGTAGCAATAGGTGGACCAGTAAGACAATTGTCTGGGATATTATTTGGTGCAGGAATTTATGGAAGTGAAGTATCATTAACAATTGCAGAGGCACATACTTTTCCTTTAAGTCAAAGTGTGATGTCATTTGGTCCAGCATTGTATTGGGTGGCATTAGCGGGATTTGTTTTATTTATGTACAAAACATTTAAAGAAAAATTCAAAAGTTATCATGTGTTTTTGATTATTATTTTCCTTACTAACTTTTGGCTTGCTAGTACCGCAGGAAGATTTTTGAATGATATGATTCCTACTATGGTTGTTTTTGCGGCATTTTTAATTTGGAGAATAGTAGATAAAATTGACTATAAACAAATGATAAGAAATATAAAATCAATAGGAGGCTTTAGAGGCATAAGAAGGGGAATAAAACTTGGACATATGTTTGGAATATTATTTATATGCTTTTTAGTAATACTTCCTAATACTCTTTTAGCATTAGATGCCGCTACACCACCAGAAATGGATGCAGAAGTATTTGGTGAAGGCTTTGTTGGAGCTTTTGGAAATTCATTAGGTGGTCAAGCATTTTGGGCAGATGCTTGTCATTGGCTTTCATTACAAGATACTGAAATAAAAGAACCTGAAGACAGACCAGCAATAATATCATGGTGGGATTATGGGTTTTACATAGCATCAATGGCAAGACATCCAACTGTTGCAGATAATTATCAAGATGGAATACCCCCAGCATCTCATTTTCATACAGCACAAACTGAAGAAGAAGCAACTGCCATACTAATAATTAGATTAGCAGAGGGAAAGAAAAATCCTGTAAGGACACCAATAGGCAAATTACCAAATGATATCAAGCAAATATTTAAAGAATATTTTGGCAATGAATCAGTAAACTTAACAAATATTATAGAAGACCCAGTAAAATATGCACCATCATATAATCAATTAGTAACGCCAGAATATGGAAATAATGTTTTAAGAATTAGTGATTATAATTCAATGTATCAAGATGCAATTGATATCATTACTACGTTAAATGATGAACAAATAACTCAACTTTATATGGATATAATGGAAACAACAAATACATCAATAAGATACTATGCAATAGACTCCCGTGATTTAACTTCAATTTTTGGAGTATTTCCATTTTTAGCTGACAGAGGATTTCATGGTTTTCTTGGGGCAGAGGATGATTTCTTTATAACTGCATACAGAGATAGAAATACTAATAAATTGTATACTGAAAAACAATTAAATAATATGTCTAGTGAAGAATTAAATGATATGGATTTGTCACCTGAAACAAGCAGAAAACAAGGATACTATAATTGTATGATTTATAAAGCATTTTATGGTTATAATCCTGGTGATGGAACTTTGCCAACTAATAGAATTCCTGGTTATTTTTTGAGACATTGGTATCTTGCTTATGTAACTCCTTATATTACAATACTAAAATATTATGAGGGAGCAATAATCAACGGACAATTTAATAGTAGTGAGTTTAATAATACAATGGTTATTGCTTTTGATGAATATCAAATTGCACATGATAGTAGACTTGTTTTAGATAATAATATGTTTAGTATTTTGGCACCAGCGGGGAATGTAACTCTTAAAGTTTTTGAGACTAATGGTAATGAAACAGGATATGAAAAAACAATATATGTGACAGAAGAACAAGCAAAAAGACAAGTTCCATATGAAAATATAATAAAGATAGGAGATTAAAAATGACAGGATATGAAAAATATTCAAGAGAAATAGAAGAGGTAACAAATAAAATCAATTTGAAAACAGCAGTGGGAACAGCAAGAAAAGGTGGAGCAAAGGCAAGAGATAGAATAGTTTTTGGAAAACTTTCTTGGACTGAGGCTTTATCTTTTGTTACAATCATACAATCAGTTGTTATATTTACTGCTTTGATTCCTGATGCTGTTGTATCTGTAAATACTTTTTTAGATTATTTTGGAATACCTTTCCATTTTCCTGTTGAAATATCATCAGTTGGAGCTGTTGTTTTTATTATAGTAGTTTTTATATTTGGCTTAGTGGCTGTTCGTCATATTGGAACTTACAAAAGGTCTAATGAATTAACTTCTAAAATGAATCCTGGAACATATTTGATTTGGGAAAAAATAGAGAAATTAGAAAAAAAGTTGGAGGATAAAAAATGAAGGTGGGGTTTATAGGTTCAGGTCTTCAAGGAAGACGCAGAATTCCCATTCTTAAAAACTTCCCTGAAACAGACTTGGTTATGATTGCATCTGTTCATTCAAAGACAGCAAACACTTTAGCTAAAACCGTAAGTTGTGAAGTAACAAATAATTGGAAAGATGTCATTGAAAGAGATGATATAGATGCAGTTGTTGTTGCAACCCCACCTAACCTTCATGCTCAGATAAGTATTGAGGCAATGAAAAATGGTAAGCATATTTTATGTGAAAAACCATTAACAAGAACTTTAAAAGAAGCAGAAGAAATGATAAAAGCATCAAAAAAATATAATGTAACACTTAAATGTGGTTTTAATCACCGTTTTCACCCAGCAATACAACAAGCATGGGAATGGGTTCAAAAAGGTGTTATTGGTAAATTGTATTATATCCATGGCAGATATGGAATGTGTGGTAGAAAAGGATATGAAAAGGAATGGAGATGTAATCCTGAAATAGTAGCAGGAGGACAATTAATGGAACAGGGAATACATCTTATAGATTTATCTCGCTGGTTTTTAGGAGATATCTCTGATGTTGCTGGTTATACTAATACATATTTTTGGGATATGAAACCTCTTGAAGATAATGCCTTTGCTCTTTTACATACAAAACAAGGTCAAATAGCATCAATTCATTCAAGTTTGACACAATGGAAAAATCTTTTTTCATTTGAAATCACTGGGGAAAAAGGTTATATTGCTGTAGAAGGAATTGGTGGCAGTTATGGAAATGAACAAGTAGATTTATTAAAAAGAGATTTTTACAAACCATTTGAAAATAAAGTTATTCATTACCGTGGTAGTGATGCTTCTTGGCATTGGGAATGGAAGGATTTTATAAGGGCTATAAAAGAAAAAAGTGAACCTCTAGGAACAGGTCAAGATGGATTGGAGGCAATGAAAATTGTATTTGCAATATATGAATCATCAGAAAAAAAATGTAAGGTGATGTTAAAATGATAAAAAATTTAGTAACAGGGGCTAGTGGCTTTATCGGTAGTAACTTAGTTGAAGCTTTGCTAAATAAAAATCAACAAATTATTGGTATGGATAAAGATTACAAAGCTATGCATAGACTTGAGAATATAATACCAAAACATATTAATACTTATTATTATAGCAGTAATGTTGTTTCTAAAAATTTTACTATGGTTTGGGATAACATAAATAATATTTCAAGTTATCAATTTGTTTTAGATGATGTTGATACTGTTTATCATTTAGCCGCCGCCGCTGATATTAAAAAGAGTTTAGAAGATACTACTTGGGACTTTGAAAATAATGTTTTGGGTAC
>Ga0272442_10011682_pt1 | contig 10686 bp, 10 predicted proteins | sample SSMForm2O_FD_200262 | JGI IMG/M metagenome (GOLD analysis project Ga0272442, IMG submission 200262) | Marine sediment archaeal communities from Little Sippewissett salt marsh, Falmouth, MA, United States - SSM-Form-2O | ecosystem: Environmental > Aquatic > Marine > Wetlands > Sediment ... | reverse complement strand
ATTATACAGCATGTTCTTTGAAAATCAAGCAAAAAAGAGGAAAAAGTGCGGGAGTTTAAATTGAAATTGAGGCTGCAACAGCTATACAGGCCGTGTAGCTCACGACGGCATAAGAAAGACATATTGCTCTCGTTTTTGGGCTAAAATCGGCGATTAGTTTAACAGTGCAGGATTTTGATGTCAAAGGCTGTCAAGGGTAAGAAAGCGGGGTATAAAAAATGTTAGTTTTTTCAAGATGCCGCTTGACTTTGACGAACAAGGCAGTATAATTTAAGTAGAAATAGAGATTACGATAAGAGGCTATCCAAAGGGTTTTTGTCCCGCGGCTATGCCTCTTTTTTAATGCCCAATTTTCCTCTAAGCTTATTAACACCAGCTATGTAAGAAGTGTGCTTTCTGTACAACGAAGAGTACTTTTTATCATTGGGAACTATTAGCTTGTGCAGCTTGTGGTTGCTTGCCAGATATTTGACCAAGCAAAAAAAATCACCGTCGCCGGATACAATTACAGCCTTGTCGTAATTATGATATTCCATCATTGCATGTAAAACCAACTCGGCATCGACGTTGCCCTTTATTCGGCCGCGGACTTCCAATGTCGGCTTAAATACAAGAATATAACCAAACTGCTGTAAAGACTCGTATAAATCGGCATTGGTTGCAATATATCCAATGAAATAAAACGCTTTAGTAACGTTATATTTGTCTTTTAGATACGTTCTAAAGGCTTTGTAATCCAGACTCCAGCCTTGCTCTCTTATAGACATTTCGAGGTTCTGGCTGTCTATAAAAGCATAATTGTTCTTTTTGTGCCTTGTCGTTGTTTGTACCAAATACCAATCGCCCTCTTAGTAGACAATCGCAAAATATTTATATCGTAGAGTTTAACCGTTTAACTTTTAAAGCAAGGAAAAAGAGAGAAAAGGAGCGTATTGGGTAAAGGATAGCTTAAAGATTGCTTTTGGGGGTTGAGAGTGTATACTGTTAACTGTGGAAAAAGTCCCAGTAAAATACAAAATAGCTTTTGTTGCCCTGCTCCTGGCGGTTTCAACTATAGGCGTCTATTGGCAGGTACACAATTGCGATTTTGTCAATTACGACGATAATGTGTATGTAACGGAAAACCCGAACGTACAGTCGGGGCTGACGTTCGAAAGTATCAGGTGGGCCTTCAGAACTCCCGTTGCCCGCAACTGGCATCCAGTTACATGCCTTTCGCTTATGCTCGATTATCAGCTTTTCGGCCTCAACGCACGGGCTTTTCATATTACAAATCTATTGTTTCACACGGCAAGCGGGCTGGTATTATTTGCGGCTTTAATCCAGATGACGGGAAAAATATGGCGCAGCGGTTTTGTTGCAGCTTTATTCGCACTGCATCCAGTTCATGTAGAGTCGGTCGCCTGGATTGCCGAGCGCAAGGATGTGCTGAGCACTTTTTTTCTTATGCTGACAATCTTAGCCTACGTGCATTATGCCAAACGGCCGGGGTTGGCAAGGTATCTGGCTGTTTGTGCGGCTTTTGGCCTCGGACTTTTGTCCAAGGCAATGCTTGTTACGCTGCCGTTCGTACTGCTTCTTTTAGATTACTGGCCGTTAGGGAGATTTCAGATTAGTGAATCGAAGGGTAAAAAAAAGTCTCAGAAGGCTGTTTCTCCGAAGGCCACTTACAAGCAGGCGACGTTTTTTGGTTTAGTAAAAGAAAAGATACCGCTGTTTATCCTTTCGGCGGTTTTCAGTGTAATTACTTTCCTCGTTCAGCAGGAAGGGGGGACTATGCGGTCTTTAGGAATGATACCGCTGAATAGCCGCATCGCCAATGCCCTTGTTTCGTATATAAGGTACATACAAAAAATGATAGTGCCGGTAAGGCTTGCGGTTCTATATCCCCACCCGGGGAGCAAACTGCCGCTGTCTTATGCCATAACAGCCGGAGTGGTCCTTTTGGTCATCACAATAGCGGTAATACGCTACAGAAAAGGGCGGCCGTACCTTACTGTCGGTTGGCTGTGGTATATAGGTACTCTTGTGCCGGTGATTGGGCTGGTCCAGGTGGGCGCCCAGGCTATGGCAGACCGCTACAGCTACGTTCCGCTGACAGGGCTTTTTATTATTATTGCATGGGGCGTTCCGGAGGTTCTGTCGCGATGGCGATATCGAAAAATCGTTTTGGCATCGGAAGGGTGTGTAATTATATATGTTTTGGCAGTTCTGACGGCGCTTCAGGTGCAGCACTGGAAAAACAGCATTACGCTGTTCGAACATGCCGCTGCGGTTACAAATGATAACTATACGGCGCACCATAACCTTGCGACGGCACTGGATGATGACGGTCAAAGCCAGGCGGCTGTTAGTCATTACCTCAAGGGACTTGAGATAAATCCAAATTACATCAAGGCGAGGTATAACCTTGGGAACGCTTTTTTACATATGGATAAAATCGACGAGGCTGTCGTACAGTGGAGGGAGGTGCTGCGTCTGGACGGCGACCATACAGAAGCACACAATAATATTGCAGTCGTGATGAGCCGGCAAGGTAAATTTAAGGAGGCTGCCGAGCACTATCGGCATATTTTGCGTGTGAGGCCGGGGAATGCTGAAGCGGAAAAGAATCTGGCTGCGGCGATTGAAAACCAGGGGGATATGGAGGAGGCGCTGAAGCATTATGAGCGTGCGAACAGTTTAGCTCAAAGCGGGAAATTCGAAGAGGCGGTCAGGTCCTATTCACGGGCACTGGAAATAAATCCGAATTTTGTTATGGCACACAATAACCTTGGGAATGTTTATTTGCTGCAGGGGGAATTTGAGAAAAGCCTCGAACATTATTCGAAAGCACTTGAGATAGCTCCTGGGTTTGCCGAGAGCCATTACAATCTGGGCGTTTTGTTTCAAAAGCAGGGAAAAACGGAAGAGGCGGCCGCCGAGTACCGCAAGGCGCTGGAAAGCGACCCAGGCCATCAGAAGGCAAGCAAGGGGCTGGATGAGCTTGTTAACAAAACGAATTAAACGGTAACAGCTATCGACAACGGAGCGTTTATTCAATTACATGGATGTTTTTCTTTCTGCACATATCCTTCAGGATTTTGGGCCATACGGTTGCGCTGACTTCTCCGAGATGTGCCTTTTTAAGCAGAAGCATAAAGGTCCTGGACTGGCCGATGCCTCCGCCGATACTTAGGGGGATATCATTATTTAGTATGGCCTGATGGTACGGCAATTTTAGAAAATCGAGCTGGCCAGTAATCTCAAGCTGTTTTTTGAGGGTTTCGGCGTTAACGCGAATGCCCATCGATGTCAACTCGTGACGGCGTTTTGTGACAGGGTTCCAGACAAGAATATCACCGTTAATACCATGCATCGGTCTGCCGTCTTCGCTGGTAGTCTCGGTGACCCAGTCGTCGTAGTCGGCGGCTCTCATTTCGTGGGGGTAGCCGTCATTGAGTGTCCAGCCGATACCATAAATGAAGATTGCGCCGAGTTCTTTTGCGATTTCGGTCTCGCGCTGCTTACGCGGCAGGTCCGGATACTTTTCAAGTATCTCTTCGGCGTGGATGAAGGTGAGTTTATCGGGCATGTCCGGATATTTATCCGTCTTTAACTGTCCAAACAGCTTCTGGACGTGCTGCTCGGCACCTTTTAGAACGGTCCAAATCTTTTCCACGACTTCTTTCAGGAGTTTGAGGTTTCGCTGCTGTTCGGTTATTGCCAGCTCCCAATCCCACTGGTCGACGTAGGCGCTGTGATCGTGGTCGAGAAAGTAATCCTTGCGGACAGCACGCATATCGGTCAACAGCCCCTCTCCGACGTTCATACCAAACTGTTTGAGGGCGAGGCGTTTCCACTTGGTCGCCGCCTGAACAACTTCGGCGTCGATGGGGTTTTTGTCATAGTCGTTTGATATGTGGAATCCGACCGGGGTCCGTGAGCCATCACGGTCAAGGTAGTCATTCGTGCCGCTGTTAACGTCCACAATCAGGGGAACAGTAACCCTAATCAGGTTCAACTGTTTGCAGAGGTTCTCCTCGATGTAGTCTTTGGCCGCATAGATGGCGTTCTGGGTTTCCTTTTGTGATAACAGCGAGTTGTAATCGCCTGGGAGGATTTTCTCAAGTTCCGCATAATCTCCGATGCCCGGTCCGGCCAGGTCAGATTTTTTATCCGGCTTGTCTGTCATAGTGTTTTTCTCCTAAAAATTTTGTTTATGGTTTATAAAAGTCAAAAGAGTTTACCGAATTAAAGGGGGATTGCAACTATTTGTAGTTTGCTAATATGCTTTTTGCAACACCTTCATTTATCACGCCTCCGTCAAGAAGGTCATTTACGGACTCGGACATTGTGACCATTCCGTACTTTTTTCCCGTCTCTATTATACTTCTCAAAAAGAAACCTCCCTTTCTTCTGATAATGTTCTTTGCGGCATTTGTTACCACTAATATTTCGCAGGCGACTCTCTGGCCGCCGTCTATCGTCGGGATTAGTTCCTGATGAATCATGCCCTGCAGTGATTCGGCCAGAAGAAATCTAAGCTGGCCTTCATCGCTTGCTGGAGCATAGCTCAGGAGCCTTTCGATGATTTTATCAATTGATATTACGTGAAGGGTTGAAAGAACCAGTACGCCGGTTTCTGCAGCTGCCAAAGCTATCTTAATAGTCTCATAATCTCTCATCTCGCCGATAGCGATAACATCAGGGTCCTGCCTTAAAGCCGCTCTAAGTCCGGTGTAGAATGACTGGGTATCTTTGCCAACTTCTCTTTGTCTCACAATACCGCTTTTGTTTGTATGGACATATTCTATAGGGTCTTCGATGGTTATTACATGCTTCTTAGAAGTTTTATTGATTTCGTCTATCATTGAGGCCATCGTCGTCGTTTTGCCCTGGCTGGTGCTGCCGGTTATTAAAACGAGCCCTTTTGTTCTGTGTGCCAGGGCACTTACTATTTCCGGCAGAAGTAATTCTTCGAAAGTTCTGGGTTCTGTGGGAAGAATTCTGATTATTGCCCCCACATCACCGTTAAAGTAACCGATATTTATTCGGTATCTTCCGTCTTCGCCGGCCAGCATTAAATCATAGTCCAGTTCCTTCTCAAATTTTGCCTTTTGGTCTTCTGTAAGCAGTTGGAGAGATATTTCTTTGCTTTCCTCAGCAGTGAGGTTCTCTTTTGTTACAGGCGTTAAATGGCCACCGATTCTAAAAAGGACAGGGGCTCCGGCACAAATATGTATGTCGGTAGCTTTTTGAGTTTTTGCGTGCTCCAGGATCTGCTGCCTGTTTATCATAAGCTTTTCGCGTATTTCTTCTTATTTGTAATTCGTATTAGCTCCTGGCATCGGTATCATTTCAGAAACTTCCATTACGCCGATTATTATACGAATTACCGACTCTGATACAATGTTTTTTATTTTCAAACGAAGAACTGCGTATGTTTTGCTGTAAGATGTCATAATTATTGGGCGCTGAACGCTATTGACGGTTGGTCCTGCGGGTAAAAAAACCGCTATTTTTTCAAAAAAAGCACTTGCAACCTTATAAACAGGCTTTATACTAAAGGCGATGGTCATTGCGGGCGTAGCTCAGTGGTAGAGCGTCACGTTGCCAACGTGAATGTCGTGAGTTCAAATCTCATCGCCCGCTTTTATACAATACTATGGGTACATAGTATCGGCGAGTTACCGGCTAATTATAGTTTGGCGTTGGTCTCCGATACGTTTAAGCCTTTGATATTTTTTAAGGCCGAAACTCTCGAAGACTTGGCTAAGGGTTTTATCCCTGACGCCATTTTTGTTTATTATTTTAGGAAATCGACGGACGATAATCAGTAGTAAATAATTAACAATAAGTATTCAATCACCAAGGGAGTATCGAGATGGCCGAAGAGCAAGAAACCCAGAAACCTCAAAACTCAATAACAATCGAAGAAGCAGGACCATGCAAAAAGAAGGTAATCATAGAGATACCGGAGGAGACGATAAAAATCGCTACCGATGAGCAATATGAAACCCTTCGCAAGGATGCTCAGATACCGGGCTTTAGAAAGGGCAGAGCACCCCGCCGGCTACTGGAAAAAAGATTCGGCAAAGATGCAACTGAGCAAATCAAGCTGAAGCTGCTGGCCGATGCCAGTGATTCAGCCATCAAGGACCGCGAAATCAAAGTTCTTCGCGACCCCGACATTGATTTTGAGACAATAGAACTGCCCTCCGAAGGCCCTATGACTTTTGACTTTGAAGTTGAGGTCAGGCCGGAGTTTGATTTGCCGTCACTGGAAGGTATTGCAGTAAAAAAGACGAAGCTCGAAGTTACCGACGAACAGGTTGACAGAGAGATTGAGCAGCTTCGGAAATATTCAGGCCTTTGGGCGCCTCGAGACGGCGGAGAGGTCGAGCCCGGCGACCAGATAATTGCCGATGCAACACTGACCATCGAGGATAAGCAGGAACCGGAAAAGCTTGACAACGTTGAGATATTTGTAAGGCACAATGGCTTTGTCGGGGGGATACCGGTTGAAAAGCTGGACAAATTTCTTGCCGGGGCAAAAATCGGCGATGTCAGGGAAACCAAAGTCGATGTGCCAAAGACGTATTTCCGCGAGGAATATCGCGGTAAAAAAGTTGATATCAGGATTGCCATTGAAGATATCAAGTGGCTCAAGCCGGCTGAAGTGAATGAGGCGTTTTTCGCCAGATTCGGCGTCGAAGATGAAGAAGAGCTTTGCGAAAGGATGCGTGATAACCTTCACAGCCGTTTAGAACAGCAGGTAAGAACCGAAATGACCAACCAGATTTATAAGTATATGCTGGACCATACGGATTTTGAACTGCCAACGGATATCGTGGCCGAGCAGGCAAACACGCTGCTGCAGAGACAGTACGTCAGCCTTATCAGGCAGGGTCTCTCCCGAGAGCAGCTTGACGAGCAACTCGAGCAGTTAAAGGCAGGCAGTGAAAAGCAGGCACAGGAACAGCTAAAAACATTCTTCATAATGGAAGAGGTTGCGGAAAAACTCGATATTGATGTTACCGAAGAGGAAGTTAACGGACATATTGCACATTTGGCGATTCAGCAGGGGCAGCGTCCGGAAAAGATGAGGGAACAGATGCTCCGGGACGGCTCTCTTGCCCAGTTCAGGCTCCAAGTTCGGGAAGATAAGTGTATTGCCAAGCTGCTCGAATCTGCCAAAATAACTGAAGTCAAGGCTAAAAAAACTCCAAAGAAAACAGTAAAAGCTAAAAAAAACGACAAATCGGCCAAAAAAACAGCCCGAAAAAGAGCAAAAAAACCGACCAAACTAGGAAAATAACGAAAAAAGGACCAAAGAAACGCTAAAAGGAAAACCGTGAGTTAAAAATGTCCGATATATTCTTGACGTTGTAAGTTTAGTAAACACCGTCGTTACAGGAGACACAAGCAATCTGAAAAGAAAAAAAGAGCAACTAATAAAAAGAGCCGGCATATTCACGGATGGGTTAATTTTAGTGCACAATTGTTGTTATAGAGCGTTTTAGAATATTCACGTATTGAAATTAGCTTATTACTAATGACCTTTGGAGTTTGTTTTACCAGGTAAGTTCGACATGGTTCGGTTATTGAAAAACCGCACATATCCGATTGGTGTGGATATGGGTAGTGATTGTGTGAAGATGGTTCAGTTTGGCCAAAGGGAGGAGGGTTTAACTTTGCTTGCCGGCGGTAGTGAAGTTAGACCGGAGAGTGTGGAACCCGGCAGCGCCAACTGGCAAAGATGGGCCATTGGAGCTATTGAAAAGATAATTGAAAACGGTAAATTTAGAGGCAAGAGCGTGATAGCGGCAATGCCGGCAAACGAAGTGCTTATCGACCATATGAAGGCACCGAAGATAGATGATGATAAATTGGAGGATGTTGTTTTTTCAGAGATAAGGCATAAGCTGCCGGTCAACCTCGACAAGGTAATGATAAAATACATTCCCACTGAAAATGATAATATTATGGTAATAGCAACCGAACGGGAAAAAATCGACAGACATCTGGCAATATACGAAAAGGCCCATCTTGCAATCAAGTCAATCGGTGTATGGCCGATAGCGATGGCAAACAGCTATGCGAAGTTTTTCGGCACGCGTAAATCCGATATTCAAGCGATTGTGATGCTGCTTGATATAGAAACAGAATTTACGAATATAGTGATTTGCCGCCACAAGAATCCACTTTTTGCCTATACTATACCAATGGGAGCAAAACACATCGACACCGATAAAATAATATCAAAACTGGTATTTGAAATAAATGTGTGCAGACGACAATTCAGGTCAATGTACGGAAAGGCCCAAATAGAGCGCCTGATTTTTCTTTCGGATACTCCTTATGGAACTATAGGCGATAAAGATAAATACAGAATAATCGCAACACAACTTGAGATGCCTGCACAGATTGGTGATTGTCTGGCGGCAGTTAAAATTGAGGACCCTTACACCATTGGTATAGATAGAAGTCAATATCAACTCAGCTGGGTTATCGCCTTCGGCCTAAGCCTGACGCAGGAACAGATGGAGAAATGCAGAATATAAATTTTGTACCTGATAATTCTATTCAAAACAAGCAATCCCATCGAACAAAACCGATATGTCCTTTTTTGTTTTTTTTTGGTGACATCTCGGCCGCCAATAAATATGATGAGCTCAAGCTAAAAAGAATGAGGTAAAGATATATGACTGAATATCCACAAAACACCGTTACCGGAATTATGAACCCCCAGTTACAAGTTCGCGGCTATCAGAGAACCCGCGAGATGACCCTTGATGATATGCTTCTTGACAACCGGATTGTTTTTCTTATAGGCGAAATATCTTACCAGAGGGCTACTGAGATAATTATGAAGCTGCTGTATCTGGACAATCTAAAAGGAGGCAGCGAAATCAGCCTTTATATCAATTCCCCCGGCGGCAGCGTTGACGATACCATGGCGATTTATGATACAATGCTTTTTGTCGGCTCTCCGATTTCGACCTTTTGTATCGGCAGAGCCCAGTCGGGTGCGGCGGTGATACTTGCGGCCGGCGCAAAAGGCAAGCGCCACGCTCTTCCTCACGCCAAAGTAATGCTGCATCAGCCATGGGGCGGAGTTACGGGCCAGGCAGCGGATATCAAAATCCAGGCAGAAGAAATCCTCAAGGCCAAAGTAATGATAAACGAGATTCTTTCCAAACACACCGGTCAGCCTCTTGAAAAAATCGCCGAAGAGACCGAAAGAGACCGATATATGACCGCCGACGAGGCCCGTGAATACGGTCTTATTGACGAGGTACTTCATGAGGAAGAGAAAGAAAAAAAGGACAGTAAAAAGGAAAATAAAGGCAAATAATGAAATAACCGGATTTACCCGGCGGTATGACCAATTAAAGAGGAATGAAGAATTATGACATCTAATCAAAATCTGGTACCGATAGTGATTGAAAAGAGCGGACGAACGGAACGCGCTTACGATATTTATTCGAGACTTCTTAAAGACAGGATAATATTTCTCGGGGGGTCTATAGATGACGATGCGGCAAATTTGATAATAGCCCAATTGCTTTTTCTTAGTAACGAGGACAGTAAAAACGATATTCATTTTTATATCAATTCTCCAGGCGGCGCAATCACATCCGGCCTTGCCATATACGATACAATGCGTTTTTTGCGTTGCGAGGTTGCAACTTACTGCGTCGGACAAGCGGCAAGTATGGCGGCGGTCCTTCTGAGCGGAGGTAAGGGAGGCAAACGTTTTGTTCTGGCAAACGGCAGGGTTCTTTTGCATCAGCCGTCAATTTCGGGCATACTGGAGGGGACGGCCACCGATTTGGATATTGAGGCAAAAGAAATATTGCGGCTTCGGAACCGGCTTTATAAAATACTGGCAGAACATACAGGACAAACAGCAGAAAAGATAGAAAAAGACTGCGACCGAAACCTGTGGCTTGAAGCAGAGGAGGCAATAAGTTATGGATTGGCGGATAGAATATTGCAGAAAGCTCCAGAAATTGTCCGGGAGGAAGCCGTTGAAAAGTAACAATGTAAAATATGCACTTCTTGTTGTCTGGGCGGTGGTAATCATCACAGGCTGTGAAAACAGCAACAGTAATTCGGCCCTGAGAGATGAAATGAAGGCATTGAAACAGGAAAAAACTCAGATGAGAGAGCAAATAGAGGAATCTGAAAAAGAGGTTGAACAGTTGAAGGAACAAGTTCGAGTTCTTTCCGGACTGCCGGGAGAAGAGAAGGGGGAAAACCTGTATAGGGTTGAAAAAGTCAAGATAGGAAGATATACCAACCTTTATGACGAAGATGAGGATGGGCGTTACGAGAAGCTGATAGTTTATTTGCAGCCTATAGATGAGGAGGGCGATGTTGTGAAAGCCACGGGGAGCGTTGATGTTCAACTGTGGGACCTTAATAAAGAGGCTGATAAGGCACTGCTCGGAGAGTGGCATGTGGGGGCCGGGGAGCTTAAGAAGCTGTGGTTTTCGACAATTATAACTATCAATTACAGAATGACCTGGGATGTGAGCGAGATAATAAGCGAATATAAAGAGGCACTGACGATAAAGGTTAGATTTACGGATTACCTGACCGGCAGGGTTTTTGAGGGACAAAAAGTAATCAAGCCCCGTTAATAAATCACTCAATTTGGGTTCAATACAGGCCATATCTCAGATTTATCTAAATTTT
>Ga0272442_10011681_pt1 | contig 10686 bp, 8 predicted proteins | sample SSMForm2O_FD_200262 | JGI IMG/M metagenome (GOLD analysis project Ga0272442, IMG submission 200262) | Marine sediment archaeal communities from Little Sippewissett salt marsh, Falmouth, MA, United States - SSM-Form-2O | ecosystem: Environmental > Aquatic > Marine > Wetlands > Sediment ... | reverse complement strand
AACGTGCTGATGAGCGTGCTCTCGAGCATCGCTCTCGCCCGGCTCAACGAGACGACCAGCCCAGCCGTGGCCCGCCTGCTCAGCGACGCCGAGAAGGCGGTGAGCCGTGCGAAAGGGCTGACCCACCAGCTCCTGACCTTCTCGCGCGGCGGCGCCCCGGTGCGCCGCGCGGCCTCCGTGGCCGAGCTCGTGCGCGAGACCACGGAGTTCGTGCTCACCGGCTCGATGGTCCGCCCCCACTTCGCCATCCCCGCCGACCTGTGGTCGGCCGATATCGACGCCACACAGATCAGCCAGGTTGTCCAGAACCTGGTGCTCAACGCCAGAGAGGCCATGCCTGGCGGCGGCCCGCTGGAGGTCGCGGCGGAGAACGTGACCCTCACGGCAGACTCGGGTCTTCCGCTGCCGCCCGGCAGGTACGTGCGGCTCGTCGTGCGCGACGCGGGGATCGGCATTGCCCCCGATCACCTCTCGCGCATCTTCGATCCCTACTTCACCACCAAGGGGGCCGGGAGCGGCCTCGGCCTGGCCGTCGCCCATTCCGTGGTCCGCAACCACGGGGGGCACATCATGACTGCATCACAGCTCGGCTCGGGCAGCACCTTCGAGGTCTACCTGCCCGCAGCGGAGGCCCCGCCCCCGCCTGCCGAGGCGCCCAGCGGGAGCGTCGCCCGCAGAGGACGCGTGCTCCTGATGGACGACGAGCCCACGATTCGCCGCTACGTCGAGCGTCTGCTCCTTCAACTCGGCTACACCGTGGCCGCCGCGGCGGACGGCGCGGAAGCCGTCGAGCTCTACCGCCAGGCCACGCACGACGACGAGCCCTTCGATGCCGTGATCCTCGACCTCACGGTGGTGAACGGGATGGGTGGGCAGGCGTGCCTCGAGCAGCTCCGGGCGTTGGACCCCGACGTGCGGGCCGTCGTGGCCAGCGGCTTCCACAACGACCCCGTGATGGCGCAATTCCGCGAGCGCGGCTTCCGAGCCGCCGTGGGCAAGCCCTACACGCTCGAGGAGCTGATCGCCGCACTCGACGAAGCCACCGCCTGAGAGCGCGCCAGGCGCCGGCCACGTCACAGCTCCACCACATCCTCGCCCGGCCCCAGGCAGCGCAGGCAGTCGTCCTCGCCCAGCGACAGCACCTGCCCAGCCACCGAGCCGTAGCGGTAGACCGTGATGCCCTTGCACCCCAGGCGGTGGGCGAGCTCGAAGATGCGCCGCACGTCGCCCGGACTCGCCTCCCGCGGCAGGTTGCACGTCTTGCTCACCGCACTGTCGCAGTGGCGCTGGAACGCGGCCTGGAGCTCCACGTGCCACTCCGGCGCGATGTCGTGCGCCGTGGGGAAAAGGCGCTGCACGTCGTCGGGCACGCCGTCCAGGCCGCGGCACGACCCGCGCCGCGCGATCTGCGCGAGCAGCGCGTCGCTGTAGAAGCCCCGGCGGATCGCCGTCTGGCGGAACCGCGCGTTGTGCTCCACCATCCGCGTGCCCTCGAGCACGTCGCGCAGGTAGGAGAGGGCAAAGAGCGGCTCGATGCCGCTCGAGCAGCCTGCGATGATGCTCAGCGTGCCCGTGGGAGCCACGGTGGTGCACCCGATGTTGCGGAGCGCCGGGAAGCCGCGGCCCGGCCACTCGCTGTGAGGGAAGTTGGGGAACGAGCCGCGCACCTCCCCGAGTTCCCGCGATGCCGCGCGGGCCTGCTCGCCCACGAACCCCATCACCCGCTCCGCCGTCGCCACGGCCTCGCGCGAGTCGTAGGGCACCCCCAGGAGGATGAGCATATCGGCGAAGCCCATCACGCCGAGGCCAATCCGCCGGTTCGCGCGGGTGGTCTCGCGGATGGCCTCGAGCGGATAGCGCGAGGCGTCGATCACGTTGTCGAGGAAATGGACGCCCGTGCGGACGACGCGGCCGAGGCGCTCCCAGTCGACCTCCCCCTCGCGGACCATGGCCGCCAGGTTCACCGAGCCGAGGTTGCAGGCTTCGTAGGGCAGGAGGGGCTGCTCGCCGCAGGGGTTGGTGGCCTCGAAGGCGCCGAGAGCGGGGGCGGCGTTGTGGCGGTTGATCTCGTCGAGGAACAGCAGGCCGGGGTCGCCGCACCGCCAGGCTGCGGTGGCGATGAGCGCGAGCGTCTCGCGCGCGTTGCGCCGGCCGACCACCTCGCCGGAGCGGGGGTTCACCAGGCCGTAGTCCTCACCCTGGGCCGCGGCCTCCATGAAGGCGTCCGTCACGCCCACCGAGACGTTGAAGTTGCGGAGCACCCCCCCCTCGATCTTCGCCGTCACAAACTCCACGATGTCCGGGTGGTCGACCCGCAGCACCCCCATGTTCGCGCCCCGGCGGCGCCCGCCCTGCTTGATCGTGTTCGTCGCCGCGTCGTAGACCTGCATGAACGACACGGGCCCCGACGCCACGCCGCCGGTGGACTTCACGATGTCGCCCTTCGGCCGCAGGCGCGAGAACGAGAAGCCCGTGCCGCCGCCGGACTGGTGGATGAGCGCCATGTCGCGGATGGCGTCGAAGATCTCGGGGAGCGAATCCCCCACGGGAAGCACGAAGCATGCCGCGAGCTGCCCCAGCCGGCACCCCGCGTTCATCAGGGTGGGCGAGTTGGGCAGGAACTCGAGCCGCGCCATCGCCTCGAGGAACCCCTGCTCCGCGCGCTCGACGTCGCCGTCGGGGTAGTTGGCGTCGGGAGCGGCCACGGCGCGGGCGACTCGGACGAGCATCTCGCGGGGCGTCTCGACCACGCGGCCCTCGGCGTCGCGCCGCAGGTAGCGCCGCTCGAGCACCTGCGTGGCGTTCACCGAGAGCTTCAGGTCGTCGGCCACGCCCAGGAGCCGCTTGGTGCGCCGCACGTCGGCCCGCCGCTGGCGGTAGAGGATATAGGCCTTGGCCAGATCCGCGCGGCCGGCCACCACCAGTTCCCGCTCCACCGCGTCCTGGATCTGCTCCACGGTCGGCTGCTCGCCCAGGCGGCTCACGATGCGAGCCGTGCACTGGCGGGCCAGGGCATCGTCCGTCTCGCCGATGGCGCGCTGGGCCTTGGCGATGGCCGCCGTGATCTTCCCCGCATCGAAAGGATCCACACGGCCATTGCGCTTGACCACTTGGCTCGGCGTCCCGTCCCCACCCATGGGCGCTCTCCTCTCCTCCCCTGCCGCCCCATTCTACCGCGCACGCGGCATCCCCGACAAGCCTCGGGTCTGGCCCCGGATCTTGGGGACCTCTGTGCCGCGATGGGTTTCCCCTCGACGTCGCGCTGACAGGAAGGGATGGATGGGGGATTGGAAGGGTGGACGGAGGAAAGGCAAGACGTACGGGCTCCTTGCCCAGGCATCCATTCATCCACCCATCCATTCGTCCAGGCAGGGGGGAAGACCCGGCGGGCTTCGCGAAGCTCCCACGGGAATACCCCACGATTCCGGGTCAGACTCGACAAGCCTCGGGCCGCTTGACTCGACCCGCGCCGGCCTTACAATGGCGCCGTTTGCCACCGGAGACCCCCATGGCCGCGAACGACGCTGACCACATCCGCTTCCTCGGCACCGCAGGTGCACGGTTCGTGATGATCCGCCAGGACCGCAGCACCGCCGGCGTGCTCTACTCCCTGGCCGGCTGCCGCCTCCTCGTGGACCCCGGCCCCGGCTCCCTCGTGCACTGCCTGAACAGCCGCCCACGCATCGACCCCTCGACCCTCGACGCCATCCTCCTCACCCACGGCCACCTCGACCACGGCGGCGACGTGAACGTGATGATCGAGGCGATGACCCACGGCGGCCACCGCCCACATGGCACCCTCTTCGCTCCCCGCGATGCGCTCGCCGGCGACCCCGTGGTCATGCGCTACGTCCGCGACTACCTCGGCGATATCCAGGAGCTCGCCGCAGGCCGCTCGTGGGCACTCGCGCCCGACCTCACCCTCGCCACGCCCGTCCGCCACCTCCACGGCACCGAAACCTACGGCTTCCGACTCGAAACCCCCACCGTGCGAATCAGCCACATCGCCGACACCGATTACTTCCCCGAGCTCGCCGAGCACTACGCCCCCGCCGACCTGCTGGTCCTCCACGTGGTCCTCTACGTTGTCGACCCCAGCCGCAAGCACCACATCCTGCACCTCGACGTGGCCGACGCCACCCGCCTCGTGGCCGACATCCAGCCGCGCCTGGCCGTCATCACCCACTTCGGCACCCACGTGCTCGAGGCCAGGCCGTGGGATATCGCCGCCCGCATGACCGACGAGACGGGCATCCGAGTGCTTGCCGCACACGACGGCATGCGCCTCGACCTTACCGACCTGCCCCACCCCCAGGCCCCACAGGAAGGGAGTTGACCATGGCCCGGATCCCCATCGACCCCACGGAGCTGCTCCGCGAGACCATCGCCGCACTCGCCGACCCCGGCTGCCTGCTCGTCTCGAAGGGCTCCGACGGCACGCCCAACGTGATGACCATCGGATGGGCCACCTTCGGCGTCATCTGGGGCCTCCCCATCTGCACCGTCTACGTCCGCCACTCCCGCCACACCTGGAAGCTCCTCGAGCAGCACGGCGAGTTCACCGTCAACGTCCCCGCCGCCGACCTCGCGCAGGCCGCCGTCACCTGCGGCACCCTCTCGGGGCGCGACGCCGATAAGTTCGCCGAGGCCGGCCTCACCCCCGTGCCCGCCGCACAGGTCGACGTGCCGATCATCGACGAATGCGTCGTCCACTACGAGTGCAGCGTCGTCCACCGCACGAACGTCGACCCCATGCACCTCGCAGGCTCCGTGCTCGACGGCTGCTACAGCAAGGGCGACTTCCACGCGATCTACCACGGCCACATCCTCGGCGCCCAGGCACACGAGAACGCCCGCGCCCGCCTCGGCGGCTGAGCGCGCAACACACGGATAGGAGATCCCCCATGGCACGCCAGGTGGCAATCGTGATGGACTGCGGCTCCACCACCACGCGGGTCGTTGCCGTCGACCAGCGAGGCAAGCTCCTCGCCCAGGCCAGCCTCCCCAGCGGCCCCGCGCCCCAGAAGGGCGGCCAGAAGGGCTGGCTCGCCTGGGACCTTCCCGTGCTGTGGAGGCGCCTGAGCCGCCTCTCGCGACAGGTGTGCGACGCCATCGACCCCACCCAGATCGTCGCCGTGACCATCACCACCTGGGGCGCCGACGGCGCGCCCGTCGGCCCCGACGGCACGCTCACCTATCCGCCCATCTGCTGGCAGTGCCCCCGCACAGAGCCCACCGCCAAGGCGATCACCGAGCAGGTCTCCGCCTGGGACCTCTTCCGCACCACGGGCTACCAGATCATCGCCTTCAACACACTCCTCCGCCTCATCTGGCTCCGCCAGAATGCCCCCAAAGCCCTCGACGGCGCCGCCGCCTGGATGATGATGGCCGGCCTGCTCAGCCACAAGCTCTGCGGCGAAATGTCCATCGACTACACCGGCGCCTCCACCATGATGGCCATGGACCTCGGCAAGCGGGCCTGGGCTCCGCAGCTCCTCGAGCTGGCGGGCGTGGATGCTGCCTTCTTCCCCCGCTTCGTGGAATCGGGCGAGACCATCGGCACCGTCACCGCCAAGGCCAGCCGCGCCACCGGCATCCCCGCAGGCACCCCCGTGACCGCGGCGGGCCACGACACGCAGTTCGCGCCCATCGGCTCCGGCGCACGCAAGGGCGAGGCCATCCTGAGCACGGGCACGTGGGAGATCCTGCTCGCCCGCATCCCCCGCTTCAAGCCCAACAAGGCGGGCTTCAACGGCGGCATCATCATCGAGGCGGACGCCCTCCCCCACCTCTTCCAGCCCCAGCTCCTCATGATGGGCTCGGGCGTGCTCGAATGGCTCGCGAAGCACTTCTACGGCGAGATCGAGGCCTCGCCCAAGCTCTACCGCACGATGATCGCCGACGCCCAGCAGCACGGCCCGGGGGCCGGCGGCGTGACGCTCCTCCCCAGCTTCATCGCCGGCACCGGCCCCACCAAGCGCTACGGCACCCTCGGCACCCTCCTCGGCCTCACCATCGCCACCGAGCGGGGGCAGGTCTACCGCGCCGCGCTCGAGGGCCTCTCGTGCCAGCTCCAGCTCGCCATCGAGATGCTCGAGAAGGCCACAGGCTTCGCCCCGAAGGGCATTCGCGTGGTCGGCGGCGGCTCGAAGAACGACCTGTGGAACCAGATCCGGGCCGACGTCACGGGCCTCCCCGTCACCACCATCGCCCAGAAGGAAGCCACCGTGCTCGGCGCCGCCATCTGCGCCTTCGTCGGCACCGGCGTCTACAAATCCGTCCCAGCAGCCCAAAAAGCCATGAAGTTCACCGAAACCACCTTCCGCCCCTCGAAACACCGCGACGCATACCAGAAGCTCTACGCCGATTACAAGGCACTCCTCCCGAAGCTCAAGCCGCACTACGCGTGACGCCGGGTCGGCAACCCCTGAACCGGTTTCCTGTCCTCACGACCTCCAGTTCCACCTCCAACTCGTCGCGGCGGCCCCTGCCTGTGCTTCTCGCCCTATGGCTCATGTTGCTCAACGGCGCAATCGTGTTGCGGAATAGCCACGTTACGTAAGGGTTTTCTGGAAAACATCTTACCGTATGGACGCGGCTCCGGAGGGACGAGGGGTGTTGCCATCCGTCAACAGTGTCGGCATTCCCTACAGACTCGGCTGTCCGACTCCTGGCAAGCGGAACTCATCTATGCCCAATGACTTGCCGCGAATCGGGACCCCACGGCAAGCGACTGGACGAGCCTGGCACGATTCTTGCTGGCATGTACCCCTGTTTGTGGCCGAGGTTTTATGGAATGTGTGCGACCCTCGGTCGGTGTGAGGGTGTAGCGGCGGGGGGCCGCCGCAGGCTTCCTGGGCAGTCGGTTCCCGCCCAGGCAACTGAGAATCGGGGGCTGCTCGTTCCTTGCGCCAGCGGGTGAAGCTTGGGCTGTCCGCGCGAGGCCGGGTCACTTCTCCATACCAACGCGCCTGCGCGCCCCGGCCCGGAGCCGCCGACTGCGCCATTGCGCGCAGTGCACGCGGCTGCCACCCCAACGACCCGGCCAGAAGGACTCTGCTGATGACGAGGCTTCGCAAGTGCATGGCGGCTCCTCTGGCTCTTCCGTTGGCGGGCGGCGCGCGGGCAGGCATCCTGCTCTCCTCGCTCCCTGGCCAGCTCTCGGAGGAGGGCCAAGCGGGCATGCCGGCCAGTGTTGGCACTGAGGCCCTGTTCGCAAAGGGGGCTGGGTACGGTAGTCCCGATATATGGCAAGCCATGTCCGACGTGAACATCTAGCCCGCATTTTTCACCAGGTCTGGGCGTGAGCGCCGCATCTGACGAGAAGAACGGGGGATGGCACCCGATGCCAGACCAAGCTCCCAAACAGCCTGCCCGTGCCCAGTGCGCCGATTCTCGTCTCAGGGAGGGCCGCGCACACGCGAGCTTCCGCAGGCCTATCCATCGTGGATACGTCGAGGGCAGCTCGCACGGAGGCTGCCGCCTGAGGCGAGAAGCGGCCACTGGCGCCAAGACCTGGTGAGAGATGCGGGCTAGCACTCGGCCCCGGACCCGTGGTCCATCGCCTCCCTCTCCGAAGGGCGATACTCGATGGCCGCCACGGTCGTCGGGAGCAAGCCCCCGTTCGCCGATGGCGCAGATGGATCTTACGTGGTCGCCGCTCATCACCTCACACGGCGCATCCAGGAAGGAGGCCTCCCCCGCGCAGACAGGAAGTGAGAGAGCACGACCCCGCCACAGTCCTGGTCACTCCGTCCGTCAGCCACAGGAACCCATCAAGGAGTTCGCCATGCGGACCTTCACCGCGCTCGCCGCAGCCTTCACCGTTTTCGTCACGCTCCAGCCTGCCGACGCCATGCCGATCTGCTCCTGGACCAAGGGGAGTGCGGGCGCGACGGGGGGAGTCCACGACTCCCTTCATGTTTGGCTTGAGACCGCGCCCGACACCTTCAGCGTCCGCTCGGCGGTTCTCTTCGAAGACCTGGTTCTGTCGGAAGGCGACGTGGGGTCCACGTTCACGGCTACGTCCGCCAGTGACCCTGGCTTCGACGGGTTCGTGGGCGAGATCACAGACGGCGACGATGGCTACGTGTGGCTCATGCACTGCGGCGGCATCGGGGGGGGCGGCTCGGCGACCCTCGAGTCGGTCGTCTTCGCCTCCGCCGGCAACCCCGACCTGAGGGGGTACTCCCTGACCAGCATCGACCTCCATCTGGATGCGATGACGCTGACCCCGCGAGGCAATCCTCCGGACCGTACGGGCTACGACTACACGGTCACCGTCACATTCCACGGCGACCCCGTGCCAGAGGTCATCCCCGAGCCAGCCAGCATCGCCCTGCTCGGGCTCGGGTGCCTCGGCCTCTTGCGCCGACGCCGCCACTGACCCGGCAGGCCCTGCGGCACCCCTCTCCAGGCGCCTGTGACCGGGGCGCCCTCCGCGGTCCGGCTCGGCCCCCTGGCTGCATGAGAGTCGCCTCCGGATGAACACGTGGGGCTGAGCGCGGTGGGGCGGATCGGGCATGTCGGACCCGACGGGCCTCCCTGTCACCACCATTGCGCAGACGGAGGCCACCGTGCTCGGCGCCGCCATCTACGCCTTCGTCGGCACGGGAGTCTACAAGTCCGTCCCCGCGGCCCAGAAGGCCATGAAGCTCACCGAGACCACCTTCCGCCCCTCCAAGCAGCGCGGTGCCTACGGACAACTCTACGCCGACTACAAGGCGCTCCTGCGCAGGCTCAAGCCATCTTGCGGAGCATGATACGGAATCCGTGATACGTAAGGCGGAGAAACGCTACCGATGACCGATTCGAGTCACACATCACAAATCACGCATCACGGATTACGCCTTCCCATCTCTTTCCACGCCTCGATGAGCGCCTCCACATTGGCCCAGACCTCGTCCGAGCCGTCGCGCACGTTGTCCACGGGGCTGAGGATGAAGCCGTCGGGGCCGAGGGCGTCGAGCGCCTCCTCCACGGCATCGCGAATGCCCGCGGGGTCGCCTCGCTCGACGGTGAGGAAGCCGTTCACCCCGCCCCACAGGCCAAGCTTGCCCGCGGCGCGCCGCTTCATCTCCGCCATGTCCGTGCCCTTGCCCTGGATGGGGTCGACGCCGATGATCACGTCGACGCCCGCCTCGGCGATCATGTCGAGCAGGGGCATGGTCCCGCTGGTGAGGATGTAGCCGAAGCGGGTGCCCGCCTCGTGGGCGCGGTGCACCTCGTCGGCCAGGCGGGGCAGGAAGAAGCGGCGGTAGAGGGCGGGCGACCAGAAGTCCGTGCCCTCGTACCAGGCGCGGCGGATCAGCAGGTCGGCGCCCGCGTCGAGCATCACCTCGGTGCGCCAGAGGTTCCAGCGGCTTACCACGTCGAGGATGGCGTCGAGCAGGTCGGGCTGGTCGATGGCCATCATCACCGAGTTCTGGAGTCCGCACAGCCAGGCGAGCGCATCGGCTCCCACTCCCCAGCCGGCCGAGGTGAGGAGGCCGTGGCGGCGCGCGAAGGCCTGGCCCTCGTCCCAGCTCCCCTGGTAGAAATCCACGTCCGAGCGGCGTGGCGGGGTGAGCAGGTGCTCGAGGGCGGGCAGATCGTCGAAGCTCGTGACGAGCGGCTTCGTGGCGCGGGCCTCGATGTAGTCGTCCAGGAAGGGCACGTGGTCGCCGTAGGGCCAGTCGTCGGTCTGCTGCACGACGCAGGTAAGCGTGCCGTCGGGCGTCTCGTAGTGCTTGTGGAGGAGCGGGTAGCGCTCACCTGGCCGATCCTCGCGCCACTCGCGCACCTGCACGCCGGGCGCGAAGCGCACCGCAGGCCCGTAGGCGTCCGAGCAGTCGGCCAGCTCATTGGCGTGCAGGCGGAACAGGTCGACCACGGTGTCGAGGCCCAGCTCCACCTGCCGCTCGAAGAACGCCATCGGCCCGGAGCAGCGGTTCTCGAGGGCGGAGAAAATCATGAAGGCCAGCGGCACGTGGTCCGGCTGCCCCCCGTCGATGGCACACAGCATTCGCTCCCGCGACGACATGGCATCGGCCACGGCACGTTCCCCCAGGCATGTGGATGGTCCTGCCGCCGCCTCCGGCGACGTGGCGCGACTATAGCCCCTGCGCGGCAGGGGAGTCAACACACGAATAGCCTCTGCCCCATTCTCCCACCCTTCCGCCCTCCCCCTAATCATCCTTGACACGGCTCCATACCAGGACTATCCTAGAGCCGCTAAGCTAGAGCCGCCAAGCATTGGAAACACCAGGCACCCCCACACGAAAGGAGGCCGGCATGCCAGAGTTCTTCCCGGGGATCGGCAAGGTCAAGTATGAGGGGCCCGACTCGAAGAACCCCCTCGCGTTCAAGCACTACAACCCGAAAAAGAAAGTCCTCGGCAAGACGATGGCCGAGCATCTGCGCTTCAGCGTGTGCTACTGGCACACGTTCAAGGGCGCCGGCATGGACCCGTTCGGCGTGGGCACGATGATCCGCAAGTACGCCCACGACGACCCGATGCAGCAGGCCGAAAACACCCTCCTCGCCGCCTTCGAGTTCTTCACCAAGCTCGGAGCCGGCTTCTGGTGCTTCCACGATCTCGACATCGCGCCCGAGGCCGACTCCCTGGCGGAGACCAACAAGGGCTTCGACAAGATGGTGAAGCTGGCCAAGAAGCTCCAGAGGGACACCGGGGTGGAGCTCCTTTGG
>Ga0272442_10011679_pt1 | contig 10686 bp, 7 predicted proteins | sample SSMForm2O_FD_200262 | JGI IMG/M metagenome (GOLD analysis project Ga0272442, IMG submission 200262) | Marine sediment archaeal communities from Little Sippewissett salt marsh, Falmouth, MA, United States - SSM-Form-2O | ecosystem: Environmental > Aquatic > Marine > Wetlands > Sediment ... | reverse complement strand
TCGATAATCCGGGCGGTATATCGGCTGCACAAATCCGGATCAGCAATTTCAACAGAAGTGAATTCACTGACATCTTTATCCGAAACGTTTAGCGAAACTGATGGCATTTTGACTTCTCTGCCGGTTATAGCTGACAGCTCACGAGCGATACCGATATAGCTTAAGCAATCGCCGCGGTTACTGGTCACCTCGATATCAATCACAGCATCGTCATCGACATATTCGATGCCTTCGCAGGGCAAGCCTAAATCGCTTAAAATATCAGCTATTTCGTCGGCACCAAGCCCTGTTTCGATATAGTCGGTTAACCAGTTCAGCAAAATTTTCATAACAAAAACCTACCAGTAAAATAAACAAAACTGCAAACCTGATAATAATTTAACATCAACTTATTCATTTGTCAAACATCACCCAGAACATTAACTTTGTGTTATAGACAGCAAAAAGCTGCAATTTCTTTTGCATTTAATTGTTTTTGTCGGCAATAGCCGATATAATTGTTATAAGTTATGAAAGAATCTTGAGGTGGAAAAGATGGCGAAGAAAGAAAAAGTGGTATTGGCCTATAGTGGCGGGCTGGATACCAGTGTGATCCTGCCTTGGCTTAAAGAGACTTACGGCTATGAGGTGATAGCGTTTGCGGCGGAATTGGGACAGGGCGATGAGTTGGCGGGGATTAAGAAAAAAGCTATGCAGTCCGGGGCGGTTGGGTGTGTAGTAAAAGACCTTCGCCGGGAGTTTGTCGAAGATTACCTGTGGCCATTGCTCAAATCCGGGGCGATTTATGAAAACGACTATCTGCTGGGTACCAGTATTGCCAGGCCTTTAATTGCAAAACACCAGGTTGAAATCGCCCAGGCTCAGGGCGCAGGTGCCGTAGCCCATGGCGCGACCGGCAAAGGCAATGACCAGGTTCGGTTCGAATTGACCTATATGGCCCTGGACCCGTCATTGAAGATTGTCGCTCCCTGGAAGGATCCGAAGTTTAAGCTGACCAGCAGGGAAGCGGCGGTCGATTATGCTAAAAAGCACAAAATTCCCATCAATCAGAGCAAAAAAAAGATATATTCCCGCGACCGCAACATCTGGCATATCAGCCATGAAGGAGCAGACCTCGAGGACCCCTGGAATGAGCCTAAGGACGATCTTTTTGTTATGTCAAAGCCGGTCTCCAGGACACCGGACAAGCCTGCCTATGTGGAGATAGGCTTCAGAGAAGGTATTGCGGTAAAGCTCAATGGTAAGAATATCAGCGGCGTTAAGCTGCTGGAAGAACTAAATCGAATCGGCGGAAGACACGCAGTAGGCCAGGCTGACTTAGTTGAGAATCGGCTCGTGGGAATGAAGTCACGCGGGGTCTATGAGACGCCGGGCGGGACGATTCTGGTTACCGCTCACAGGGCTTTGGAGTCGCTTACGCTCGACAGGGAAACAATGCACTACAAGCAGCAGGTTGCATTAAAATATGCCGAGCTGGTTTATTACGGCCAATGGTTCTGTCAATTGCGAAAAGCTATCGATGCCTTTGTCGACGTTACCCAGCGAAACGTTACCGGCTCTGTACGACTGAAGCTTTTTAAGGGCCGATGCAGCTTAGCTGGGGTAAAGAGTCCGCGCAGTTTGTACAAGGGCGATTTGGCAAGTTTCAAGATGGGTGCCGAGTATGACCCAGCCGACGCGAATGGATTTATACGTCTGTTCGGTTTGCCGATGAAAGTTGCCGGCCTTGCGGGCAAAAGTAAAAAAAAGTAGATTGATATCGTGTTCCAATGCAAAGGAGGCGTTTTGGCGATACTTGTCTGGATTTGGCTTGTCTTTATTTTTGCGTTTGGCTGCTGTGTAGGCAGTTTTCTCAACGTTGTTATTTATCGGCTGCCGCGAGACAAGTCTCTGATAACTCCGCCTTCGAACTGCCCAGCCTGTGGCAAACGAATCCGTTTTTATGATAATATACCGCTGATTTCGTGGCTTGCTTTAGGTAGAAAGTGCCGATACTGCAAGGCAGCAATATCGCCGCGTTATTTTGTCGTGGAGCTGCTGACCGGATTGGTTTTCAGCGGGCTTTTTGTGCTGTATTTTGTCGTCGGCGTTCGTCATTTTGAGATTGGCGGTGCCGCTGGGCTTGCAGGGTTTGTTAAAGGCGGCTGGTTTATTTATCTTCTTTATATTACCTTACTGGCTTGTCTTATTGCCGCTTCGGCAATTGACCTGGAGCTGTGGGTGATTCCGGTCTTTATCTGCTGGCTCGCTACGGCGGTGGGTCTGGTCGGCTCAGCAATTGGTTACAAAATAATAGACTATCCGGTTATCAACCACTACAGGCTCCTGCCGTTGGCCTCGGCAAATATCGCGGCGCTGGCAGCCGGTGCTGCAATAGGGCTGATGATATCTTTGGTATTGCTAAAAGCAGGCCTGGTTAAAAGAAGTTACCTATCCGAAGACGAGCGGGATTTAGAGGACAAGGGTCCGGAATGCGAACAGGACAATACCAATCACCGTCTGGAGATGGTCAGAGAAATAGTTTTTTTACTGCCTGTTATCGTTTGCTCGTTAGCGGCTTTGCATGTAAGCAAAACAAGTGTCCCTATACAAAACTGGTGGGTAAATTTTACGCAAAGGCCTGTCATTGCTGGATTTATGGGTAGCCTGTGGGGCTATTTTGTCGGCTGCGGGGTTGTCTGGGCGACGAGAATCTTCGGTACGCTGGCGTTTGGCAGAGAGGCGATGGGACTTGGTGATGTCCATTTAATGGGAGCTGCTGGGGCTGTGATAGGAGGCGGTCTGACAGTTGTGGCATTTTTTATTGCCCCATTTTTCGGGCTTGTTTGGGCAGGTATACAGATGTTTTTTAAAAAAACTCGGCAAATTCCCTATGGTCCCTTCTTGTCTTTGGGTATACTTGTTGTTATGATTCTACATGACTGGATTCTTGGTTACTGGAATTCGGTGTTGTTTCGCTAAAACCAAAGGATTAGATTCCGAGCTTAAAGGAGACTATCTAATGCGAGCTATTAAGAAAGACATGTTGATTATGGTAACGGTTTGTGTATCGGTTTCACTTTTGTCCGGCTGCACTAACTGGAAGAAAAAATATAGTGCCCTGAACGTCGAGCATCAGAATTTGATGGGGCTGTACGAGCGGGAGATGGTCGACAAAGGTCAGCTTGCCGAGCAGGTTGCGCAGGGCCAACAGACAATAGCTCAACTGCAAAAAGAGATTCAGGAACGAAGCGCAACGCCGGCACAGGCCAGCGGTTTTGGTGCCGGTTACGACGTTGCCTTTGACGCCGCAGCAGGGACGATTACAGTTACACTGCCCAACGCTATATTGTTTTCGCCAGGCAGAGCAACTTTAAAAAAGACCACCAGCGCCGAACTCGACCATATTCTCTCGGTATTGCGCAGTAAACACGCCGGCAGACAAATTGATGTTGTCGGTCATACCGATTCTGACCCCATCAAAAAATCGAAATGGAAAGACAACTGGGAGCTTTCGGCTCAGCGTGCACTTACCGTAGTCAGATACCTGGTCTCGCGAGGAATTGCCGAGGATAAAATTCGAGCCGTGGGGCGTGGAGACAGCCAGCCTATTGCCTCCAACACAACTGCCAGCGGCAAAGCAAAGAATCGAAGAGTCGAAATTATCGTTCATATGAAGTAACATCAATTGTGATTATTACTGCGCCGGTGGAGATGTCATTGCTAAGAGACTGAAATATTTAGCCCCCAAATTTATTTTGGGGGGTTTTTATTTGTTTGGTGAGTTATTTAGCCCCACGTTTTACGTGGGGTTTTACCGTTATTCTTTAAATGTTTTGACTTCTATTGAACCATCTTTTTCAATACAAACGGTGATTGCTCCAGCCTGGGGGGTATAAAATAATTTTGTGTTTTCTTTCGTTTCGTTTTTTTGTTGTTTTTGGAACTGGCTTTGACTGCAACTGCATATCAAAACATCTGCATCGAGGCTTTCGATAAAATCAGCATCCAAAGTCCGCGTGGAACCGTGATGAGGAACGACGACAATATCTGCTTTTAGATTGGGGTAGAGGCGGCGGATTTGCTCTTGTGCAAATTTTTCAATATCCGAGCACAGAACTATTTTCCTGCCGGCAAATTCAATCAGTAAAACCAGAGATTTATCATTGTCGCTGATTTGACTGTCTTGACTGACTTGTTCGCTGGGCCAGAGTATTTTTATATTTGCGCCGCTGCGGGCGTTTAACTGTTTGCCGGTGTGTTGTATTTCAAGGTTATTTTCGCGCAGTAATTTATCGAGGAAATTTGCCGGGCTGGTGGGGCCCGCCTCAATATCTATAAAAAATGCATCGTTAACATAAACGGCGTCCACTTTGCAGTTTTCGACAATCTCGGGTATTGCGTTAATGTGGTCTATATCGCTGTGACTTATGACGACAGAGGCGATTTTGCTTACTCCGCTATAATTTAAAAATGGTATGACGATTCGTCTGCCGACATCAGCTTTGTGAAATGAACCTGCATCAAACAGAATATTATCTTTGCCCGGCAGCTGGGCCAATATCGCCTGTCCGTGGCCAACGTCAAGGGTAGTCAGGGCTAAATTGTTTCGATATGTCCTTTGCCATTTTACAATGCCGAGCAAAACAATTATCGCCAGGGTCATTGTTATACAGATTGCTTTTTTTATCATGGGACGGCGCAGATTAACAAAAAAAACAAAGGCAATGAAACAGTAATATGAGAGAACCACCGCAGCAGGCACATGGCCTATGAGTATTTGTGAGATATTCAGATTCGCCAAAAACTCCACAAGCCAAATCAGCGATTTTGCTAATCCGGTTACTATTATGCCCAGCCCAGCTGCGGTGGTCGGCAGCAATAAGGACAAAATTATTTTCAAAAAACCAATTACCAAAATCAAAACTACCAATGGAAACGCGACCACAGACCAAATGCTCGTCAAAGGATTGATTGTGTAAAAATGGTACAGCAAAATGCCTGCACCACCCAGCCAGGCTGTAAGACCTGTGGAAAATAATCGCAATAAGTATGGCCCAGGCCTGGAAGCTATGCGAAAAAACGGCCTTGTAATCGGAGCTTTCTTAAACCAGGGCAAACCGGTTATTGTCTCATATAGGAAGAGGTGGATTCGTCTGCAAAACAGCAAAAGTCCAAGTACCGATGCAAACGATAATTGCCAGCCGGCCTCGAACAGCTGTGTCGGCCTTATTAGTAAAAGAATTATTGCTGCTAATGATAATGTATTGAGAGAATTAGAGCGTCGGCGAAAGAGAAATGACGCGCAGAAAACCCAGCCGATAACAGCAGCCCTGACCGTCGGCCCTCTCGGCGGGACAATCAGCAAAAATATACCAATTGCTATAATGCAAACAACAGCTCGTCCGCGCTTGAGCAGTCCTGCCGTTTTACACAACCACCAGAGGACACCTATCAAAATACCCAGGTGCATTCCCGAAAGACTGATAAAATGCAGAAGACCTGTTTTTTGAAAAGCCCTGTAAGTTTCACTGTCGATATTTTGCCTGTAGCCTAACAAAAGTGCCTCGAGCAAACCTTCGCTCGCATCTTCCTGCAGCTCCGAGCTATCCAACAAGCTCCGAGTTGTTTGCCGCAGCTTGTTCTTGATTTTTACAAAGATAGTTTCAGGCTGGTTCTCTAATAATTTTATACCATCACGTGATTTTACAAAAGCAGCGATAAAAACATTCTTTCGGCTCAGATACTCAGCGGTGTTAAACTGGCCCGGATTAGATGGCTGTTTTAATATATCCAGCCAGCAGTAAGCTTCGATGGAATCGCCGGCTTTTAAGTCAAGTACAGGTTCAGCAACATACATTTTTAAGGTGCCGGATGCCCGCTCCCAGCCGGTGATGGTTTCCACCTCATCTGTCTCCATATAAAAGCCGCAAGACGGGTCGGTAAACTTGAACTTTGCAAATGCCCACTGCTTATTTTCGTTGATATAAGGCTCGGTGAGAATTATTCCGCGAATCGTCGCTAACTTCCGCTCATCGGCAATAAGATTGCGAATATCGTTTGGCCTTGGCTGCTCAAAACTTATCAGCCGAGTTGCACCAAGACAGGCAAAGCAAATAAAAACACAAACGCTCAAGAACACAGTCGCCAAAGGGTTCAACTCACTGCGTTTTTGGATAAAGGGTGAGATCGATGATCCCGCACATAGTAATAACAGTGTCACCCAGAATATAGATGATAAATCTAATTTGCTCTGTATTAGGATACCGATAATTAACCCCGCCGCTGCGAAGATCAGGGGCGCTGTGGCAGTAACTTGTTTGTGCAGATTCGCCGGCCCGCTGGCCAACTGCCTGTCAATCAGTTCCAATTTCCGCTGTATCTGCTCCATCACAAAACAAACTACAGATTCAAGGCCCGGGACTCAAGATTTATTTTTCCGCACAGAGCAGAAACGAAAAACATAAATGGTGCAGAAATCAAAATTAGTTTGACAACAATTGCAATTTTGCTATTCTTGGCCGCTTAAAAATACAGAATCAGAAATTTACAGAAAAGGTAAGGCAAAAATGCACTCAAAAGACCAGAATAAAGAAACTATAATAAACAGCCAATATGACCCGAAACTTACCCCAACCGAATTGGCCAAAACAATCTCAGCACTTGGGATTAAAAAGGCCAATACTGAGATATGGCAGTTATTTGTATTAGGTGCACTTGCAGGCTTGTATATAGCCTTTGGCGGGCATTTATTCCTTGTCGCCCTGCGGGAGGGTATGGGCAAAGTCGTCGCAGGCGGAGTTTTCAGTGTCGGTCTTGTCCTCGTTGTTGTCGCAGGGGCAGAACTATTTACCGGAAACGTTATCATTATTATTGGTGCTATATCGGCTGTCCTTCCAATACGACGTATGCTGCGAAATTGGAGCACAGTATATATGGGCAACTTTGTTGGGTCCTTCATTTTTGCCGTGTTAATCTGGTATTCAGGCCTGTTGGGTAATACCGGCAGCCTGAATCCGCTTGGTGAACTGTCGGTAAAAGTAGCCGAAGCTAAATTAGCGATTCCCTTTGCTCAGTGCTTCATTCGCGGGGTTTTCTGTAATATGCTTGTTATTCTTGCCATCATAATGGCCACAATGTCAAAAGACGTCATCTCGAAAATCTTCTGCTGCGTTTTGCCGATCATGCTTTTTGTTGCCTGCGGCTTTGAGCATTGCGTTGCAAATATGTATCTGATACCCGTCGGCCTTTTTGCAAAAGGAATCCCATTTTGGAAACAGGCCGTAATTTTCCAGAATATTCTACCCGTAACACTGGGCAATATTATAGGCGGACTTTTTATTCTTCTTATCCATCCAAACCGTATTCGCCAGCTTCTGTTTCTTATGCGACGATACCGTAAGATATAGAAAAAGGGTTTAACCCAAAAAGCCCGCAATTTAAAAGCACAGGAAATTGTATTTGTGGATAAGCCCCTCATGTAAAAAAAGAATATCAAGCGTAGCTGATTTTGTTTGGCCAAACTATCCCCCGACTTTATGTCGTGGGCGGGTAAGTTCCGCCGAAGACAGTTAATTTATATTGCCATAAAAGCGTTTTTTAAGCACAAATTGTGCTGTGGCAATAGACTTACCATCCCAAGGTGTAAAATGGTTTGAAAATTCATTCGGATGGTGTAGACTATCCGATTATATTAAAAAGTTCTTAGAATTTGTGGGATATGGCCATGGACGAATTTAAGATCGACCCTGCTCAGCGGATAAAGCGTTTGCCGCCCTACCTGTTCGGGCGACTAAACGCTTTGAAGCTTGCTAAACGCCAAAAAGGCGCGGATATCATCGATTTGGGGATGGGCAATCCATCCGATAATGCGCCGCAAATTGTGGTGGATAAGCTCTGCGAGGCGGCCCAGGACCCTCGCAATCACCGCTACAGTGCTTCAAAAGGCATTAAGAATCTGCGGATCGAGATAGCAAAGAAATATGAAAAACTCTGGAACGTCACCCTGGACCCTGAGACAGAGGTCTTAGCCTGTTTAGGCTCAAAGGAAGGCTTCAGTCACTTGTGCCTGGCCATGATGGGTCCTGGCGATGCTGCCATTGTGCCTGACCCCGCGTTTCCCATACACAATTACGCGGTAGCCCTGGCCGGCGGAAATGTCATATCGGTACCGCTCGGCTGTGATCAAAAATTCATAGATGATATTGCAATGGTTTGTGAGAACACGTATCCCAAGCCGAAACTGCTCATTCTAAATTACCCCCATAATCCAACAGCCATGACCGTAGATCAAGGTTTTTTTGAGCCGATAGTGGATTTGGCTAAGCGGTTTGGAATAGCGGTGATTCACGATTTTGCATACGGCGAAACCTGCTTTGATGGGTATAAAGCACCCAGCTTTCTTTCAGTTAAGGGAGCCAAGGACATCGGCGTTGAATTCATTACAATGAGTAAGCCCTATAATATGGCTGGTTTCAGGGTCGGGTTTGCCGCCGGCAATAAAGATATGATAGATTACCTTGCCACAATAAAGGGCTACTATGATTACGGCATATTCCAGGCGGTTCAGATAGCCAGCATTATTGCCCTTAGGCACTGTGAAAAAGATATAGAGGCTCAGAACAAGACCTACCAGTTACGGCGGGATGTGGTCTGTGAAGGACTTAAAAGAATCGGCTGGGAGGTCGAAAAACCACGCGCCACAATGTTCGTATGGGCAAAAGTCCCAAAAGAACATTCCAGAGGCAAGGGGAGCATCGATTATGCCATGGACCTGATGGAGCATGCCGAAGTCGCGATAGCTCCGGGCAGGGCCTTTGGAGAACACGGCGAAGATTATATGCGGATAGCCCTGGTGGAAAACGAGCAGCGACTAAGACAAGCCGTGCGAAATATCAGTAGATTTGTGCGCGAAAAACCGGTTAGAAAGACAAAAGCTGACGACAAATCTTAAAAGCCGCGGCGGGGTAACAATGATTTTTTTGCCATGCAGAACCATTTTCGTAAAAAATTTTTGCGGCCTACTTGCCCCCCGAATTGCCCTCTACGGCCACTTTAACCGCATTTCAGGGCAATAAGCTCCGAGCTGTTTGTCAACGACAACAAAAAAAAATAAAAAAAGACTTGACCTTTGGCAGCTAATATGGTTTAATACGCTTGTTCAGCTTTGGGGGCTGAGAGAAAACTCACAGTGAAAATTGTTTTTATGTTTCTTGCTTGGATTTTGTGTACCAGCTTTTGTAAAAGGGGGTGTAGAAAACTCACGAGATATTTGTACATCGGCGCATTTTGTACAAATACAAACAGGTAGTTGAGCAATGGTGAAACTACCCAACTGGGGCCGAAGAAAACTCCTTGGTGCGAGGGAAGCTCAAAAATGCAACGGCGCGGAATGCGCGCGCATTGCGACGGAGTATTAATTTTTGTTGAGTTTTTTAGGTGATAGGAGGCCCGGTGAAATGAGTTCGAAAAAAGAAATCTCGTGTTTAATAATTATGCTGTTTGTTGTAACACAATTTGAAACTACCACAAACGCCCTTCCGGCAGGTGCGATGGAAGGCTGGGCCGGCACAGCAGATTTTGAGTACTACGGCCCGGACGGGCGAAGTCTTACAGGCCAGATTGACTACGCTGTTTACCGGGTAGAAAATTACGGTGGTTCACCTCCTCTGGGGGGAGACTATATTTACGCATACAAAATAATCAATTCCGGCTCTTCTACTGTCAGCATTAATTCTTTCTCGGTGGCAATACTGCAAGGCGCCGAGGTAGGCAATATCAACTGGGATGACTATGAGGCCAGCGATGGGATTGAGCCATTCTTCGAATATTTTTCCCCTTCGCCGCAGAGTCCGCAAAGTGCTGAGTTTCTGTTCATAGCCGGAACTACGGGCTTGGTGGAAAGTGGTCTGCATTCGGTCAATTTGCTGTTCAGCAGCAACTATGGGCCGACAGAAGGATTTGCAGTTATGACTGGCGGTGGCATTGGAGGACCAATTGAAACTGTGCCCACACCGGTTCCGGAACCGGCGACACTTGTTCTGCTCGCGGCAGGAGGATTAATAATTTTTACTCAAAAAAAAGCGGTGAAAGATAGAAAAATAGAAGTTTGAACTTTCAGGGAAGTAAATAATACGGTTCGTGCATTGAATATTTTGGGATTTGGAGAAAGGAAAAATGAGAGTGATGAAGAAAACAAAAAAGTTATTGCCCTTATTGTTTGTTGCAGCGTTGTTCATGCAGACTACAACCGCAACAGCAGTGTTTATTAGTTCATACTACCACGGCACCGTCTATTATGACGAGCCCAGTGGCGGCAGTTATCTTCGTGGGCATATAGATTTTGCTGTTTGGGACGACCGCGACGAATATGAAGGTATCAACCAGCTTGAAGCGCCCGGGACAGGCGATTACATTTACGCCTATCAGATATTCAATGATGACCTGCTCAGTAATGAAGCTGTTGCGTATTTCGCCATATTAGGTATTGATGAAGGTGTGGCAGACAGCATTGGCGCCGAGGAAGGCCTGTATGCAGGTGGTATAGAGCCGGCGCCGACTCATGGATACTACGATCAAACGGAGTCAAAGATAGTTTGGGAGTTTAAAAATGGTTTCATATACGAAGACCAACATTCATGGATGTTGGTGTTTAGCAGTATGAATGACTGGGTCGCGGGCGAGTATGAAATAAAAGGTCCCTTTTTC
>Ga0272442_10011677_pt1 | contig 10686 bp, 11 predicted proteins | sample SSMForm2O_FD_200262 | JGI IMG/M metagenome (GOLD analysis project Ga0272442, IMG submission 200262) | Marine sediment archaeal communities from Little Sippewissett salt marsh, Falmouth, MA, United States - SSM-Form-2O | ecosystem: Environmental > Aquatic > Marine > Wetlands > Sediment ... | reverse complement strand
TATAATGCAAATTCCCCCCACCGTTCATTTCAGCCGCCGTAACGTGGATTACTGTTATTTCAGAGCCGCCATGACCTTCTTGGCAACATCGGCGGGTACCCATGTAGTCCACAATTTTTCATGTGTTTTCAGGAACCAGACGGCCGTCTGTTCGGCCGATGCATTCGTATCCTTCATGTGGGCAAGCATATCGTTGTTCATCTGGAGCGTCGTTTCGTAATTTTTGAGAAATTCGACTAACTCGGGTGCCCGCTTCGCGAACTTGGTGCTGACCACGATATTGACTTTTACCGACGGATAAGCGCAGGTATACTTGTCTTTATCGTTCCATAATTTTTCATTGTACGGCGGTTCCTCGAGCGGCGTCATGTCAAGTTTGCCAAGGACCCATGTCGGGGCCCAGTAATAGCCGACCCAGGGGTGGCCTTTCCGATACGCGGCGATCATGGAGCCGGACAGCGCCGCATCGGATCCGGGTACGATGTGATTGAAATATTTGTCCAGACCGTACCCTTTCAGCTTTAACCCGTTGACTTTCTGACAACCCCATCCCGGGATGCAGGAGATGAAGGCACCCTTTGACGGGTCTTCCGGATCCTGGAAGAGTTTCCAGTATTTTTTAAGATCGAATACGGTTTTTAAATCGGGGGCCATGGGTTTGATACCCCGTGCGGGGTCGCCCTTGATGACATAGGTCGGGACCAACCAGCCCTGCCAGCTGTCGGGGAAATTAGCACCCAGATCATATGCCTTGCCCGTCTCGACAACCTTATCGTAGGCTTCTTGATAATTATCCACCCAGCATTCCATAAAGACATCGATGTCTCCCTTGCCGATTGCAGGCATGACCGTCAGGGACTCTGCCATCATGTATTCCGGTTCATAGCCGTACCCGTATTTCATAATAAAACCGGCGATGCGGTTGTGGGTGCGAATGCTGTCGAAACCCTGATCTCCGAAAACGACTTTGCCGCCGGCCCACACCGAGTATGGCGCGGCACCTATCATCAACATCAGGGCAGCTGCAACTGCACAGAATAATTTACACGTCTTCATAATAAAACCTCCTAGTTTCTTCAAAATTCAAAGGGGCATTACGCGCCTTTGGTTAAAAATCAGAATGACGGGTGCTGCCACTCACTGAAAAACGCGGGGCGCGAGGGATCCCATCGGCCAACGAGACGATCATACGAAGGATGGGGCAATGTCTTCTTGAACATCCTGTAATAATAAAGTTCCTCCACGGATGACAGGTACGGGTTATCGTCTATCATATTGAATTCCGCGAGTTCTTTCTGTGACACAACCCGTTCTGCCTCGGTGCGCATGATATGCGCTACGCCCGCGCCCTGGGCGAAAAACCGCTTTGTCTGAAATATAAGGTGGTTTGGCAGACACTCAGCAAAGGCTTCACGTAGGATCCATTTCCCGATCATGTCCGGTCCGTAAATCTTATGTTCGAGGGGTATTTTCAGGGCGAAACTCATGACCCTGCTGTCGAGAAACGGGGTGCGGCTTTCAACGGCGTGGGCGGCGTTCAAGCGATCGAGTCGCTGCAGGGCTGTATTATGGGCCACATTGATGAGATTGTCGACAATGTAGGCGATTTCTTCAGGATTGTTGCCCTGGCGGAATTGTCCGTCATATCCCGCAAAAAATTCGTCTGCGCCTTCACCGGTCAGGACACACCTGCATCGGTTTTTTACGAAACGTCCGGCCAGAAAATTGGCAATGGCGCCGTGTACGCAGCTCTCCTCGTACATCTCCTGGTGATGGATTGCCGTGGGGAGAATCTCATGGATTTCTTTTTCGTCGAACATGAGAATATGGTGTGTGAGCCCGAGATACTCCGTGACATCTCTGGCAAGGGGAAGATCCTGGCCGTTCTCCATGCTGACCGTGTAGCATTCAATATCGGGACTGATTTCTTTCGCCATAAAGGCGATAAGGCTGCTGTCCAAACCACCGCTCAGGAATATGCCTGTCACGGCACTATCCTGCATGCGTTTTTCCGTTGCCTCCATGAGCAGCTGGCGGACCACGCCTTTAGCCTGTTCATAGTTTTCAAAGTCGGGCGTTTCGACTGCCTCCATCCGGAAGGGCCTGAATCCCTGCTCCCGTGAATATGTATACCCCGGGGGGAATTCTCGTACGTCGCTGCTGATATTGACAAGCGCCTTCGCTTCGGATGCGAAATAGAGATCGTTGCGGACGTCGTGACCGTAATAAAGAGGTTTAATGCCGGTGCGGTCCCGTGCGAGAATGAGTTGACCATCATCGCAGATGGCACAGGCAAAGTCACCGTCAATAGTCTCAGCAAAGTCGATGCCGTGCCGGGTATATGACTCGAGGACTGCGTCGGCATCGGTAATGTCGCTTTTTGCTTTGTTGTAGATGCGGCCGTCCATAGCGACTGCCCGCGTTCCGTCGGCAGTGTAGTGCGAATTGTCCGGGCAATTGGCCCCGACGTTAAGTTCGTTGCACCCCAGACGCAGTGTGTCGTTACGGTACGTCCATGTATTATCAGGTCCTCTGTGTTTTATTCTTTGAAGCAATGTATTCAATACAGCATCATTGCCGCCTAAAATTCCTGCGATGCCAGCCACGATTAATCTCCTTTTATTGATGAAACGGGGGCCCGTGTATAATGGGGTCCATAAATTGACACTTTGAATAAGTCTCGGTGCGGGAGGCGAACACCGCTCGAAGAATGCTCCCGCGGGATACATGCATGCCATGACAGGTGAAATCCGGCTATGCCAGCCCGAAATCATTAAGAATCTTTACGGCTTCAAAGCCGTCGGCACAATATGCGTCCGCCCCTATCTCGCGGGCATATTCTTCCGATACCGCCGCACCGCCGATCAGCACTTTCACGGAGTCTCGGAGGCCTGCGTTTTTCAGCGCCTCGATTACGTCGCCCATGACAAGCATGGTCGTTGTCAGAAGTGCGGAAAGACCAATGTAGTCCGGCTTTGCTGTCCGCACGTATTCCACGATTTTTTCTGTCGGTACATCAATCCCGAGATCTTCCACGTCATAGCCGGCGCCCTTGAGCAGGATAGCTACAATATTCTTCCCAATATCATGAATATCGCCGGCGACCGTGACAATGGCAAATTTACCCTTGCCCTCGTGAATGGAATCCTGGAGCATGGGTTTCAGGAGGTCCATGGCTGCACTGACGGATTCCGCTGATGCCAGCATGTCGGGAATAAAGTAATCCCCGGCATTGAACTTCTCGCCGACGATCTCCATGCCGGCCGTCAATCCCCGGGTAATTATATTCTGAACCGGTATGCTGCTATCCAGGGCAGTTCGTGTCAACTCCAGGACTCCGGGTCCCGTGAGGCCTTCATCGATGCCTTCATCATCTTTGGTCATCCTGCCCTGAATGACATTTTCTTTTAATGCCGCGATAAGATCTTCGCTCATAGTACTCTCCCTTCTTCATATATGTTCAGGCGTGGCAAAAGGCCTGGTATTTCATTAAAAATTCGGACCGTCGTTTTACGATCGATGTGTGGCACCGGTTTATCGAGAAGTTCATTCGTCCGCTGGTGGGCTCGGTAGAATACATCGTCAACACTCCCATCACCCTCAAATGGATAAGGGCAGGACATTAGACCCGTGCGCATTACGCGGCGAATGTAACGTATGTACAGCTTCTGCGGTGTTCGAGCGACATGGCGAATCTGGTCCAGCACATCCTCGATTTCATTCTTTTCTATCCGGGGCGGTCTGAGGAAGAACTTGATCATCTGAAAATGGGCATCATCGAGCGCAGCCTGCATGAGGCTGAATACGGAATTTCCGTCGAGGAGACCGTAGGCGCAATGCAGGTATTGCGGACCACTCATGGTTACCGTAATATTCGACAACAATCGTTCTATGGATGACTGCTGTCCCGGTCTCTTGGCGTCGCATACGCCGGACGTTGAATAGTTTGGTATGCGGTAGAAGCGGGCCAGTTGCGTACAATCCACATTATACTGGCTGGTTTCAACCGCACCGTATGAGTCCCCCAGGGTGTCCATGCGTGTGCGTACCGGTACGCTGCCATAAATCACGGGAGTACCCCTTTTTACCAACTGGCCGAGTGTGATACCGGCCAGCACTTCCGCATTGATCTGGGTTATGATGCCGGCCTCTTTAATGGGGGCCGTACTGCCGGCCTGCGGCGAGGAGGACACCACCACGGGCAACCCCCGTTCGCAGATGTTGATGAAGGTTTCCGTCGTGTCATCAACAAACTGGAGCGGGCTCTTTACGAGGCAAGTAATAAATGAAATGAGCGGGTTCCGAATGAGTTCCGCTTTGCCGCCCGCGATGATTTCGGCCATTTTAACGACGTAATCCAATTGATCCAGGTTCGTCAGCCCTGCCATGACATGCTTGGTGGTATTATTCAGTGAGGCAAAGAATTTATTGACATCCTTATTCTGCTCGGTAATGTCACTGTCCTGAATGTTGACGTTGCGGATAAAGCCGTCCAGGGTATCCAGGTGTTCCGCCACGTGTGCCGACCGGCAGAGGTCCTCAACGGTGGCACGCCGTGGGATAAATTCGGGCACCAACATCTCGACGGAAGGATCCGCTTTTTTGGCGTATGTCTGGAAATCGACATCCAGCCAGATATTGGTTTCCGATCCCGATACAAAATAGACTCTCGGTTCATCACCGTGCATGACAAGGGTGTTCTCCGGGCTTCTCGCACCTAAGATAACTGTTGAAGGCACACTTTCCAGCGCATCCGCCACCAGCGTTTCGGGGATCCGTATCAGCCAGTGCGGAGGATCGGACGATGCGACCGGTGCGACATGTGCACCGCCGGCGGCAAAAATATCGGCCGCCCGTTTGTTAAAACAAAGCAGGCCCGGATCCTTCAGGATTTCAAGTGATGCCTTATGAACCTGTTTGATTTGATCGTCTGTCATCCGTTGGTATGGATCTTCGATAAGAACTCCCTGACGGGCCAATGGTAAAACCTCCTTTCACGGTTGCACGGTTAATCAATCGGACAATAATCCTTTTCTATGTGCCCTGATGAAGCTGCGGCATAGAGGGTCCCGGTTGGTCAGCATATTGGCAACCCTGGCAAGGCTCATTAACTTGCCGTCAAGGGGATTCATGATTGCCGCGTCAAGACCAGCGGAAACAGCCATCAGGAAAAACGACCGGTTGATGGCAGCCCTGTTGGGCAGACCGTATGAAATATTACTCAGCCCCATTATTGTTTGCGAACGCGGGTAGCGGGCCTTGAGTGCCCGGATAGTTTCGAGTGTGACGAGACCTTGGGTTGTATCCACTGAAATGGGCAGCACCAGGGGGTCGAAGAAAATTCTATCTTCAGCCAGGCCTGCGGCCGTCAGGTAATTCATGATGAATTCAGCAGCCTCCAGGCGCTCATGAACGGTCCTCGGAATGCCGCTTTCCCTCATGACAAGGGCAATAACAAATGCTTGACGCCGAACCGCCAAGGGGGCAATGGCATCAAGCCGCTCCGGTTCGGCATTTACGGAGTTGATCATGACGGTGTCGCCCCGGTATGCGCCGAGGGCCGCTTCAATGACAAACGGATCATCGCTGTCGATACACACCGGTGTATCGGTAGCGTTTTGTACCAGGCCGATCAGCCATTTCATTACTGCGGGAGCATTGTTCCGCACATTTGTACCAACGCCGGCGTTGACGTCGATGAAGTTGGCACCGGCTTCCGATTGATTCAGGGCAAGCCTGCTCAGGAACTCTTCGTCCTCGTTCAACAGCGCCGACCCGACCGCTTTGATGGATGCATTGATTTTCTCACCGATTATAAGCATAATATTCCTTCCTAGGGTAAAAGGAGCCCCGGTATTTCCTCCTTCAGCTGTGTTTCAAGATTTTCGGGAATAAAGGTGACCGGTCCCCGTTCCAAAATTGCCATGGCGGCATCCGCCGCCCTGGCACGCGTATCCAGTGCCCCTGCGGTGCGCCACTCTCGACGAGCGCTCCTGTCACTCAGATGGCAGAGATATTGTTCCGTGCGCATGTGTGTTCGCGTGTGACGTGATGACACGTAATGACCGCCTCCACCAGGACCCGCTTTTTTGATCACATCGAAAGCCAGTGTTTCGTCGTTGACCCGGATGCCGTCAACGGCCCGCATGACCATGCCAATTATTTCGTTATCGATGATCAGCTTGTCATACGATGCAGTCATGCAGAATTCCAGAAATCCGGCTGCGTCGTGAATGAAATTGCCTCCTGCCAGAGCAACCATGAGATTGGTAATGGCCGACTCGTACCCCGCCTGGCTGTCGTTTATTTTTGAGTCGGACATGCCGGCCGTTGCATAATAGGGCAGGCGATAGAACTGCGCCATCTGGGCTGCTGCAGCGTTGAGAAGTCCCATTTCGACCGGACCTGAAAGGTACTTCAATGTGCGTAAGTCCGCAATGGATGCAACGGAACCGTACAGGGTCGGTGCTCCCGGATTGGCGAGCTGTGCAAGCATCATTCCTGCCAACGTGTCCACATTCAGAACGACCAGGTTTCCCGCCAGGGTGACGGGTGACGTGGCGCCGCAGAGGGGTTCGGCCGGGACGACTACAGGTATGGAATTGCGTGCGGCCTCAATGGTGAGTCGGGAATAATGGTCGTCAAGTCTCAAAGGGCTGACGATGCAGGTTACCATCGAGATGAACGGGCGTTCTTGCAACTTGTCCATGCCGCCTGCAATTCGGGCCGCCATTCTGATAACATTTCTGACTCCATCAAGTGAATAAACCCCGCCCATGATATGTTTTCTCGTATACTTGAGTGCCGTTCCGAAGCGATTGACATCCACATTGTCTGGTGAGATGTCATGGGGATAAACATTCAGCATGTAGAAGTGAATATTATCCAGGTTATCCACCAGACGTGCCATATTTTTAATGTCTTCGAGCAGAGCTTTCCGTGAATCGTTCGAACCCGGGTCCTGCACATTCAAGGCGGTTCCTCCCGTGCCCATATACACCCTGGTATCACCAATGCGGCAATCGGATGTCCCGTCGATGTCACGCCCGCAGAGGGTAACCTCTGAAGGTGCCATTTTGATCAGTGCCTGCACAAGATCGGGAGGGATTTTTGTGAGGTATGTCGATTCATCAACATGCGCACCTGCCTTTGTGAAAAGTTCACGTGCTTCCGCCGATCGAACCTCAATGCCTACTTCAGCGAACACGCGCAGCACTGTGTCGTGGATTTTATGAATATCCTGATCCGAAAGGGGTTTGTATTGTCCGCCTGCTAACCCTTTGCTTCCTGCCATGGTCATATCCTTTGAAAATAGACTCTTTTAAGAGTTTGTCAGTCTGCATTCACTGTGAAAACAGTTACTGTGTTGATTGTTCCGACGGTGATTCTTTTCGTGAGAGTGATCATGTTCGGATCGACAGTTCCTGAACTATCTTTTTCACGTGACTGCTTCTGTTCATGCTGTAAAAATGCAGGCCGTGTACATTGTGTGCAAGCAGATCCCGACATTGTCGGATGGCGTAGTCGATTCCGATTTCTTCCACCAGGGCTTGGTTTTCACGTGCATCGAAAAGACTGCCTGACAGTGAGGGGGGGATTTCGGCTCCGCAGAGTGATGTGATTTTTTGTATCTGGCCATAATTAAAAACAGGAAAAATACCGGGAACAATAGGAATATCTATCCCGCATGCAATGGCATTATCGCGGAAACGGTAAAAATCATCGTTGTTGAAAAAAAGCTGGGTGATGATGAAGTCTGCCCCTGCGTCTACTTTGCGCTTGAGATTATCCATATCAACCTCGAGGCTCGGAGCTTCGAGGTGCCCTTCCGGGTACCCTGCGATCCCGATTGAAAAGTATTGGTAAGTAGTTATGTATTCGACAAGTTCATTTGCATAGCTGAAGCCGCCCTTCACCTGCTCAAATTTATTGCTGCCTTTTGGGGGATCGCCCCTGAGAGCAAGAATATTTTTGATGTTTTCATTTTTCAGGATCCTCAGTATCGCGGCCATTTCGTCTTGTGTTGCATTTACACATGTCAGGTGCGCGAGAACCTCGGTTCCGATACGATTCTTGATTTTTGAGGCGATTTCAAAAGTCATATCCTGCGTAGTTCCGGCGGCACCGTATGTGACTGAAATAAAATGAGGATCAAGCGCAAGAAGCCCATTGATGGTCGAGAAAAGATCCGACAGTCGGCCGTCTCTGAACGGCGGAAATACCTCGAATGACAACACGCAGTCATGTTGCGCGAAAAGATTTTGAATCTTCATAGTTCCCCCCTTAGTTTTTTACAGACGGGCAGGGTCCTTGGTCGAGCAAAAGGATGTACTATAGTCTTCGGGCCGTACAATTCTTTTTGCCGCACTCCGTGCAGGGATTGTATGAGGAATCAGGACAACCTCGATTTGATATACCGAACACCCCGGAGATTGATTTACGGGGATGCATAAGGCATGAATTTGATAAGGTAATTCCTGTTGCTCCTAAAATCTCAAAAACGGCTTTTTGCTCTGTAATCGGCCAATCGCAGTACCCAGGGCTGAATCTGATGGTAACACCCTGTGAAAATTTATTCATTCGATGCGCCATGTCTCTGTGGAAACTATCAACCATATTTTCTATGATCTTTGAGCCCATGGAATCGAGGATGTATGCGGCGCTGAGCCTGTTTTGGCGTGTTAACTGCCCAACTTCCTTTTCTAGTCCGGGGCCTATAGTTGCGACGAAGCAGACAATATGTTCGCATCGGCGTACCACCTTTGCCAGTTTAGGACTGTTGAATATTGTGCCACCGCCGAGCGTTACGCGTTGACTGTCAGCGGATTCGATATTCTTGATGTCGTAGGATAAAAATGGTGTAACGAGTGATTTGCAGAGATCCGCGAGGTCTTCTATTGTCTTGCCATGTGATCGCCTGGAACACGCACGCTCCGGTATGCCCAGGATCTGCTGCAGATCCCGGGGGGTAAGTGCCGTGTTTAAATCAAACAAGTGCATGGCTGTCTCCCAAGGCGATAGCAAGCGTATAATTTCTGTTCGTATGGATTATAGTGATATAGTATGTTGTATGAATATTAGTACTGAAACAAATAGTACAAAAATATTCATCTGTCAAGATATAAACGCATACGGACAGCAGAAGCAATGCTGGCCTGGCTTGTGTTAGTTATTGACTGCAGGACAGCTTAGAAATGTGCCGGTGAGTCTTCCGGGTGAAGCGATATGTCAAGTTCACGAGCATCCAGCATATCCGTGAGGAGTTGCAGGTCGTGTGTGATTTGCTTGATCTGAGCATCAGGCAAGCGCTGCAACCCGTCGACAATCTTCTGCTGTATGGGGGGAGGGGCATGCTCGGCAAGAGTTTTACCAGCCTCTGTCAATTCTATATTTATTACACGGCGGTCGGGAGAATTTCGGGTGCGTCGCACAAGGTTTTTATGTTCAAGTCTGTCGATGACACCGGTGACGGTACTTGATTTTACCATGATGAGTCTGGCAATTTGTGACGGGGGCATCGGCCCCTTTTCATACAATGCGAGCAGACAGTTAAGCTGTGGTGCACTGACCTGGTACTTTTTGTTTAACTCTTTTGTATAAAGATATCCGGCCTGCATGAGCCTGCGAATGAGATAAATAATTTCTCTGATGCTTTCCTGCTTATTGGCAGAAAATGCAGCAGAACCGGAATGTTGTTCATTAGTGACCATGATGTCCTTTCTTTTGTGCTGAAATTATTTCAACTATAATCATCCACTTATTGTGCACGATACCACGAATGGTTTCAAAGCGCAATATCATTTCGACTGTTATGGAGCAATGTCTGTAGGAAAAATAATATCCTTCATAGGGTGCCAGGAAGGTATGCCGGTCGGTGTGCAGCCTTATCATAACGTCAGGATGGACTGCAGCTCGGTATCATGAGGAAAGATTATTCAACCCTTGTCAGCTCCATGACCCATGATGACAGTTTTGCACGCTTTCGCGTAAGGGTTCCACGGTTTTTGTAATATGAGTCATTTACTTTAAGAAAATATTCAGTCCCTTCAAACTCGCCCGTATCGCAATGGCAGACAGATAGAATAGAATCATCGACGACAACAAATTTACCCGACAATATGCCGATACCAGGATTATCTGAATTCCAGGTTGTCGTATCATTACCTTTGATAAACGGGATGATGTCACATGATGTCTGAACTTCAAGACGCGTATTGCCTGTCACAAGGTGCATTTTCGTCGAATGGTTCCACATCTTGTTACCATGCGTTGTCACAAGTTCCCCCTGAAAAGCCATTACGTTGGTGTCGCCATCGATATAACTGCCCTTTGCGATCCACTTTCCCTCCTGCAACAATAACGTATGTTCCATGGCACTCAAGACCACCCTTTTTTATAATAGTGTATTGTTCTTAACGGAACAATTCTACGAAGATGAAAGGCAGGGGAACGTTGATTCCCCTGCCTCATGGTCTCATTGGACCTGCTGAAACAAATGTCTTTTTTCGAAGATGATCATATTGCTATAATTCGACATCACAGCGTAAACATCGCTTTGCCTCTTCGATGGCCGCTTCAAGTGAGAATCCGAGTTCAACTTCATCGAAATTCGAGCGACGGGCTTGACTGTCGAGTTCCGGCATCGCAGCCTGCGGGCGTTCTTCAGAATCCTCGTCAATTTCAAAC